>Ga0302275_10002084_pt1 | contig 21288 bp, 12 predicted proteins | sample III_Bog_N2_2_FD_200229 | JGI IMG/M metagenome (GOLD analysis project Ga0302275, IMG submission 200229) | Peat permafrost microbial communities from Stordalen Mire near Abisko, Sweden - III_Bog_N2_2 | ecosystem: Environmental > Terrestrial > Soil > Wetlands > Peat | place: Sweden: Abisko... | reverse complement strand
CCCATCGGGAGTATATATGCTCCGGTAATCTTCGGTCATTTCTGTCCAACGAATCGGCTCATTCTTCTCGACCTGATTTTTTCATGCCAAAGGAAGCAACCGGAGCCATACTTCAACTACACGCTCTAAGCTGCGAACGTGGCAGGTCTTGACCTGGCGCGCTTCGATCGGCTGGCCGCTTTTCCTGGTTAGTATCCGCTGATCAAGAGTTATGAAGACTTTTGCTGCGATCCCGCGCTCATTTAGCCCTTGCCGGTGCATGTTCTAACCGTAAGAATAGAAACTCTTACCGAACCTTCACTTGCGTAACATCTCTGCGGTCTTGAAGATAGATAATCACGCGCTCTGATTGGAGTGTACTGGAGTTCCGTGCCTCGAATAATCCGCAGAGTTTTCCCAGTTGAGGAAAGATACTACGCTGGAATCGAGACATCCAGGAATTCCAGAAGAATTGTGCTGCTTGGAGTTTTCATGATTGGCCTTATATTTCCGCTAAGGGCGAGATCGATGGTCGTTATTTTCAAACGTCTTGCCATAGCGCCCTTCCTGGCGGGGCTCTTGCCCCTTTCTCTGGCAGCCCAGATGGTCTCTCCGGAAATCGACAACCAGCCTGGCCCATTCTCCTATTACAGCAAGCCGACGGACGAGTTAGGCGTGTTTCATGCTCCCTCTGGGACCGAAGTTACGCCGGAGGGATACCTGTACACCGGGTTCGGCGAGTTGATGTTCTTTGTGGGGCCGGAACAGACGCCTGTCTCGGCGCGAGTAAGAACGCTTGAAGAAGGCTATCTACCGGTGCTCTCCTACACCGTAACTCACCTGGGCATCGAGTATCGCTTTAGGATGTTCTCCGCCTCGCTCGGAGCAGGGCAATCGCAGGGGCCGTTGGTTAACTTTGTGCGGGTTACAGTTAAGAATCCGAGCATTCTGCCGAGAACTGCGTTCTTAACAACTGCGATGCGCTACCAGGCCGAACAGACAACCGAGATGGCATCGGGCGACAACCGCTTTCGCCGCCCAATTGAGGCAACCGGGATTGGACAGTTCCATCAACCCGGCGAGACCTTCAGCAAGGAATGGACTTATAGCTGCGAGGGCAATGCTTTTTTGCGCGATAGCCGTGCCATGTACCTGTTTCCCCGGCAGCCCGCGCCGCGGCTTTCGCTCACTCTGCGCAGTCATTACAACCGTGAGCACCCCCTTGTGGCGGCAAAACTTGACATTGAACCCACGACGCCAACCAGCGCGGCGGCTTACACAGTGACACTGGCTTCGGGCGAGAGCCGGTCGCTCGACTTTCTGATGCCGCTTGTGCCAATCCCCACTGGAACTCCGGAGTTCGCTAAACTTGATGCAGCGCGCTTCGATGATGCGCACCGGGAAGTGGTCACGTTCTGGCATGAGATGCTCGGCCGCGGAATAGCCATCGAGTTGCCGGAAACAAAGCCTACTGACACATTCCGCGCCAGCCTTGTCTACAGCCTGCTGGCCTTGAATGTCGTCGATGGTCAGTATGTGCAAACTGTAAACCAGTTTCAATATCATCGCTTCTACCTTCGGGACTCTGCGGATTTTGTCCGCATGTACGATGCCACAGGCTATAGCGATATTGCCGGACAAGTGCTCAGCCTGTTTCCCTCTCGCCAGGAGGCAGATGGAAACTTTCTTTCACAGCCCGGCCAGTACGATGGCTGGGGTGAGGCGCTGTGGGCCTTCGGCGAGCACTATCGTCGAACTCACGATCTGCATTTTGCCGAGAGAGTCTATCCGCTGGTGGTGCGTGCCGTGGACTGGCTGATAAAGGCGCGCGCAGCAGATCCGCTGCATATCATGCCGATGAGCGATGTGAAAGACAACGAGCATGTGGCGGCGCATCTGACGGGATACAACTTCCTCGCGCTCGATGGGCTGAAGTCGGCCATAGAATTGGCCCAGGCCACTGGTCACTTGGACGAGGCACGCCGATTTCAGAAGGAGTATGACGACTACCGTGCCTGCTTCTTCAAGCTGCTCGATACCGTGACGCAAAAGGATGGCGGGTATATCCCTCCATCTTTGGACAGCAAAGGGTGGAAGGGAACGGATTGGGGCAACCTGCTTGCTGTGACACCCGAGCCTGTGCTCGACGCGCATGACCCAAGAGTTACGGAAACGTTGCGGCAGGTGCAAGCACGCTACCAAGAGGGCCTCGCTACCTACACAGAGCCAGACGACGGCCAATTTCTGCACCACTACCTTACCATCAAGAACACTTTAACCGAACTGGCGCGCGGCGATCAGGAACAGGTCATCCGCGAATTCTATGCGGAGCTGTTGCATACCAGTTCGACTCATGCCGGATTCGAGTATTCAATTCGTCCCTGGGGCACACGCGATTTTGAAGGAAATCTGGCGCCGCACGGCTGGTTTGCCGCCGATTATCGCAACCTTCTGCGGAATATGATGCTGCGGGAAGAGGGCGATACTCTCCATTTGCTTTCTGCTGTCTCGCCGGAGTGGATCGCAAAGGGAAAGTCTATCCGCGTAGAACGCGCTCCCAGCTACTTCGGGCTTGTCGATTTTGCGTTGGAAATGCCGGATGATAGCTCTGCCGTGCTGCATCTTCATACTTCTTTCCAGATGCCTCTGCATAAGCTGGTTCTGCATCTGCCATGGTTTATGGAGGCAAGCTCCATTACTGCTGACGGCGCCGCCCTGCCAATCAGTGATAGCAGCGTGGTTTTGCCAGTAAGTGCCAAAGAGGTGAGGATAGACTGGCATCGTAAACCTTATGCAGCCACAATGAGCTATGCGAAGACCGTCGAAAGCTACAAGGCGGAGTATCGCAAGAGATATGATCATCTGCTGGCTACTGGCGAAATGTCGCCCGCAACCGATACGTGGAGGATTCCCGAGGACTGAGCTGCATCGCTATAGCTTGATAAAGATCTTCCTGCGGTAAAGTGCAAACACGGGAAGATAACAAACTAGAACAAAGAGCATGGAGTAGAGCAAAGAGATAAATGGAGGTGGTCCCAGCCAGTGTGGCAGCGAGTGAAATAGGTATTGTTGAAGGTTTCCACCACCAGGCAGATAGATGGCGGAGAGGACCGGAGCAAGGACCTCCGAGAGCACATAAGCTGAAAGCGCATTGGTGCCGAATGCCAACCATGGCGTAAGACCACGGCGAAACTGATGCGGTCCATCAATGATCCAGTAAAGCAATGCAAACAAGGCTATCGAGATGCCCGCCGTGAACAGAACATAGGAACTGGTCCACAGTCGTTTATTGAGCGGGAAGCTCTGCGCCCAAAGCAGCCCGCAGGTCAGCAGGACGAGGCCGCCGGAAAATAGGGACAATGACTTCTTCCAGACCGGACGATCTGTCAGGAGCCAGGCAGCAGCGAGTACGCCGAACAGGGTCGTGGCCAAAGCCGGCAGTGTGCTCAATAGTCCTTCAGGATCATAGAAGCCCTGATGATATAAATGGGCCGACGGCACCAGCAGGCGGTCGAGCCAAGCGGCCAGGTTGCCATAGCGGTCAAGGATGCCGACAGTAACTCCAGGCAAGCCGATACCGGGCACCGGCACATGCAGCAGCAACCACCAGTATCCAACCAAGGCTGCCGCGCAAGTTATCGCACTGGCCGCAAGCCTCCCGGCAAGAAAGATAACGCTGGCCAATGCATAGCACAGCGCAATGCGTTGCATCACGCCATAGTAACGCAAGTGGCTGAGATGGAAGTAAGGCAGCGCGTTCAGTATGAGTCCAACAACAAAGATCAGTATAGAGCGCTTGCACACCTTAAGCAGGATACTGCGCCGAGGAACGCCTCGATCCAGTCGCGCACCGAACGATAGCGTGATCGACGCGCCGACGATAAACAGAAAGAGAGGGAAAACGACGTCGGTCAGCGTGCAACCATTCCAAGCCGAATGCCTGAGTTGTGCATAGGAGACCGCGCCATCACCGGCATTGTTGACGAGTATCATTAGAGCAACCGTCAGGCCGCGCAACACGTCGAGCGATTGCAGACGCGACCTGCTCTGTAAAGGCGATTTCAATTTATCACTGGCCTGCCAATTCTGTACATTCGCGACTGACACAATTCACTCCGGCTTCATAACTCGCCTTGGGCGCATGCGGATGATAGCAAATGCACAACGAGCTATTAAGATAATAACTGTATTCCCGGGCAGTATTGGGCAAAACATTTACAAATGTGAGGGACAATGAATCAGCTACGATCCATTTCTGCTGTGCGCTCCTTCGGTAAGACCAGGTGGACGCAACTTCGACTTATGCGCTGCTTCTCGGTAATGCTGACTGCGGCATTGGCTCTCGCACCTATCTGCTATTCAATGAGTCCCCAACAGGCCGGTAATAGCGCGCGGCAATCGGCGGATACCGTTGTTCGTTTCACTCCGGGGTCTCACGGGTTTGCTCTCATTGCGCACGGGCACGCCGCGCCGATTCTGGTAGAGGCCGGCAGTTCCGAGACAGTGCGAACGGTTGCCGGCGTCTTTGCCGAAGACCTCGAACGCGTAAGCGGGGTGCGGCCGTCGGTAATTGATTCGTTGGCGTCGGTAATGCAGGATGAGCCTGTGATCGTGGGCATCGTTGGCCAGTCAGCAATACTGGACCGCTTGAGGCGCGCGGGCAAGCTGGACACGCGCGCCATCGAGGGCAGGTGGGAGAGTGCATTGACAATCATGGTCGAGCATCCACTGCCCGGAGTGCGCCGGGCGCTTGTTGTGGCAGGCAGCGACCGTCGCGGCGCGGCGTTTGCCTTGTTCACCTTGTCGCGCCAGATGGGAGTGTCCCCGTGGTACTGGTGGGCAGATGTGCCGGTGGCTCGGCACGACGCGATTTATGTGGATGCGGCATCTCATGTGCAGCATGAGCCTTCTGTTCAATACCGTGGCATCTTTTTGAACGATGAAGACTGGGGTCTGCGGCCGTGGGCGGCAAAGACAATGGACCCACAGTTAGGTAACATTGGGCCACACACTTACGAGCGCATCTTCGAGTTATTGCTGCGGCTACATGCCAATACGCTGTGGCCGGCAATGCATCCTGGAACCCTGGCCTTCAATGCTGTGCCGGAAAACGCAAGACTCGCCGATAAGTGGGGCATCGTGATGGGCTCGTCACACTCGGAGGCATTGTTGCGCAATAACGTGGGCGAATGGGACGAGAAGCGGGACGGTCCGTGGAACTATCAGGTCAATCGCGCCGCCATAGACGCCTACTGGAATAGGCGCGTGCAGGAAAACGCCAGCTACGAGAACTTCTATACTGTGGGAATGCGCGGCGTGCATGATTCAGGGCTCGAGGCAACCGGCACTGCCGAGCAGAAAGCAAGACTGGTCGAAGATGTGACGCGTTCACAACGGCAGATTCTTGCGGCTTATATTGACAAGGACGTGACAAAGGTCCCTCAGGTTATATGGCTCTACAAGGAATCGCTTGAACTTTACCGCGCTGGCATGAGCATACCCAGCGATGTAACTTTGGGCTGGACTGACGATAACTACGGCTACTTGCGCCAGCTTCCCACGGTCGCCGAGCAACAACGGCCGGGCGGATCGGGCATCTACTACCACGTCTCCTACTGGGGCTTTCCCCACGACTACTTATGGCTCTGCTCGACGCCGCCCGCGCTCATCAGCGAGGAGATGACAAAGGCTTATGACCACCACGCCCGCCGTTACTGGGTACTGAACGTGGGCGATCTCAAACCCGCTGAGATCGACATCGACTACTTCATGCAACTGGCGTGGGACGAGCCGCGGGTATCCAGGATAAACCAGAGGAGTTTTCTCGATCGTTGGTTTGCCGAGCAGTTTCCTTCCGGCCATGCGGACAGGATAGCTGACATTGTAACTCGCTACTACCAACTTAACTTCGTGCGCAAGCCGGAGTTCATGGGCTTCAATGGGTATGACGACGGGATAAACCGCACGGCATTCAATCCACTTGCGTGGGGAGATCAGAACCAAACGCGGTTGTCACAATGGCTGCAATTACGCGACGAAGTGGTTCAGATGTCCAAGCTTATGAAGACCGAAGAGCGCGACGCATTCTTCGAGTTAGTTGGTTATCCAGTTGAGGCGGCTGCCGAGCTGAACGCGAAGTTTCTCTTCACCGATCGCAGCTTTCTCGACGCACACCGACGCGTGGATCCGAGTGCCGATGCCGTAAGCGCGCAGACGGCTTTCGATCACATTCAGAGTTTGACCTCAGAGTATAACTCTCTCGAAGGCCGCAAATGGAACGGAATGATGTCCGCTGCGCCGCGCGACCGACAGGTGTTTCTCATGCCGCGCGCAGCTGCTGCTGCGGACGCGCCGCTGCCGACTAGCTGGGGCGCTGGCGCGGAAAGAGCTCAGACGATTTCGATCAACGCTGCTCACTTCACTCGCAAGAGCGATGGCGCGCCGGCAAGCTGGAAGGTGCTGCCTGAACTTGGTATCTCCGGCGCTTCGGTGGTGTATGGTGCGCCGGGATTGCTCGGAAATGCCCGGACCAGCCCCAATACGAAAGATGCTCCGTGGTTAGAGTACGAATTCGCGGTCGAAAGGACAGGCAATGCCACGCTGACGCTGCATCTGCTGCCTACCTTTGCCATAGACTCGCAACATCGGCTCCGCTACGCGATAGCTCTCGATGGAGCGACGCCGGTCGAGGTGGATTCGAGCGGCTCCGGTGAATGGCATGAGAATAGCGCGCCGACCTGGGCTGACAATGTGTTGCGGAATTCGGCGCTGGAGAAATTGCCGCTTGGCAAACTCTCAGCCGGAGAGCATAAGCTGCGACTGATCTATCGCGACCCCGCCGTCGTCTTTGAGCACATCGTTGTGACCTTCGACGGCGCGGCTCCCGCGTACCCGGTTCCTCCGGAGAATTGAGAAGCGCTCGGCACGGCACGCAGATGGTCGATCTTTCGGGTTAACTTGTGACGAATCGGAAGTAAGTGGCAATAAAAAGCGCGAGGGAACGAATGTCCCTCGCGCTTTTTGGAAGGTTAATTGTCAGAAGTTGAACTTCGCACCGAATTCGACCGAGCGCGATTCGTAAACCGGTGGGTTGGAGTTGGCGGAGATTATGCCCACCGATGAGGAGTTGGAGATGTTCGAGGCCGGATTGCCATAATTCGGATGGTTGAAGGTGTTGAACGACTCGGCGCGCAGTTGCAGGTTATAGTGATCCATCCACTTGATGTTCTTGACCAGGTTCATGTCCAGATTCCACCAGCCGGGTCCGCGCAGCATGTTGTAACCCGAGTTGCCGAACGATGTGTAAGTGGACACGCCTGCCACGTTACCGTCTTTGATAACCTGATCGCACGTAAGTGTTGCCGAACTTGTTTCAATAGAGTTGTAGCAGGGCGGGGCCGTGAAGGCAGCCGTATTGAACCACTGCGCATTGGTTTTCTTCGCTGGATACAGGGCGACGCCGGCGACGCGGTTGGCGCGGTTGGTGACCCCGTTGGGGTTGCTGGCAATTACTGCATTGGAGGGCCAGTTGGCGGTAACCGAGAACGGCTGTCCGGCCTGGAAGGAGCCAACGCCCGAGTACTGCCACCCGCCAACAATCTTGTCAACAAGGTTGTTGGCGTGGTTGAGCAGCAGGTGGCCGCGGCCAATTGGCAGCGCGTAGATGTAGTTGAGGTTCAGCAGTAACGGCACCGTATTGCCGATCGGGCCGTATGAATCGTGGGGATGCCCACCGGTATTATCCAGGAACGACTCGACACCCAGAATGCGCGTCCACTGGAACTCGGCGTTCACGGAAGAGCCGCTTTGGTAGCGTTTGTGCAAACCGACCTGCAGCGCGTTCATGCTGGTGTGGTAGTACGGGTAGTCTTGCACCATCACGGCATTCAGCGGCTGATAGCGATACGAAGCCTGCAGCTTTTGCGCGGCTTGCGCATCCGCACTGGTCGAGCCATACACACGCATCGGGTCCGAGCCAATATTCAGGTTCACGTAGCTGCCCTGTCCGTTGTTGCTTTGCTTGAGGTTGTGCTGACCGGCGTAGCCGATGCGCAGGCTGATTCCCGCCGGGAACTCGCGCTCGAGAGCCAAATTGTAGGTCTCGCTATAGGGCGTCTTGGTCTTGGCCTGGGCGTCGATTTCGAATGTGGTGCTGCCGTACGCGCCCGCAGTCACAAACGGGTTGCTCATGTTGAAGTAGCTGCCGTTGTAGGCGGTGGCGCTGTTGCTGTACTTTGCCGCGCCCTTGAACGGAGGCTGCCCACCCCACCAAGTGTTCGCATACTGCGCAGCCAGCATGTTGTAGTAGATGCCATAGGCGCCGCGCAACACCGTCTTCGGCAGGAACTCGTAGGCAAAGCCGAGGCGGGGTGCAAAATTCGGAGAAGGCTGGCCGACATAGTTGTACGGGTTGCTGCTCATGTTGGCAGCAGCCGAAGTGGTGAGCATGTTGTCGTTTTCCAGCAGGGTGGCATAAGCGGGGACAGCTGTGCTGGGAATTGCGTTGCCGAAGTAGACCGCTTTCGACTGCTCAGGTACGAAGAGCACGGCGCGATGAAGGGGGTCATCGGCAAACCACTGCTGGTCGTAGCGTATGCCGATGTTGACTGTCAGGTTGCGCAGCAGCTTCCAGTCGTCCTGGAGAAAGGCGCTATATTGCATGGTGCGAAGGCGGCGCTGCCACTCGCCGCTTGGGTTGCCGTTCTGGGTAGACCCGGGAATGCCCAGCAGGAAATCGGCAAACGAGTCGCCTGAGTAGGACTGATTGAAGGCGAAGTTGCCGGGGCTGACCAATGTCGTGTCAAAGTAATCGCCGTACACCACTGCGGCGCCGGCCTTGGCCGTGTGCTTGGCGAAGACCTTGGTCAGAGTCGGGCTGAATTGGATGTCCTGCTCAAGGCCGGGGTGGCCGCCGCCGGAGTCGCCCGTGCTGGTTAAGCTGCCGCCATACGGATTCTTGCTTGCATTTGCAATGGAGATGGCCGGCGAGCCGCTGTTCTGGGTTGTTCCCAATTCAGGGATGAAGGAACTGAAGTCAACGTCGGTTCTGTGCGGCAGGCGCACCACGAGCAGATGCAGGTACGAAGCTGGAGCGTCGAGAACCATGGACGGCGAGAAGGTGTGCGTCCAGCCTACGGTTGTGTCCACATTGTGTTCGCCATAACCGCTGTAGCCGCCGGTCAGGCTATCCGCCCAACTGTTGGTGTAGGGACCGAAGAAGGCGCGCATGAAAGTGCCGCGCAGTTGATCGCGGTCGGTGAGCTTGTGGTCGAGGCGCAGCGAGACGCGCTTCGCGTTCTGGGTATAACTAATGTTCTCGTAGGTGTTGGTGGTGTAGCAGCCCGAAGTGGTCGCGTTTGGATACAGATAATTCAACAGCTTTGTTGAGACCGTATTCTGGTCTGTGGTAGGAATCTTGTTGGGGTTGGTTGTGCTGGCTGAGTAATCCGTGCCCGTCACCGGATTCTTAATATGTACTTCACCCTTCTTGGCGTCGTAGCAGGCGCCACCCGTCATGAACTCGCTGAAGTCGCCGGTGCGCATCAGGGCCGAAGGCTGTATCGTGTTGGCAGCCGACGAGAAGGTGTAGCCAAAGCCCTCGTAGGCGGCAAAGAAGAAGGAGCGGTCCTTGCCGTTGTAGAAATGCGGAATGCTGATCGGGCCGCTGAAGTTTCCGCCGTACTCGTTGCGCTCATACGGAGGACGCTTGGCAGCCGCAGCGTGCGAGAGGAAGGAGTTGGTTTTGGCGTTCAGGCCCTTGGAACGGTTGAACTCCAGCACTTCGCCATGATAGGAGTTGGTGCCGCTCTTGGTCGAAATGATGATCTGCGCCTGCTGGCCGAATTCGGCGGGAGCGCCGTTGGTGATGATCTTGAACTGGTCCAGAGCGTCGATCGAAGGAATTTCGCCAGCCGAGCGTTGCAGCACAACTTCTTCGTTTACCGAGCCGTCCAGGGTTGTTGCCAGCGTGCCATAGGAGTTACGGCGGGTACTGCCCACCGAGAGCGTCACGCCGCTGGTCGGAATTTGGTCCTGAGCATTGGGCATGCCCTGCACGCCCGGAGACAGAATCATGAGGCCCTGAAGGGTCAGACGTCCGTTGAGCGGAGTGCTCTCAATCTGATTGCTGTCCAGCAGCAGGCCGTTCGACGATTGTTCCGTCTGGATGACCGGAGCTGCGGTGGTGACCGTGATCGTCTCCCCTTCCGAGCCAACCTGTAGTTGCGCGCTGATCACCACAACCTGGTCCATTTGAACCGTGATGTTGCTCTGCGCGTAGAGCTTGAAGCCGGCCTTATCGACCTTCACGCTATAGTTGCCAGGATGCAACTGTGGGACCGTGTAGGAACCGGAATCGGATGTGGTGACGGTGCGTGTGGCGTTGGTGTCCACATTGCGAACGGTGACGGTCGCGCCGGCGACGATCGCTCCGGTAGCGTCTGTCACTGTGCCGGTTATTGACCCGGTGATACCTTGGCCCAGAGCTCCAGGCGCCAGAGCAAGCATGAGGAGCAGGCTGGCAAAAAGGGCGGAATACGCGATGCAGGATTTTGCATATAGCGTTCCCCACCCCTTTGTGAATTTGTGCGTGAGCAACTTCATTACTGCCTCCAAATTCGCTATTTTGAAAAAACGTTGAATTGTCTGATCGCGTCGTCGCAAAGCATGGCTGTCTCCGGTTTATAGACCGGGAATAGCCTCCCGCAACTCAGCGCGACTTTATTGCATCTGCATCCTGCATCGTCCCGGCAACGATCGACAAGTGAATTCACTGTAAGATAGCGGTGAGAAGTGCACGTTAAGAGAAAAACGCCAGCATATTTGGATCACCGGCCCATTCAAACCCCTTCATCCAACTGCAACAATCCCGCGGCGAAGCGGGAAAGGGAGTGAGCCGCTGCCTGCGCCCCATCCCAATTCAACAAAAAATGGGATGGAACGCAGGCGGCGGAATTCATGCAGGCCTTATTGATTGACCGGCGCATAGATGACACCGGCCTTGTCCAGCTCGTCGCCGCAGCGGCCATGGAAGCCGACGATCTGCCATCCCGCTGGCGCCGTATAGGTCACTGTGGTGCCGGTGGTCGCGCCGCCGGAGAGGGTCCGGCCCAGGCTGGTGGCGAAAGAGGCATAAAAGACACGGGTATTGCCATTGTACTGAGCGGAATCCAAGGTAACGCTGGTGATGTATTCCCCGCTGGCCAGGAGCAAGCTATTGCCGGTTCCGCCGGTTCCGCCGTGAACGAGGGTGGTTCCATTGGTGAGGGTGAGATTGACCTGATTGACGCGGCTGCCACTGCGCATTCCGATGGCTTGCACGACGGGGTTTACAGGCAGAGAGTTCACGTCATTGTAGCTTGTGCCATGTGGCCCGCCAAACTGGTCGCTGAATCGGAAGTTGGGGTTGAGGGTGTACTTGAAATTCGCAGAAAGGGGATAGTGATCCGAAAGCATATCTCCAGACGGATCGCGAAATGTGGCGTCGGGCAGATTGTAGTTGTACGGCGTGAAGCTTATGTAGTTGTTGTTGCGGTAGAAGATCTTGTCCACAAACTCATAAGGGTATTGCGCGGAAGTCAGCGGAGTTGCGTAGTTGACAGCCGAGTCCCACACCAGGTCTGCCGAACCGGCCGCGGGAGGCACTCCGCCCTGTTCCAGGCTGACCCAGGGATCGCCGGTCATGACGTCAAGCAGGTCACGGATATTGTCTGCGGCACGGGTGTAGCGAGAGTTCGTGTCGCCGGTTACGATGACGGCATTGCCAATCGAATTGGCGTTGATATAGGCGACCAACTGATCGATGTTGGCATCGCGATCTGTCTCATCGGCAGTTCCGGTTCCAGCGCCTGTATGAAGGTTGTAGTAGTCGATGTAAACACCTTGGGCAATCCGGATGCGAAGCCAGGTAAAGCCTTTGGGGGTCAGATTGTTTCCATTGTCGGAACTGGAGACTTTCCAGGTAACCCGGTCGATGTCGTCCGAGAAAGGAAAGTTGGACATGGTGTTAAGGCCCGAGCCTGTGCCAGCGCCGCCGCTGGTCGCGGTGCGATAGGGATGCGTGTCGGCAGCATACAGGGCAGCATGAGAATTGAAATCTTCCTGCACGTTGACAATGTCGTAGGGAATGACTTTGGCGCCGATATACGGCGTGTAGAGCGCTGGATTGCCACCGGGGAAACGGCCATCCTGCAGAATCTGCGGAAGTCCGTCAACGTTGTAGGATAGGACGGAAAATGAGCCGCCCGCTTGGCAGTTTCCCAAGGAAACCGAGAAGACCGTCAAGGCTGCAAAGGCGGTTGTCAGTACCAGTTTCTTTGCTGCATCTGTGAATGTGCGCATATCGATTCCATTTCCGCACCCTCCGGCGGAGGGCGCTGTTGGGTTGGTTTGGCGCGAACAGCAGTCTTTACTGCTGTTCCGTCCTTCGATCTTTCTGCTTGCTTGGGACACTGCCGAGTTGCTTCACTCCGGATGCGACACAAACAGGCGGAATGACGACAGTTGTGCAATTTCACAACCTTGCTCAGTTCCATTTCTGAGCCTCCATCATGCTGACGAGGCAACTGATCACTGACAAGTGAATTCACAGTGAGATCGCTGTAAAGAAGGCAGGTGAGAAGTAACTCCGTATTAATAGGGGTGGTCGCTCATCTCGAAGACCAACTCCCCGCCGGCCACAATCTCGGAGTGAAGTATGAAGGTGCGATGAAGAACGACGCCATTGAGGCGCACCGAGCGCACATAGAATTTTCCCGACTCAGCGCCTTTGGCCAGGATGTGAAGCCTGCGGCCCTGGCCGACATTCACAGTCGTTTCATCAAAGCGGGGAGTGCCGATGAAGTAACGCGGCGCGCCAGGCGTGACCGGGTAGAAGCCGAGCGCGGAGAGAACGTACCAGGCCGAAATCTGGCCGGCATCGTCATTGCCGGGCAGGCCGTCGTCGCTGTCGCGATAGAGTTTCGACATCACCTCATGAACGTGTAACTGGGTCTTTGCCGGAACTCCGGCGTCATTGTAAAGATAAGCGATGTGGTGGCTCGGCTCGTTGCCGTGATCGTAGTAGCCGCCGGCGAAGAGCGCGTCCAACTTCTTTTCAAAGGCCTCGCGGCCGTGGACTGCCTCAATCAGCCCCGGAATATCCTGGAGCACGAAGAAGGTATACACAAATGGGGTCGACTCGGTGATGTAGGAGGATGTGGTTGTCGGGTCGAAGGGAGAATCCCAGGCGCCATCGGCGTGCCGTCCGCGCGCGAAGCCGGTCTCTGGATCGATTACATTCCGGTAGTTCTGAGAGCGCTTGGCAAAGATCTCGGCATCCGCGGTATGGCCCAATGCGCCCGCCAAAACGCTCACCACATAGTCGTCATAGGCATACTCAAGAGAACGGGAGACCTGCTCGTTCTTGTGGAAGGCGTCAGGCACATGATCTTCGAGCGGAATATAGCCGTATTTAAGGTAGGAGCCCAACGCGCGCCGGCCTTGACCATTGCGGTAGAGTTCTTCGGTCTTCGGAAGTTCCATCGCATTTCTGCGCATCAACTGATAGGCGTTCTCCGCATCGAAATCGCGAATTCCCTTCACATAAGCGTCTGTGATAATAGCGCCTGCATGGTCGCCCACCATCTCAGATGTGTAACTGTTCCAAGCCGGGAAGACGGGCAGAAAGCCTCCTTGCTCCCCTTTCGCGATGAGCGACTTGACCATATCGCGTTCGCGGTCCGGATCGATAATGGTCAACAGCGGATGGACCGCGCGGAAGGTGTCCCAAACCGAATAGTCGCAGTAATAGGTGAAGCCCTTGGCTGTTTCCACCGTGCCGCCGCCGCCAAACCGTGGATAACTTCCGCTGCGGTCACTGAAGATTCGAGGCAGAAGCATGGCGTGGTATAGCGCGGTGTAGAAGATGCGCCGATCGGATGAGTTGCCTTCCACCTGAATTGAATCGAGAGCCTCGCTCCAGGCGGCGCGCGCGCGCGTAACCGCGGCGTCGAAGTCCCAGTCCGGCATCTCTGCAGAAAGATTGCGACGCGCCTCTTCAATGCTGGTGAACGAAGTGCCTATACGGACCTTGACCGTCTCGTCGGCAGGCAGTTCAAAAGAGACAAATGCGCCCGGTCTGTTTGTGGTTGAACTCTGTTCGAGTGCGCCCTCGTGACGATGCGAGCCGGCCCACGTTCCACCCACTTTGAATGGATGATCGAATTGGATGACCACATAACCGGAGAAGCCCGCGGCCTGACCCTCGCCGGCGTAGATGCGATAGACCGGGTTCTCTCCCGTAATCTCCTGCCGCACCGGATCGATGCGAACCTTGCCGTTGCCCCGCCGCACGTTGTTTTCCACCGACAGCCAACCGGTCTTCTCTCCCGCGGCAAAGCGGAAGCGCATCATCCCGGAGCGTTGCGAGCCGGTTATATCAGCGCGAATTCCGCTGTCGGCAAGGTCAACCGAGTAGAGATACGGGCGGGCGTGTTCACTGCTCCGCGAAAAAGACGAGGTCTGCTCGCTCGCACCTAGCTTCGCTGGTCTGGCCATCGGCATGATGGTGAAGCTGCCGTAGTCCTGCGTGCATGAGCCGCTGAGATAATGGCTGCCGCGAAAGCCTTGAATGTGCGTGTCGGCCGCATAGTAGGGTGCCACGCACTTGCCTTCGCCTGCGCGGGTCTGCGGAGTCCATTGGGTCATGGCAAACGGAACCCCGGCTGCCGGAAAGGTCTGCCCATCCGCGGCGGTGCCGATCATCACGTTGACCTCGTCTGCGGTGGGTCGATCCCTGGGTTTCGATGATTCCTGGGAATAGCAGTCAAGTGCGCATAAAAGCAAAATTGCTGGTAAGACGGCGAGTCGAGACATTCTTCGCATTGTGATTGCGCGAACAGGCTCGCGCAAGTGAGCTTTGCTTCTATTTACATGCTTCTAACAGTTAGAACAGAGTAAACCCGGAGTTACAGAATCATCGCAATCGTTGTAACACCATCATTGAGGCAGGTGCCCCGCTCATCAACCTCGAAAATAACCCCGTGACTTGAGAAGCTATGGCGGGTGCCCATGTGCCGGGTGAAGTAAACACAACCACTGACGATGGGTACCCCAGGTGCCTCGCTTTGGGCACCTGGGATACCACGGACCTCAACCGGCTTTTCACAGCCCAACCACCCGGCAGGAAGCCGGGTGCCCCATCCTTACGCGTACATGGCGAAGCGTGGGATACCACGAACCTTATCCCGCCAAGACGACAGCTTCTCCCATCCCAGAATATTCAGCTTTTCAAACCACATATTTACCTTTTTCATCCACTTCTTATGCCCTGCAAACCTCGTCTTTTCGCCTCCCAAAAGCTCTTAAAAACAATCCAAATATTTTGCAGTTAATTAAGTAGTAAATTCGCAACTAACGTCAAAAGAATGAATATGTTCCACGTGGAACAATTTTGGCGAATTCGCTCATCTCGCAACTCCAAATAACCCGCACATTCTCGGATTTCCACCGACGCATTTCTGCACGTCTCAAGAAAGCAAATGAAAGGCCTCCGAAACTGACTCTGCTATATCTAAACAAATGCGCCTCATATCTTCTCCTGAGCGCGTTGCGCGCTACTAGGTTCAAGGCATATGCGCCCCGCGTGGAGCCTATTACATCACAACGGACATCTCCGCCTTTGCGGCGGCCAGCGACAGGAAGTTTGCCGAGCAGCTCGTCAAAGAGATCGGAGTCGCAGCCGTCCCCGGTTCCAGTTTTTATAGCCAGCCTGGCGGCGGTTTACAACAGATTCGATTTGCCTTCTGCAAGCAGTTGGAGACGCTCGATCGCGCCATCGAAAATCCGCGGAAACTTCTGCAGAGCTGATCGGGAGAAATGCAAAGTGGTTGGCGCTGAATGGGATAACTCGATTGACACGTAACAAGCCGCCTTGTAATCTATGTGCATGGAAGCGAACCTCCAGAAGACCGTGGCGTGTACACCTTGTTGTTGCGTTTGTACGCGCACAGGGTGTCTTCTGGCAGGTAGAGGCAGGACTGAAGTAATTTAGATCCTAGCTTCAGCTAAAGCAGTTTCTTAGCCCACCGCCGGAAGTCGATCTGGCAGGTGGGTTTTCTATTTAGAGCCCGTAAGAGCACTGTCAGCCCGGCAACAACCCCCTATCCAGTGAACGAAAGCGAAGATGCCCCCAAAGGGAGGTCCTCAGGCCATGTATCTGGCGCTGACGCTCAGATGGACTAACTGCAAATAAGGAGATTGTCCGCATGAAACTGAATTTCAAACGAGTCTTTCCCCTTTTCCTGGCGTTTCTGTCGATCGTCGATGCATCGTTTGCCACCGACGGATACTTCTTGACCGGTTACGGAACCAAGCAACAGGGCCAGGGCGGAGCGGGTGTCGCCAAGCCCGGCGACAGCCTGGCAGGAGCCACCAATCCAGCCGGACTGTTCATGGTCGGGAACCGCTTCGATATTGGGTTAACACTGTTTCGACCGGTGCGCTATGGAACCATCACTGGCAACCAGTTGCCGGAGGGCTACCCCAACGTGAATCTTACTTATGACGGCAATCGGGTGAAAAACTTCGAGCTGCCCGAGCTGGGTTACAGCCTCCGCTACCGGCCAAACCTCGCGCTGGGCGTAGCGATCTTCGGCAACGGCGGCCTGAATACCTCGTATAAGGCGCCAGTTCAGTTGCTGGGCAGCACGCGGGGCGGCGTCGATATTGACCAGGTCTTCATCTCTCCAACCCTCGCTTACAGGGCTGGAGGGCATAACTACTTCGGAGTTGCCGCGAATATCGCCGTGCAGCGATTTGCCGCGGAAGGTTTGCAGTATATCGAGGCCATTTCCAGCGACCCCGCGCACGTGACTAACAATGGTTATTCCTATGCCAGCGGGGCCGGTGTGCGCGTGGGCTGGCTGAGCGAGTTGAATCGAGCGGTGAGCGTGGGCGCGACCTATCAAAGCCGAACGCACATGGGCAAATTCGATCGTTACCGCGGACTCTTTGCCGAGCGCGGTGGATTCGACGTTCCCGCCAGCTTCGCCGGTGGCGGCGCCGTGAAGCTTGGCTCCAAGGCAACGCTGCTCTTTGACGAAGAACGCATTCTCTATGGAACAGTAAAGTCGATTGCCAACACATTGGATAGCGCCTCTCCGCTTGGGAGCGACAGCGGACCAGGATTCGGATGGCACGATATCAACGTCTCCAAGGCTGGCCTTGACTACGATGTGAACCCATCGCTGACACTTCGCGGAGGCTACAACCACGGTGGTGTTCCGTTCGATAGTTCGCAGACATTTTTTAACATTCTGGCTCCTGCCGTAACCAAGGACCATCTGCACGTGGGAGCAACCTGGACATCGAATAGCGGTAAGGAAATCAGCTTCGCATATATTCACGCTTTCAATAACACTGTGGATGGCGTGAACTCCATTCCCTCGACCTACGGCGGCGGAAATGCGAATCTGAGTATGTATCAGAATTCGTTCCAAATCGCCTTCGGATGGAATAGAGATAAGAAGTAGCGCGCGGAGGGCCGCGTGAAGGGGAGGTAAGCCCACATGACAAGCTGGCTCACGGCAGAATGGCCGTGGTATGTAGCGGGTCCGTTGATTGGTCTGTTTGTTCCGGCGCTGTTGATTACCGGAAACAAGGTCTTCGGCATCTCAAGCAATCTGCGCCATCTGTGCGCGGCCATTGCTCCGGGCAAGGTGGAGTTTTTTCACTATGACTGGAAGAAGGCAGGTTTGTGGAATCTGGTCTTTCTGGCCGGGGTTCTGATCGGCGGATTTCTGGCGTTCCATAGCGGCGCGCCGCACGACGTGGCGATCTCCGCGGCGACCAGGAATTCACTCTCTGGGCTGGGAATTCACAACTTTCACGGCGTGGCCCCGCGCGAGCTCTTCACCTGGCACGCGCTACTCACGCTGCGCGGGTTTCTATCGGTGGTGGTGGGCGGATTCCTGGTGGGCTTCGGGACCGCGTACGCCGGGGGCTGCACCTCAGGGCACGCCATCAGCGGGCTGGCCAACTTTGAATTGCCGTCGCTGATTGCGGTTATAGGATTCTTTGCCGGAGGCCTGGCCGCCACTTATTTCATTCTGCCGTTTGTCTTAGGAGGAGTCCAATAACTCGGTCTTAGGTGAAGGGTACGTGCTTTAGCCCGTACTTCAAAGGCAGAAATAGTTGTAGGCTTTAGCCCCTGAGGTGTGCTTTTGCGGCAGTTTGCATTTCCTCAGCGGCTAAAGCCGGAAATCAACAATGGGCTCTCAACGTACGGGCTGAAGCCCGTACCCTTCAGGGCAGAGTTTTTTGACAGGTTTTAAGGAGGAGTATGACTACGCACGTTGTATCTGAAATCGACGGTTTCGGAGCGGGGAGTTCCGAGCCGCAAGCAGCCAGGCCGGCGTTTCTGCCTGTCTACTTGTTGCTGGGTGTCGCCTTCGGTTTCGTTCTCAGCCGGTCTGAAGTGATTTCCTGGTTTCGCATTCAAGAGATGTTTCGCTTTCAGTCCTTCCGTATGTACGGCATCATCGGCTCGGCGATTGCGACGGCGGCCTTATCCGTGGCGCTGATCAAGTGGGCGGGGCTCAAGTCAGTCTCCGGCGAGAGTATCTCGATTCCACCAAAATCGTTGGGCAGCGGGATTCGTTATGCGGCGGGCGGCGCGATCTTCGGGCTGGGGTGGGCGCTGACCGGCGCTTGTCCCGGACCGCTCTTCGCGCTCATCGGCAACGGTGTTTCGGTGATGGTTGCAGCGGTGGTAAGCGCGCTTGCGGGCGCATGGATTTACGGGTGGGCGAGGCCGAGTTTGCCACACTGAGCGGCAATGTGCGCCTTGAATCGCAATGGCCGCGGTTTCGGCCACCGCGATCCATGAGAAACGGCCAGTCTCAGTGCGGAGACTGGCCGTTTTCCGTTGCGATACATCTAAGCAAGTCCGGGATTGCGACCCTGCCTCAAATCCCACAAGGCCGCGACCAGCGCGTCCACTTCTTCGCAAGTGTTGTACAGCGCAAATGTGGCGCGGAGCGTGCTCTCCAGGCCAAAGCGCCGCAGGATCGGCTGCGCGCAGTGATGACCGCTCCGCACGGCGATGCCTTTGCGGTTGAGGTAGTCGCCAATCTCTTCGGGACGAAAACCATCCATCACCAAAGAAAGAACCGCAGCCTTTTCCTTCGCTGTGCCGATGATGCGAAGACCGGGAATCTTCTGCAATGCGGCAGTGGCGTACGTCAAGAGCATATGTTCGTGGCGCGAGACATTGACGATGCCTACGCGGTCCAGGTAATCAATTGCCGCGCCCAGGCCAACCGCATCGGCGATGCTGCCCGTGCCGGCTTCGAATCGCTGCGGAGGCGGCTGATAGAGCGTCTTCTCGAAGGTGACGCCCTGAATCATGTTGCCGCCGCCCTGCCACGGAGGCATATTATCCAGCACCTCGGAGTTCCCATAAACAACGCCGATGCCGGTCGGCGCGAAGACCTTGTGGCCGGAGAAAACATAAAAATCGCAGCCGATGGATTGCACATCGACACGCATATGAGAGACCGCCTGCGCTCCGTCCACCAGCACGCGCGCGCCATGCCGATGTGCGGCCTCAACCATCTCCTTCACTGGCAACACTGTGCCCAGCGCATTCGAAACGTGCGCGATTGAGACCAGGCGAGTTTTCGGTCCAAGCAGTTTTTCGTACTCATCGAGCAGAACCTGACCGGAGTCGTCCACCGGCGCAACGCGCAGCCGGGCGCCTTTTTCCGCGCACAGCATCTGCCAGGGGACGATGTTGGCATGATGCTCCAACCAGGTGATGACAATCTCGTCGTCCTTTTGAATGTTGCGGCGCCCCCAGCTTTGCGCAACCAGGTTGATAGCTTCCGTCGCTCCGCGCACAAAGACGATCTCGCGTGGAGCGCCGGCATTGAGAAAGCGGCGAGTCTTCTCGCGGGCTGACTCGTAAGCATCCGTTGAGCGCGCAGCCAACTCGTGCGCGGCGCGATGCACGTTGGAATTCTCGTGCTCGTAAAAGTAACTCAGGCGGTCGATGACCGACTGTGGCTTCTGCGTAGTCGCTCCGTTATCGAGCCAGATTAACGGATGGCCGTTGACTTGCTCGCGCAGGATCGGAAAGTCGCGGCGGATCGCCTCCACGTCAAACGAATACGAAGAGAGGCCGAGATCGCCTGGCAACTCGGGCTGTCCAGATCCGGGAGCCACCACTGGCACAACATTTGCCGGATCGAGCTGCCGCGGCTGACTTTGCGCATCGTAAGAAGCAGGTGCGCGGAAATCTGGTTCGTGAACTACCGCCCCAGGTTGTTGAGGCGCGTTCCGATCCAGCGGCGACGCGAAAGGCGGGACATAACTCGTGGAATCATCCTTCGCGGCTGCGGCTGGAACCGGTCCGGGAATAGTGGGTGGGGTTGAAAACAGGGGCCGCGCATCCTCCATGAAGGAGAAAGCAGGAACAGCCGAGGAGTCGACCACGCCTAAAGCGCCGGGAACGGCTGGCGCCGGAGGCTGTGGAGTCTCCGCACGTTGAGCTGGTTGAATGTCCGAGAACAAGGAAAACGGAATCGATGCAAATCCCTCATCGCTGGGAATGGCGCCGCTCGCTGCGTGCGCAGGAGTCTGCTGTGTCTCCGGCTCCGCGGCAGGCTCCCGAAACAGCGGCCGCGTGTCCTGAAGGAAGGCAAACGCCGGCGGTGCAATTCCACTGCCCGGGACCGTAGGCGCCGCGGAAGCGGACGACCGCGCATCCGGCGCAATGCTTCTCTCTGGAGTGGCGACGAATGTTCCCGGCTGCGTTTCGGTCAGGCTCGCGAGTATTCCCGGCGCCGTAGGCGCAGTCGGGCTGGGCACTGCCGCATAAGGGTTCCCGGTGAAGGCGGAGTTGGGCGGCAGCACCACGCTGGACGCAGCCACCACGGGCTGCTGAAGCTCCTCGGGCAAGGCCGCGAAAAGTTCGTTGGCGATGCGCGCGAGCTCAGTGGGCGAGAGGATGCCGGGATGCGCGCCTTCTGTCAGCGGCAACGCGGCAGCCCAACCGCCACCCCCTGGAAGCGTTGTCGATGTGAGCGTCCGGTCACTTGTACTCATGGTATTGGCTCACGTCTACGTCTTCGAGCAGGGCAACTGCATCATCCGTGAGTATGGCCGCCGAGCAGTACAGAGACACCAGATAAGACGCAAGCGCGCGCTCATCGATGCCCATGAAGCGAACCGACAGACCAGGGCTCTGTTCGCCAGGAAGTCCCGGTTGAAAGAGGCCCACTACGCCCTGCTTCTTCTCGCCCACGCGCACCAGCAGAATCTTGGACCGCT
>Ga0302275_10002077_pt1 | contig 21337 bp, 18 predicted proteins | sample III_Bog_N2_2_FD_200229 | JGI IMG/M metagenome (GOLD analysis project Ga0302275, IMG submission 200229) | Peat permafrost microbial communities from Stordalen Mire near Abisko, Sweden - III_Bog_N2_2 | ecosystem: Environmental > Terrestrial > Soil > Wetlands > Peat | place: Sweden: Abisko... | reverse complement strand
AGCCGTTCCGTTTTTCGCGCCATGTTTCGGCACGGCTCAAGCCGTGCCCTTTCAAAACTGCTTCTATCGGCGACTCGAAATCCAAATGCGTTTACCCTGCCTTTCGAGGTTTCAAACCTTGCGCCCGCGCGAGGACAGGGCATAATACTCATTACTACGGTTTCTTAGCCAAGCGCATCAACGGAGATTTATGAGTACATATCCCAACCAACCCGAGTTTGTGCGCTTGTATGAGCGAGCCTTCAAGGAGTTTGGGACGATGGCTTTATGGAGCAGTAGGCCGATTCCCGATCCGACGCCTGCCGACGCCCTCGCAATTACGCGCAGTTTGCGCGTCGAGGGCAACTTGGAGGCGCGCCGCCTGGCGGAAGAGATCGAGCAAGCCTGTCATGCCGCTGTCTAGCATTCAATCGGAAATCCTGCGCCTCCTCGCATCGCACCGCGATCGGGAGAGCTACGTCGCTTGAAGTACCCCTTTGAATCGGAGGGCCTTCCGGTATTCAGGCGACATCGACATCTTCCACGACCGTGAGGAGCGGGTTCGAGAGGCAGCCGAGTTGGACTCCGCGCTGCTTAAGGAGCATGGTTACAGCTTACGCTGGCATCGCCGCGATCCAATGATCTACACGGCGTTCGTGGAACGCTCCGGGGAAACGACCAAGTTGGAATGGGTTGCCGACAGCGATTACCGATTCTACCCGACGATTCCTGACGGTGAGTTTGGGTATGTTCTGCACCCAGTTGATCTGGCCACAAACAAGGTTGCCGCTGCTTACGGACGCCGCGAACCCCGCGACATTGTCGACCTGCTGACAATTCATGAGCAGATTCTTCCTTTGGGCGCGGCCATCTGGGCCTCCGTCGGTAAATCCCTCGGGTTCACACCGGAAGGAGTCATCAACGAAATTCGCAGGACAGCTCGTTACACGAAGGAAGACTTCGACCGCATTGCAAGTGACCCGCCTGTCGATCCCGCCGCGACAATGATCCGTCTGCGAGATCTGCTCAACGAAGCCGAGGCTTTTGTCGCCCGCATGCCAACCGAAAAAGCAGGCCTGCTCTTCCTGGAAAACGGCCGCGTAGTCCAGCCCGACCCGGACCATCTTGACCGCTACGAAACTCATGCGGGACAAAGACGGGGACACTGGCCAGCCAGCGCGGAGATTTCTTCCGCCATGCTGGAGCGGTATGGCCGGAATCCTGACGAGTAACGCCGGGCGATGTATTCTTGCTTCGGTCGCCTATGATCCTTCAACTCCCAACTCTGGCCGAGCCTCAGCACTTCTCTCTTGTTGAGAAGCTGCTCTTCGCAGGGTTGGCAATGGCCTCTGGCTACGGTTTCTGGCGGCGCTTCGGCGTAGTTCTTAATAAAATCCTGCAATCGAAGAAAGACCCCGGCTTTCACATCTCTCCCATCGGCAAGCGCATCGCCGACTTTGTCTGGGAGGTGATGCTTCAGGCAAAGGTCATCCGCGAACGCCCGCTGCCTGGCTTGGCGCATGCCTTCGTCTTCTGGGCCTTTTGCGCGTTTGCGCTGGTTACGCTCAATCACTGCGGCGTCGTCCTGGGACTCGGGTTTCTTAACCCCGCAGCAACGATTGGCCGCCTCTATTTCTACTTCGCAGCCGCTTTTGCAGTGGCCTGCGCCGCTGGGATTCTAGGCCTCTTCATGCGCCGGTTTCTCGTTCGCCCAAAGTGGTTGGGCGAAAAGCTCTCGTACCAGTCCGGCGTGATTGCCCTGCTGATCTTCGTTCTCATGGCCACTTTTCTGGCCTCGTTCGGTGTCACCGATGCAAGCCACGCAGCCCGTGTTCTCTGGTGGATTCACACGCTGGCCCTGCTCGCCTTTCTGCCCCTCATCCCCCACACCAAGCACCTGCATCTGGTTCTCAGCCCCGCCACAGTCTTTCTCTCGCGCGGCGGCTTCAGCCAGATTCCACCCCTCGCCGGCGAGGACGACTTCGGCCTTGTCGCCGGAACCGACCTCACGCAACTAGTCAGCCTCCAAGCCTACTCCTGCGTGGAGTGCGGGCGCTGCACTGAGCACTGCCCCGCCGCCAACACCGGCAAGCTGCTCAACCCCAAGGAAATTGTCCTCGGCCTGCGCGGCTATCTCAATGACCTTGGCCCAGCCTCCGGCGAACCATTGCTCGGCAAATACAACCAACAGGAAGCCGTCTTTCAATGCACCACATGCGGCTCATGCGAGTTCCAGTGTCCGGTGGGCATTGAACACCTGCCCATCCTCGTCGGCCTGCGCCGAGGCGCGGTCAACACCGGCGCCTGGGATAACCGGCAAGGCTCCAAGCTCTTCCTTGCTCTTGAACGCGGCTCGAACGCTCTGGGCCTGAGCCCCACAGATCGCGACAAGTTCATCCAGAGGCAGGGGCTTCCAATCTTTGACGGAACCCAGGAGTATTGTTTGTGGCTGGGCTGCATGGGCGGCTATGACCCCAAGGGCCGCGAGATTGTCGCTGACTTCGCCCGCGTGATGAACTACCTGGGCACAAGCTACGGCGTGCTGCGCAAGGAGAAATGCACCGGCGATCCGGTGCGCCGCCTGGGCAACGACCTGCTCTTCCAGCAACTGGCAGAGGCCAACCTCGAAGCACTGGCGCAGAACAAGGTGAAGAAGATCGTCTCCATCTGCCCGCACTGCGTTCGCACCATCCAGGAAGACTGGAAAGAGTACGGCACACCTCCCGAAATCGAGCACCACAGTGAGTTTCTGGCCCGCTTCGCTGACCGCCTGCCTCGGTCGGTAGGTCCGGGCTCTAGCCCGGACACAAGGCCGGCGGAATCGAAGGGGGCTTTACAGGACGCAAGAATAAGCGATCCGGAGGGAGGCGGGGGTTTTAACCCCCGCGTAATGCCCGCTGCTCATGATGGGGCTTTAGCCCCGGACGGACCGGCTGCCTTGAACGAACCCGCGGCTTTGAAAGGGCACGACTTCAGTCGTGCCGATCAGGCCGCCAACAAACATGGGGCTTTAGCCCCTGAGGGACCGGGAACGATCGTCTTTCACGATCCCTGCTACCTCGGCCGCTACCGCAACGTCTATGATGAACCGCGCAAGGTTGCAGCCCTGGCAGGCGACCTTGTCGAAGCCCCGCGCAACCGCGAACGCAGCTTCTGTTGCGGAGCAGGCGGCGGCCTCGCCTTTCTTGGTGAAGAAACCGGCGAGCGTGTGAGCCATAACCGCGTGGCAGAGCTGGTAGCAACCGGAGCGCAGACCATCGCCGCCGCCTGCCCATTCTGCAATACGATGTTTCGGGATGCGCTGGCAGCGACCGGCGAAGCCGCGCCGCAGTTGCTGGATATTGCCCAGTTGGCGGCGCGGCGACTGCCTGAGAGAGAAACGAGTTAGGAGTTGCGGCTCAAATTCTCCAGAGGCAAGGCAAGGTTTTCACAGCGAATTTGCGGCGGCGTAAGTATGCAAAGCATCCGCCGGCACAGCAGCCCAAAAGCATCAGGGACAATGCTCCCGGCTCCGGCGTGGGCGTATCCAGAAAGTCGCCATTGAAGTAATACACATCCACATTGTTCGATAGATCGTTTAGCACGTCGAAGCTGGCCGAATTGCCTGGGAGAATGACGCCAGCGACAGAGATCAATGGAAACGAATCGCTTTCGTCACCTGCGGGAAATGTGACATCCGTCTGACTTTGACTCAGATAGAACGCAGCGTTCGAAACTGAAATCGTAGCGTCATACGGGGAAGTCAATTCCCACTGCTGCGTCGAATTGTCCCAGGTTCCATAGTAGTAGTTAGAGCCGCCGTCATCGCTGACCAAGGCAGTGAATTGGACGAAAGAGACGTTGTAGATGGGATTCGCGCTAGTATTCGTAACTTGCAGGGTCGTGTCCCATTGGCTCAGCCCCCCCCCGATCGACGTGATCGAAAGGCCTGTTTGCGCCAGAGAGATAGGGGCCAGGGTGTAGGTAGGATCGGCATGGGCTATGCTGGTCGAACCAGCGAGAACAAGGGCAAAAATCGCCGCCAGGCACCACTTGCAAAATCTGGACAGGGAAAGGGCGAAGTTCCGGTCACTCATGAGGTTGCCTCCAATTTGGGAAGTTGCTGCCGGGGGAAATCGGCAGATTCCGATTGTAGCGGAGTGTTGTTTACAGAGCAACAATTTTGTTGTATGCAGTCTGGACCGTCCAGCGGAAAGTTGATTCCCGCGGATAAGATGAACAAGAGCCTTTCATCATGAAAATCATCGTCGCCATCAAGCAAGTTCCGGAACGCGATGCCCAGGTGCGCATTGACGCGTCGGGCAAATGGATTGAAGAATCCGATCTCCAGTTTGCGCTGAACGAGTCGGACGCCTATGCCCTCGAAGAGGCGCTTCAGCTCAAGGAGAAGCATGGCGGCGAAGTGATCGTGGTCAGCGCCGGGCCGGAACGCGTGGGAACGACCATCCGCGAGGCTCTGGCAAAAGGCGCTGACCGCGCCATTCAGATTGTCTGCGACGATCTGGGGGCGCGCGATGCGCTCGGCGTGGCCCGGCTGCTGGCCGCCGCCGTAAAGCCTGAGAATCCCGACCTCATCCTCACCGGCTTACAGTCGGAAGACCTGGGCCTGGGCCAGACCGGCGTCATCGTCGCAGAATTGCTCGGCCTGCCCCACGCCACGCTGATCCTCCACGTGGAAAAGACCGAGACCGGCGTGACCGTCAAACGGGAGCTCGAAGAGGGCTGGTTCCAAACCATCGAACTGCCTACACCCGTCGTGCTCACCATCCAATCCGGTGGAAACAAATTGCGCTACGCCACGCTGATGGGCATTAAGCGCGCCAAGACCAAAGAAGTGCGCCAACTGACCGCCGAGGAACTTGGCGTGGATGCGGCTCCCACGGTCGTCCTGGAGCAGGTCGCGCTGCCGCAGAAACAAAAATCCACGCAGATTCTTCCCGGCTCGCCAAAAGAAGCGGCAACAGCCTTGGTTGAGAAGCTCAAATTTGAAGCGAGGGTGCTATGAGCGGCGTTTTGGTTGTGCAGGAAGCAGGCCGCAATCGAATCTCATTCGAGGCATTGGCCGCTGGACGCGTTCTAGCCAATCTCACCGGACTTTCCCTTGAGACGGCCGCTGTCGGCGATCCAAACGCCGATGTCTTTGTTGAAACATCGGGTCTGCCGCCCGCTACGGCCCATGCCGTGCAGCATCCGCTGCTTCAGCATTACACTTCCGACGGCTATGTACTCGCTTTTGAGCAGTTGATTCGGAAGCTCCAGCCCTCCTACGTCGTCTTTCCGCATACATATCAAGTACGCGATTTCGTTCCGCGTCTCGCGGCGAGATTCGGCCAGGTGCTGATCGGCGATGTTACTGCGATGAATTCCGGGCCAACATTTGAGCGGCAGCTTTTCCAGGGCAAGATGAATGCGACGTATCGCCATCAAGGGGATGGGCCTTGTTTTCTCTCGATTCAATCAGGAGCGTTTAGGCAAGATCCACCGACCGCGGGAGAATTCACTATTTACCACTTCGTGCCTGAGCTTTCTGCCACCGATATCCGCACAAACCCCGGCCAGCCCTTCCGCGCATCCTCCCAAACCGTCGATCTCTCATCAGCACAACGCATCGTCAGCGTAGGCCGCGGCATCAAGGAGGCGGAGAACATTCCGCTTGTTCAAGAGCTTGCCACTGCGCTCGGCGCCGAGTTGGCTGCCTCGCGCCCCATCTGCGACAACGGATGGCTGCCCCTGGAGCGCCAGGTGGGCAGCTCGGGCCAAACCGTCGCGCCCAAGCTCTACCTGGCCGTGGGCATCTCGGGAGCTATTCAGCATTTGGTCGGCATGAAAGGCTCGCAGTGCGTAGTGGCCATCAACAAGGATCCCGAGGCGCCGATCTTTGAGGTAGCGGACTATGGCATTGTCGGCGATCTCTTTGAAGTGGTTCCGGCGCTGACGGCAGCAGTAAAAGCGGCAAAGGAATGATGATGATGATGATGATGAAAATTGCAAGATGAAGAGTGCGTGATCCATGCAAAAGCCCAGTTGATTGCGCCGCTAAGCGGGGCCATCAACTGGGCTGGGTGATGCACAGGCGAACTCCTTACCGGCGGGTGCAATTCGCCCTTTGTTTCTACGCCTCGACTACCACCATTCCATCAAACGCCCCGATACAACCTTTACGCTGCTCTCAGGCTTTTCTGTGCGAATCAGCAGCAGCGGAATGTGAACCAGCTTGACGAGCTTCTCGGCGATCGACCCGAAGACCAGCGGATGCCAGCCAGTGGTGCCATGCGTTGAAACCACAACCAGATCGATATGCTCACGCTCAATGACGTCCAGAATGCCTCCGGCAATGTCGTTTTCCACTTCGACACTTGAGGTTGCCTTGATTCCCTTGGCGGTGAGTCCGGCCACGGAAACGGTAAACCGGTCCAGCGCCTCTTTCTTCTCCGCTTCCAGGTTGCAACCCTCTTGAACAACATGCACTAGATAGACTTCGGCATGAAAGTGCTGAGCAAGCACGGTAGCCTGCTCTAAGGCTTCATGGGACGACGGGCTAAAGTCGATGGGCAACAGAATCTTTGCAGGAATAGTACTGAATGCGTATGCTGCGGACATTGCGGTCTCCTCGCCGTTCCACACGCGTGGCCGGCCTCTCATTTATCGCCATAATCATAACAAGTAGGCGCTCTCTTGAGCACGTGACCGGGAGCACACGTCAGGACATTTCGCATGAAAGTGGCCAGTTCGGCGATGGAGGTTCGCCGCGGCCCTAGTGGACGCGAGAAACGCACCTGGGACGCAGTCCCAGGATTCCGCTTTTCTCCATCCGGGGCAATTCTCGTCTCTTCCCTCCGGGGTAGGGCCGGTGCTTCTCCGGTTCGCCAACGAAAGGAGACGGCTTCGACCGCAAAGAATCTTTTTGCGATTGCCCTGCGTGCTCTTCAAGCAACTCATTCCGCAGTTCCGGAATCAGCCGCGTCCGCCGGCCTCATCCGGCCAGCTCAACCGCGCGAATGGTCTCCTTGCGGACCGTGAACCGCTCGACCAGTTCGGCTCGAACCGCGTAGCCACGGCCGGGAGTATCAGGGACTGCGATCTCGCCCGCTGAAGAAACCGTGACCTCCGGCTCAACGATGTCCTCATGCCAATAGCGCGCAGAAGCGGAGACGTCACCGGGCAGCGTGAAATTCTCCAGGGTTGACAGCGCAATGTTGTGAGACCGTCCCACGCCCGATTCCAGCATCCCGCCGCACCAGACCGGAATGCCACGTTCCTGGGCGGCATTGTGAACCGCTATGGCCTCGGAGAAGCCGCCCACGCGGCCCAGCTTGATGTTGATGATGCGGCAGGACTCCATCTCGATGGCCGCCAGCGCGTCGCGGCGGTTGTGGATCGATTCGTCAAGGCAGATGGGCGTCTGCAATCGCTTTTGCAGCATCGAGTGGTAGTAGAAATCGTCGTGCCACAAAGGCTGCTCGATCATCAGGAGGTCGAAGGCGTCGAAGGCCGTCAGATGGTCCGCATCGCGAAGGCGGTAGGCGGAATTCGCGTCGCAACTCAGCGTGATGCCCGGCCAGCGATTCCGCACTCGGTCGAAGACCTCGACATCCCAGCCCGGTTTGCACTTGAGCTTGATGCGCTGGTATCCAGCCGCCAGCTCGGTCTCGATCACTGCCAGCAACTCAGGAATCGAAGCCTGGATACCCAGCGATACGCCGCAGGGAATCACGTCGCGGACCCCGCCTATCAACTGGGAGAGCGAAATCCCTTCGCGCTGCGCCTCAATATCCCAGATGGCGTTTTCCAGCGCCGCCTTGGCCATGCGATTGCCGCGCACCATGCGAAAGATCCGCGGGCAATCCCCGCCATGTTCCGGCGCTTCCGCGGCCAGCATCGGCCCCAGTTCATTGACGATCGCGGCCCATGCGCTATCGGTCGATTCTCCAGAGAAGAATGGCCGCTCCCCGGCGGTACATTCGCCCCAGCCTGTCAATCCTTCAGACCTGATCTCAGCCAGAAGAATGCGGCGATTGCGGGTCACCCCAAAGCTGGTTTCAAAGGGGCGCACCAAAGACATGTGCAGCTCACGCAGGACAATTGAATCGATTCTCATAGGTCTTCAGGTTCCTTGGGAATTCACTCCGTCTCCGCCTGGGTGGGGGAACCCAGTTCAAAGACTCCATTTCCTTCCGCATCGAGGGAGAAGGCAAGTACAGCCAACCCCAGGGAAAACGCCTGTTGAAACTTTTGCCTATTCGCTGACTGAAGGGCCAGGGCTAGTTCCCTGCCCGCTTCGGAGGCCTTCCATTGATAGATGGAAGCCGGGACCAGAATGCGCTCTTCGATCCGCGGGGTAACCGCCCGATTACCCTCAAGAATTGCGTTCACTCTGGACGAATCAAGCCGCCACTCCGCCAGTAAGCGATCTGTGGGCAGTCCGCCTTGCAGTTGAGATGAGGATACACCATAGAAATTCGCGCGGTAGCCACGGACGATCGCTCCAAGCTTGTGAATGTTGAGATGGGCGTTCTTGATCTCCAGGGGATCGAAGGTCCATTCCATGTAGCGAAGGCCGCGCGCCAGCGCCTCGCGCCGCTGTTCAAGCTTTAGCCGCGTGCCCAGGCCGCGGTTGCGGTAGGCGTCTTTGACCGCCAGCATGTGGGAATGCAAATAAGCCCGCGGTTCGCCTGCGCCGGTTTTCACGCCCGGCAAAGAGAAAGCAAAGCCAACCAGCGATTCCGGGCCGCCGTTTGGCGAGGAGCACGTTATTTCGGAATCGAAGGCTCCGATCACCTGCCCGCCAATCTTCTGCGCCACAAGGAACGCCCTGCGGGGAATCACGTCGCCTTCGTCGTATCCCCAGGTTTCGATCTGGAGCCGCACGCACGCAGCCAGCTCCTCGAATCCCTCACAGGCTCGGATGACAATCATGCCTCGCTCTCAGCTTGGAGAATCAAATCCGCGGCGGCCAGCTTCTGCTTGGCCCGCGCCCATTGCTCTTCCAACTCCGGTGGCGACAGCTCTTCCAGTGGCCGGTCCGCAGCCAACTCCATCTCGCGAAACCTTTGCCGGAAGCGCCGGTTGCAGCCGCGCAACGCCATCTCCGCGTCAACACCCAGATGTCGGCCAAGGTTTACCGCGGTAAACAGCAGGTCGCCAAGCTCCGCTTCGACAGCCGGTTTGCGAGACGGATCGCCTGACGAGGCTTCCGCCTCCAACTCCGCCGTTTCCTCCGCCAGCTTAGGCAGCAGATCGCGCCAGTGAGGCCAGTCGAAACCAGATTTCTGTGCCTTGGCCCCCAGCTTGGCAGCCTCGGCCAGCGCCGGCATGGCCCGCTGCACGCAATCCAATCTCGACGTGGGAAGTCCCTGCGCCGAAGGGGCACCCGCTGCATGCAATGCCTCGGCCGCCTTGATCTCTTCCCAGTTCCGCAGCACGGCCGCAGAAGATCCCTCGACCGCGGCATCGACATCGGCCCTGTTCCCGGCAGCGCGCGAAGCGTCGTCGCCAAAGACATGAGGGTGCCGACGCACAAGCTTTTTATTTAGATGGTCCAGGACATCGGCGATGGTGAAATGGCCGTCATTGGCCGCCATCTCCGCATAAAACAGCACTTGCAGCAGCAGGTCACCGAGTTCCTCGGCAAGATGCCGCCAGTCGCGGCGTTCGATGGCGTCGAAGACCTCGTAGGTCTCTTCAAGCGTGTATTTGCGGATGGAGTCGAAGGACTGCTCGCGGTCCCAGGGGCACCCATCCGGAGCGCGCAACCGCGCCATGATTCCCACCGATTCCGCAAACAAGACCGCCGCGCGCGCGGGATCGGTTGCGGGGGGCGGCGCGAAAACCTTTGCGTTGGAGCTTTCAGGCGGAAGGTCCATGCCCATCCAGTCTACCCTGCGCAGAACGGCGGCGCGTCCCGATTGGTGGCAAGAGCGGCGAGAGCATAGAGGGTGACGCCTGCAAATGGAAGATCCGCAGCGAGCGCGCACCCCTTGCAGCGTGCAGTCCTGCCGCAGTGAGCTTTGCCCACAGCCACTGTGAGGGCGTGAAACTCGTTGAAGAAGCGCGCGCGGGCCGCGGGCGTGTCAAAGGCGAAGGCCGCGGAAGTCAGATCGGTCAGAGCTTCATAGCGAATGATGCCCGCTACTGGCGCGAGAAGCCGGTGCCGCTCGGCGATGCGGCGAAGATACTCGTCCGCCACAGGGACGGGATGATTGAGCGCATAGAGCAGGATGGCGTCGCCGGTCTCTGGCCCCACTCCCGGCAGAGCCAGCAAGCGGCGGCGCAGCGTTGCCGTGGGGGCTGCGGCAAGGGTGTCGAGCGAGCCGCCAAACTCCGCGTCGAGCATAGCGACAAATGCTTTCAGAGCGGGCGCCTTGCGCGTGTAAAAGCCGGAGGGGCGAATGAGAGCCTGCAAGTCTTCCAGGCTGAGCAAACGCAGGCCGTCGAGGGTGAGCGCTCCGGCCGCGCGCAGGTTGGCCAGCGAGCGCTCGACGGCCTTCCATGCGGTGTTCTGCGTGAGGTAGGCGCCGAGGATCACCTCAAAGGAAGTCTCGGCCGGCCACCAGTGCTGCGGGCCGTACGCCTCGGCAAGCCGATCATGCATTGCCCGCAGGCGCTGGGCAGGGCTGGGCTGGCGTTGCGTCTTCACGAGAGGGAATCCTCATGGGGCGGGGACTGAAGCTGAATCTTCCATTCGAGTACACGGGCGCGAGCGGCAGCAGCTTCGGCCTGGGGCACGTGCCCGGCATGCTGTAACGAGATGGAGAGCGCCGTATGGGCCAGCGGGTCGCCGGGGGTGAGCGCGGTCAGCGCCAGTGCGGCGGCGATGGATTGGTTAAGCTGGCCTGCTTCGCGCAGAGCTCGAATCAACCCATGGTGCGCTTCTGTGTGCGCCGAATCCAGAGCAATGGCGGCTCGGAAGGTGGCCGCCGCTTCAGCGGGCGAGCCGCCAGCCAGCAGGTCGAGGCCGCGCTGAAAATACGATTCGGCGGATTGTGGATCGGTTACGGTCACAGCTGACTTTAGGATATAGGCTGAGCCGGTTGGGTGAATTCGGCGCATTGCCGGGAGGGCGCGATGAAGAGTCATACGGAGTATCTGGTTTTCCAGACGGAGAAGCGGCGTGAGATGGTGCATATCACCGAGGCAGTGGAGCAGATTGTGCGGCGCAGCGGCGTGAAAGATGGGCTGTGCTTTGTGTCGCCCATGCACATCACTGCCGCGGTCTATGTGAACGACCTGGAAAACGGGTTGATCGAAGATATCGGCAAGTGGCTGGAGGAGTTGGCGCCGGCGCGTCCGGATTACAAACACCACCGCACCGGCGAAGACAATGGGGATGCGCACTTGAAATCGCTGCTGCTGCACCACGAGACCACCCTGCCAGTGACCGCCGGCAAGCTGGACCTTGGCACATGGCAGCGTGTCTTTTATGCCGAATTCGATGGGCAGCGGCGCAAGCGGGTGATTGTAAAGGTGCTGGGAATTGACTAGGGCCTGTTCCCACTACTGGCGCGGTGGCGCCGGCCCTTCGGGTTGCGGCGAAAGAGCGGCCATACTTCATTCTCGCCCTCGACTGTGGACCCGCCACAATCTTCGGGTTCGGCTTCGTCTGGCCGCTTTTTCGCTCGCAACGCCATCCACGCCAGTAGTGTGAACAGTCCTTGGCGACGAACGGCGTCCCGAGGTCTTTAAAAGGGGATGCCCCAGGTCTCGATTTTGAGGAGACCTGGGAAATCGCGAAAGGTGAGATGAAACACGCCTACTCCGACCACACGCCCAGCACGTTGCCCACTCCGTCGGCAAAGTGGAGTCGCCGCCCGCCGGGAAACTCGAAGGTGGGCACAACGATGCTGCCGCCCGCCGCTACGATAGCCGCCTCTGTCGCCGCCAGATCTGAAGAATAGAGAACCACCAGAGGCGCGGACTTGGCCTGCGCCTCATGCGCCTCGCTCTTGTAAAAGCCCAGGGCGACCCCTGAGTCGGCCGGTGCGCAGTCGATATACTCCGCACCCCAATCCTTGAACTTCCAGCCGAAGACGGTTCCATAAAACTGTTTCGTCCGCTCGATGTCGGTCGACGCGAACTCGATATAGCTGATCTTGTGGTGCTGCCCTGCATTGCTCATGATTTCTCTCCTTTTGCTCGGATGGGTGTGGAGTCGAGGGAAAGGCTGTGCGGATTCATGGCGCAGGCACACCTTTCCCGGCGTGCTTCCGATTGCGCCCCCATCCACATTCCCTCAGAAGCCGGAGAGTGCAGGTAGAGCCCACTCATTGACTGGAGCGCGCGGACTCGCGAGGTACGAGAAAAACATACCAGAGCCTCGTCCGCCGCGCAATCCAAAAAGGCATGAGTTGTGTGGTTTTCGAGTCGCCGATCACCCACCCAGAACTCCAGGAAATGAGAAGAGCACGACTCGATGAGCGCCTCGGGCTGTTGGCGTCGACCGAGAATTCCAAGAAGATGGATTGGCGGGAACGGCCGACTTCAAGGAGTGATACAGCTGTGAGCGCAAATGATCAGTTTTCCGCTCGCTTCATAGCACATGCGGAAGGCCTTCAAAGGCGCCATTCGCCCGGGTATTTTCGGATAGAGTTTTCCGCGCACCGCTTGCACCGGATAAACCATCCGTCGCTGGTTCTGCGCGAAGCTTGCACAGTAGTCTAACTGCATTCATCCACCGTTGAGGTCGCTGCGTACGGGGAAGAATTGTTTCAAACATATGTGGACTTTGGCTCGTCGCACGGATTGTGCCAGGCATCTAAATCATTTCGCCATCAAGGAGATCCTTTGATGGAAAGAGCTGCACAGGAAATACTGGCTCAGAAGCAAGCGATGATGCGTGCTTCTACCCCGACAAGATATCATCTATGGGCGCTGCGGGCATTCGTGTGCGCACTTCTCTGCAAGGCGACCGCAAGTTCTGCTGCCGCAAAGGAGGAGATCGGCGGTTTGGTTGAATGAGTGCTAAAATGAGCCAAACTTGCTGGAGTCAACAGCGATGGAGCAGCCGGGATCGAAGGATTCCAACGTGTCCCCGAGCGGTATCACTGCGCTGCTGCGCGACTGGCAGGCTGGCCGTCCTGCGGCATTAAATGAACTGTTCGAGGCCGTCTACCCTGAACGGATCTCCTCAACACTACAATGCACGGCTGTGGTTCATGAGGCATGGCTGAGACTGGCGCAGTCGCAACAGGTGAGCCTGAAAGATCGTACGCATTTTTTCGCCTTATCGGCGCGGCTGATGCGCACCATCCTGGTCGATTATGCGCGCGCCCGCAAGAGCAAGAAGCGAGGCGGGGGCGAAACAATCTTCTCCCTGATGGACTCCGATGCCTCAGTCTATCCAGCCGATGTCGAAACACTGGATTTGAACGGCGCGCTCGAGGAACTGGAGAAGCTCGATCCAGTGCAAGGGCAAATTGTTGAGATGCGTTACTTCAGCGGCCTTAGCATTCCAGAGACCGCCGAGGCGCTGGGCGTATCGGAAAGCACCGTAAAACGGGAGTGGGTCGTAGCCAAGACCTGGATTCGCAGGCGGCTGGTGGAGGGCCAGAGAAAGCCGTGACGCAGGAAGGCTGGAAGCGCGCAAAGGATCTGTTCTCCTCAGCTCTGGTGCTGCCCGAGACCGAAAGGGAGGCGTTTCTCTCAGCACAGCAGGACGAGCGGGAGATCCTCGACGAGGTGCGCTCGCTGCTCGAAGCGTATCGCGATTCTCCCGATTTTCTTGAGAACGCCACTCCCGAACTGCCCGCGGAATTTCGGGAGAGCGCGGCGTCACTTGCCGGTCGGCGAATCGGGGTATGGGAACTGGTGCGCGAGATCGGCCAGGGCGGGATGGGAGTCGTATACCTGGCGGAGCGCGACGACGGAGAATACCGGCAGCAAGCTGCGCTCAAGGTCCTGAAGCCCGGCCCCCAGCGGGATCTTTTGCTGGGGCTCTTTCGCCGGGAGCGGCAGATCCTCGCCCAGTTGCAGCACCCGAATATCGCCCGCCTGATGGACGGCGGAACGGCTGACGGGCAGGTGTTTTACGTAATGGAGTACGTTGCGGGTAGCCCGTTGACGGCATATTGCAACGCCAATCGTTTCACGATCCAGCAACGCCTGAAACTATTCTGCGAAATCTGCGACGCGGTCAGCTACGCACACCGGAAGCTGATTATCCATCGCGACCTGAAGCCGGAGAACATTCTGGTCACTGCTGATGGCGCTCCGAAGCTCCTCGATTTCGGACTGGCGAAGGTATTTGAAGATAGCTCCGGCGCAGAAACGGCCGCCAGCATCACCATCGGCCCCATGCTGACCCCTTCGTATGCCAGTCCAGAGCAGGTGCGAGGCGAGCACTTGAGCACGGCGACCGATATCTACTCTCTGGGAGTCGTGCTCTACGAGCTGTTGACGGGCCGCAATCCTCAAGCGCAGGCCAGTCAAAGCCCGATGGCAGTCTGCCGAACCATCCTGGAAGAAGAGCCGCCGCCGCCCAGCCGCGCCACGGAAAACCGTCGAGACAGGGGTTTGGCCGGAGATCTCGACAATATCGTTCTCAAAGCTCTGCGTAAGGAATCGGAACGCAGATACGCGAGCGTGGGCGATCTTCGCGCCGACGTGGAGCGGTATCTGGAGGGCTTTCCCGTCGAGGCATCGCGCGATACTCTTTCCTACCGCGCGCGCAAGTTTGTGAGCCGTAACCGGGCGGCTGTGGCGGCCGTCGCGCTGGCAATGCTTTCGCTGTTCATCGGGCTAGGAGTATCTGTGCGGGAGGCGCATGTTGCCCAAGTGCAGCGGGCGCGCGCCGAGCGTCACTTCAACGATGTCCGCAAGCTGGCCAATTCGTTGCTGTTTGAAATCGACGACAAGATCAGGGATCTGCCCGGAGCCACGGACGCACGGCGCCTGATGGTGGCCCGAGCCGGCGAGTATCTGGACTATCTTGCCGGGGAGGCAGCCGGAGACACCAAGCTCAACCTCGAGCTGGCGGATGCCTATGCGCGACTGGGGCAGGTCCAGGGCAATCCTTCTTTTCCGAATCTAGGGGACAGGAGTGGCGCCCTGGCAAGCTATGAAAAGTCCAGCCGCATTGCTGAAGACGTCTTGCGGCGCGAACCCGATAATGCAAAGGCACTGCAGGTTGTGGCTAATTCGATGTCGGCGCAGGGTTGGCTTATGGTAACGGCGAACCGCCCCGTCGATGCCGTCGCTACACTGCAAAAGGCAGTGGATGCGTCGCAAGCGCTGGTTCGACTTTATCCCCAGGAAACAAGCTACCTTCAGCAATTGGCAGAACAGTTGAACGACTTGGGCGATATGATGGGCAACCCATGGTTCCCCGGCTTGGGCGACATCGATGGCGCCGAGCGATGCTATTCACTGTCCCTGGAGACTTGGAGTGAGAGCCTGGCACACCAATCCCCGACGCCCGAGATGCAGCAAAAACTGGTTCGGCTTTACTACTCATTGTCTTTGCTGCAATGGGAGGGCAGAGGCCGCTCTGCGCCGGCTCGAGAATGGGCGGAGAAGGCATTGGAGAAGATGCAGGATCTGCCGCCGACACAGCGGGATCAAGCTGGGGAATTATCCAGAATGGGAGCTCTGTATGCTGCGGATGGGGAAGCGGATTCGGCTCGCTCGCCACGCTTGGCCACGGTGGAATACAAGCGATCCCTTGGATATGAGCGGCAGCTCAAAGCCGCCGATCCCCGCAATACGAAAGCCGATGAGGACCTCTCCTGGGCATTGGTTCTCTACGGAGCCTTTCTCAGCCGGGTTCCGGCGCGGCACGGCGAGGCGCTGGCGGCATTGCAGGAGGCGGTGAATCTGGGTTCCCTGATGCCCTCCGAAGAGCTCGGCGACACCAAAGAAGAAGGCGAGGCCGAAGTTCGCATCGGCCAGCTTCTTATGCAGCAAGGGCAGACCGATGAAGCGCGAAAGCGTTCGCTCGCCGGTCTTGCCATTATGCGGCGTCTCGCTGAACCTGCCGATGCCGCCCCACTTTTCCGAGGGCTGTACGCGTGGGCGCTGCTGCATGCAGAACCACGCGACCTGCGGTCGCCCGAGACCGCTCTGCTTCATGCGCAGGCAGCCTCCGATGCGGCTCATGGCCGTGACGTCAAGTACCTGGATCTGCTCGCCGAAGCCTACAATCAGGCCGGTCATGCGCAGCAGGCCGTCACGCTCGAGCGCCAGGTGTTGGCGCTGCTGCCGGATCCTGCCGACCGGGTGGACTATGAGCGTAACCTGAATCGCTTCCAGGCAGCCTTGCACAAGGCGCCTCACAAGTAACTAAAGGGCTTTACCTGGCGTAGCGAAAAGGCCGCCGCTTGGTGCGCCCAGCTCGAACGCACGCGAGCAAAATGACAATTCCGCCCTCGATCAGAATTTTCGCAGCTTATGTGACCCGATTTCCCTCCCGTTCTCGCTAAGACACATTAGAGCAAATCAGAAATTCTTGCAGGAAACAGGTTTGTTTCAAGGATGCCGCCTTTCCCAGGACAGGATTTCCGGAATCAACCATCCTTTCTGCGTGAGTCACTGACCCTCTGACGGCTGGAGCGCGTCGCTCCAGTCGCGCCCGCATTTGGCGCAATCGGAAAGGAATCGCCATGGAACTCCGCACCTGCACAGCCTCCTCGATGTTTTCCGCTATTCGTCCGGTAGCCGCAATGAGCCTGAAAAGGACTCGGGGGCTCGTGCTTCTGGCCACAATCTTCTCGCTCGCCCTGGCGGCTATGGCGCAATCGGTGAGTTTCACCGGAGTCGTCAGCCCTGTCGGGAGTGGATTCTGGTCCCCGAATGGTGTGGCAGTGGACGCCAAGGGCGATGTCTTTGTCACCGACTGGGTTGCCGGCGCGGTCGAAGAGATCGTGGCGGTCAATGGTCAGGTGTCGTCCACCTCGACCGTTGTCACGATCAAAAGCGGGTTGAACAATTTAAGGGGCCTTGCGGTGGACGCGAGCGGCGATATCTTCGTCGCGGCCGGGAGCGACGGAGTCAAGGAGATTGTGGCCGTCGGCGGGCAGGCTTCTTCGGCTTCATCCGTCGTACAAGTGGGCAGCGGATTCGTGAATCCCCAAAGCGTTGCGGTGGACGCGAGCGGCGACGTCTTTGTCGCCGACTGGGATGCCGCCGCAGTCAAAGAGATCGTGGCGGTTGGCGGCCTGGTATCGTCCAGCTCGACCGTCAAGACTGTAGGCCACGGATTCACAGGTCCAAGTGCAGTCGTGGTGGACGCAAGCGGCGATGTCTATGTTGCGGATTCCGGCGTTGGAGTGATCTCAGAGATTGTGGCGGTGGGCGGCCTGGTATCGTCCACTTCGACCGTGAACATGATCAATAACGGATTCGGACGCCCCTATGGTTTAGCTTTGGACGCTGCCGGCGACCTCTTTGTTGCCGATGCCGACATCCACGCTTCTATACGGGAGATTGTGGCGGTCAGCGGCCAGGTCTCCTCTGCCTCCAAGGTGATCTCGGTGGGGAGCGGCTTCTCTGCCCCGACCGGAGTGGCTCTGAGCGCGCGCGGCAATATCTTCGTCGGGGATAACATTAGCGATACGGTCTACGAGATCCAGTATCCGTCAGCGAATTTCGGTCAGATCAATGTCGGTTCGACGAGTTCGACGTACACGTTTCACTTTGCCTTCAATTTGGACGTTACCCTCGGTGGCGTCGCGGTGCTCACGCAAGGCGCTTCCGGTAAGGACTTCCAAACCGCTTCAGGAGGAACATGCAAAGCGCAGCCGTACAGCAGCGACGGCGATTCGTGCACGGTCAACGTAACCTTCGCACCCCTCGCGCCTGGACCGCGCCGCGGCGCCGTTGTGCTGTATGACAACAACACGCCGGCCAACCCACTGATCACGGTATATATCAATGGAATCGGAGTCGCCCCGACGGTCGATTTTCCGCCCGGCTTTGAGTATTGGTTTGCCGGCTTGTTTATTCCCCACTACGGCCCCAAGGCCGGTTTCAGCGGCGACGGCGGTCCGGCTACCAGCGCGGAAATCAACGCTCCCTTTGGTGTGGCGTTCGATGGCGCCGGCAACCTGTATTTCGGCGACAAGTGGAATTTTCGCGTGCGGAAAGTGGACACCAACGGCATCATCACCACGGTCGCGGGAAATGGAACCCAGGGGTATAGCGGCGATGGCGGGCCGGCCACCAGCGCCAGCCTGTACTATCCGCGCAGTGTGGCGGTAGATGGCGCCGGCAACCTCTATATTCTGGATGCATCTCAAACCGATGATGCCATCAGCAACATTCGGAAGGTCGATACCAACGGCAACATTACTACCATTGCCGGAGGCGGATTATTTAGCTACGGCTACAACGGCGACAACATTCCTGCAAGCCAGGCGCTACTGAACTCGCCCTTGAAAATCCTGATCGACGGCGCTGGAAACATCTATATAGTGGACTATTTTAACCAGCGCATTCGCAAGATAGACACCAACGGCATCATCACCACGGTGGCGGGCAATGGCACTCTGGGTTACAGCGGAGACGGCAAGCAAGCGACCAGTGCGGAATTGGACTATCCAGAGAGCCTGGCGATGGATGTAGCGGGAGATCTGTTCATCGCAGATACCGGCAACGGCGTCATTCGAAAAGTGGACACCAACGGCATCATCACAACTTTTGCCGGAAATGGAACCTTTACAAACAGCGGGGACGGCGGACCTGCCATCAACGCTGGAATGCTTCCCGAATCCGTAGCAGTGGATGCCGCGGGAAACCTGTGGGAGGGTCAGGGTCTCCGAGTCCGCAAGATAGACACGAGCGGCATCATTACCGCGACAGTGGGCAACGGCTTTATTACTGATGCCCCTGATGGCACAGTTGCGACCCAGGGAGGAGTAAATACTCCAGAAGACCTCGCCTTCGATGACCTGGGCAACCTCTACATTGCGGATACCGTCTCCAACAAAATCACAAAAATCGACATCGTCGATCCGCCTTCGCTTTCTTTCCCCAATACCAACGTCGGCTCCTCGAGCGCCGCCCAGGACGTTACCGTAGAGAACCGCGGCAACGCGACACTGACTTTCAGCCATACGATTCCATACGGTGACTTCACGCTGCAGGGACCCGACACCACATGCATTGCTGGTGAACAGGTTCTGAGTGTAGACGCCACCTGCGTCTTCGGGATCGAATTCGCGCCGCTGACTTCAGGTCCTCAATCAGGGACGGTCGTTATGACGGACAACGCATTCTACGGCCAGCCCGCCACACAGACGATCCTGACCAGCGGCACCGGCATCGGAGGTCCGGCCGTGCCCACGGTTACCACTGCCGCAATCGGTGCGGTCACGCAGACCACGGCATTCACTGGCGGCAACGTCACCGCCGATGGCGGAGCTACAGTTACTGCCCGCGGCGTCTGCTGGGGCACGTCGCCGAACCCCACCTTTCCCGATTCGTGCACAAGCGACTTCTCAGGTACGGGCGCGTTCAACAGCTTGATCACAGGACTGACGCCAGGTACCCAGTATCACGTACGCGCTTACGCCGTGAATTCGGTGGGGACTGCTTACGGGGTTGACCTGACATTCACCACACTCTCAGCCGCAACGCCCACCATCAACTGGACCCCAACGACGCCCATGACCTATGGCACGGCGCTGGGCTCAGCAAACCTTGCCGCTACGGCTACCTACAGCAGCACCAACATCAGCGCCGACGGCACATTCGCCTACACTATTGGTTCGGTGGGTGGGACGGCAGCGACGGCCAGCACCATCCTGCCCGGCGGGAGCAATCAACTCTGCGTGCAGTGGACGCCCTCTTCGAGCTACACTTCGCAGTACACCACCGCGTCCGAGTGCCTGCCCATCACGGTCAATGCAGCATCCACCGCCATCAGTTGGTCGCCGGCCTCGCCCATCATCTACCCTGCGACGCTCGGCTCCGGGCAGTTCAACGCCTCCGTATCAGCAGGATCGACCAACGTGGTCGAGTACGGTAGCTTCGTCTACTATGTCGGCGCGGTGGGCGGAACGGTCGCCAACAGCAGCACCGTGCTGCCCGTAGGCAACAATCAGCAGCTCTGCGTACTGTGGACTCCGTCGTCTTTCTACACGGCGGATTACAGCTCGTCACAGGCTTGCGCAACGGTAAGCGTCATCAGCACGCAGCCCACGACGACAACGCTCGCGGCCAACAACAACCCGGTGTTCCTGTCGAACTCCATCACCTTCACGGCCACCATCACGCCGACCACGGGCAGCATCGTTCCCACCGGTTCGGTGACCTTCTACGACGGGTCGACCGCGATCGGAACGGGAACGCTGAGCTCCTCGGGTACCGGCGCCTCGGCCACTGCCAGGCTCACCACGACCAGTCTGGCTGCCGGTTCGCACGCGATTACCGCCGGTTACCCAGGCGACTCGAACAACCAGGCCTCCAACTCTGCCGCGGTGAACGAAGTGGTTGTGGACTTCACAATCACCTCGACCGGCTCGACGTCCGCGACCATTGAACCCGGCTTGGCGGCCAGATTCATCTTCACGGTGAGCCCGGTTGCGCCGGCGACAACCTTCCCGGCGGCGATCACCTTAACCGCTACGGGCCTGCCCAAGGGGGCGACCTATACCTTGTCGCCGGCCACTATCGCCTCGGGCGCGGGCTGGACCACGGTCACTCTCAACGTGATCACGCCCATCACCACGCTGTCGCGCAACCTGCCGCCGCCTGGGCCCGCTCCGGATAAATGGCCACTGATGGCCGTCGCGCTCCTGCTGCTGCCGCTTGCAGGCAGATTCCGCCGCGCTGGCCGCAGGCTGAGCCGTATGCTCTCGCTCCTGCTGCTCGTTGCCGCCGGACTCGCTGCCGCGGCTGCCCTGAACGGCTGCGGTGGTCTTTCCAGCGGCTACTTCGGTCAGGCGCCGGCCACTTTCCCGATTACAGTCACCGGAAACTCGGGTTCACTGAATCACAGCGCCAGCGTTTCACTCACGGTCGAGTAACGACATCAAGGAGACGAAAGAGATGAAGAATATTCTGCCTGTTTGTGCAACGTTGGCGATGGTTCTTGGCACGTTGTCGCTGTCAGCCGCCGGTCAGACCGGCGCGCCGGCGCCCTCGGCAAACAAGTTCGATGTCGCCGTGAACTTCACCTACAAGGTGGCCAAGATCGCTTCAACCACCACGAGCTTCGTTCTGCCGGGTGGCTCAGCGGACGCGGCCTATAACTTCGGCGGCAAGGTGAAAGGCTTGAGCCTGGTCGTCGACCTGAATGGCGAGTCGAAGTCCAACATCGAGCCGGGCGTGAACCTGACGCAGTTTTCGATGCTAGGCGGGGCGCGTTACACCGCCCGCCTCGCCCAAAAAAACCCTCATGCCGCAGACCTGTACGGCCAATTCCTGG
>Ga0302275_10002072_pt1 | contig 21366 bp, 9 predicted proteins | sample III_Bog_N2_2_FD_200229 | JGI IMG/M metagenome (GOLD analysis project Ga0302275, IMG submission 200229) | Peat permafrost microbial communities from Stordalen Mire near Abisko, Sweden - III_Bog_N2_2 | ecosystem: Environmental > Terrestrial > Soil > Wetlands > Peat | place: Sweden: Abisko... | reverse complement strand
GCCGGCTTCGAGCAGACAAATGCGCAGCTTGGATTTGGCCAGCTCGCGGGCGAGGGTCACGCCGGCGGGACCGGTGCCAATGATGCAGACATCGGTTTCAAAGGTGTGGTTTTTGGGGTTGGGTTGGTTCATGAATATATAAGCGCAAATCCGTGGGAACGCGGGTTGGAAAGGGCAGGGCACGCCGGTTTGGAAGCCTGCGCTACGACGTTGGAATGCCGTTGTGTCAGCAGAGGAATTGTTGCGCGCTTACAGCGCTTGATGGCAATTATGGCATCAAAACCCAGGGCGTTGCCCTGGGCTGTCCTGTGGCGGCCTTTCAGGCCTTGTATTCGCACCGCCATACTGGAAGAAGAAAGCCATGGATTTAGCCCGATTTAGCCCGGATATTTCATAGCCATTTGGGAAAGAGTCGCGAAAAACCCTATGAAAAGAGGGGCGCAAACACGTTCGAATGCGTGGTTGAAAAGACGCGGCACGCAGGTTTGGAAACCTGCGGTACGGCAGGCTGGGAAGCCTGCGCTACAAGGGTTTGCCATGGTTTTGCCGGTTTCACTATGAAATATCCGGGTTAGCCGCGCTGGGCGACGCGCTCATTGGAACTGGCGGACGCATTGATTAAAATATTCGGCGACGGTGGCCAGATGGGTTTCATCGAGGACGGTCACGTTATTGGCGGGCACCTGGATTACTTGCAGGCCGTCCTGGAACAGCCCGTTCGCACCCAAACTGGAATCGATGGGCAGATACGCTTTGGAGCGCCAATCATCTTCGAAAACGAAGAGCACGCCACGACTCGCCAAGGGCCGGGGCTGGTAGCCAGTCACCGCGTGCCGATTGATGCGATCAACGATGGACTGGGGCACCAGCAGGCCAAACTCATGGTGGCAAGCCAGGGTGTGCCGGGCGGCCAGATCCAGCTTTTCCTTTTTGATTTTATCCTGGCTTTTGTGCCAAAGAAAAAGGGGGCCCTGGTGGATTAGTTTTCCAAAATATTCCCGGAGCCAGGCGTGTTTCAGCCACCACCAGGTTGGCCGCTTCATCCAGGTGTTCAGCATCAGGACGGCCAGGACCTGGATGCCGGCGCGCTGCAATTGGTGAGCCACTTCGAAGGCCAGCATGCCCGCCATGCAATATCCCACCAGCACGATGGGGCCGTGGTTGGGCCGGCCTTGGATCAGAGCCGCATGGGGGGCGGCCAATTCCTCCATGGGCGGCAGACCCGCGGACTGCTGGTTCGCGGAGGCTTTCACGGCTGGTTCCGGCAGCGGCACCACGGAGGCAAACAATCGCAATTCCCTGCCCAGGTGACGGGACAACTTGAATAAACCGACGCTGTCGCCATCTATGATGAGAAAGGTCTCCGGGCCGGCGCTTCCGGGCTGCAACTCGATCAGTTCGGGTTTGCGCGCCGTGAATTTCTGGGTCAAGAGCGCCTGCGCCAGTGATTGAATGGTCGGATATTGAAAGGGCAGGCGGACGGGCATGCCGGGGGCGATCTGCCGCCGGATTTCCCCGACCATTCTGACGGCCAGGAGGGAATGGCCGCCGAGGGCGAAGAAGTTGGCCTGGATGCTGATTTGCCGGAGGCGGAGCAATTGGCACCAGAGCTTGGCCAGGGCGACTTCGGTCTGGGAGCCGGGGGCCACGAACTGATCGCCTTGATCCGGGCGGGTATCACCGGGAGGCGGCAGGGCGTGGCGGTCAATTTTTCCAGTTGGCGTCAGCGGAAATTCCGGCCGGATGACGAACCCGGAGGGCACCATGTAGGCGGGCAGATGGTTCGCGACAAAGGCGCGGAGTTCCGCGCACGGCAAGCGGCGGTCATCCTTGGTGATGACGTAGGCGACCAGGGTTTCGGTGCCGGATATTTGCCGGGGCAGGACGAGCGCGTCCCAAACCTGGGAATGGCCAAGGATCACGGATCTGATTTCGCTGAGTTCCAGGCGGAAGTCGTTGGTTTTTTCCAGATCCTCAATCCGGCCCAACAATTCGATGCCGCCGTTAGCGAGAAAGCGTCCGGTGTCGCTGGTTTTGAGGCGGCGTCCGCCCGGCGGGTCAGCGGATTTACCGGCCGGGGAATCCGGGGCGACGGTTCCGGAGCCGGGCCAGCAACCCGAGGCCAGGCTGCTGCCGCCCACATAGAGGTGGCCGGGGACGCCGATGGGGACCGGCCGCTGATGATCATCGAGCAAGTAAATCTGCGTGTTGGGGGCGGGCTGAGTGATGGCGGCCGGGCTGGGGGACGCGTCGGCCGATGGCAACCTGGTGTAAGCGACGGCACCGGCTGTTTCGGTGAGCAAATAACGATCCACCAGGCTGATCCGGCCGGCGGTTGCGGGTTGCCAGGCGGACAAGGCGTTGCCGGAAACCGGACTGCCGCCGATGGCCATGAGTCTTAGTTTTGATTTGGTACCGGCGGGATGGTGCAGGAAGGAGCGAACCAGCTCGTGCCAGCAAGGCGTGGGCAGGGCCGCGACGGTAATTTCCCGGGCGCACACCCATGGCCACCAAGCCAGCGCAACGAAGCGGTCGAGGCGGTCCGGGAGCACCAGCGTGGCGCCCGCCAGCAGGGCTGGCAGCAGCTCGGTCAGGGAGCCGGTGACGCGGTCCTGGCGGTGCAGGCCCAGTTCACGCCGGGCGACGAGGGTGCTGTTGAGCAGAGCCCGGTGGCTGAGGATGACGCCGCGGCCAGCGGAGGTGAACCAGACGCAAGCGGGTTGTTCGGCTTGCATGAGATCGGTGAATTTAGTTTCCAGCGGTTCGCCCGCCAACGCGGGCTCGTCGGCGAGGTTGATGGCTGGCAAGGCGGGTGACCACGGCCGCGCGGCGGCGGGGCTGGATTCCAGCAGCAGCAAATCCAGACGGCCAGGGTTTGCCAGCCGCTCCGGGTCCACGTTGCGATTGCGCGGATCGAGCACGACGCAACACCCGCCCGCTTTCAGCACGCCCAGGAAACAGGCCGGAAATTCGCTGGAAGATTCGTCCAGAACCAAGCCGACGAGCGGGTGCGGGCGGCCGCCGCGCGCTTTGACCAGCTGCGCGACTTGATTCGCCCGGCGGTCGAGCTGGGCGTAGGTGATCTGCTGGCCGGCGGTTTGCACGGCCACGGCCTGGGGCGTCAGGCGGGACTGTTCCGCGAACAGTTCATGCACGCATTGGTCGCGAGGGATTTCCAGCCGGGCGTGGTTCCAGTCGAGAATGATGCGTTTTTGCTCCTCGGGCGTCAAAATTGGCAGGGCATCGATCCGGAAATCCAGTTTCGACACCATGGTTTCGAGCAACTGTTGGAAATGGTGCAGCAGCCGGTCAATGGTGGAATGAGCAAAGAGATCGGTGTTGTATTCCAACTGCAACCGGACGCCCTCGGGGCGTTCCAAGACCCCCAGCATCCATTCAAACAGGGTGCCGGGACTGATGGAACGCAAGGGGGTGAGGGTGACGTTGCCCATTTGTTGCGACTGCATGAACGCCTTCTGGAAGACAAAGTAGGCTTGCAACCATTGCAGGCCCGACCGGAGGGGATCGGTCTGGATTTCTTCAATCAGTTTTTCGAAGGGATAGGCCTGGTGCTCGAGGACTTCAAGCGAAAGGGCTTTGACCTGCCGCAGCAGAAAGCGCAGGGTAAGGTTGCTCGAAAAGTGCAGTCGCATGACCAACGGGTTGGAAAACAAACCGATCAGCCCCTCCAGATCGGGCTGGCTGCGGTTGGCCGCCGGCGAAGCGATGATGATATCGCGCTGGCCGGTGTAACGCTGGAGGAGCGTGGCATAGGCGGTTAAATAGACCATGAAGGGGGTCAGGTTTTCGCGATGGCACAGGTCGTTGATCGCGTCGGAGAGCGAGCGAGGCAGAAGCCGGGTGTGGATGGTGCTTTGGTGCGAGCGGCTGGCCTGGCGGGGGCGATCCGTGGGAAGATTCAGGAAGGGGAGAGTGCCCTGAAGCTGTGACTGCCAGAATTGATGATGTTTCGCCACGGCCGGGCTGGCCAACCAGTCCTCCTGCCATTGGGCGAAATCGGCATATTGAAGGGGAAGTTCCTCCAGTTTGCCGCCTGCGAGAAAGGCGTTGTAAATCTGCGCGATTTCGCGCATCACGATGCCGTTCGACCAGCCATCACAGACAATGTGATGCATGGTCAGCATGAGGATGTGCTCCTCGTCGTGCAGCCGGATCAAACCGCCCCGCAGGAAAAGTCCATCGGTCAGAACAAACGGGCGTTGGCCTTCTTCCAGGAGCAACTCGTGGACCCGCATTTCCCGCCCGGATTCGGGAAGCGGTGAGATATCAAACCAGGCGAGGCGGATGTTTTTTTGGGGATGGATGACCTGAACCGGGTCTTTCCCGTGCAGTTGGAAACTGGTGCGGAGGATCTCATGCCGCCGGATGATTTCGTTGGCGGCGCGTTCCAGCAATTCACGATCGAGGCGACCGGCCAGCCGGGCGGCCAGGGGGACGTTCAAGGCGGGATTGCCCGGCTGCATTTGATCCAGCAACCAAAAGCGCCGCTGGGCGACCGTGGCCGGAAAGATAAACACTTCATCGGGCGCAGCAGGGTTATCCTTCTGCACGGGCGCCGGCGCGGACCGAGGCTGGCTTGCCGTCAGCGTCATGGTTTCGTCAGGTGATTTCTGCGAGCTGCCGCCGATGCGCATCCCGCATCACGCGCGTGATGGCGGGAGCAACTGGCGGGGCGACATTTTGGGAACTGTTCCCGGAGGCGCGCACGAGATCCGCAATGGTTTTGTGCTGAAAAAACATGCGCGGCGTCAGCGGCAGTCCGGCCTGACTGGCGCGATTGGCGATGCGAAAACTCAGGAGGGAATCGCCGCCCAGCGCAAAGAAATTGTCGAGCACGCTGACCTTTTCCAGGCCGAGCACTTGCATCCAGATGTCTGCCAGGGCCTGCTCCCGGTCGTTGCGCGGGGCCACAAATTCGTTGCGGTCAACGGCTGATTCTTTGGAAGGGGCCGGTAGAGCACGGCGGTCAAGCTTGCCGTTTGGGGTCCGCGGCAGGGTGGCTAATACGACAATGGCCGAGGGCACCATGTAATCGGGCAGTTTTGCCTGCGCGTGCCGCTTCAGCGTTTCGGGTATCTGCCGGAGCAGAAGCGCGCCGGCGGGATCGTTGGCGTACGCGGACAAGGAGTTGATTTCGGGAGGCGGATTTCCGAAATCAGTCACACAGGAGGAACCGCGTTCCTCCGCGCGGCTAAAAACCACATCCAGCATGCCGTTCAGCCCGGAGCCGCTCCAGCGAATATCCACGTGGTATCCGAGCTGGTCGCCCAATATCCAGAGGTCCTCGGGATCAATGCCGTCCGCCGCCCCGATGGTTTTTTCGCGAAGTTGGGCCACGGTCATCTGGGGCGGGGCCAATTGCAGGGCTGGCAACACCCGGACGTCGGGTTCGAGCCGGCGGTTCGGAACGGCTCTCAGCCCCACAACGGGCGGTTTTTCGAGTTCCAATTGTTCCCGGAACCTGGCAATGGTCAGGTGGGCCGTCGTCCATTCCAGCCAGACGGGAACGGGCAATAATTTCACATTCGCATCCAGGTGCAGGATGGCGTCGTAGTGGTATTGGGTCGTCTCGTTTACCATACGCCCACGACGAAGTTGAACTTCCACGGCGGTAATCCGGGGCGATTGCCGTTGCAGGGCGGGGAAGAATTCCGGATCCACGACCAGTTCGGTTTCGTGGTGGACGCGTTGGCCCACCCGCTGGCGCAATTGCTCCACGGTCAATTCACCCGGAGCCGATTTCAGGAGTGCGGCCGCATGAAAACACTCCAGCAAGGACCGGCTTTGCACGTCCCCGACAAAGATCCGCCCGGCGGCATGCAAGGTATTGGCCGCGCCCAGGATGACGCGGGTCAGATAATCGACGTCGGGAAAGTATTGGCTCACCGAGTTGAGTACAAATAAATCAAACGCCGCCTGGGGGAGCTCCGCGAAGTGATCGGCGGCCTGGTTCAGCAAATTGACGTTGGGAATGGCTCGCTGGGCGACCTCGCGCCGGAGTTGTTTGATTGCGGCGAGGGCAAAATCGGTTCCCCAGTACATTTCGGCGTGCGGGGCCAGGCGCAACAGGAGCTGGCCGGTGCCGCAACCCACTTCCAGCACGCGCGCCGGGCGCAGTTCCTGGAGGCGTTTGACGGTGGTTTCAATCCACTCCGCGGTCTGGGCCGCCCCGTTCTCCAGCCCGGTCCAACGGTTGATGATGACGTCAAGGTTTTGGAGGTCGGCGGATTTATCCCGGCTTTCCGCCAGCGCTGAACTGAACGTGGTTTCCCATTGGGTATGCCATTCCCCGAGCAAATCGGCGGTCTGACTTGGTTTCATTTTTTCGTTTTCTTCGTTCCGCAAGCTGACGTACCCCACCAGGCGCTTCCGGCTGGCGGCGTCCTCCTTGAGATCGACCACACAGTCTTTGACTGCGGGATGGTGGCGAAGCACGGATTCAATCTCGCCCAGTTCGATACGGAAACCCCGGAGCTTGACCTGTTGATCAATGCGCCCAAGACAGGCAATATTTCCATCGGGCAGGTAGCGCGCGAGATCGCCGGTGCGGTAGAGGCGCGATTGCGGGTCGGAACTGAACGGATTGCGGATGAATTTTTCCGCAGTCAGCTCCGGCTGATTCAAGTATCCCACCGCCAGGCCGTCACCGCCAATCAACAGCTCCCCGGGAAGGCCGACGGGTTGGGGCCGCAAGTGGCCGTCAACAATGTAACATTGGGTGTTGTCAATGGGGCGGCCAATGAGGATCGGACCAGAGGCTTGATGGATGCGCTGGAGGGTGGACCAGATGGTCGTCTCCGTGGGGCCATACATATTCCAGAGGGAAGCCCCGCGTGGAAGCAATGCGCGCGCCAGCTCTGGTGGCAAGGCTTCGCCGCCGCACAAGATTTTCAGATCCGGCCGGCCCGTCCAGCCGGCCTCCAGCAGCATGGTCCAGGTCACGGGGGTGGCTTGCATGAAGGTTACCTCCCAGCGCTCGAGTTCGCGGCGGAGACTATTGCCATCGGCCGTGGTTTCACTCGTGGCCACCACCAGCGTGGCTCCGGAAGTGAGCGGCAGAAAGAGTTCCAGCCCAGCAATATCAAAGGACAAGGTGGTCACCGACAGCAGCACATCCTCCGGCCGGATCCCCGGCTCCCGGCGCATGGAATTGAGAAAATTGACCACGGCTCGATGCTGGATTTGCACCCCCTTCGGGCGCCCGGTGGAACCGGAAGTAAAAATGACATAGGCCAGATCGCCGGCCTGCGCGGGCTGGCCGACAACCTTGCGCGCGGAGTTATTTGAAACCTGGTCCAGGCAGACGATTTTCGCCTGATGCGACGGCAGGGTGGACAGCAAATCCGAGTGAGTGACGATGATTGGCATGGCGGCGTCCTCGATCATCACCGCGAGACGGGCGGCGGGATACGCGGGATCCATGGGCACATAGGCGGCACCGGATTTGAGAATCCCAAGGACGCCAACCACCATTTCGACGGAGCGTTCCAGACAAACTCCCACCCGGTCGCCCGGCTGGCAACCCAAACCCACCAACTGGCCGGCCAAGGCTTCGGTGGCCGCATCCAGCTCCGCGTAGGTCAACGATTTTTTCCCGCAACGAACGGCCACCTTGCCGGGGTATTGGCGCACCTGCGCTGCAAACAGGGCGGGAATGGTGAGTTCGCGCGGATACTCGTGCCGGGTCTGGTTCCACTCGACGAGCACGCGATTTTGTTCGGCGGGATGGCTGAGCGGGAGGTTGTCCAGGGTCGCCCGGGCGTCACGCGTCACGGCGGAAATAAGGGTTTCAAAGTGCCCCAGCCAACGCAGCACGGTTTCACGGTCAAACAGGTCGGTGTTGAATTCGCATTGCAGATCCAGTTTATCCCCGGCCTGAACCAAGTTGACGAACAGGTCAAAGTTGACGAACTTTTTGGCATTGGTCGTGACGGAGGTTTTGAGCCCGGCGAACCGCAACTGCTCAAACCCTGGCTGGTCGAGGTTGAACATGACCGACAACAGGGGCAGGCGGCTGACATCCCGCGGCAGAGCGAGCTTTTGGAGCAGCGTGCCATAGGTGTAATTCTGGTGTTCAAACGCATCCAGCACCGCGCTTTTGATGCCGCGGGCAAACTCCGCAAAGGGTTGGTCTGGCTTGATCGGGTTGCGGGTGGGGAGAAAATTAAGGCAATGGCCAACGAGGTTGGTGCTGCCGACCAGGTTCTGGCCTGCGGCCGGGATGCCGACGACAATCTCCTCCTGTCCGCTGAGGCGATGCAGCAAGACCAGAAAAGCGGAAAACAACGTGGTGAAAACGGTATTTTGCATTTCGCCGCTGGCTTGCTTGAGGGCGCGAAAAACCTCCGGGGCACAGTGGTGAATCGCCAGCGAACCCGGGTAGCTTTTGAGCGCCGGGCGCGGGCGGTCATACGGCAGGTCGAGGGTGGGAATGGTGGTGGCGGCGAATTTTTTGACCCAGAATTCCCCGGCTTCCCGGGTTTCATCCGTGGGTGACTGCCCGGCGCACCAGGCGGCGTATTCGCGAAACTGCATCGCGGGTTTAAGGCCGGCCGATCTGGATTCAGCCAGCGCAGAATAGAGCTGGGAAAGTTCCTGAAAGATGACTCCGAATGACCAGCCATCGCAGACGGCATGATGGGTGGTGAAAATGAATTGATGCTGATTCGCCGCCAGTTTGAGGAGTTGCAGGCGGATGACCGGGCCATGCACCAGGTCAAAGGGCTGGGCCAGGTCATTGGCGAGGAGAATTTCAACCTGGAGCTCGCGTTGGGCGGGCAACAGACCGGACAAGTCGAGGACCGGCAGTTCCGGACTGAACCCGGGGCTGAACTCCTGGAATTCGCCGTCCGCGCTGAACCGGCAGCGGAGGGCATCGTGGCGCTGCACGAGCTGCCGGATGGCCGCGTGGAATTTTTCCAAATCCAGGAAGCCTTCAAGGTGGAGCGAGCAGGATTCATTGTAGGCGCAGTTGGCATCGTCGCCCATCTGGACGGAGAGCCAGATTTCCCGCTGCGCCTCGGTGAGCGGGATGCGCAGCGGAGGAACCTCGCCCGGACCGGGCGTTGAGGTTTCACTGAAATCCGGGAGAAACCCGCCCGCCTGCATTTCCTCCACCGCTGATTGGAAAGCGGCGAAGGCGAAATCCAATTCCGCCTCAGTATGGGCGGTGCAGAGCTGGCCGACGCGGCCTTCCCATATGTGAATGCCGCGATCGCGGAGGTGGTAAAACAGCAGTCCGGCATGTTTCAGGTCGGGATGAAAATCATAGTAGAATACCGAGCCGAAGGTCTGGAGCCGGATGGGCACCGCGATGGCGGTGAAGTAATCATTGAGCCGCTGCACGAAGCGGGCGGTCTTCGCGGTGGTTTGTCGTTGAAGTTCAGGTCCGGCCTGCTGGAGATGTTTCAGGGTGGCGTGCGCGGCCGCCATGGCCAGCGGATGACGGACGAAAGTGCCGGCGAAGAAAGTCACGCCCACTTCGGGAAAAGAATCGTCGCCAAACCGCCATATTCCGCCGTCCAACACATCCATAAACCGGCGGGTTCCCGCCAGCACCCCGATGGGCATGCCGCCGCCAACGACTTTGCCGTAGGTGGCCAGATCGGCCCGCACCCCGAAATATTCCTGCGCGCCGCCCGGTGCCAGGCGAAAACCGGTCACGACCTCATCAAAAATGAGGGCGATATCTTTGTCGGTGGTGAGCTGGCGCAGGGCGTGGAGAAATTCTTTCGGCTGAAGATCCGGATGCCGGGATTGCACTGGTTCAACGATTACGGCGGCAATTTCATCCGCCCGCTGGCGGATGACTTCCAAGGAGGCGGGAAGATTATATTCGAGCACGATCATGTTCGGCAGCGGCGGGATCCCGGGGGCGACGGGCAAGGCTCCGGGCTGGCCATCCACCGTGCCGGCCCGGGCCAGCACTTCATCAAAGATGCCGTGATAATCCCCGGAAAAATACACAATCTTGTCGCGCCCCGTCACCGTGCGGGCCGCCCGCATGGCGGCCATGACGGCTTCGGAACCGGTGTTGCAGAACGTGGCGCGATCCAAGCCGGTCATCGCGCAAAGCAGCTGGGCGGTTTCGCCCGCGAGCGGTGATTGCGGGCCGATTTCAAACCCTTTGCGGAGTTGTTCCGCCACGGCCGACACGACGAATTCGGGGGCATGACCAAAATAATTCGCCCCGAATCCAAGCGTCAAATCCACGTATTCATTGCCGTCAATATCCCAGAGCTTGCCGCCGTTGGATTTGGCACAAACAATGGGATAAACCATTTCCTTCCACAGTTGGCGAAAATTGCCCGCGGTCCGGGGATCACAGAAATGCGGGCGATGCTGCTGGGCGTAAGCTTTCGATCCTGCGGTTCGACGGTTATAACGGGTCGTGAGTTTGGTGAGCGCCTGCGCCTGTTTGGGGGTCAGTCCCCCCATGGGACCCACCTCGACGCCCTTGAAAGGGCCGAACGATTTAAGGTCTCCGTTTTTCTGAGGTTGAACCGGTGCGGGGCCAGGCGTGGCGACTTCGGGGGCGGCCGCCGGGGAGGGCAACCTAGCGGCCAGCCGGCCGCTCAGCACTTCCAGTTGTCTGGCCATCAAGGTCATCTGCTCACGAATCACCCGCTCCAACACGAGTTGGCTGCCGCTCCCGCTCGTGGAGCCGGTGGTTGAGGCTGCGCGCAAGGCGGGGTTGGGCGGCACCACCGGCGGCGCGGTAACCGGGGTCGATGCCGTAGCCGGAGCAGCGTGGTTTGAAGTGCCGGCGGGCGGCGTCTGAGCCGCGACGTAACTGGCGATGGCTTCCAGCGTGGTCAATTCCGCCAACAACTGGCGGAAACTGATTTTGACGCGAAAACGCTTTTTTAGCAGCGCGGCCACTTGCGTCAGCAACAGGGAGTCAAACCCCAGCTCGAAGAAAGTGGACTGCGGACTGACGTGGCTCAGATCCCGGCCGGCAAGTTCCCCGAGCACTTGCTTGAGGGTGGGTAGCAATGGTTTACCTAGGTCTTCGCTCATATTCTTACCTCAAGGTTTCTTGGTGATGATTGAGGGCTGCGAGTGAATCGCAGGCTTCAAAGTGGCTGAGTTGTTCGGTCATCTGGCGAAGCTGTTCGTGGATGGCCTGCGCCAAGTTATTCACCGAAATATCATGGTCGCTGGACCGCCCAACTTCCCGATCCGGCCGGGCGGTTGACGGAGCCGCCGGTGCGGGTTCGACCCAATGCCGTTTTCGTTCGAAAGGATAAGTTGGCAATGACACGCGGCGGCGCTGCTCGTGCGCGTAAAAACCGGCCCAGTCCGGTTTTACGCCCGCGAGCCAGAGCTTGCCAAGTGAAGCCAGCAGGAAGGCCTGCTCCCCGGTCGGATCCTGGTTTGGGGGCAGCGTCGAGCCCACCGCGAGGTCTTTAGTTTTTGCCGGATGATGGCGCACCATTTGGGAAAGCGCCTGTCCCGGGCCGACTTCAAGTATCACTTTGGCCGGGGCGTCGAGGACGAGTTCAATGGCCTCCGCGAAACGCACGGCTTGCCGGAGCTGGCGGGACCAGTAAGCCGGATCGGCCAAGTCGGCGGTGGTGATCCAGTTGCCCGTGCAAGTGGAAATCCATGGGATTTTTGGCGTTGCCCAGGGTGTCTGGCGGGCCAGTTCGGTGAACGCTGGCAACATGGGGTCCATCATCGCCGAATGGAAGGCATGGGAAGTGGCCAGCACACGCGAGACGAGATTTTTTGCTGCCAGCTCTGACTGGAACGCTTTCAGGGCTTCATCGGGACCAGATACCGTGCAGAGTTTGGGGCCGTTCAGGGCGGCCACAGCAACACCCGGCGGAAGCATGGCCGCCACCGATTCGCCGTCGAGCCGGACCGCCAGCATGGATCCACCTGGCAACGCCTGCATCCGTTGCGCGCGCGCCGCCAGCAAGGCCAGGGCGTTTTCCAAAGTGAAGGTTTCCGCCAGCACGGCGGCGACATATTCGCCGATGCTGTGTCCGATGAGCACGGCGGGCTTCACCCCCCAGGAAAGCCAGAGCTTTGCCAGCGCATATTCCACCACGAAGATTGCCGGTTGCGTCACCGACGTCGCATTGAGCTGAATCTCCGCTGCGGGAAGATGGTCCGCATCGGGGTAAAGAATGGATCGGATATCCAGGCCAATATGCGTTGTTAAAATTTCCGCGCACCGATCGACCTCCTGGCGGAACACCACTTCTGTGTCATAGAGACCGCGCCCCATGTTCACATATTGAGCACCCTGCCCGGGAAACAAAAACACCACGGATGGTTCGTTTGGGGATGATTTGCCGGAAAAGACCGAGCTGGCATCGTGCGCCTGCAATTTGGCGGCGGCATCCGCACCATGGGAAGCGACCAGCATGCGGCGGTGGGGGAACAATTTGCGTCCGACTTTAAGAGTGTGGGCCACATCGCTGAAATCCTGCCCGGGATGCGTTAACAGATGGGCGGCGAGGTTTTCAGTCATTTTCTCCAAAGCGGTTTCCGTTTTGGCGGACCAGACCAGTAATTGCGGTGCGCGCGAGGGGCTTCCGGGTTTGGCGAGGGGAGCTTCCTCCACAATGACATGGGCGTTGGTGCCGCCCACGCCAAAGGCACTTACGCCCGCCCGACGCGGCTGCCGGCCCCGCTTCCATTCGATTTGCTGGCGGACGGGGAAAAAGGGGCTTTCGGAAAAATTGATCCTGGGATTGGGCTGCTTAAAATGCAGCAACGGCGGAATCACCTCGTGCTGCAGTTGCAGAATGGTCTTGATCAGCCCGGTCGCCCCGGCGGCGATGTCCAGATGACCGATGTGGGTTTTGGCCGTGCCGATCGGACAATAGTTATTGCGCGTGGCCCCGCCATCCCGGAAGGCCTTGGTCAAGGCGGCCAGCTCAATCGGATCGCCGAGCGGGGTTCCGGTGCCATGCGCCTCGATGTAAGTGATGGATTCCGGATCGACGTTCGCCGCTGCCTGGGCCAGGGCGATCACGTCCGCCTGGGCGGCCACGCTGGGCGCGGCGTAGCTCACTTTCGCCAGGCCATCGTTGTTGACGGCGCTGCCTTGGATCACGGCAAGAATATTGTCCCCGTCGGCCACGGCCTCCGCCAACCGTTTGAGCAACACCACCGCGACCCCGTTGCCGAAAACGGTCCCGTCGGCGGCGGCGTCAAACGCCCGGCAGGTGCCATCACTGGAAACCAGGCTGCCTTCCTGAAACAGATAGTCCCGTTTCTGGGGAAAGCTGATGGCCGCCCCACCCGCCAGGGCCATGTCACATTGATAGGTGAGCAAACTGGTGCAGGCTTGGCAAACCGTCACGAGCGAGGTGGAGCAGGCCGTTTGGATGGCCATGCTGGGTCCCTTAAGATTCAATTTGTAGGAAACGCGGGTGGCCAGGAAGTCGTTGCCGTTCCCGAGCAGAATGGAATACCGCCCGACCTGATAATTGCCGGCCAAGCCGGCGGCAAAGGCACGGTCCCGGCACAAATTGAAAAGGAGGTAGCTGTTCAAACTGCAACCGGCGAAGACGCCGATCAGACCGGGATATTCGCCGGGGTTGTGGCCGGCATTTTCAAGGGCTTCCCAGGCACATTCCAGAAACAGACGGTGCTGGGGGTCCATCAACTCCGCCTCGTTGGGATTGAGGTCGAAGAAATCGGCGTCGAATTGGTCCACCTTATCCAGCAGGCCGCGGGCACGCACATATTTCTGACCGGCGGGCTGGTCGCTTTCCGAGGCGACGGAATATTCCAGTTCGTCCGCCTGGAACCGGGAGATCGAATCCACCCCGTTGACCAGATTCTGCCAGAATTCCTGGACGTTGCCGGCCCCGGGAAAACGGCCGGACATGCCAATAATTGCGATGCCGTCCAACTTCATGATTTCAGGGGGATCACGGGGGTTCGGTTTCCCGAGGAATCGGCTGGTGGGATTTGCGGAGCCGGAACCTGGAAGACCACCGCATAACGAGTCTGCCAATCGGCGCGCTTTTTATCCAACGGTTCCAGGCCCCACCGCGTCCACGGCCAGTCCAACATGACGCGGTCACCGGTGTGAACCGCTTCGATCCGCTCGGTGAGGGGAAGGTAACCCTGGCACTTGACCCAGCGCGTTCTCAGATCCAAGTCCGCGCCAAACAAGACCAGATAGCCATTGGGTTTCACAATGCGGGCCAGGTTGCGCAAACAGTTTTCGGCCTCGGCCTCCATAAAAGGTCCCAGGAAATTGTTCGCCAACACGAGATCTTGCGGTTCCAGCATCCTGGGAAGTGCCGGATCCAGCGCATCCGCCGCGAGCCACGTTACGCCCCGGCGGAGAAACGGCTTGATTCGGAGCGTTTCGCCCTCACGGTCGAAGAGGGCAGCCACTTCAGTTGCGGAGAGATAAGCCAGTTCTTCGTCCGTGCTTGAAAAAACTCCCGCGCGGGCCTTGGCGATGACCGTTTCGGAAAGGTCCACGCCCCAGGCTTTAATTTCCAGGTCCGGCTGGACGCAACGAATAAGCCACAGGAGGGAATAGAGTTCCGCGCCCGTGCTGCAGCCGATGGAGGCGACGGAAAAGCTGCCGTTGGCAGCGGTTTGAATGGCGAGATCGCGCAGCACCTCAAGCAACGGCACGTTTCTAAAGAACCGGGTGAAATGGCAATGACAATAGCCACCAATCAGGTGGCGATCCCGGCGGCTGACGGTCGCGTGGATTTTTTTCCCCAAGGATCGGAAGGGTGGGGTTGACAGGACCGTTGGTGGCAGGTGCTTCCAAGTCCACCGGACCGGGACTCCGACCAAACGCATCACGAAACTGGTAGTTTTAGAAGAAAGCATAGGATCCACAATGCTACCTCTCCGCTTGGTTGGTTTTGACCTGGCGGGCGGCTCGCTGATCGGAAAAAGCCTGGATTTGCCGCCGGGCTCTTGACCGGTGGGCGTCCCCGGTTGGCCGCGGTTTGTCGGCGCGGCTGAAATGGGCGGACAAGGATCGAATGGTGGGATGAAGAAACAAGTCGGTGATCGGGAATGGCCGGTCGAGCAGTCGTTGGAGGTGGACATGCACGCTGGCCATGCGAATTGAATCGCCGCCAAGGTCGAAAAAATTGCCATCCACTCCTGAAACCGGCTGTTGGAGAACTGCCTGCCAAATGAGGGCAATGCTCGTATCGAGAGCCGACCCTGCCGCGAGCGCGCGGGTTGGCAGACCCCCAGCCGGCGCCGGCTGAACCGGATTCTGCAAGGCCTGCAGGGCGTTGCGGTCCACTTTTCCGTTAGCGGTGAGCGGCAGTTCCTGCAAGCGGACAAACCCGGCGGGAATCATGTAAGCCGGAAGTTTTTGCCTGAGAAATTCCCGCAGGGCCCCAGCCGTTGGGGCGGAAGCTGGCTGGTTGACGAAATACGCCACCAATAGTTTGTGGCCAGGGACATCCTCCCGGGCGATTACCGCGACCTGGAGGAGGTCAGGATGCGTCGTTAAAACCGCCTCGATTTCGCCGGGCTCGATCCGGAAGCCGCGGATTTTGAGCTGATGATCCCTGCGCCCGAGAAACTCCAGGTTGCCATCTGGCAGATACCGGGCCAGATCCCCTGTTTTATAAATACGTGCTTGAGGTTCAGCATTAAAGGGGTCGGCCATGAACTTTTCCGTCGTTAGCGCGGGGCGATTGTGGTAACCGCGCGCGAGTCCATCACCACCGAGGTAAAGTTCCCCCGCCGCACCCAGCGGCACGGGGCGAAGCTGTGGATCCAGCAGGTAACACCGGGTATGGGCAATGGGCCGGCCAATCGGCACGGAGCCCGCCGGGAGGGGCGTTCCCTGCGGGAGGGCGTAAGTGCAGGCGAACGTCGTTGACTCCGTCGGCCCGTAACCATTGGTGAGCCGCAGGTTGGGCAGCCGCGCCATGGCCTTTTGAAGGTGAGCCACGGACAGTGCCTCGCCGCCGGCCAGCACGTGCTGAACGGTTTCCAATACCGAAGGACGCGCGTCAATAATTTGGTTGAACAATCCGGCGGTCAACCACAAGCAGGTGACGCCCTGTTGGCGAATGACGATTTCAAGTATATGAAAATCCAATGGCTGGTTTGGGAATACCACGCACCGACCTCCGTTCAGCAACGGCCCCCACAGTTCAAATGTGGACGCGTCAAACGAAGTCGAGGCGAGCAGGAGAAACCGCTGCCGGTCGTCGAACGCCGCATAGTTCTGACCACAGACCAAACGGACGACCCCGCGATGCGGAATCGCCACGCCTTTAGGCTGACCGGTCGAGCCGGACGTGTAAATGATGTAGGCCAGACTCTCCGCGCTGCAGACAAGATCAAGGGCATTTTTGGGGAGCGCTTGAATCAACGGCGCATCCTGGGCGAGATCCACGACGGAATGGCCGCGCACATCCAAACCGTTTGGCAGGGGCTGATCAACCACGATCACTGGCAAGCCGGCATCCTGCAACATGAACTGCAAACGATCCACGGGGTAATCGGTGGCCAGCGGCACATAGGTGCCGCCAGCTTTGAGAATGCCGAGAACACTCACAACGTAGTTAGCGGAGCGATCCATATAAACGCCGACCGGCGTTTCCAATTGGACGCCGAGGGTGCGGAGGTGGTGGGCCAGTTGATTGGCACGCTCGTCCAGCTCACGGTAGGTCAATGGCTGATCTTGAAACACCACGGCCACGGCGGCAGGAGTGTCTTGCACCCGGGCGGCAAATATTTCCGGAATACATTTGTCCCGGGGATAATCCACCTTGGGGGGATTTGAGTTCCGCAATGCCGGGTTGCCGGCTGGAGCGGATAACGAAGCGAGGGCCTGGTTTCCGGGGAACCTCGCGGAGTCGTCCGGCTGTTTGATCACCGATTCCATGAATTTTTCCAGGGCGTGTTTTCAAAATGGCTTTGGGTGGCCCAGGCCACTGGCCTGGGCCGTCCGGCGACTGGCCGGACGGAACGGAGAGACGCGTTTTTCTGACCCCGGCGCGTTTGAGAAACCCGACGCGTCTGGCCATTCCGGTTGGCGGGTCGCCTGTTCCACCCATTTTGAAAACACGCCATTGTATGATTTTGCGCCGCCGAGCGGGTGCAATTAGATTGGGCGCCTGGCCACTTTGGAAATGACCGCGGTGAACGCTTGCCTGGAGATGCGTTTTTTCAGCTCGCTGACCGCCCGGATCGGCAGGGTCAGGCGCTTGATTCCCGAGCGGATCAACTCGGACTTGGTTTGGGGATTTCGCTTTGAAATCCAACCCAGGGCCTGAACCTTGGCGCGGTCGCGCCAAGCCGAACGGCCGGGCGGCGTGGGGTGCAGATGAAGCTGTCGCAAGCAGTGATTGAGCTGGTAAACCCGCGCCTGATGATCCCACTCGCGCAGGCAAAAATGCACGCCGAGCGCGATGGAATAAGTCGCCCCGTTTTTAAAGGCGTGCGGCGCCAGACACGGGTGATGAACGCCGGTTCCGGCGCCCATGGAATAAATCCTGGCTTTGGCCTGGTTGCACTCCTGGTAGTTAGCCGCGCTCAAATTGCCATAATAGTAGCTTTCCAGTTCCGGGTCGGTCAGGACCGACCGGTCTTCACGGTCCCAGATATTGGCCTCCCGCTGGCCGTGAATCTGAAAGAGAAAAGTGGACTCGTGATCAATATGGTAGGGGGTGACCGCAAACGGGGAGGCCAGAAAGACATACGCATCCCGCCAGGTGATTTGTGGTTCCAAAGGAAGCCCCGCCCTGGCTTCGATTTCGGCAATGATCTGGTTCATGAGAACCCGATACTCCGGGTCGGTTTGCGCGCGATACAGCAGCAGCCAGGAACCCGACTTTTGAAGCTGGGCAATCGCCTCGGTGATCTTTTCGCGATGGTCCTTCACGTGCATCCCGGTCCATTTCAAATTGAACGCGGCGTCGCTGCTAAACTGCAGAACATTGGCCGGTCCCAGCAACTCCGCCAGCCTGGCCAGCCGTGGTAATTCGAAAAGCGGATTTCCGGATAAATGGTGCTGGAACTGGAATGAATGCCGGTTGTAGAGCCGCTGAAACGCTTCGTTTCCGCCCGCGAAAATAGCGGACGGACCGGGACTCACCGGCGGTGGGGTGGAATGCGGGGTGGTCGTTGTCATGGTTTGTAGGTGGGCTTGTTGATTGAGTTAATGACGACGGATGGCAGGGAGATCGCGATCGGGCCTACGTTTTGCGTAATCGGAAAAATCGGTTCCCTGATGGCACCGGGTTGGTCAGGACATTCAGGCTGCCAAGAGAAGCCGGTTCGTTCGTCACGGCCATCCAGGCATTGGTGGCGGAAAGATTGGTGGATGTTTCAAGGCGGTAGCTCCCGGAAATCGGCCACGTAATGGCCATGCTGCCGCCCGTGATTTGTGCCTGCAATACGGGCGGGGTGTTTTGGACGGCCACCAGATATAATTGCGCTCCTTCCAACCCGCCGGAGTCCCAGGTGACGTTATAGCTGCCCGCCGCAGTGACATCCTTGGTGGCCACCGCCGTCTGCACGAGCAAGCCGGTTGGCAGCAAGGATTCGATGACGGTAAACCCGTTGTTGGGGACGGCAAGGTGCGTGAAAGTCTCATTGCCGTCCCCCCACCAAAACGCGACCAAGGTGGCCGGACCCGTGGTGGTGACACTCTCGCTCGTCAGGGGGTTGCCCTGCAGCACTTCATTCCATTGACAGTCCTGGATCACGCCGCCGTCCTTGACCTCGACCGCCACGAGGGTGATTTCGTCATCCGCAACCGTGCTGGCGGTAATGATTTGCCCCGCGCCTCCGGTCGCGGATGGATAGGCATACAGTGCTGTGCCCGAGTCTGGATATTGGGGGATGTAACCGTGAGTCGGGCCGAGCTGGATACAAGGTGCGTTGCCCAGGTTATCCGTCGGCACCCGGGTGAAGGCCGCGATGTTGCCGCGGCCAACGGCCAGCAACAGCGTGCTGCCGTCGGGTTCGGTATTCATCGCCGGGGTCGATAGGCTGTTCGCCGGGGTTTGGCCCAGCGTGTAATAGGCGAGCGCGTGGGCCTTGACCGTCGGGCTCGCAGGAATTTCCTTCGCGCCGAGCAGGATGGCTGGCAATACCAACCGCCAAGAATCCAAACGCGTTTGCATCCGTTTCATTTTGGGTGGGTTCTCCTCGTTGTTGGGGAGGGAAAGTGTTTTGATCGCCGGTGGTCCATCACCGCTTGATTGGCGTGGACGGCGAAAGCAGCTGGCCGTCCCCGGCCCCGTGTGCGAGCCAAGCCGGCGGGGCGCTTTGGACGGCCACCAGATATAATTGCGCCCCTTCCAACCCGCCGGAGTCCCAGGTGACGTTATAGCTGCCCGCCGCGGTCACATCCTTGGTGGCCACCGCCGTCTGGACGAGCGAGCCGGTTGACAGCAAGGATTCGATCACGGTAAATCCGTGGTTGGGGACGGCGATATGCGCGATGCCCTCATGGCCATCCCCCCACCAAAAGGCCACCAGGGTGGCGGGCCCCGTGGTGGTGACGTGCTCGCTCGTCAGCGGCTGGCCGCGCAGCACGGCATTCCATTTGCAGTCTTGAATGACGCCGCCGTTTTTGACTTCGATGGCGACCAAGGTGATTTCATCCTGCGCACTGGTGGGGGCGGTAATGATGTGTCGCGCGCCTCCCTTCGCGAATGAACAGGCGTACAGTGCCGTACCGGAGCCGGGATATTGGGGGGCGTAACTGTGAGTCGGGCCAAGCGGGACATAGGGTGAGTTATCCAGGTTATCCGTTGGCACCTGGGTGAAGGCGGCGATCTTGCCGCGGCCAACAGCCACCAATAACGTGCTGCCGACGGGTTGGGTATCCATCGCGGCGGTCGATATGCGGTTCTGCGTGTTTTGGCCGGAGGTCAGGGAGAAAGCGCGGGCGAGCCGGGCGAGGCCCCGGAGCAACCGTCCCTTATGGACCAGAGCCTGGTAGGCAAGCGCATGGGCATTGACCGTTGGTTGCATGGCGTGGTGGGAATGATCGCGGAGAGCTGACGGCTGCGCCGGAGCGATCGGAAAGCAGATCGTGGAGTCTGGGATGCCTGTGGGATTACCATCGGAAGACCGCGGCAGCAGGTGATCCGCATGGGGCAGGCTGCCGGTCATGATCGTCAAGGCCAGCAGCAAACCAAGCAGCAGCCAGAATGCAGAAGCAAATTTGGTGGCGTTCATTGTCCCTCATTCGAAGATGGGAGTTGATTTCAACCAGTTCCTACCGGGCGGGCCGGACTTGGCTGGGAGGGCAATTTACTGCAGCAGGATATTCGGCAGCTGGGCGGCGGTCCGAGAACTTGGTTGCAATGGGAGCTTGCGCACTTTCGTGAGTTCCACCCCTTTCACCACGCAGAGGTATTCATACATGGCATGCAGGCGCGCGAAGTGGTAGCCCTCTTTCCCGTCCAAAAAACCGCATTGCCACAGATAGACATACCCGAAACGCTGGAGCGGGCGGAACGGCAGGGTTTGGGAGAGTTGTTTCAATCGGCGGAGCAACCCGACCTCCCGGCTTTGTAGGGTCTGGCTGCTGCCTTTGAGAAACCGGTCCAAGGCCACGCGCGCTTCCCAGTTGGAATACCGGTTGTGCTTCTCCACAAACACATCCACCGACGGAAAGGCGTAATGATCCATCTCGCATTGGAGGCGGCCGGTCTGCCCCTTGACCAGGACATGTTCATGCACCTCGTTGTCACCGCTGGCGGTGGCCACGTCGGTTAATTGTTCGTAGCGGCCCAACCGGTGTTTGAAGAGCCGCAGGTTCCAGTTGGGGTAATACGCATGCTTAAGCCACCTGCCCATGAACATAAACCGGCGGTTGATCCAGTACCCGTCGACGGGATGCCCAGGATCGGACGTGATCCGCCGGAACTCCGCCTCGGCTTCGGGGGGCATGACTTCATCGGCGTCCAGGATGAAGACCCATTCATGCTTGAAGGGCAGGGTGTCGAGCGCCCAGTTTTTCTTTTTGGGCCAGATGCCATTGAAATGGAATTGGACGACGTGCGCGCCATGGGCCTGGGCAATCGCCTGGGACCCGTCGGTGCTTTGCGAATCCACGACAATAAGCTCATCGGCCCACGCCACGGCGGCGAGGCAGCGAGGCAAATTGTGCGCTTCGTTCTTGATGGGAATAAAGATGGAGACGGGTACTTTCATGGGTTATCAATGATAATATTTGTAAAAAGTCAGTCCGCTAACCCGGATATTTCATGGCCATTTTGGAAAGAGTCGCGAAAAATCCTATGAAACGAGGGGCGCAAACACGTTCGAATGCGTGGTTGAAAAGACACGGCACGCAGGTTTGGAAACCTGCGATACGGCAGGCTGGGAAGCCTGCGCTACAATGGTTTGCCATGGTTT
>Ga0302275_10002058_pt1 | contig 21449 bp, 18 predicted proteins | sample III_Bog_N2_2_FD_200229 | JGI IMG/M metagenome (GOLD analysis project Ga0302275, IMG submission 200229) | Peat permafrost microbial communities from Stordalen Mire near Abisko, Sweden - III_Bog_N2_2 | ecosystem: Environmental > Terrestrial > Soil > Wetlands > Peat | place: Sweden: Abisko... | reverse complement strand
AGCGGTCTTTCAGCAGGCGCGACACCAGCGCCGTGTGCATCGCATGGCCCGCGCGCTCCGCCACAACATGACCCTCGATGCGGCGACCCGCCAGCGCCAGATCCCCGATCAAATCCAGAACCTTGTGCCTGACAAATTCATCGTCAAAACGCAGCGGACCATTCTCAGGGCCCTTAACTCCCAAAATGATTGCGTTGCCCGCGTTGGCACCCCGAATCAGGCCCATGTCGCGCAGTCTCTGTTCGTCCGCCTTGTATCCAAATGTCCGTGCCGGCGCAATCCATTCGCCGTAGGTCTCGGCCGCCAGGTCGACGATTGTTGCCTGCCGCCCGATCGGAGCCGGAAAATCAATTGTGTACTGAATGCTGTACCCCGAGCCCGGATACACGCCGATGAACTTGTTGCCTTCGCGAACTTCCACGGCACGCAACACGCGAATCGTTTCCCGCCGCCGCCGCTGCGTCCGGATGCCCACGGTTCGAATCGCGTCCACATACGGGAGCGCGCTCCCATCCAGAATGGGCAGCTCCAGGTTGTCCAACTCCACGATTACGTTGTCGATGCCCATGCCGACCAGAGCCGAGAGCAGGTGCTCTGTCGTCGAAATCAGCACCCCTTGCCGCATCAGGCTGGTTGCATAGCTAACCTTGGCCACGTTGCGCCCGTTGGCCGCAATCTCAAAGTTGTCGAGATCCGTGCGCCGAAACACAATCCCCGACCCCGCCGGAGCCGGAAGCAGGCGCATGGTAACCGGCGCGCCCGAGTGAAGCCCAATTCCTTCAATGGCTATGGACTCCGCAATTGTCTGTTCAAGATGGGCCAAACCCGCCAATCATCCCTCTCCATCACGAAACTTGGAATCGTACGGTTAGATTAGACGGAACTCGTCTTCTCGGGACTGTGGCATTATTGCCACACATTGCCTCTCGTTGGCACAATGCCCCTTCAAAACCGTGCAAAAATTACCCTCCCGCGTCCGCACTCCAATCGGCAAGCGCCGCTATGTAAAAACGTCGTAGAATCGGGAAGTTCTACATTCTGCGGGGACTTCGGCTCCCGGCTAGGTGAATTTCCATGCCCAAAACTCCTGATTGCCCCATCCCCCCCCGCGCTTTGCTCGCCGGCGCGCGGCGCAGCCAGCCGGGGCTTCTCGCCCTGTTGCGTAACTTGGTCCAGGCTGAGTCTCCGTCCGACCAAAAGCCGGCCGTCGATGCCTGCGTGGATCTTGTCGTCGCCCATGCCCGCAGCCTGGGAGCGCGTGTGCGGCGTCATCGCCAGCGCGACTTCGGCGATGTACTCGAGCTTCGCTTCGGCCCTCGATCGAAATCTATCCAGCCGATCCTGATCCTCGGCCACCTCGATACGGTCTGGCCGCTCGGCACGCTCAAAACCATGCCGCTGCGCTTGAGCGATGGCCGCCTGTGGGGTCCTGGAGTCCTCGACATGAAAGCCGGCGTGGCGATGGCCCTTACGGCCCTCGAAATGCTGCTTGAAGCCGGAAACCTTACCCGCCAGGTGATCCTGCTGCTGAATAGCGATGAGGAAATTGGCAGCCCCGTTTCGCGGCCCATCACCGAACACCTGGCCGCGGAGTGCTCGGCCGTCTACGTTCTCGAGCCGGCGCAGGGCCTTGCCTACAAAACCGCTCGAAAGGGAACCGGCAACTGGCGCATTGAGATTGAAGGGATCGCAGCCCACGCGGGTGTCGACTTCGAAAAAGGGGTCAGCGCCCTTCGCGAATTAGCTCATCTGATTGAAAAAGTCAGTACCTGGACCGATCTTCAGCGCAGCCTGACCGTCAGCGTCGGAGGCGGCTCCAAAACCAACGTCATCCCCGCCCACGCCTGGGCCGAAGTTGACGTGCGGATCGCCCGCAAAGCCGATGGCGCGCGCATCGAGCGCAAGTTCGCCGCCCTCAAACCTGGCGACAAGCGCTGCAAACTCACCGTTACCGGCGGCATCAACCGTCCGCCCATGGAACGCACTCGCGGCGGCGTCAAGCTCTTCCGCAACGCTCAATCCCTGGCCGCGGAACTCGGTTTCGCTCTGGACGAGGCTGCAACCGGCGGCGCCTCCGACGGCAACTTCACCTCGGCCCTCGGCATTGCCACTCTCGACGGCATGGGCGCCGTCGGTGAAGGCGCACATGCCCGCCTCGAATCCATCGTGCTCGAGCACCTGGCCCCCCGCACAGCACTTCTCGCGGCATTGATATCCGGCTAGAAGAGAGGTGAAACACTGCGAGAATCCGTGGGCATCGAGCAGCGCGAGCCACGCTGGCTTTGCTTCGGACTGCTCTCATGGGTGCCGCAGGTAGTTTTGCAGGAAGAAATAGGCAGCGGTGACAAATCCAATCACCACCACCGACCACCGCATTACCCGCTGGTTCACCTTGCGGCTGTAGTGCGCGCCCAGGTAGCCGCCCGCCGCTGCCAGAACCGCCATCACCAGGCAGAATTGCCATGCCACTTTTCCTGCGATAATGAAACTGATTGACGGAATCCCGATCGAAACCGCTGCCGTCAAAACCTTCAAGGCATTCATCTCGTGGATGTCGTGAACGCCGCAGAATCCAAGCAGGGCCATTACCAGGAACCCTCCGCCTGCGCCAAAATAGCCCACGTAAACGCTCACCACCACCATCCCGATCAACAAGGTGGTGTTGTATCGCTTGCCCCCCGAGAGCGCAGCCAGCCATCGGCCCAGTGGAAAGCTCAGTGCAAACATCGTCGCGGCAAACAACAGCAGCCAGGGCAACAGTTCCCGGAATCGCTTGTTCCCCGTATGCAGAAGCAGCCAGCCGCCCACCCATCCGCCTACGCCTGAGGCAATTCCCAGCGGAATCAGCTTCAACCGGTAGACGCGAAGCTGCTGTCGAAAGGCCACCAGCGAGGTCAACTGGCCGGGCCACAGGGCAACGGTATTGGTTGCCTGCGCTGAAACGGCGCCAATACCCGCCGCACTTGTGCTCGCGAACAGCGCTGGTAACGACAGAAACGAGCCGCCCCCGGCAATCGTATTCAGCACGCCCGCAAAAAACGAAGCGACAGGCAGCCAGCACGCGCGTAGAAGGGGAAGCAGATCGGGAGCCATACCTTAATGTAAGTCTTTGGGCATAAAGACTTATAAAGGTGGAGTCCGGGAGGTGGGCGAAGATGCTTGTGTCACCTTCTTGGGGCTCCATCCTTCGCGATGGGTGGGAAAGCACGAGCTTCCGACGAGCGGAGAGGAAGCATCCGGGGCGGCGCAGGCGCCAGGTGCCTGATACACTTCCGTCATAAACAGTTGGAGCCTTTACACTCAATGAAATTGACTCTTTTCGCATTCGCCCTAGTTGCCGGCACAGTTGCCGCGGCCGCCCAAACTCCTGCCAAACCGGCTACGGCTCCCCACCCCGCCGCGGCTTCTGCCGCAATCAAGCTGCCGCCGGGCGTTCCTCCTGTCCACGGCATTGTCCGCACTGCTTTCTCCTTGCGCATCGAGGACTACAAGCTTGGCACCGGACCCGAGGCCGAGCCCAATAAGTTGTACAAGGTTCATTACACGGGATGGCTTGCTTCCGACGGCCACAAGTTCGATTCGTCGTACGACCACCCCGGTCCACCGGAACTCGATAAGGACAGCAAGCCGGTACTCGGCCCCGATGGCAATCCCAAGCACAGCGCTCCACAGCCGATGGCCTTCCCGCAGGGTATGGGCCGGTTGATTCCGGGCTTCGATCAGGGTGTGAACGGAATGCGCATTGGCGGCAAGCGGCGCATCTTCATCCCCTGGCAACTGGCTTACGGCGCAAAGGGCCGTCCCGGCCCGGATGCCACGCACCCCGGCATCCCGCCCAAGGCCGACCTCATCTTCGACGTGGAACTGGTCGAAGTAGCGGATCTGCCGCAGTCTCCGATGCGCCCAGGCATGGGCATGCCGGGAGGACGGCCAATGCCGCGCCCGCAGATGCCTGGGCAGCCGGGTGCTCCGGGAACGCCTCCGGCCGGAGCAACGGCCACACCTGCAACGCCGCCTCCCGCGGGAACAACGGCCACGCCGCCTGCTACAACGCCGCCGGCGCAAACTACCGCACCAGCAACACCACCCGCGTCGACACCACCGTCAACGCCGCCCCCGGCACCGGCACCGCAATCCCACTAGTTCGTGCGCTCCACGGTCCCGAGGGGCGCGGGACCGGGGACGCCCGCATCGGGCAGGTAACGCAGGATGGACAACGAGCGGGTTCGCAGTTTTTGCCTCAGCTTGCCGCATGTTGCGGAGACGTTTGCCTGGGGACATCATGCGGTTTACTGGGTGGGCGAGCGCGATCTCGGCGGGAAGATGTTTGCACTCACCGATCTCGATGGGAGCGGGGAGGGCGTGTTGACGTTCCACTGTGGGATAGAGCGATTTCACGAGTTGCTGGAGCGAGATGGGATTCGACCGGCGCCTTACTCGGCACGCAATTTCTGGGTAATGCTGGAGCGCTGGGACGCGTTGCGGCCGCGCGAGATTGAAGATGAGTTGCGGCGGGCGCATGCGCTGATTTATGCGAAGCTTCCAGCGCGGACGAAGACCATTCTTGCGTTGCCGGTGAAGGAGAGAGCCCAGGTGCTGCGTGATCGGAAGGCGCGACTTGCGGCCAGGAACAAAGGCAACGGGTAATACAGTTGCGGAAGAATGCGGCGGGAGTCAAGGGCCGATAATTTCGTGCGGCATATTCGACAGCCCTGAATGTCGTGCCCTGATGACAAAACCCAAAAGCGGGAACGGATGCGGAGCGAGACCCGTATCCTGATAGCGAGCGATGGAAGAGTGTCGCGGGTGAATCATGATCAAATTTCTGCTGTGGTGCATTTTGTTTGTGTTGTGCTGGCCGCTGGCACTGCTGGCGCTGATTCTCTATCCGCTGGTGTGGCTGGTGCTGTTGCCGTTCCGGGTGGTGGGCATCGCTGTGGGCGGGGTGCTGGAATTGGTAAGCGGAATTATTTTCCTGCCGGCGCGGCTACTGCGGGAGGTTTGATGCCAGGCGCAGCACGTACCTTAGGTCATTAGAAACTCTGGAGAATTTTCGGAGCGCCGATAGGTTGAGTGAGGCGTTTCCCATGAATTCGCATCTGGCACGGCTGGCGGCCTTTCTTGTCGTCCCTCTATCGGTTTGTCGCGCAGACGAAGTTTTCCCGGTAATTCACAACCAACCAATTGCAATTCGGGTGTTCGACGGCAACGAGGGCCTGCCGCAAAGCGGGGTCCGGGTGATTCTTGTCGCGGGCTACGATCGCGCGGATCTACGAAACGAACTCTGGCATGAAGAGGCGCGCACGGATGGCAACGGCATGTTGCACCTATCGAGTGGATTGCGCAATTTTCCTTTTCTGCAGCTGCGGATATTGAAGCGGCACGCGTGTCAACCGGCGTTTGCGAGAGCGGTGTTCAGCGTGGAGCGGATTCGGGGCGAGGGATTGAGCGGCGTGAATGGCTGCGGAGACGCGGTTGCGCGCGAGGTTCCGGGAATGCTTACAGTCTTTGTGAAAGCGAAGAAGGCGGGCAAGGCGAAGCCGGCGAATTCCAGCGAGACTGAGCCAACATGGCAGAAGCATTGAGCGCGGATGTTGCGGGTGCCGGGGCTGGTGCGGTAGCGTGAGCGCTATGGCAGGCGTGGCTTTGGCTCTCGACGGGAAAGTTGCACTCATCAGCGGAGGCTCGCGGGGAATTGGCGCGGAGACAGTGCGGCTTTTCTGCGCAGCGGGGGCGCGCGTGGCGTTCAGCTATCGCCGCGCTCGGGAACAGGCGGAGGCGCTCGCGATGGCGTGCGGCGGTGCGGGCCTGTGCGTGGCGATTGAGCAGGAACTGACGACACCGGCGGATGGGCGCGCACTTGTGTCTGCTGCGGTGCGGGCATTCGGCAGGCTCGATATTCTGGTGGCCAATCACGGGATCTGGGAACCGTCGGATGCGCCGATCGCGGAGATGAGCGAGACGCAATGGCATCGCACGCTGGGCGTGAATCTGGACTCGGTGTTTGGTCTGGTTCAAGCGGCCGTGGGGCAAATAGAGCGGCAGAATCGTGAAGAGAAAAAGGAAGGCGGGCACATTGTTCTGATCAGCTCGACGGCCGGCCAGCGCGGGGAGGCGAACCACGCCGACTATGCCGTGACAAAAGGTGCATTGATCAGTCTGACAAAGAGCCTGTCGAGCGAGTTGGCACCGAAGGGAATTCGGGTGAATTGTGTGGCGCCGGGCTGGGTGACAACGGATATGTCGGCGGCGGCGCTGGAGGATGGAGTGCTGGGGCCCAGGATTGCGGGGCAGATTCCGCTCGGCCGCGCCGGCAGCGCGCTTGAAATTGCCGGGCCGGTTCTGTTTCTGTGCACACCCCTGGCGGGCTTCATGTCCGGTGAGATTTTGAACGTCAATGGTGGCGCGGTGCTGGTGGGGTGAGGGAGAAGGAATCGATGCGGAAGGTTTTGACATTGGGGCTGCTGGCGTTTTTTCTGGCGTGGCCTCATGGAACGCGCACGCAGACCGTTGAAGATGAAGGCGCAAAGAACTCCAGGCAGGCGCGCGCCGCGCTGGACGCCATGGTGCAGGCGCTGGGCGGAGATGCGTGGCTGAACATGAAAAACATGGAGCGGGAAGGGCAGGTGGCGGCGTTTTTTCATGGCCGCCCGGACCTGGGAACCACTATGTACTTCGAATTCCACGAATGGCCGGACCACGACCGCATTGAATTCACGAAACATCGAGATGTGGTGCAGTTTTATCTGGGACGCACGGGCGAGGAAGTAACGTACCGCGGGAAGGCTCCGCTTCCGCAGGATCAGGTCGACGATTTTCTGCGCCGCCGGGATCACTCCATCGAAACCGTTGTGAGGACCTGGCTGAAGGATCCGAAGACAATCTTGATTTTTGAGGGCCAGCGACTCGCCGAGCGCCACCTGGCTGACCAGGTGACCTTGATCTCGGCCGCGAACGAGTCGGTGACGATCCAGATGGACTCGCAGACCCACCTGCCCCTTCGCCGGACGTTTCAGTGGCGTGACCCGCTGTACAAAGACAAGAACACCGACGCCGAAGAGTACGACGACTATCACGTAATCGACGGCTTCCCAACCCCGTTCACGATTTCGCGGTATAAGAACGACGATGAGGTTCGGCAATACTATCTGCTTCATGCGAAGTACAACCAGAATCTTCCCGCAGATTTCTGGAGCGTGGACGCGGCCGACCATCGCATCAAGAAGTAAGTGGAGGCCGCGTCGGCGGGGTGCGCGCAGGGCTACGGCTACATGATTAAACAGTAAACAGTACGGAAGGCTAGATGAGTACGAGCAGGGGCCCGATACCACATAAGTGGCAGATTCAAATAGCTCTATTTTCTTGCTTCTATCCCTGAACAGAAGTAAAAACATAGACATGTTCGCCGTTTTGGCGACTGGATTGGCAGTAATTTTTCCTGAACGTCAACGTCAAAGAGGACTGCCTCAGCCTCGGCCTGCGCATCGCGCAGGTTACCTGAGGAGCAGCTCCCGACGTGATCGTTCAGGGACTCTTCACGGCGAGCAAGAGATCTTCACGGCGCTACCTGTGGACGATTCCGCAGGAGCGTAAAGGAAGACGGAGCCGGCAAGAGGGATTGGAGTGGTGCCTTGGGATCCGATGTTGAAAACGATATCAGCCGGGAAATCTTCTCCTACAGTCAGCGCTTCGATATTCAAACGGGGTTGCTGAACCACCAGGCCTTCCAGGATGAGCTGGCCGCGACGTTGCGGAACCGGGCTACGGGCAGCGAGATTGCCCTGCTCTGGATCGACCTTGTGAACCTTCGCCGCGAATTCTCCCTTTGGGGATGGGCCGGTGCGGAAGCGCTGGCGCGCCGCGTGGCCGAGACTTTGCGATCGGTGGTTGAGGCAGGCGCGCTTTTGGGCCGCATCGGCGGCCGCAGCTTTCTCGTGGCGATTGAGGTTTCAAAGCGCGACAAGCAGGCGGGTCTACGGCTTCAGAACGTCGTGGATGCGCTCGCGTCGGTGCGCAGCCGTGGCCTGGAAACCCGCCCGCAAGTGGCCGCAGGCGTCGCGTTTTATCCCGTCGACACTGAATCGCCGGAAGACCTGTTTCGCTTTGCCAGCCTTGCCGCCAACCGCGCAGGCTACGTCAAAAGCAAGTCGGTGGTCGCCTTCGACCCCGGCATGAACACGCTGGTGCAGCGCGATCACTCCCTCGAAGTGGAGATGCGCAAAGGCCTCGACCAGAACCAGTTTTCGCTGGTTTACCAGCCCAAGATCGACCTTGCTTCGGGGGATGTTCTGGGCGCCGAAGCGCTGATTCGCTGGAAGCATCCGCAGTTGGGGAACGTCACTCCGGGTGAGTTTATCCCCGTTGCCGAACGTTCAGACCTCATCCACCGCATCTTCGATATCGGCCTCCACGAAGCCCTTGAACAAATGCAGCGGTGGCGGATGGCGGGCATCGAACTGCCGGCGATCGCCGTGAATGCCTCCGCGGCCAACGTGCGGTCCGATGATTTTGCCCGCTCCGTGGGGACGATCATGGGTCAGCTTCCCATCGGTTCAACGGAGTTGGAACTGGAGATGACCGAGTCTCTCGCTTTCGAGGATGAAGAGCTTTTCACCTCGCGCATGCGCCAGTTGAAGGCGATCGGCGTGCGCATCGCGATTGACGATTTCGGCACGCGCTACACCGGGTTCAACGTCCTGAAGCACTTGCCGCTCGATACCATGAAGATCGACCAATGCTTCATCCGCGGCATTGACCGCTCGCCGGGCATGCGGTCGCTTTGCCAGACCATTGTGGCCATGGCCAGGCAGTTGAATCTGCAGACCGTTGCCGAAGGCATCGAGGAGCAAGGAGAACTGGACGTAATGCGGGAGATTGGCTGCGATGGAGGCCAGGGCTATCTGTTCCAACGCCCCGTGCCCGCCGACGCCTTTGAGGAATTCCTGCGGAACTGGCCACGGCGCAAACTGGAGTTTGGTTTTCCGAAGGGTCGCATTGGGGTGGAGCACGAACCAGTCTGCACTTTCGCCGAGACTGTGACGCGGGTCATCCAACCTGTGGCTTGTTTATAATCCAGACGAATGCGCAGCGGGCCGGCCGCTGGCGTCTGGAGCTAGAGAATGACCTTCAATATTCAGGAGATCCTGGATTTCCTGCCGCATCGTTATCCATTTCTTCTGATTGATCGGGTGGTGGAGTTTGAGCCCACCAAGCGCCTGGTCGCAATCAAGAATGTAACAATCAATGAGCCGTTTTTTCAGGGACATTTCCCTGGTTATCCCATTATGCCCGGCGTTCTGGTTGTGGAAGCTATGGCCCAGGCCGGCGGCATGATCATGATGGCGGAGATTCCCGATCGGACGACCAAGCTGGTGGTTTTCACGGGAATTGAGCGCGCCAAGTTCCGGCGTCCTGTGACTCCGGGCGACCAGTTGCGGATCGAAGTCGAGGTACTGTCATTTCGTCCGCGCGCGGGCCGCATCCATGGGCGTGCACTCGTGGATGGAAAGCTGGCCTGTGAGGCCACACTGACCTGCCAGGTTGTGCCGCGGGTGCGCGAGGCGCGTCCGGCAGCAGCGGAACCAGAAAGTGCGGAGTCAGCGCCTGCCGTCGAGGTTGGTGTGCCGGAATGAGCATCCATCCCAGTGCAGTGATCGCTGCGGGCGCTCAGATCCCCGAATCGTGTACGGTCGGTCCGTTTTGCACGATAGGCCCTGATGTCGTTCTTGGCGAAAGCTGCGTGCTCATTTCCCATGTGGTTCTGGATGGGCGCACGCGCATAGGGGCGCGGAATGTGTTTCATCCGTTTTGCGCAGTGGGGGTTTCACCGCAGGATCTGAAGTATCGCGGAGAGCCGACGGAAACGATGGTCGGCGAAGACAATGTGGTTCGCGAGAGCGTGACAATCAGCCGGGGAACGGTGGGCGGCGGGGGCGTGACGACGGTCGGGTCAGGGAACCTGCTGATGACCTGTGTGCATATCGGCCACGACAGCCATGTGGGGAGCCATTGCATCCTGGCGAATGCGGCGACGCTGGCGGGCCACGTGATCATTGAGGACTTCGCAACAGTGGGCGCCTTCAGTCCGGTCCATCAGCATTGCATCGTGGGAAAGTACTCGTTTATTGGCGGTGGGACGATTGTGACGCAAGACGTGCTGCCTTTCTCGAAGACGTCGTCGCGACGCGAGAACAAGGCGTTCGGGGTGAATAGCGTTGGCCTGGAGCGACGCGGATTCAGCTCGGAGCGCGTGCGTGCGCTGCAGAAGGCGTTTCGGCTGCTGCTTGTGTCGAAGTTGAACACCACGCAAGCATTGGAGAAGATGCGGGAGCTGGAGGGCGAGGATGTGGCGCAGCTTGTGAGCTTTATCGAGAAGAGTGAGCGCGGGGTGATCAAGTAGCCGTATGAAGCTCGGTTTAATTGCCGGCAACGGACGGTTTCCGTTTTTGATTCTGGATGCGGCGCGGGCGCAGGGGCTGGCTGTGGCTGTGGCCGCGATCCGCGAAGAAACCGACGTTGAAATCGATGAGCGCGCTGCGGCGGACCACCACATCACAGTGCATTGGCTTTCGCTCGGCGAACTCTCGCGGCTGATTGAGACTTTCCACAAAGAGGGCGTGCAAAAGGCCGTGATGGCCGGGCAGGTAAAGCACAAGCAGATTTTTTCTTCCATTCGACCGGACTGGCGGCTGGCGAAGTTGCTGCTGAACCTGCGCACGCGAAACACCGACATGCTGCTGGGCGCGGTGGCCAAAGTTCTGGGCGACGAGGGAATTGAGTTGATCAGCTCGACCTCGTTCCTTGAGCCGCTGCTGGCGACGGAAGGCGTGCTTACCCAGCGCGCGCCCGATGAGGAAGAGCGAAAGAACATTGAGTATGGACTAGGCGTAGCGCGCGCGGTTTCGGCATTCGATATTGGACAGACCGTGGTTGTGGCGGCGCAGGCTTGTGTCGCCGTCGAGGCAATGGAAGGAACCGACGCGACCATTGAACGAGCCGCGGCATTGATGAACAGCCTGCGCGAGAGTGTGGAAGACGCGGAGAGGTCGACTTTGGCGCGCAAGCTGACGATTGTGAAGGTCGCCAAGCCCAACCAGGACATGCGCTTCGATGTGCCGGTGATCGGGATAAGGACGATTGAGACAATGGTGAGCAGTGGCGCTTCCTGCCTTTCCGTGGAGACGGGGCGGACCCTGCTGTTTGACCGGGAGTCGCTGCTGGAACGCGCCAATGCGGCAGGCATTGCCATTGTCGGGTCAGGGCGCGGATAATTTATTGGAGAGTCGAAGCCCAAAAAGCTTCGATCTTTGGATCCTTGCCCCGCGGTTCGCCGTCCAATCCCCAGGAGGTCCCCGTGAGAAAACCACTCTTCTTCGTTCTGGCCGCGTCGCTTGCCCTGGCGGTGGCGTACGTTACGGTCCATGCGGCCGATGAGCCGATGCCCAGCGTGGGGCAGGCGGCGCCGACGTTCACCCTGCCTTCGCAGGATGGTTCGCAGATTGCACTCGACAGCTTCAAAGGCAAGTGGGTGGTCCTCTACTTTTATCCCAAGGACATGACGCCCGGCTGCACGATTGAGGCGCACAACTTCCAGCGCGACTTGGCGCAGTTTGAGGCGAAGAATGCCGTCATTGTGGGTGTGAGCGTCGACAATCCCGACAGCCACAAGCAGTTCTGCACCAAAGAGGGCCTGACGTTCCGGCTGCTGGCCGATCCTGAGCACAAGGTTGTGGATGAGTACGGCTCGCTGGGGCATTTTGGGCCAATGACGATTGCCAATCGCAACACGTTCCTCATCGATCCGTCGGGGAAAATTACGAAGGTGTGGACAAAGGTCGATCCCAAGGTTCATTCCGGCGAAGTGCTGGCGGCGATTCCGGTGAGCTAGGTTCGGGTTCGACTGGTCATGGCGGACGGTTCATGCTGGCGAATCCGTTCTGAAGACTTTTGCCGGATCGGTCAGCGCGCGCGGAATCGATTGACGTCGCGCCTCGTTTCTCAGGTTCGGAATTCGAGTCTTCCGCAGTCAACAAAAGGAGATTGCATTGCCGACGCAACTGGCTTGGGAATTTCGCAGCGAACTGGGCGTGCTGCAGGCCATTCTCTTAGGGCTGAACCCGATCACGGCCGATAAGCCGTGGCGCGAAGGCGGCTGGACGCGCAAGGAGATTGTGGGGCACTTGCTGGACTCGGCGGCAAACAATCGACAGCGCTTTGTGCGCGCGGCGGCCGATGGGCGTTATGACGGACCGAAGTACCTGCAGGACGCGTGGGTGAAAGCGCACGGCTACGGCGAGCAGAATTGGGAGAAATTGGTGCGTTGGTGGCAGGCCGAGCACGAAATTCTGGCGGCAGTGGTCGATCGCATTTCTGAGGAGAAGCTTGGCGCCGAGTGCGTGGTGGGGGATGATCCGCCGGTGACTTTGCGTTACCTCGTCGAGGACTATCTGGCGCACCAGCGGTGGCATTTTGCGCAATTGACGGCTGCGCCCGCTGCCGATTGAATGTCGCATGCTGGCCGGTCGCAGGCCTCGGCGAGACGACGCGTGCCGCAGGAATCCCAGGAGCATGATCAATCGAGGGGCATCCACGTACAATTCGTGGTGATTGGCGCTTGAAGAGGCGATGCACCTTGAAAAGTCTGGGAGCCTGCGTAATTTGTGTTGCTTTCTGCTGTGGTGGAGTTGCGGGAGTGGGCCCGGTGCAAGCCGCGGGACAACATGCTTCCCTTGTTCGACAGGGCCACGGGTTCCAGGTTGATGTTGCAGGCGTCGTTGGTCGATCGGACATTATTTTGGCGCGGCCCAACCTCGATGCCGGCGAAGCGATGCCTGTGGGGAATGGGCGGCTTGGCGTTGCGGTGTGGTCGGCCAACGGACTTACGGCGCAGTTGAATCGCAACGACACGTTCCCGGATCGCTTGTCACCGGGACAGGTTGTGGTTCCGGGGCTTGCGGCGCTGACAGCGGCGACAGATTACTCAGGACGCCTGGACCTCTATCGCGGCGAGTTTCGCGAGCGCGGCGGCGGCATCACGGCGACTGCTTTTGTGGAAGCGGGCACAGATGCGTTGATCGTGGACGTGACCGGTGCGGAGCCGAATCAGCAGCAGAGTGCGTTGTTGAAGCTGTGGACGCCGCGCGCTCCGCACGCATCGGCGAATAGCGTTGCGGGTTTCCTCGAGGAGCATTGGATCGACAATAAGAATCCTGGGGCAGCGGGGCGCGCTTTCGGTTCGCTGGCAGGGATTACCGCGGAGGGACGCGATGTTTCGGTCGTGGTGACGGACTCGCTGACAATTACCGTCTCATTCAAGCCTTTTGCGGATGGCCATTTTCGGGTGATTGCCGTGGCTCCTCACAACGACGGAACAGGAAATGCGCAGGAGATTGCGAAGCGCGCATTGAGCCCTGAGCCAGATGCAGCGCACGTAGAGTGGTGGAAGGATTTCTGGAAACGGGCAGGGCTGATCCGGATCACCTCGAAGAATGGCGCCGGCGAGTACATGGAGAATCTAAGGAACATTTATCTCTTTGTAGCGGCGATCGAGAAGGGGTTCGAGTATCCGGGATCGCAGGCGGGGATTGCGGATATGATCTCGTCGGCGCAGGATGAGCACCGCTGGGATCCGTCGGCATTCTGGCACTGGAATCTGCGCATGCAGGTGGCAGCCAATATTGGAGCGGGGTTGCCCGAGCTCAACGCGCCTTACTTCAATCTGTATCGAGAGAACCTGGCGGAAATCGAGAGATGGACTCGCGAGAACATGAAGGGACTGGCGGGGAGTTGTGTTCCCGAGACCATGCGCTTCAACGGGGCAGGGATTGAGTACGAACACATGTGGAATCCCGTATCGATCGGGCGAGATTGCGATGCAAACTTCAAGCCGTATTACAACGCGCGCACGCTTACGACGGGCGCCGAGGTGTCGCTTTGGGTGTGGGAGCAGTATCTTGCGACCGGGGATCGCCAGTTTCTGGCGGAGACCTATCCGGTGATGGCTTCGTCGGCCCGGTTTCTTCTGGCGTATCAGAAGCTGGGGCCGGATGGGTTGCTTCATACGAGCCCTGCGAACGCACATGAGCAGCAATGGGACGTGACCGATCCGACTACAGATATCGCGGCCATCACGGCGCTTTATCCGGCGACGATCGAGGCGGCGAAGGTGCTGGGGAAAGATGCGGAGCTGGCTGCACAGTTGCAGGCGGCCCTCGGGAAGGTTCCGCCGTTGCCGCGAACCCAGCCGAGCGGTCCGGGCACCTTGCTGATGCCCGCAGCCGACGCGGAGGGAACGGATGTGATTGCGGAGTCGCATCTGCCGGATGCTGAGGAACACAACATCGAGAACATTGGACTGGAACCCGTATGGCCGTACGGGTTGATTGGGGACACGTCGCCGCTGTTTGCCCTGGCGCGGCGGACCTATGGGCATCGGGCGAATGTTTCAGCTGTGGACTGGAGCTCCGATCCAATTCAGGCCGCGCGGCTGAGGCTGGGCGATGAAGTGGGCAAAACACTGATCGAGACTACGGAGAAATTCCAGGGATTTGTAAATGGCATGGCGAAGTGGGAACCGACTGCCAAAGAATTTTATGTTGAACAGACGGGTGTGATTGCCGACGCGCTGGAGGAGGCCCTGGTGCAGGACTACGACGGGGTTATCCGCGTGGCTCCGGCGATTCCACCGGGGTGGGATTTTGCCGGGAGCGTTTCCGTTCGGGGAAACACGAAGGTATTCGTGGAGACGAAGGACGGCGCGGTCCTTCACCTGGTGATCGAAGCGGGAACAAGTGGACCGATCCGGATTCGGAATCCTTGGCCGGGGAAGATGGTAAACGTGGTTGCGGCTGAAAGCGGGAAGAACGTTGGGATATCCGCAGTGGGGCCGATGATGGAGTTCGCCGCTAAAGATGGGGCAAGCTATGTTGTCGCGCAGCATGGCACGGCAGCGACCGACGTTCCAAAGGTAAGCGGAATTCCGGCGACAACTGCGAAAAAACTGGGCAGGGTACAGATTGGTTTATTCGCCGCGAGCGCTGAAACTCAGGCTCGCTAGTGGCTCGCATGGCGATTGAATGTCTTCCCGGTTCCCAAGTGCGAGCGAGCGGGAAGCACTCCGCATCTTTCCACGATCTTCCTCAATCCAGTTTGGGGTGCAGCTTGTGGAAGCCGGTCGCCTGCTGATACGCCCAACCGAACGCGGCCAGCTTTGCGTCCTGATAATGTCCGGCCAGAAACGTCAGCGAAACAGGCGTGCCCGGCCCACCGATATCGTCGTTGTCGCCGTCGTCGATCTTCGGGGGCCTGGGCGCATCGTCTCCGCGCAAGCCATTCGGAACAATCAGCGCCGGATGCCCGGTCAGGTTCGTAGCGACAAGTTGCACGCCGTTGGTGGGCGCAACGATTACGTCGACTTGATTGAACAGCGCTGAAACCTGCTGGATTGCCAGTGTTCGCGCACGATTGGCCTGGATGTATTCGACAGCAGGATAGAAGCGCGACACGCGAAAGGCGTTGGGCCAATCTTCTACACCCTGCTCGGTGAGTAGCTTGTCGCGGCGCGACCGCGTCAGGTCGTCGAACGCAGCCGCCGCCTCCGCCGTGAGCAGTGCCGACATCGCACCATACGGAAGCTTGGGTAGCTCCAACGGAACCAGGTTCACACCCATAGCCTTCAGTTTGTCGAGCGCGGCCAGGTCGTAGCGGCGGTCATAGTCGCGCCGCGCCCGGCTGGCGCGCATCTCTTCATTCCGCTCTTCACGCTTCTTCTTTTCTTGGGCCGTCTCATTCGGAACGGCTTCGTGTTCCTTCAACGGCTCCGGTGCGTCAAATTCGGATTTGAGATAACCAATGCGCAGATTCTTCCAGTCCAGTCCCAGGTTCCACTGGAAATCGGCGGACGCAACTGAAGTATCTTTGCCGTCCGGCCCGCAGATCGCACCCAGAACCAGGGCGCAATCCTCAGCCGAGCGGCCGATTGGCCCGAGCTTATCCATCGTCCAACTCAACGCCATGGCTCCGGTGCGGGGAACGAATCCGAAGGTCGGCCTGAGACCGGTGACGCCGCAACGGGTTGAAGGCGAGGAGATGGAGCCCAGCGTTTCGGATCCAATGGCAAACGGTACGCAACCGGCAGCCACTGCACTTGCCGGACCTGCCGAAGATCCGCTCGACCCCTGATTCGGGTTCCACGGATTCCGCGTGCGCCCGCCAAACCACTTGTCGCCCATGGCCAGCGCGCCGAGAGTCAGTTTGGCCACAAGGATCGCGCCTGCCGCGTCGAGCCGCTGGACTACTGTGCCATCTTCATCGATCTCCTGGTGCTCAAACCCGCCCGCGCCCCACGTGGTCGGATAGCCCTTCACGGCGAGCAGATCCTTTGCGCCCCACGGAATGCCATGCAGCGGGCCGCGATATTTGCCGGCAGCGATCTCTTCGTCTGCCTTTTTGGCCTGCGCGAGCGCTCGCTCTTCGGTAAGCGTGATGGAAAAGTGGAGTTGCGGGTCGAGCCGCCTCAAGCGCGCGAGGTACATTTTTGTCAGATCGACCGACTTGATCTTCCCCATGCTGAGCAGCTTACCCAGGTCGGCTACGCGCGCAAAAGCAAGATCCTCTATCTGCTTTGGCGCATACGGCAGAGTGTCAAGGACATCCCAGTTTCTGTTCGGTTCCACGGCCTTCGCTTCGGATCCCGCTTTTGCCGCCGGCAATGGATGAAACACATACGCAGGTGCGACCGAATTCGGCAGCTTGAGTGCGCGGATCGCATCGAAGCCGCCGCGCTGATCATTCAACCCGTCGAGCATCATCTTTTTCTGCTCGGCGCTGAAGGGGCCTATGTCTGCCAGTTGCGCGGCCTGGTCGATCATCTCCGCTGTAATGGGCGCTTCCTTCGGCTTTTCGCTTGACTCGCTGCTTTGCTGCGCTCCCGCTGCAAGTCCATACAGAATTCCGGGGAAAAGAGGCGAGGCAATACCGACGCGGCTACAGGCATTCAAAAAGGTTCGACGATCCAGCGTCATGCGATGGTTTCCTTGGAGGGAAGTGAAAGGCTCTTCCGCAAACTATACCGTTCTTCGCCGATTTGCAGAAGAACCCGCCGACAGCGTGAAATGCGCTGCATATCGATGTGCGCGATGAAACGAAGAACGCCGGGCCCTTTTTAAAATCGGCCCGGCTCTCTTCAAGATCGGTTCTTGCCGCGAATCTACTTGCCCGCCGCGTCAACCTGGTTCTGCGCGCGCATCATGGCGTCGACGCGCCGTTTTCCTTCGGCAGCGTAATCAACGGGGGTTGGCGGCTTTCGTGGACTCGACTCCATTCTCTTCACGTACGAATCCATCTTGGCGCCAAATCCATTCGCCGCCTGGGCGACAGCCGCCTGTGCTTTGGCCAGCAACTCATGGAAGTGCGTGATCTCGTCTGCGGCGCGCTCCGGATGGTAGCTGAGCCGATCGCCCGTCTGCATCGCCTCAACAAGGACATCGGGAGGCTCGCTCACGGGCCAAAGCTGGTTTAAGGCGTCGTACGCGCCGCGCAGCCGCGTCATTGCTCCGGCAAATCCATCCAGCTCTCCGCGCCTTGCTGCAAGTCCCGCGGCCTGTTTCACCACAATCGTCACTTTCGCCGCTGTGCTCAGCTTCTGCACCGGAACGATCGTCGTCAGCGTGTTGCCCTCGAACGACCATCCGGTCTGCGTGTCCCTGTCGTGTGCCGTTGCCTGCCGCACAGCGACGCCGTTCACCGTCACCGACGCCGGCGGCCAATCGCCCGGCAGCCGAATTTCGTAGCCGCGCGTCTTCAACATTCCCGGATACGCGCCGATGACCGGCCCAATTTCAACCTTCAGCGTGTCCCCCTCTTGCGAGGCCTTGATGGGTGTCCGCGCAAACACACCCTTCTGGTACTCGATCGCCACTCCCGAATCCTCGTAGACCGAGTACTCCGAATGTGCACCCGGCTCCAGGGGCCACACGTTCACAATGAGCGGATCGACGGGTTTCTCTCCCGTGTAGCGCATGGGCGGCTGCATAGGCACAATCGCGCCAGCCTTCAGATAAACCGGCGTCTGATCGATGGTGAAGCTGCGGTCCACCGACGTTGGCCCCGTCAGGTGCTTGCCTGTAGGCCATTCCACCCACTCGCCCTTCGGCAGCCAGACTTTCTCGGTAGCCAGGCCAGTCGTCTTGTCCGCCGGCGTCGTCACGGGCGCTGCCAGCATCTGGTCTCCGAACACGTACTCGCCATCGCTCTCGTAGGCCTCTGATGCTTCCGGCCAGTCGTAATACAGCGGACGGAAAAATGCCACGCCTGTGTCGTATGTCCGGCGCGCTTCGGTGTACGTGTACGGTTCCAGCGCGTAGCGCAATTGGAACGTCGATCGGAGAATCGCGGAATACGGTTCCGGGTAAGCCCAGATGCGCCGCTCCGTTTCAGGATTCTTCGTCGTATGCGTGCGCAGAATCGGGCTGAACGCGCCAAACTGCACCCAGCGCGTGTAGAGCTCCGGTTCCACCGCGCCAGGCATGTGCCCGCCGATATCGTGGCTCCAGTACGCGTAGCCCACGTTCGCCGCTGTCGCCGTGAACCACGGCTGAAACGCCAGCGAATCCCACACAGAAACCGTGTCTCCCGAGAAGCCGATCTGGTAGCGGTGGTTCCCCAGCCCGCCCCAGCGATGGAACAGCAGCGGCCGCTTGCCCTCGCGTTGCTGATCGGTGAAGTGAACGTAATTCAGCCACCACGTGGGAGCGACGCCGGCCATCTCGGTTTTCTGTTCCTGCTGCCAGTCAAGCCACCAGAAGTCGATCCCTTGTTTCTCGAGCGGATGGTGCAGCAGGTTCATGTAGTTGGTCGCAAACTTCTTGTCGGTGATGTTGAACGGCACGTACTTGTGCGTTGCGGGGTCGATGCCCATGGCCTTCGCCATGGCGGGATACGCAGCCTCCCACGGTTCCACGCCGGAGGCCGGATGCAGATTGAGTGTGGTCTTCAAACCTTCGGCGTGGAGCTTGGCGAGAAAATCGTCGGGGTCGGGAAACAGAGTTTTGTTCCACGTGTAGCCGCTCCAACCCAGAGAATGATTTGACTGGTCCTTCTCTCCCCGCGCTTCCAGCTGCTCCTTGCTGATGTGCCAACCCATGTCGATTACGAATACATCGAGAGGTACGTCGTTCTCGTGAAACCCGCGCACCAGTTCGTCCAGCTCCTGATCGGTGTAGTCCCAATACCGCGACCACCACGCGCCGAAGGCGAACCGCGGCGGCAACGGAATGCGCCCAGCCACCTTCACGTAGTCGCCCAAAGCCTTGCGATAGTCGTGTCCGTATCCAAAGAAGTAAAGGTCCTGGCGATCGCCCGCGGGCCGTTCCATTACCCACGGCCACGGGCTCTTTTCGCCTTCCTTGAAACTGAAGTCCGCGGAGTCGAAGAGCGGCCGCGTCGAGTCATCCACCAGCGCCCAGCCCGATCGGGATACCAGCCCGGGCTCGATCGGTTCGCGCGTCTTCGAGCCCGTTGCACCATCCAGCGTGCGCGTGGTTCCCTGCAAATTCTCTGTGTCCGCCAAACCCGGATGCCATGTCACGGGCTGCCCATCGACGGTTAACTCGATCTTGAGACTTTCCGGGGTAAACCGCGTGTCGGCTCCCCTTGGCTTATAGGCCAGTGTGAGTGCACTGGTCTTCAACACTGCGCCGGCTTCTTCTTTGTTGATTTCGAATTTAGGCACCGGCAAGCGCCGGTTTAGAAAAACAAACGACGCGTGGTCTTCGAACTTCCCGTCTGCCGCCCACTCCATGCGGATCAGTTCTGGTGTCAGCACGGTGAAGCGCGCGTTGCCCACTCTGACCACGGCCCTCGGATCGGCCACGGGGTTGGTTGCTTCTGCGCTCACCTGCGCGTGCATCGCCGGCGGCGCGGGAGTGACAGATGCATTCGGTTTGGCAGGCGCGCCCGGCACCTGCGGCGCATTCTGCGCCTCCATTCCCATGCTGAGTGTGATTGCGAATACGATAGCGGCAAGTCGTGCAATTGAAATACGCAACGATCCCTCCTGTTTTTGGTCTACCGGGAAGGGTATCACCGCCGCAAGGCCCGAACCAGTTGCCCCCGCCACTCCATACTTTCAAGATGGCATGGGTTCAATCGCGCAGCAAACATGCCTTATGGAGAAAGGTTTTGAACTGCGAAATGCGAGCCTCGTAAACAAAGGCTGCAGCATTCCGATTCCAGGTCTGACTCCACACGGCATGGCGAAAAACCACACCGCTGCATGGAACGCGGCAATCTTGACTTGATCAGGAAGATTGGTTGCTTTTGCGCGCCACTGCTCTAGGCGTTGAGATCGAGTTCGATGGCATCGATCAGCGGCCGAAGCCAGACAAGCAAAGCCTGGTGGGCAGGATGCTGCACGTAGGCATCGAGCGTCGCCTGGTCCTTGAAGCGCATGACGCCGCCAAACGTATAGCCTTTGCCGCGCGGAGACAGATTCGGTCCCACATGCGTCTCAAGCAGCCCCGGAATGACTCCCTGGAACGCAGCGATGTCCTTCGTTGCTTTTGCTTTCAGGGCCTCCGTCGCTTCCGGCTTCCACTGGAAGGCGAAGATGTGAAACACGCTTGCCGCCGTATCGCCATTCCGGCCCGCTTCGGCCTGACCGGAAGCCATGGCAAGTGTCGCCCCGGAAGCTGCCAGTCCCCCGGTGCGCATGAGTGTTCGCCTCGTCATCTGATCCATGGGCAATCCTTTCCAATGGGGTTATCCGCAAGGGTGAGCTCGGAATTCGGTGAGATGGGGAACTGCCCCGGTAAAACCCACAAGTGCGACCTGTTGTAGGTTAACGGAAAAAGTCGACAGATTGCGCGGAAAGCTTCTCGATAGACTAATAATGTGATGCATTTCGCGCACCTCGCTTTCGCAGCGCCCGTCGTCTCGTCTAACTGTAGGAGGGGCGAATGATGGCAACTTCCGGGCTACTCGCGCCCAGCTCTACTCGTTCCAGATTTAAAACGGTTCTTTGGATCTTTCTTGGTATTACTGCGCTCTTTGTCTTCATTACGTCGGAAGTTTTTCTCGCCGCCGATTACCCGATGTACCATGCTTACCGTCTGCAGGTCATCGCCGACCGAGCACTCCTCATTCCCCATACGCTTGCGGGCACGCTGGCACTCCTCATCGGCCCCATCAATTTTTCTTCGCGGATACGCCAACGGTATCTGAAACTCCATCGTGTCCTCGGTCGCATCTTCGTGGTTTCTGTTTTTGTCGGCGCCGCAACGGGAGTGGCCCTGGCCTTTGGCCGTCCGGGTTTCCCCGGAACCTGCGGGCAGGCCGCAGCCTGGGTAGTCTGCACGGCTGCCGCTTTCATCACCGCGCGTAACCGCCAGATCGTCCAACATCGTGAGTGGATGATCCGTTCTTACGCAGTCACTTTTACCTTCGTCTCCAGC
>Ga0302275_10002049_pt1 | contig 21501 bp, 16 predicted proteins | sample III_Bog_N2_2_FD_200229 | JGI IMG/M metagenome (GOLD analysis project Ga0302275, IMG submission 200229) | Peat permafrost microbial communities from Stordalen Mire near Abisko, Sweden - III_Bog_N2_2 | ecosystem: Environmental > Terrestrial > Soil > Wetlands > Peat | place: Sweden: Abisko... | reverse complement strand
TGCTTGCGGCGGCTCTTCCATTTTCGCAATATGTAGTATCGACGGATACATCACAGACGCAATACACCACTCAACAGGCTTCGCCGACTACCAGTTCCGTAACAGCCCCCGTTTCTGTCCCTGTAACTCCTGTCGAACAGAACAATTCCACTTCTAGTAGCACTGAAAATGGGCAAGTACCTGATCTGCCAGCAGCGTCAGAACAAACTAATGACTCAACCACGGCAGACAATACGGAAAGCCCCGTCCAAAGAAATCCACAACAGGCTAGAAAGTTAAATACAGAAGGATTGAGGGCGCTTGCAGGACCTCAACCGAACCTCGTCGCGGCCAAGGGCTTGTTCCAGAAGGCAGTTCAATTCGACCCTGACTATATTGAGGCGTTGAACAATCTGGGCGATGTATACGGAAGGCTTGAAGACTACCGCAGCGCGGAGCAGATTTTAGCAAAGGTTCTCGCTATAGCCCCCAACCGTAGGGTCGCGCACGGCAATATGGGGTACGTGAAAGCAAAGCTCGGAAAAACCGATGAAGCTTCGGTTCAGTTCTGCGAGTACGTACGTCTTTTCCAAAGCTTTGAAAATGGCGAAGCAAGACTGCGGGGGTCATTCGGTGATCCTGATCCTCAAGTTCAGAATGCCGTTGCTTTAACACTGTCGAACTGTAGGCCGTAGGAGCATGGACCAGCGTAAAGTTCTCTGGCAATCGGGAGGCATCATGAGGATCATCGCAAACATGGCGCTGTGGCTTATTCTTTCTGCTTCAATGATGGCACACGACTCTGGTGTCATGGAGCAGCTTCGCCAAGACATTGTTGGAAAATCATATGTTCTTGCGACCACCCTTGCCGGGAACACTTGCCTCTTCACAGGAAACCTTGACTTTCCAACCTCCAGATTAGTTGACACTGAAATCGGCGAGGAGGGCGGAATTCGCTATTTTCTTCGTGCTGATCGTTTCATGAATATTCGACACTGCACAGGCTCGGCCGGGAGGGTCGAAATGACTCTCGCGACTGGTAACTATATCGACTCTAGTCTGGTCACCCACATGTATTTTCGGGGAAGCCGCGCCACCGTCAAAAGCATAGATGCTAAGCCGGATAGGATCGAGATTCAGTTGAGCCCAGATGGTGCCCACTCTGGTGACGACGCATATGCCAAGGTGAAATTGATGCTGGGAAAGGGCTACGAGTCACGTAGGCTAGAGCAGATCGAGCTTGTCTTGGCTAATGCTCTCGTGCTACCGAGGATAGAAACGATTCGTGCAGAAACTGCGCGTCTGGACAGTGTGCGAAGTGCCATTTCTGAACTTGAGCGCGAGCTAACCACTGAAAGAACGGCAGAAGGGCGCGTCGATAAAGCCAGTCAGTTGGTGAATCAGTATCAAGGGCTAGTCAGCGCAGAGGAGCGTTTGAACAAAGTTGCGTTCCAACCCGTGAGCGTTGACTCACCTGCTTCGCGGATTGCGGAATTGAAATCCATAGTCTTGGAGGCGCAGGGGCAGATAGCGGACGCGCAAATCCGGAACACAATCGACCAGTACAAGGCTTCTGCACTTCTCCTGAAATCTTCATGCGGACTATTGAACGCCCCGCCGCCAACAGATCGTTCTGAGCTGAACAAGGCCCTAGCCACTTTGGACACGGCAAGACAGAAAATCGAGCGGTTCGAGCGAGCGCAAAGGGAAATGCAAAAGCTTATGCTGGAGGTTCCGGCTGGTGACACACAGTTTTATGCATCATGCATCACTAACTCCGAGGTAATGTCTCGAACGCTCAACGCCCAACAACAAGCAATCCTTCAGACTGAGGCAGAGGCTGCAGATAGACGTCGGCAAGCTCAGTTGGCAGAAGAGAGGCGTGCCATGGAATTGCGCAACGAGGAGAACAGGAAGATAGTTGCTGCAAGTGTGGCACGGCAACAGTATGCCGCCGCTCTTACGAGTAGGATGTCGGATGAGATTGCGTGGTGCGCTACCGGAAGAGAGAATGACATCCTAGCGGGCTACATTAAAGCCAGTCGCCTTTCAGACTCCGTAGTCGCGCAGCTATCGGGATCATCACCTCTTTGGAGGGAGTTCTACACCAAGGGATTCAGGTATAGGGGAATCTTGGATAGGGATAGAGCAATCAAGGTTGCACAAATCAGCGAGAGGGGTGGCTTTTCACTCCAAGCCTCAAGCATGCCTGAGAACGAGCATGCTGATCTTAAGGGAGCCGTTCAATCGCTGGCTGATAGTGGAAGTTGCAGAGTTGGGCAGTAGCGAACCTGACCATGTACTGGTTCACAAGGTTCCATCGCGAGCCCCCGACTTCATTGGAATTTTCGCCCCTCGCTGGGCGTTTGCGGGGTGGTCAATTGGCTACAGTCATTGAACCTCATTGAACATGCAAGGCAATCATAACCGCATCGCACAACTACATCGGAGAAGGAGGGTAAGCAGGAACAAAAGCTCTGGCGGCATTCATTGCATCATCCGCCAAGAGAAAGGCCGCCAGAGAAAAACAAAGGCGATAGCAGTGTGTCTAACGAAGCTTACGCATCTGTTCCTCCAACGCACGGATTTCAGGCTCGACCGAACTTTGTCCCAATGCTAACGCTTGCTGTCTGTTTTCCAGCATCACTTCAAGATGATTCCTGTATGAGGCAAATGCCTCGGCTTCATCTGAAGTACCGAGTACCCCGATTAGCTTGCTATCTAGTACTGTTCGCTGCTGCCTCATCTTTGCAAATTCAGTATTGAGGGTTACAAGCTGTTGGATCTCGTCTGCGTCCATCGTTTTCTGTTCTCCCTTTTTCGCATCGTAGCCGACGCGCGAGCGAGCGCAACCACTTTATTTTTTTGGCCGTCTTTGACGCGGCGACGATTCTCCGACTACGATGGTCGCGAAATTGTCGGGGGAAAAAATGCAGACTGCGAGACAACGAACAGCGGCACAGATCGAAGGCGCGCGCACCGGTCGAGAGAAGATTAGCCGCTTATGCCAGCAACGCCAGGAGCGGGAACGCGAAGACTTGCGCGCCATGAAAGAACGCCGCGAGGAAATCGAACAACGCCTACTCGCGCGCGTCGCTCAACTTACTGGCAATGTTCTCCGCTGAACGGATGCCGGTTCCGACTGCAAGGTCCATCCGCACGCATTGCAGCGCTTGCTATCTCCGATAACGCTCAACGGCTGCGAACATTTCGGACACTGGTTTGCCGTCGCCTTCTCCGCTTGCTGCGCTACCGTCGAAAAGCCGCAACTGGCGCACGTTTTGCGCTCGGCTGTGCCGGCGCACGGTTTCCCGCAGCGCGGGCACACGAGCGGGCTCTGCGTCGCGATCGCCTTAGGTTCGTAACCGCTCCCGCGCTCAACTCCGAAAGGTTTGTCATAGCCGCTCCCGGTTGTCCCGCCGAAAAGTTCATCACTGCGCACAGTACTCCTCCGTTTCCACTACCACGATATCTTCGTCACCGCTCGTGAGAATCAGACTTAGAGGCAATCGCCAGTCTGCCGGCCAATTGCAAAAAGACGTGATCGGCGTGACGTGATCGGCGTCTATCCCATGCTCGAAGACAATATGCTCCAGCGGTCGTAATTCTCCGTCCACCAGGTCAATGGTCCAAGGTGCGGGCAGACCTTGCGCCCTGGCCAGCAGTTTCGCGAACGCTGCGCCAAAGAGCAGACGTTCATACCAAGCTGTCTCTGGCGCGTTCATTGCGCATCCTCAGTTTCTCGCCACAAAATAAACGCCCATCCCGCGATCTTTTCGAGCAGCACGCGCCGCGGAGTTTTTAAGTACTCGATTGCCTTTGTGACGATCTCCGCGATGCAGTGCTGGCGGTGAATCCCAATCTGCTGCATGATCACCGTCAACAGGGATTCGCCGTCAACATTGGAGTTTGTATAGTTTTTGCGCTGCGCGTGCTCCTCGCACGATGCCCGCACTGCAGCCGCGAACGCCGCGAACGTCTTGTCTCGCACCGGTGCTTTCATTGTGCGACCGCCCTAGTCCTAGAATCCCATCCGCACAGATTGCAGTGCGAAAACTCGCTCGTACCGGCGCAAGATGCTTTGCACGCGGGACACCGCTGCAGACTCTTCCCGGCCGCCTTCGCCTTGGCTAAGTTGCGCGCCGCAGTGAATTGGCCGCGCGCTTCACCGCTCAATGCTGCCTTCTGCGCCTCTGCCAAGGTTGTGAACTGTTCCTCTGCCTCTTCCCGCGTCCTTGCCGGGCCCAGCGGACCGTGATAAGGAACCGACGGCAATCCATGACTCGCGAACTTCTCCAGTTGCGCCTTTTGCTGCTCAGTCGCCGCATCCCCGGCCGCGTGCGCTGCAGCCATCGCCGAAGCCCACACGTAGAGCCCGCCATCCTCGCGGAAGTAATTCAGCGCTTGACTGGCGCAATCGAGCTGATCATCGTGCGGCGCGCGCGGGAAAGCGCTCACTTCGTCCAAAAACTCATTGAGCCACGGCGCCGCCTGTGGCAGATAGACGCTCCCGCACTCCAGTTGCGGAGTGCACGCCTGCGCCCGCGCTACTTTGTCGCGATCTGGATTGATCGGCCGCAAAGGTAGCGACGTGGTAGCGCGCAACTCTTGAATCAAACTCTGACCGCTTGCCGTGTCTTCGATCAAAACCGCATCCGGGCGCCATTGCTCGGCAAACGCGATTAGCATGGTTTTCAGCTTGGGATATTCCACGCGCCCGCGCCAGCACGCGAGCAGATAGAAACTCGTTTCCGTCTTCCCCCAAGCTTGCATGACCGAGAAATCGTTCTGCTGGCCAGTTTTGAATGCCGGATCCAGCGAGACGATCTTGCGGACAAACTTTTCAGGCGCGACGGTGTAGTACTGCCACCACTCGCGATGCCAGACCACGCCTTCGGCCGCGGCCGGCTGCCCCATATAGAGGCACGTCCACGCGGCAGAGCCCACCTCAAAGCGCTTCTGCGTCAGAACTTCCAAACCGTAGCGCTCGGGCCATAAGGGCTCGCCTTCGCTGCGCCCTAGCGGGTCGTTTGCTTCTGCGAGTGCGGCCAGGTTTGTAACGTCCCAGCTTTCCTCCTGGCGTTCGGTGAGCAGGTAATCGAACAGATCGCCGCATCCCCATCGTGTGCCCACTAGAATTACCGAGCCATCAGGAGCAAGGCGCGTGAGCGCGACGCGACAATACCAGTCAATGACCTCGCGACGGATCGCCGCGCTGCGCGCTTCTTTGTCGTCTTTGAAAACGTCGTCAATGATGATCAGATCGGCAGAGCGCCCGGTGAGTGCGCCATTGCGCGAGACTGCGAGGAAACCGCCGCCGGCGACAAGATCAACGCGGTTGCTGCTCGCTGCGCTGTCGTCTACTTCGCACTCGGGGAAGATTTCGCGGTGACGTGCATCTCGCAGCGTCCGCAGCACAGCGCGGCCAAGGTCCATTGCTCGATCGTCGCCATAGGTCGCGTCGACCACGCGGCGCCGCGAATTGCGACCGAGATACCAGCAAGCGAACAGGATGCTTGCCGTTAGTGACTTGCCGTGCTGTGGCGGAAGGCTGATCATCGTCCGCGGTTGCTCACTGCGTTCGATGCGCTCTAACTTCGCGACCATGAACTTATGGTGACGGCTCGGCTTGTAAGGCGGGTAAACGTACTCGCAGTACGCCAGGAATGAGTTGCGCGCCTTCTGCCGTCTGCGCTCGGCCAGGAGCCCGCCTAAGAGCGTTGCTTTTTTCGGTTGCGCGATCGGATCAGCGCCCATGCTCGCAACGTAGCAGTCAGAGAGTGCGCGGAGCAAATTTTGCGGGATGGTTTTTTCGTAGGGGAGAATCTTCGAGCGGCGACAAAAAATTTTGCAGACTCCATTGCAGACTAGCGGCTACCAACAGCAAAGGACCGCTACCAGCGGCCCTCTGCATCGTTCTATGCTATTGAAAATGCGTGACGCGCCTTGCTAGCGGCACTTTAAAAGGGCGTTGCTCTACCAACTGAGCTACGCGCCCTCACCATGCTTCATCTGCTTGCCAATAAAATACTTATCTGGAACCTCCCGTCGCCACCGCGAGAGCGTTTTTTGCTGCGGTGTCAGTAGTGGTGTCAGTCGGTTTTTCATGGCCAGCGGAGAACAGTATAACAGCTTCCTGACGCTTTCTCTCCACCGCATTGAACGCGGAAAGCTTCTTGAGCGCGTCCGCCTTATGCGCCTGTGCCAGATGAGCGTAGCGCATCGTCATCTGGATGTTGGCATGGCCCATCAGATCGGCGACGGTGCGCAGATCCACACCAGCCATGACCAGACGGCTGGCGAACGTGTGCCGCAGGCAGTGCCAGGTGAAGTCCTCGACCTTCGCCTCGATTACCGCATCTTCGAACCAGTGACGTGCGCCCTTCAGCGCCGCCTTAGAGCCACGCTCGGCCGCGAAGATCGGGCCTTCGCCCTTGGTCCGGACGTGAAGCGTCTGGAAGGCGCCCAGCGCTTCGGCGTTCAAATTGACGTATCGGCTCTTGCCGGTCTTGCTCTGAGGAACGAAGAGATGTTCGTGCAGGAAGTCCACACAGGACCAGTCGATGCGCACATACTGCTCTTTGCGGCGCATTCCGGTATTCACGGCGATTTCAAACTCGGGAAGATGCTGCGCGTACTTCGCCAGAATGACATTTCGCAGGCGGATCTCTTCCGCCGCACTCAGAAAGCGGATTCGGTTATCGGCGACCTTCCAGCGCTTCAACAGTGGCACGGGGTTGCTCTCGGCTTTCTTGTTTTCGATCGCCAGCTTGTAAATCGACCTGAGCACGGTTCGCCAGCGGTTGAACGTCGATGGCTTCCATTCCTGCGCGTTGAACCATTCCCGCAGATCAGCGATTGGGATTTCTGCCAGCCGATTCCCAAAAGCATCCTTCAACGTCGCGATGCGGTCCTTGTCGGCCTTCCACCCTTCATTGTTCGCCTTTGCGTGCGCAAGGTAATCGTCGGCGATCTCGCCAAAGCGCACCTGGCGCGCCCGCAGTTTCCGCGGGAGCTTCTTCCCTTCCATCGCATCTGTCTTACGACTGCGGTAGAGCTTAATGGCCGCACTCTTCGATCCAACTTTCTCGCGGCGCAGAGCGCCTTCCGCATCAATGAAGCGAATCCACCACACACCGGAACCGGGCTCCTTCTCGAATACGCCGCGCTCTCTCTTGGTGCTCCGTTGACTGTTCATTTACCCCGTCCCTTCCGTTGCTTGGCGTCCTTGCGAGGCCGCCCGCCCATCTTCGCCCACTCTCGCAACTGCTCAGCCGGATACTTCTCCGCCCGCGCCTTGCCGCCCTTTCGGGCTATCTCGGTCATTACCAGTCTCACCATTTCCTCGGTCACTTTCTTCGCCATGCTTGCAATAATAAAACTTGCTAGCCATGTTTTCAAGTGCTATTCTATGCGCACTAATGAGCACACGAAAGCAACGAGCGAATACCACCATTCGAGAGCAGTTCATCGCGAAGGGATGCGACCCTCATATGCTCGACTCGCTGCTCGGCGAATATCGTCGGAGAGTCTATGGCCCGAGCTATGGAACAGAATCGCGTTCGACCATCAAAAAGCTCAAGACCCTACATGAGCGGTTGAACACGATAGCCGCTGAGATCGAGCAAGTCCAAGCAAAACCGTTGAAGTTCCTATGCGGCCACTCATTGACCCGATATTGGGTCCGGAGCGGCTTTCTGGTCGACACGACTCTCATCCGTTCCGAAGCCAAGAAACTGAAAGAAGCTGCTAACAGCCTCAGCCGTTTGACTACCAAGCGGAAGGATGTCCGGAGAGAAGCGATCAACCACCTTTACGTCTGTTGCTGCTGCGTTCCCGGGGAGCGCAAGAAGGCGAGAGCGATCACCTATAGCGATGTCGCCGATCTGTTGGACGAGTATGAGACAAAGAAGGGCATCGCCAACAAAGACAAGCCTGTTGTGGAAAATGCGGTCGGAAAGGCCGTCACACGGGTCATTGCCCGCAGAAAATTGAAAGAGGAGCAACGATGCCAACCAACCATAGCCTCGAAGATCGCTTCCTGATCGCGCTCTATGCGCGTGTTTCCACCGTCAACGGCCATCAAGATCCTGAGATGCAACTGCGCGAACTGCGGGAGTATGCCAAACTGCGCGGCTGGGAGATTGCCGCTGAGTACGTTGACCACGGTGTGAGCGGTTCGAAAGAATCCCGCCCCGCGCTCAATCGCTTGATGGCTGACGCGCACGGTCGGAAATTCGATGCCGTGCTCGTCTGGAAGATTGATCGCTTCGGCCGTTCGCTCAAGCATCTGGTCAACGCCCTCGCGGATCTCGCGGCACTCGGCGTCTCGTTCATCAGCTTGCGCGACAATTTGGACCTGACAACGCCCTCCGGTCGCCTCATGTTTCAAATCATCGGCGCAATGGCTGAATTCGAGCGTGCGCTGATCCAAGAGCGCGTGAAGGCCGGTCTGCGCAATGCTCGCTCCAAGGGAAAGACGCTCGGAAGGCCGCGACGCATTGTGGACGAGGCTAAGATCGCCTCGCTGCGCTCACAGGGTGCGTCCTGGCGTTCGATCTCTGACGACTTGGGCATCGGCATCGCCACTTTGTACCGGGCGAGCGCCAGGCGTTCCGAAAACCCATCAGCGGGCCTTGCTGCAATCGGCTGATACCACGGAACCGGGTGCGCCGCTTTCCAGCGTTCCGCAATCACCTCTTTTTGCGAAAAAGGGCATCTCGGGCGTCGTTAGACTGATTCGAACCGCCCTGCTTATACTTGCTTTTGCAGGCAAGAACGAGAAATCGGGGGAGTTCCCTCGGATGGAGGACTCATCATGCAGAGCAAGCGACCCACTATCTTGTTCGTTACTGCTTTCACCGTGGTTTTCGGATTTCTAACGATAGCAACTCCTCTCTTTGCAACCAGCAAAGACGAGTTGTGGTACAGCTTCAACGGAACCGACGGGTCCGACCCCTCCGGCAGCCTTATTCTTGATGCATCTGGGAACTTGTACGGTACGACCGTTAGTGGGGGCGTTTATGGTTGCGGCACTGTCTTCCAATTGACACCGCTGCCGGACGACACGTGGACAGAGAACGTGCTGTACAGCTTCAACGACAATGGTACAGACGGGTGCACGCCCATCGCCTTCGGCGGCTTGGTGTTTGATGCTGCCGGAAACCTGTACGGCATGACTGCAAGCGGCGGCACTGGAACAGGATGCGTGAAAAGACCCTGCGGCACCGTCTTTCAGTTGACACTTGGGCCCGACAGCACGTGGACAGAGAATGTGCTGCACAGCTTCACCAATAACGGTACGGACGGCTACGGACCTGCATCCGGTCTAATCTTTCAAAGCGGCTGGTTGTACGGCACGACGGAAGAGGGCGGCACTTACGATTTGGGCACTGTCTTCCAACTAGTGCCAGGCACAAAAAACGGCACATGGACGGAGACCGTCCTGCACAGCTTCAACAATACCGGCGAGGACGGTAACTCACCTACAGGAAGCCTCATCTCGGCGGGCGGGAAATTGTACGGCACCACACAGGGGGGCGGCGCTTATAGCTGCGGCACCGTCTTCGAGCTGACACCGGGAACTAACGGTACGTGGACGGAGATCATATTGCATAGCTTCAACGGGGATGAGGAAGGCGCATATCCGTGGGCCGCTCTAACCTTCCGAGGCAGGCGGTTATACGGCACGACCTCGGACAGCGGCCCTTATGGTGGCGGCACTGTCTTCCAGCTGACGAGGAACGATATTAAAACAAAAAAGCGGAGAATCGCGTGGACGGAGACAACGATATACGGCTTCAATGGCAGCACCGACGGGTCCGACCCCTCCGGCAGCCTTATTTTCGACGCGGCTGGAAACTTGTATGGCACGACCTCACTGGGTGGGGCTTATGGCGGTGGCACTGTCTTCCAACTCACGCCCGGCGCTGGTGCCACGTGGACGGAGACTTTGCTGTACAACTTCAACAACCATTCCTACCCCTTGGGCAGCCTGATCTTTGATGCCGCCGGGTACTTGTACGGCACTACGGCGGGAGGCGGCACCTATACTGATGGCATAGTCTTCGGATTCATGCCATAAATTAGACTTATTTTGCACGGAGCGAGAGACGAAGCCCGCTTTTTTCCATGGTGTGATCGAATCCGTCCAAATTTGGACGGATTCGCCGCCAGCCAGTTTTGCCCAGCCCCCTTACGGGGCTCGCCGCGACAGGGTTTTTGGCGCACGACCGCCGAACCGTTCCTTCCCGGCTCCCGACTCCCGCACGAGGTGGAAAATCACTGTGGAAAGAGCTCAAGGCAGCGAGTCTGAAGAATGAAAATGAAGGATGAACTCAGGACGAAAGCGGTTGGAGCGAAAGCAAGAAGCGGAAAACAATCACGCCGCAAACCTTAGAAATTCCATCAGCGAACATTTCTGCCACTACCCGCAACGGTCGCGCAACGGTAGCGTCATTGACCGCTGGCCGGCATCCGGAGGACAATTCTCCGTTCTCGGACTGCCGCGAATTTCCTCTTTGCAATCCCGAAGGACAGACCAAAGCGATATTGTGTCGAACAAGGAGAGAATCTTAGTGAAACCTATTTTGTTGGTTGTGCTCCTGACGTCTTTCGCGTCCGCTCAGACGCGTGTGTTCCTGGAGGCTGGCGCTGGGTATACCACTGTTTCAGGAGTTGATCATGCATTTCCCCGCGCTGATTCGGCTGGTCACAACCAGTTTATGGAGCTGGCAAAGACGTTTCTGCAACGCTGCCCAGAATTGACTCCGACAGTGGATAAAGAGAAGGCTGATTTTCTCGTCACGATGAACTGGGCTCCAAAGACTCGGTTCTTTCTTGGGGGAAAATTGATTCACAAGCCTGATCAGATACTCGTCACCAACAAGGAGGGCGATATCATTTTTTCAGGAGTTTCTAGAAGTGTTGGCGGAAACACGGAGGATGCTTGCAAAGCTATCATGCGCAGCATATCGCAACAGGCTTTGGCCAACCATGCCGAACATGCCAAGGAAGCAGCGTTGAAGCCGATACCCGTTGACGCCGCGGGGAGTGCACACATAACCCCTCCCGAGGCCGGCGTGACCTCAACCATCGGCGACCCTGCCCCGCCCGCTCATTTGTCAGAGGGCATGGCAGCGGAAGCTCGAATCGGAATTTCGTTTACTGGTAATCCGACGGCCAAACACGATGGAGTTGAAATTGCTGGTGTCCAGCCAGGGGGGCCTGCAGACAAGATTGATCTCAAAACCGGTGATGTAATCATCTCTATAGACGGACACTATCTCTACACCTTCGACGATCTCCGCACGGAACTTCTACGGCACGAACGAGGGGCGCGGCTGGCAATACGATATCGACGCAACCGGCTTACCTACGACAACTACGTGGACCTTAGCTCTCAAGACGAGGCTCCTCGCAGATGATTCAAACTGACGCAAACGGTGGACTAGTCCTGACGGTTAGCCGAGGCGGGCTCATCTACGAGATGCTCAGATGCAGCAGGGATGATCCGAAACCGCAGCCACCAGATGGTTGTCACAGCTCCTGGTGATCCCCGGCCTGTGCAATCGGCCTGGTCTCATGTTAGGCTTTCTGCCGCGAGTGAAACGCTCATGTACGTTGGCTCTGCGCTCTAGGTTGAGACCCCTGAGTTTTCAGTCTCGGATAGTTTTTCAAATCAGCAAGGGAGACTCCTCATGTCGTCGTCCCGCTTCTTCGTCCACCTCTCTTTGAGCCTTGCCCTTTTAGTAGCAGGTGCCAGCGCCCAGAACTCTTCCTCCGCCGACCATGTCAAGAGTCAACAAGCGGTCGAAGCATACGGCAAGCTGCCGTTGGCTTTTGAGGCCAACCGGGGACAGACCGACAAGCAAGTTCGGTTTCTCTCTCGAGGCGAGGGGTACACGGCCTTTCTCACCGATTCCGAGGCGGTAATGGTGCTGCAGGACGGATCGAAGCCACAAGGCGTTTCCTCCGGGAACAAGATTGAGCCAAAGGAAGCTCCAGATCCAGGATACTCCTCTATTCTCCGAATGAAGATTGAAGGTGCGAGTCCGAATCCCAAGGTGTCAGCGTTGGACGAGCTTGAGGGGCGCAGCAACTACTTCATTGGAAACGACCCGAAAAAATGGACGAGTGATGTCCCACTGTACAAGAAGGTGCGATTCCAGTCCGTGTATCCGGGGATCGATCTGCTCTATTACGGCACGCAGGGGCAGTTGGAGTATGACTTCGTCATTGCGCCGCACGCCGATCCCGAGAAGATCAAAGTTGCATTTTCAGGCGCCGAGCACATGGGAATCGACAAGAATGGCGACCTCCAAATCAATGTGGGCAGCGGGCAGGTCACATTCCACAAACCTGTGGTTAGGCAGGACAAAGACGGAGTTGCTACACCGGTCAGCGGGACGTTCAGGATCAGCAACGGCAAAGAGGTATCATTTGACCTTGGCCAGTACGATCGAAGCCGCGAGCTCGTCATTGATCCCAGCCTGGTTTATGCGACGTACCTGAGCGGGAACACATATGATCAGGCTCAGGCCATCGCTGTTGACAACTCAGGGAATGCATACATCACCGGCTGGACGCAATCGACGAATTTTCCAACAACATCTGGAGCGTACCAAACAACAAATGCTGGAACTTACGATGTGTTTATTACCAAGCTGAACACCACGGGCTCGGCGCTGGTCTATTCCACGTACCTCGGTGGCTCCAGCTATGACTTTAGTTACGGCATCGCGGTGGATAGCGTGGGCAATGCGTACGTCACGGGTAATACCCAGTCTTTGAATTTCCCGACAACGTCTGGGGCCTTCCAGCAGTGTTCAGAGACCAATGGTTTCGGATTTGTCAGCAAGCTGAATAGCTCCGGTTCAGAACTTGTGTATTCAACGTGCATCGGCTCCTATGTCTACGCTCAGTCGATCGCCGTGGACAGCAGCGGATCGGCATACATCACGGGTTATACAGAGGGCTCCATTCCAGTTACACCTGGAGCCTTTCAAATGTTCCCCGGCGGATCACAAGATGCCTTTGTGACCAAATTCACTCCCGATGGGACTGGGCTCGCCTACTCTACGTTTCTTGGCGGGAATGGGGATGATTATGGCCAGGGAATCGCGGTGGACAGTTCTGGGAATGCTTATGTTGTTGGCACTACGACATCGCAAAACTTCCCAATAACTTCTGGTTCATTTCAAACAACTTTCAGAGGGTATTCTGATGTTTTCGTTACTAAGCTGAATGAGACTGGTTCTGCTCTGGTTTATTCCACATACCTGGGCGGATACTTGTACAACTACGGCTACGCGATCGCAGTCGACGGGACAGGGGCGGCATACGTCGGGGGCCAGACGTATTGGACAGCGGACGGTTTCCCAATTACGTCGGGCGCGTACCGAACCAACTACTCGGGGGCCTTTCTGACGAAGCTCGCTCCTGGTGGTTCGGCCCTCGACTACTCCACCTACCTAGGAGACGGCAGCTCTAGCTGGGAAGTGAACACACTGGCGATTGACAGTAGTGGGAACGCGTACGTTGTTCAGGGTCAAGGCAATGGTTGCTGCGGCTATCTCGAGACAATTAGTACCGACGGCTCAACACTGTTATCGGAGACATATGAGCCGGTCTATTTGACAGGAATAGCAGTTGATTCGAGCGGGGCATCTTACGCGGCCGGATTTGCCTATTACGGTAGCGGGTTCGAGACGACGCCAGGAGCTTTTCAGACATCGCCTCAAAATACTAGTGCATCCGGCGTGGTCTTGAAATTGGCTCCCTTTGCCGTTCCTGTCGCCTCTCTCTCAAACACAAGTCTCAATTTCGGCTCCCAGGTTGTGAACACGACGAGCAACGCTGTTGTGGTTACGCTGACCAATCATGGCGATGCGTCGCTAGCAATCAGCGGCATTGTCGCGAGTGGGGACTATGCGGAAACCAGCAATTGCGGCAGTTCTCTCGGATCAAGCCTGAGTTGCACGATTTCCATCACCTTCACGCCAACCCTAGTTGGAACCAGAACCGGATCGGTCACAATCACGGACAATAACAACGGAACTGCCGGAAGCACGCAGTCGATTTCCATGAGCGGCGTTGGCGTTGCACCCATCGCCAGCCTGTCCACAAACAGTCTGACGTTTGGCAGCCAAGCTGTGGGAACAGTAAGCGCAGCCCAGAACGTTACCCTGAGCAACACTGGAAATGCGACGCTCACCATCTATGGCATCGTTCCAACCGGCGATTTCTCGGACACAAACAACTGTAGTGCGTCCGTTGCGCCAAGCGGGAGTTGCACGATCTCGGTCAAATTCGCTCCCACCGCAGCCGGAACACGAACGGGATCGATAGCGATCTCCGACAATGCGGCCGGCAGCCCACAGTACATCAACCTCACCGGAACGGCAACTGGCTTCTCGCCCATCGCAACGCTCTCGACCAACAGCCTGACGTTCGCTGGGCAAGCGGTTGGTACAACCAGTTCCGCGCAATCCGTGACCTTGAGCAACACCGGCACGGGCAGCCTGAACATCAGCAGCATCGCTTCGAGCGGGGACTACGCTCAGACCAACAACTGCCCCGCTTCGCTGGCAGCAAGCGCCAACTGCACCATCTCGGCTACCTTCACGCCGACAACTACGGGGACGCGCAGCGGCACGGTCACGATTATAGATAATGCCTCGAGCAGCCCGCAAACCGTCGGTCTGACCGGCACCGGCCTGGCACCAGCAGTGAGCCTTTCGGCGACGAGCTTGACGTTCAGCGGCCAACAGGTCGGAACATCTAGCTCGGCACAAAGTGTCACACTGACTAATACAGGCACCGCCACCCTTACCGTCATCTCGATTGTGGCCGCTGGGGATTTCGGACAAACCAACAATTGCGGCACTTCAGTTGCGGCTGGCGCGAACTGCGCCATTGCAATTACGTTCGCACCCGAGGCGCTGGGTCTGCGTCTTGGCTCGGTCGCGATTACAGACAATGCTTCCGGCAGCCCGCAGTCGATTGCCTTGCAGGGAACTGGCGTGGCGTCATTCGTAAGCCTTTCGGCGACCACACTTAGCTTTGGCAACCAGGTCCTGAGCACGACAAGCGCCGCCCAGACGGTCACGCTGACCAATACAGGCACCGGGACGTTGCTAAACATCAGCTTTTCAACTACAGGCGACTTTGCACAGACGAATAATTGCAGCTCATCGCTCGGTGCAGGACTGAGCTGCACAATCTCAGTCACATACACCCCGACCATGCTAGGCAATGAAATTGGGAGCATTTCCATCTCGGACAGCGCAGCGGGTAGCCCGCAGCAGATCACTTTGAGCGGCACCGGAGTGCCCGCAATCGCTGTTTCGCCTACGGCGCTCTCGTTCACGCTCCAACTCGTTGACACGACAAGTGCCACCCAGACGGTCACACTAACGAACTACCAAACTGTAGCGGTCAATGTTGGCGGTATTTCAATATCCGGTCCGTTTACGGAAACCGACAATTGCGCCAACACCCAAGTCGCAGCAGGAGGTACTTGTTCCATTTCCGTGGCTTTCGTTCCGACGGCCAACGGATCGGCAACAGGTACCTTAGTTATCAGCGATAGCATTTCCGGAAGCTCACCCACAGTCCAGCTTGCGGGAACGAGCTCAGGAATTGTGCCCAACGGTTTTGTGGGCGTCTCCAGCATGGGAATCCCTCGCGCCCAACATCAAGCGACACTGCTCACGACGGGCAAAGTGCTTATCACCGGTGGCGCATCCACGACAGAAGCGCAGCTTTATAATCCGACCACGACAAGCTTCACTCCGATTGCCAGCCCCATGTCCACCGCTCGGTACTGGCACGTGAGCCATCAGATAGCAGGAGGCAACGTACTCGTGGCCGGAGGTGCGGATGCCAATGGAAACTATTTGGCCAGCGCGGATTTGTATAACTACGCGACGAACACCTTCTCGCCAACCGGCAGCATGACCACGCCTCGGGCGCTGCCCACAGCGACCTATCTGAGCGGTCAGGGCGAGCTTCTGGTGACCGGAGGTAAGAACTCGACGGGACCGCTGGCCTCAGCCGAATTCTACAAGGGGACAACGGGAACTTTCTCGCTGACGACCGGGAGCATGTACACGCCTCGGTACAACCACGCGGCGGCAGCATTGTCGGGTGGTACCGTCTTGATTACCGGCGGCAGATGCGATCCAGAAACGACTCCGAGCTGCGCTTCCGACGTTGGGATCAGCGCCGAAATCTACACTCCGAGCACCGGCACGTTCACTCGGCTCACTAACAACATGAACGTGAGCCGATACCTGCATACCGCAATCACTCTGTCCGACGGTACGGTATTGATCGCCGGCGGATGTGGATCTTGTCTTTCATCGAACGGGACAGTAGTTACTGCAGAGATTTACAACCCCACTACTCAAACCTTCACCCCGACGGCGACGGCGATGGTCGGAGGTTCAGTATGGGGGCATCGCGCCACGCCATTAGGTCTTGATACAAGCACTACGAATCAAGTCCTGATCACGGGTGGGTACAACAACCTGGAAGGACCCGTGGAAGCTGAAGCTCAGTTGTACACCGTGGCAACTCAGACCTTTACGGCAGTGGGCAACATGACAACTCCTAGGGCGTTTCACACGGCGACACCGATCGCAGCGGGGGTAGTCATCGTGACCGGCGGGTGTCCTGTGACGTCCGAGGGAGATCTATATTTTTGCCCACAACCATTGGCCAGTGCGGAAACTTTTGTACAAACGCTTACCGTAACTACCTCGTCGACATCACTCTCGTTCGGAACTCAGTTGGTCGGCACAACCAGTAGTCCGCAAAACGTGACCATCACCAATACCGGCAAGGCCCAGGTCGACGTGGCCAGCGTCGGGATTACCGGAGATTTCTCGGTGCAGACGAATGGATGCCAATCCGCAATCCAGCCAGGGAACTCTTGCACTCTCGGAATCGTCTTCGTTCCAACCGCAATAGGATCTCTAAGCGGAACCTTGACGATCACGGACAATGCCACGGGCAGTCCCCAAACCGTTGCCTTGTCGGGTACGGGAACTACGACAACGACAACCTCTCTCACGTCTTCCCTGAACCCTTCGACTTATGGACAGGCTGTGACGTTTACGGCTGTTGTGGTGCCCGCGGCCTCGGGGACGCCAACCGGAACGGTGCAGTTTGCGATTGACGGCAGCGCCTTCGGTTCGCCGGTGACGTTGGTTTCCGGTTCGGCCACTTCTGGCAGCATCTCGACGCTGGCGGAGGGCACGCACACGGTGACTGCGGTGTACTCAGGTACCACGGACTTCGTAACCAGCACGGGCATGCTGAGCGGAGGCCAGGTCGTCAATCAGGCGAGCGCAGCGACAATCGTTAGTTCCGGTCTGAATCCGTCGGTCTTCGGGCAGTCGGTAACGTTCACGGCGACCATCAGCGGCCATTACGGGCAAGTCAAAGGGCGGAAACCACAGAACGTCACCGGGACGGTGGCGTGGAGCACGAACACGGGATGCGGCACGACATCGGTGACGTCAGGCAATCCTGGAGTCGCAACCTGCGCTACATCCACTCTCCCCGTGGGGACGGACACGATTACGGCGATCTACTCGGGCGACAGCAACCACGGCGGGAGCACGGGCACGTTGAGCGGCGGCCAAGTCGTCAATAAGGCAAGCTCGACGACGACGGTTGCTTCCAGTCTGAATCCTTCGAAGTATGGCCAAACGGTGAGTTTCACGGCAAATGTGACGGCGGCGGCGCCGGGAGCAGGGACGCCGACGGGAACGGTGCAGTTTGCGATTGACGGCAGCGCGTTCGGTTCGCCGGTGACGTTGGTTTCCGGTTCGGCCACTTCTGGCAGCATCTCGACGCTGGCGGAGGGCACGCACACGGTGACTGCGGTGTACTCAGGTGCCACGGACTTCGTAACCAGCACGGGCACGCTAAACGGAGGACAGGTAGTTAATCAAGCGAGCACGACCACGACGGTTGCTTCCAGTCTGAATCCTTCAACCTATGGGCAAGCCGTCACCTTTACGGCCACGATTACGCCGCAGTACGGTGGGCAAGCGTCCGGCACAGTTACCTTCAAGGATGGAAGCACTACGCTGGGTAGTGCTGCCGTCAGCTCCAATGCAGCAAGTCTGACCACAAGCAGTCTTGCTGCTGGCACGCATTCCATCACCGCGGTTTACAGCGGCACTTCCAACTTCACGGGAAGCACCTCCAATACTCTGTCGCAAGTTGTGACCGCCCAGACCGCAACTACTACCAAGCTGGTTTCTTCAATCAACCCTTCGGTGTCTGGGAAGCCGGTTAGCTTTACGGCATCCGTCTCGTCATTGGCTGGAACGCCCACGGGCAAGATTGAATTCCTCAATGGAAAGACAATCCTGGCGACAGTGACGCTCACATCTGGCTCTGCCAAGTACACGACGTCCAAATTGCCAGCGGGTTCCAACAGCATTACGGCGGTTTATGAAGGCGATTCAGAGTACAACGGGAGTACGTCACCGGCCGTAAACCAGATCGTACTGGTGGCGACCACAACGACACTCTCGTCCTCCCCGAATCCGTCGACATATGGGCAGGCAGTGGTGTTCACCGCAAAGGTCAGTTCCAGCAGTGGTGCTCCGCCGAATGGAGAAACCGTCTCGTTTATGAAAGGCACGACTGTGCTGGGGACAAAGGCGCTGAGCGGCGGATCAGTTAGCTTTACAACCTCGACGCTGAAAGTGGGTACCAACGCGATCACAGCGGTTTATGCCGGTGACCCGAACTTCGCCGGGAGCAAGTCGAAGGCAGTCAAACAGGTAGTGCAGTAAGTCGTTCAGCGGTAATCTACCCGCCCAGAACCACTTTGGGCGGGGTTATAGAACCGAAAACAGCCCCGAGATTTCGGCAGGCGGCCGGGTGATCGTTTCATATTGGGTTGCCCTGTACCCGCAAGTTTTAACCAGCGGTGCGGGATGATCGGTTCAGATGCTACCCTAGTGCTATCGCTCGTTGGCCAAGGATGGTTCTATGAGCATCCACAGCGGCACCAGATTGTCCCGTATTCTCCTGTTTGCATTTCTCTTCGTTTTCTTCCCGCTTGCGCTTGGGCAACAACAGACTGCTCCCTCCGGTATCCAGAAAATCAGCCACGTCGTCTTTCTTATCAAAGAGAATCGCTCCTACGACAATATGTTCGGCGCCTTCAATGCTAAGTACGGCACGAAAACCTGCAAACTTTCCACCGGGCAGGTGGTGCCAGAGGGGCGGGCTCCCGACCGCTACGAACACGACATCGACCATGGATGGGCCGCCGCATTGCAAGGTATGGACGGGGGCAAGATGGATCAGTTTGATCTCATTGGATTGGGAACGGGCGCAAGCGGCGACGACAGCGGCGACCTTCTTACCTGCCATCAGTTCACCTCCGCCGACATTCCCAACTACTTCGCCTACGCGCACAACTTCGCACTCGGCGCAAGCATGTTTTCTTCGCTGCACGGACCCAGCTTTCCCAATCATCTATACACCATCGCCGCCGACTCCTTTGGCGTGATCGATAATCCCTTTCACCTGCTCAACACCTACAGTTGGGGCTGCGACGGTCCAAACGGCGAAACGGGTCAGGAGCAAGTAGCCATCCTACAGCCGAACGGGGTCATCAGCGTTCAGTTCCCCTGTTTCACCGGGGTCACGACCATGGCGCACACGCTCGATAATGCAGGCGTGAGCTGGAAATACTACGCACCTCCCAATACCGATCCCGGCTATATCTGGTCAACTTTCAACGCGATCAGCGACGTGCGGTACGGATCCGACTGGAACAACGTCGTGGACACCTCGAACTTCATCTCCGACGTTCAGGCCAATCAGTTGCCTTCCGTGAGTTGGATCATCACCCCGTTCTGGCAAAGTGAGCATCCGGATTCGAGTACGTGCGAAGGCGAGAATACCAGCGTCACGGAATTGAATGCACTGATGAATAACCCGTCTCTTTGGGCCTCGACGGCTGTCTTTTTGGTATGGGACGACTTCGGAGGCGACTACGACCACGTTGCACCGCCGCAGACGGACACTTTTGGTTTTGGGCCGCGGGTTCCACTTGTGATTATCTCTCCGTATGCTAGAAAAGGGCACATCTCGACCACGCAGTACGAGTTCTCCTCGGTGCTGAAGTTCATCGAGGAGCGCTTTGGACTTCCCGCACTCAGCGAGCGTGACGCGAATGCCAATGACATGACCGATAGCTTCAACTTCAACCAGAAGCCGCTCGCGCCGATCGTCCTCACGCCGCGCCAGTGCCCGCTGGTTTCGGCGACGACGTTAAACATGGGAACGGCCGTGAAGGGCGTGGCCAGCACGGCGATCACGCGACGCCTGGATGTTTACAACTCCCGATCTACGCCGCTTACCATCAACTCGATTGTCAGCAGCAGCCCCGAGTTTTCTGTGACTGGGCAGAGTTGCACACCGGTGGCGGACTGCTCTACCGGCAAAACAACGTACTGCACTGCTGGTACAGTCCTGAACCCACAAAGCACGGACGGAAGTTGCACCGCGGATTGTGGGATCTGCGTCACGTTCAGCCCCAGCGCGACGGGAAAGATAACCGGAAAGATTACGGTCACGGACAGCGACGGCAGCAGCCCCCAGACAACGGCAACAGTCGGGCTCGGTACCCTGGTTGAGTTATCGCCGACGCTGCTGGATTTTGGCAAGGTGGCACTGGGATCGGCGGCAGCACTCCCGCTGACCTTGAGCAACGTCGGCAAGAAGGCTGTGAACATCACTTCGATTGCGGCGAATACGGATTACACCCCTTCCAATAACTGTGGTGTGTCGGTTGCAGCCGGCGGGACGTGCACGATCAACGTGACCTTTACGCCGTCCGCTTCGGGTGCGCGGACTGGAGCGCTCAGCGTCGTGAGTAGCGATCCAGCCAGTCCCGAGCGCGTCGATCTGGAGGGGCAGGGCGTGGGGGTAGTGTCGAGTCCGACACATCTGGCTTTTGGCTCTCAGGCCGTCGGCACAAGCAGCGCCCCGATGACGGTCACCATTACCAACCAGAACACGGCTGCGATTCTTGTAGGGGCGGTGACGGCTACGGTCGAATTCATCGTCTCGACCAATAATTGCCCTGCGAGCTTGGGATTCGGACAGAGCTGCACGGTCCAGGTTGAGTTCGCACCGAACGAAACCGGTTCGACCACTGGCACGCTCTTCATCAGCGACAGTGACCCCAGTAGCCCACAGCAAGTGCCTCTGTCAGGCACAGGGAAATAGTGTGGATTGTACGCAGCAGACGATTCGATGATTTCAACCCAGACGTGGGTGTCCGCGTCGGTGCGCTTGGCGAGACTCATCACTCGACTTCGACCGTGATGACGTTATCGTGATCGCTGGACTGTAGTGTACGGCGGCGACCCGAACTTCGGCGGAAGCACGTCGAAGCCGGTGAAGCAGGTAGTGGAGAAATGACCGCTGTGGCTTCCACGTAGGATTCCCCGTCCAACTGCCCCTTGGACGGGTTTTTCA
>Ga0302275_10002046_pt1 | contig 21521 bp, 16 predicted proteins | sample III_Bog_N2_2_FD_200229 | JGI IMG/M metagenome (GOLD analysis project Ga0302275, IMG submission 200229) | Peat permafrost microbial communities from Stordalen Mire near Abisko, Sweden - III_Bog_N2_2 | ecosystem: Environmental > Terrestrial > Soil > Wetlands > Peat | place: Sweden: Abisko... | reverse complement strand
AAAACAAGAACAAGCGACTAAGGCGGCAACAAAAGCACACCGCACCATGCTCGAGTCCCGGCTTGAAGATCTACTAACAGTGCTTTCGACAAACCAAGATTCGCCTTCGGCAACAATCCGCCAGGCGCATCTGGCGCTGCTCAAGCGCTGGTATTACCGGCCTGAAGCCAAGCGAACCGGCGAGATCTTTTTCCCCGACGCCGAAGATCGCTGGCCGATCCGTCCAATTCTGCGCGGAATCGGAAGAGTGGCGGCAAAATCACTTACCGGGAGTTCCGATTTGTAGCAGAATAAGTGCGGAACCCATGAATGGCCGAGCGAGTCGATCTTCGCGTTGAGTTGGCGGTGGGGCGCCATACGCATGATCCGGGCCGCGTGTTGGTTATAGCGGAATGGATCGACGGGCGGCCGCGCCGCCTTCCCAGGCTGGTGGAGCTGTTGTGGGATGAAGACCAGGGTGTCGCATGCCGGGCAGCCGATGTGCTTGAGCGCATCACGCGCTCGCCATCCAAGGCGTTGAAGACGGCGGTGGCGCGATACAAAGTAGAACTGATTGGGCTGCTTTCCGATGCCACTTTCCCCAAGGTTCGCTGGAACCTGGCCCTGACGCTCCCACGTCTGGAGCTCACGGTTCCGGAATGCCGGCGGATTGCCGCAGCCCTGAAGACGTGGCTTGACGATTCGTCGTCCATTGTTAAGACTGCCGCGCTCAACGGGCTTGCTGAGCTGACGCGGCAGGATTCGGATTCCCTGCCGGAGGTCGTCGATCTTCTCAGGTTGAAGGGCCGATCGGGCACACCTGCCATGCGGGCGCGGAGCCGCATCCTTTTGAACAAGCTGGAACGAGGCATGGGAGCGCGCAGGGAACATGGGGGGCTGCACATGTTTGACTGATACACTGGGCACGAATTCCGGCCTCTTTTTGAAGCGTGCCAGACGAGGTGAAACGTGCCAACCCGAAGACTTTGGGCAAGAAAGTCCAATGTAGCGTTGGCGACTGGGCTCGCCGCGCTGGTAGCAGGACTGCTGTGGTACGGCTGGCAGCGGTTTCCCCTGGGATTCGGCATTCTCGGAATGAAGTCTGTGGCCGCGCCAAGCTACCAGACTGAGGCGGCCGCCATCTCCGCAGACGGAGTGCGGGTTGCAATTCTGCACATGGATCCAACCAGTGGGCTGCGGGCAGTGGAGGTGCGAAGCGTTGCATCGGGCCAACAGATTGCAAATGTTGTGGTGCCGCGTGGAACCGACCGCACAGGCAGCGGGCAATTCTACATAAGGCCGAGGCTGCGCTTTTGCGACAACGGAAAGTACCTGGCTGGCTACGCGCCCACCGATCGCCTCTTCGTTTATGACGCGGGCACATTGCAGCTACGGAGCCAGATCTACCTTTCCACACTGCGCTTTACCAAGGACGATGGCATTGAGGGCACGCCGGGTGCCGGGATTCTTGTGCCAATGGTTGAGTTCGATTGCGCTCAATCGAGCAGCATAGCGGTGCTCGGGTTCTGGGGAGACCTGGGAGTGGTCGCGATAAAACTTATCGATCTCGAAACCGGCCAGGAAGTGAACGATTTGGGAGGGACCTACAGAAACCTGAATATTAAGGGCTTCTATCACAGGTATCTCGGCGACGGTTTGGCGATTTCTCCCGACGGCTCCAAGGTTGCGGTCAAATTCTCACAGTCCGGATCATCCGGCGTGGATGTGGTTGACGCGAAGAGCGGGCAGCTGATGAAAACCGTTGAGCTCGGCGATAACTTCAGAGTCGACCATAAGCTGGCATTCGCCGGCGAGAGCACGCTGATGATTGGAGAGCCTGCGTGTCAACCCAACATGACGTGCGACCCCGCTTCACCGCCCAGCATCCGAAAGGTGCGTCTTTGGGATTTTGGCAACACAGGCGCGGTATCGCTGCTGGGCTGGCCCGGAAATCAGACGTACCGTTTTTTCGGGTCGTCCGCTGACGGGAAGGTAGTGTTTGCATATTCAGGCAAGGAGCGTTTCTGCAGATCGTGCAATTCAAAAGCGGGAGAAGTAAGAGTAGACAACGCCCGCTTCACTGTCTGGGATCGCGCTCAAGGGAAGGTTGTGGCGCTTTCGCCCTCGCTGCGCGTGGAGACCCACACTTGCCCATGGCTCACCTTCGGTGCGTGCGAGAGTTATCAGCAGGCGCCCGAATTGGAAATGAGCTCGGATGGCAGGTCGATTCTGGCGTTCTGGCCGCAGGGTGATTTTCCACGTACGAAGCCGGGAAGCGGCGTGGGAGATCTCGAGGTCTATACTCTGCGCTGAGTTGTTTCAACAGAGGTACGGCCCAGGCGGGAGTTGCCGACCACAAAGCTTGATACACTGACCACGCAAGGAGTTGACGGCGGAACACTATGGTGGAGCTTTGTCCATCAATACTTTCGGCGGATTTTGCCCACCTGGCCGACCAGGTGGCTGCGGCTGAGCGCGGCGGCGGCACCATCATTCATGTCGACGTGATGGACGGCCATTTTGTGCCCAACATTACCCTGGGCCCGCCGGTAGTGAAGAGCCTGCGCAAGTTTACAAAGCTGCCGCTCGACTGCCACCTCATGATCGACAACCCCAACGAGTACATTGCGGCCTTTGCCGAGGCCGGAGCCAACTGGGTGAGCGTGCACTACGAAGCCTGCGTGCACCTGCACCGCACGCTCGAAATGATTATTGGCCACGGCATGAAGCCGGGGGTGGTGGTGAATCCAGCCACGAGGGTCGATCTGCTGATCGATATCTTGCCCATGGTGCACCATGTGCTGGTGATGAGCGTCAATCCCGGGTTCGGCGGGCAGCAGTTTATCCCCTTCAGCCTCGACAAAATTCGCCGTCTGGCCGAATTGCGCCAGGAACTGGGGCTGGGATTTAGAATCGAAGTGGACGGCGGCGTGGCTCACGACACGGTGGCCCAGGTCGTCAAAGCAGGAGCGGAGCTGCTGGTTGCCGGGAATGCCGTATTTGGTCGCGGTAAACCGGAGCAGGACGCCAGAAGACTCCTGAAGGCCGCGAAAAAAGCGGCAAAAGAATCCTGAGGCGGCCCAAGTGCCGGGTGGCCAGTATTAAGTAAGATTCATTAGGAACAGCAAGCCAAAGCTCAGGCGGACACCCCCTTCCGCCAGCGGTAACGAGGTAGTATGAACCGGTTGTTGATGAAAGTTTCTACAGTGGCAATCGCCGTGCTTTTCGCGGCTGGTGCCGCTTCCGGGGCCACCAAGAAGCCCAAGAAGAAGAAAGCCTACGACCTCAATATGAACCCGCTGGCCGGAGTGCAGTCGAAGCAGCCTGACAAGGAGCTGTACGACAAGGCGATGGTGGCCATGAAGAAGGGCCGCTTTGACGTGGCCCGCCTTGACCTGCAGACCCTGCTGAATACCTACCCCGAGTCGGAGTACCGGATGAGAGCCAAGCTCAGCGTGGGCGACACCTGGTACAAAGAAGGCGGCTCCGCGGCATACACCCAGGCCGAGGCCGAGTACAAGGACTTCATCACCTTCTTCCCCGACGCGCCTGAAGCCGCCGAGGCCCAAATGAAGGTGGCCGACATCTACTACCAGCAGATGGAAAAGCCGGACCGCGACTTTGCCAACGTGCAGCAGGCCGAGCAGGAGTACCGGAACATGATCAACATGTTCCCTGACTCCACGCTGGTGCCGCGCGCCAAGCAGAAGCTGCGCGATGTGCAAGAGGTTCTGGCCGAACGCGAATCTGAGATCGGGTTCTTTTACGAGGGGCGCGAGAATGTCAACGCAGCCATCGCTCGCCTCCAGACCGTTTCAGACACTTATCCGCTATTTTCCAAGAGCGATCAGGTGCTGATCGGCATCGGTGATTCGTATGCCTTACAGGCGCACAACATTCAAATTGCACCGCACGTTTCAGGCGCCATGCGCGAGCGGCTGGTTGCCATCTACCAGGACAAGGCTGCCCAGGCGTACAACAAGGTGATCACCCGGTACCCCATGTATCCCCACGTTGACGATGCGCGTGACCGGCTCGTGGCCATGAATCGGCCAATTCCCGTGCCGACTGAGGCCGCCATCTCCGAAAGTGACGCTGAGGTGCGCAGTCACGAAGCTCTGCACTTTACCGATAGCCTGCTCGGCGTCATCAAGCATGGCCCCACCGTGGTTCAAGCTACCCACGTCGGCGAGCCTCTGCTTACCGATCCTCACCGCGTGCTTGCGCCCGACATTACCAAAGAGAATATAACGCTCTTTAACGATGCTATGAACGCCGGCAAGCCGCAACCCGCCGCGACAGAAACGCCGTCTACCGGCGTAAATGAGCCGCCGCGCAGCGACCAGCCGTCGCAGGCGCCTCTGCAGATGGAGGCTCCGCCCGCGGGTGGAACGGGCGTGGGCGCTGAGGTTATCAGCTCGCCGAATGCGGTTGGTCCGGCCGCGCCGGCAGGGACCGGTGGGGGAGGTGCTGCCGCCGATCCCAATGCATTGGTTAAGCCGGTAGGCCCGGTCAATACCACGCTTCCCGCTGCTGAGGCCCCGGCCAAGGCGCCCGACCAGATAAACGATGTAAAGCCCGGCGAAGTACCTCAGCCGTCGGCCACCGACGCCAACAAGAAGAAGCCCAAGGCCGACCTGAGCGACGAGTCCTCAAGCAAGAAGAAAAAGAAGAAGGGGTTGGCGAAGATCAATCCCTTCTAGAGGCAGGGAGCGAGGGAGCAAGGGAGCGAGACAGGAACCAAAGGCCGCGCCAAATAAGGGCGCGGCCTTTGGTTTGTGCGCACTGAGCCCCGCAAGGCGCATGAACGCCGGCCTTCATCTGCTAACCTTGAGCGTAGTCCCTCGCCTTTGAAAGCCCCTGTCTCGACGGGTGTTTTCCCGAGATTCAAAGGGGCTCATTCGACACCAAAATGCCTCACGACCTGCCCAAAACCTACGACCCGACTGCCATTGAAGATCGCTGGGCCGAATACTGGGTCCGCGAAAAGTTGTTTACGGTTCCCACGCCCGCACCAGCCACAGCTCCCATTCAAAATCAAGGCCTGGACGGCCAGTCCGACGGCCAGTCCGCGTTTACCATTCTGCTGCCTCCGCCTAACGTCACCGGCCGCCTGCACATGGGCCACATGCTCAACCAGACCGAGATGGATATTCTGACTCGCTGGCGGCGGATGAGCGGACGGAAGGCGCTGTGGCTGCCGGGCACAGACCACGCCGGCATCGCCACGCAGGTAATGGTGGAGCGCCTGCTGACTTCTGAAGGCACTTCGCGAGAAGCAGTTGGCCGCGAGACCTTTGTAGAACGCGTGTGGGAGTGGAAGCGGCACTACGGCGGAGCGATTCTTGACCAGATGAAGCGGTTGGGCGCGAGCGTGGATTGGAGCCGCGAGTACTTCACCATGGACGAGAGGCTCTCAGTCGCCGTGCGCGAAGCGTTTACGCGCCTGTACGACCAGGGGCTGATTTATCGCGGCGCATACATTGTGAACTGGTGCCCGCGCTGCCAGACGGCCATCAGCGATCTCGAGGTGGTGTACGACGAGCACAAAGGTCACCTGTGGGAGATCAAGTACCCGGTCATTGGCGACGATGGCAAAGACTCTGGCGAGTTCATTACTGTAGCCACTACGCGCCCTGAAACCATGCTCGGCGATACTGCCGTGGCGATCCATCCCGAAGACGAGCGCTACCTGCATCTCCACGGCAAAAAGCTGCGCCTGCCCTTGGTGGGCCGCGAAATTCCCATTGTGCTTGATGCGTGGGTGAGCCGCGAGTTCGGCACCGGCGCGGTGAAGGTCACGCCGGCGCACGACCCTAACGACTTTGCCATCGGCGAGCGGCACCACCTGCCCTCAATCAACGTGATGGACGATCGCGCGCACATTAACGAGAATGGCGGGCCTTACGCGGGCCTCGAACGCTACGTTGCGCGCAAGAAAATCGTCCAGGATCTGGAAGAGCGTGGGCTCTTAGCCGGAATCAAGGACTATACCAACAACGTTGGTCATTGCGACCGCTGCAAGGCGGTGGTTGAGCCGCGACTTTCAACGCAGTGGTTCATCAAGATTCAGCCCCTTGCCGACAAGGCGATCGCCGCCGTTGAAGAGGGTCACATCCGGTTTACGCCGGAAATGTACAAGAAGACCTATCTCAACTGGATGTCGAACATCTACGACTGGTGCATCTCGCGGCAGTTGTGGTGGGGGCATCGCATCCCCGCATGGCATTGCGCGGTGTGCCACAAGATCACCGTGCCGAAGCCCGGCTCGACGGGCGACCCTACGGCCTGCGCGCACTGCGGAAGCGACAAGATTACGCAGGAGACCGATGTGCTCGACACGTGGTTCTCGTCGGGCCTGCTGCCGGTGAGCGTGTTCGGCTGGCCGGGTATTACCTCAAGTGTGGGTGCCCCGGGTCCCTCGCATTTGGGGACCCGGGAAGGGATAACGGATCGCGCCGACTTCGACGCGTTCTATCCCACTTCCCTTCTCGTCACCGGCTTCGACATTCTCTTCTTCTGGGTCGCGCGCATGATCATGCTCGGCTGTTGGTTTTCAGCCGAGGTGAAGATGCCGGACGGCAGCGATCGCCCGCTTGCGGAGTCCGTCCCGTTCAGAGAGGTCTACATTCACGCGCTGGTGCGCGACGCTAACCGCGAGAAGATGTCGAAGATGAAGGGCAACGTAATCGACCCCATCGAGATCGTGAAGCAGTATGGGACCGACGCAGTGCGCTTTACGCTGGCCTCGATGGCCTCGCCTGGCACCGATATCGCCTTCAACGTGGCCAGGACCGAGGGTTACCGGGCCTTCGCCAACAAGATCTGGAACGCTGCGCGGTTCCTGTTCATGCAAGAGCAGGCCGTCGAGAACGTTCTGAATTGTGGAATCTACGACTATCTCGATGATGAGGAATTTGACAATGGTCCACAATGGGGAGTCCGCGAACAATCGCCAATTGAGGATCGTTGGATCGTATCTCGCCTGAATGCTGTAACCAGTGCGGTTGAGCGGAATCTCAACGATTATCGATTCGATGAAGCCGCCAACTCAATCTATCAATTCTTCTGGGGAGAGTTCTGCGACTGGTATTTGGAACTTACCAAGATTCGATTCAATGTGAGTGGGGATAAGGCAAAGCAGACGGCCAGTCTCCACGCATTGCTCCAAGCTTTCGGGGTATATGAGGCCGCACTACGACTGTTGAGCCCCTTCATGCCTTTCATCACGGAAGAGATATGGCAGTCACATCCGGCCTTCGCGGTGCTTGGTAGGCGCGGGAAAAAGGCAGAATCGATCGCGCTCGCCCACTATCCTCGACCGGAAGATTTCCCGACCGACGCTCGAGCAGAAAGTGAAATGGCCTTTTTGCAAGAGTTCATCACCGAGACACGCAGCCTGCGCAAAGAAATTGGAGCCGAAGAAAAGGCCGTTGTGCCCATCGAGTTACGCACCGATGCGGCTTCAAGAAAGATCATCGAAGAAAATCGCGACATCGTCGAGCGGCTGGCCAAAGTAAGCGAAATCAAGTTTGCCGACGCGCTTTCAGCGGGACTAGCGAAGCACTCCACGCCTGCATTCGACGTCGCTATTGTCTACGAACGCACCATCGACGTCCCCGCCGAGCGAGACCGCTTGACAAAGGAATGCTCGAAGCTTGAAAAAGTTGTTGCCAACGATGAGCGCGCTTTGAACGATCCAGGATTCACCGGAAAGGCCCCCGCCCATATCGTTGAAGGCAGAAAGAAGCAGCTTGCGGAAAACCGGTTGCTGTTGAAGAAGGCGAAGGATGCTCTTGATGGGCTGCCAGAGGAATAGGCCGGTAACGGGAGAAAGATGAAAATCGCTGCCCTCCATTTGCGTGTTAATTCCATCAATGGGCGCATAATTCTCTCTATGACCAGAACTATGACCAGAGGCGCGGTTTCTTCCAGCCTCCGGGGGGCATTCCACCGTCCAGAAAATAAATACCCCCCACCCCCTCCCCTCTTTTTGGCGGCCCAAAATGCTCCCGGAGGCGGTTAAACCATTGAAAACAATACCAGACCAAAACCACCCCAGTACTCACTGGTAAACACAAATAGGGGCAAATAAGCCACTTTTAAGGCTATTTAAGGGCCACTTAAGGCCATTTAAGCCACTTTAACGAGCACTGAATTATGGAATGGAAAAGCCATCGCGTCGACGTCATCCTGGAGCAGGCCCTTGTTGAAGACAAGGCCACCAGCGATGCCACAACCAGCCTGACCATCGATGCGGGACTGCGCGCGGCCGGATCCATCATCGCCCGCGAAGAGCTGGTCGTCTCCGGTCTGGGCGCAATTTCACGCATCTTTGAGATCTACGCACGACTCGACGCCAGGCCCCAGGCCCAAACCAGATTCGAAGTCGTGAGCCATCCCGAGATCTTCGACGGCGTTCGCGCCCATGCCGGCCAGGTGCTGGCCGTCGTTCGCCACAACGCACGCGTGCTGCTGAGTTGCGAGCGCGTGATTCTGAACCTGCTGCAACACATGAGCGGAATCGCAACGCTTACGCGCAAGTATGCAGACGCGATCCAGGGCACGCACGCGCGCGTGCTCGATACTCGCAAAACCGTGCCCGGCATGAGGGCGCTCGAAAAGTACGCTGTGCTCTGCGGCGGCGGCACCAATCACCGCATCGACCTTTCCAGCGGCATTCTTATCAAGCACAACCACATCGCTCTTGGCGGCGGCATTCGAACCGCGCTCGAGCATGCGCTCGCGGCCCGCAAGCCAGGCCAGCGCGTCCAGGTTGAAGTGCGCTCCGCCCAGGACCTCGAAGACGCGCTCATGGGCGGAGCCGAGGCCATCCTGCTCAACAGCATGACCCCCGCGCAGGTAAAGCAATCAGTCGAGCGCATCAAGAGAGAGAATCGGTGGATTCCGACCGAAGCTTCAGGCGGCATCGTGCTTGAGAATATTCGCGGCTACGCCGAGACTGGCGTCGACTTCATCAGCGTGGGCGCGCTCACACACTCCGCGCGCGCGGCCGACATCTCCATGTCCATCGACGCGGAGCCGAGTTAGAGCCCGTGTACAACCTGGCCGATCTTGATGCCTCCCTCGCCGGAACTGTCTTCGCAGCAAAACTGCACTACGCGCATGTCACCGACTCCACCAACTCCGACGCCCTCGCCGCAGCCCGCAACGGTGCACCGCACGGATCGGTTTTTTTTGCCGATGAACAAACTGCCGGCAGGGGCCGCGGCGGCCACCAGTGGCTTTCAACGGCAGGCGACGGGCTCTACGTCAGCGTGGTTCTGCGTTTGAATATTTCGGCCGATCGGTTAATGCTGTTGCCGTTGGCTGTGGGCCTGGCAGCGGCGCAGGCCATCGATGAAGTCACGGGCCTCGCAGTCGACATTCGCTGGCCCAACGATTTGCTGATTGGCCCATTGAAGGCCGGCGGCATACTCGTCGAAGCAAGAAACGATTCCAAAGACCTTCTCCACGCAGCGGTGGCAGGAATCGGCATTAACGTGCACCAGCAGAGCTTTCCTCATGGCCTGGCCACACCCGCCACGTCACTGGATGTTGCAGCGGGGCATCGTGTAAGCCGGCAGGCGCTGTTGGCTCCTCTGCTGTGCGCGCTCGGGCGGGAGGCGGAAGCATTGGCTGATCCGGAACTGGCAAAGCAGATTCCCGCGCGGGTTGAGGCAGCCTCAAGCTGGGTCCGCGGACGCAAAGTTGAAGTGCACGGCCCGCAGGCCTGCACAGGGACAACCGCCGGGCTCGATGCAAACGGCTTTCTCCGAGTGGCAACAGCCGCCGGCCTTGTAACCGTCCAGACCGGGGGGATTCGAGAAGCAGCCTTCAGCTCTCAGCCATCAGCTTTCAGCCCGGATCATGCATGACTCGGATACTCTTTGATGTTAAGCCGGCCACAGCGCCGCCACTGTAAGCTAAAAGCTGAAAGCTGGGAGCTCTACTTCAATGCTGCTCGCGCTAGACGTTGGCAATACCAATACCGTGCTCGGCCTTTACCGTCTAAATGGCGTGGGAGCCGGCGATCAGGTCAGTCCAGAACAATCTGGGCAAAACGAGGCCGCGCCCAAAGATGCCGCGCCCGAACTCGCGGCCCACTGGCGCATCACCACCCATCGCTCGCAAACAGTGGACGAGTACGGCGTGCTTTTTGTGAATCTGTTTGAGATGCACGGCATGGCCACCAGCCAGGTAACGCACATCATCGTCTCGTCGGTTGTGCCGCCCGTTGAAACTACCCTTCGCCGCGTCTGCGAAGAGTACTTCCACATTGAGCCGCTGTTTGTTGAGCCGGGCATCAAGACCGGCATGCCCATGCTGATTGATAACCCGACCGAGCTGGGCGCCGACCGCATTGCCGATTGCGTTGCCGCGTTTGCACGCTACGGCGGCCCGTGCATCGTGGTTGACTTTGGCACGGCCACCAAGTTTGAAATGATCAGCGCCAAGGGCGAATATCTGGGCGGAGCCATTGCACCCGGCATCGGGTTGAGTGCGGATGCATTGTTCAACCGCGCCGCCCGGCTCAGCCGCGTTGATATCAAGCGGCCCTCAAAAGTAATCGGCACCAACACCGTGGGCCACCTGCAGAGCGGCTTGTACTTCGGCTACATCGGCCTGGTTGACGGCATTATCGAGCGCATGCTGGCCGAATTCGGCAGCCCGGTGCCGCACATAGTCGCTACCGGCGGTTTTGCGAAGTTGATCGCCCCCGACTCCCGCTACATTCAGGAGATTGACGAGCGGCTGACGCTCGACGGCTTGCGTATTTTATTTGAGCGCAACCGAAACGCGAGACCGAGAGCCAAGGCGCACTGAGGCGACCGTGCGCAACTACTTCAATTACTTTACCGAGATCGAAGAGCGCTTTCAGCAGCGGCGCGGGTCCATTCTATTGCTCTCCACGCTCGACTGGGCGCTGATTGAAATATGGCGCGAGGCGGGTATTCCACTTGAGGCGGTTCTGCGCGGCATTGATGCGGCCTTTGACAAATATGACGCGCGACAGAAGCGTGGCCGCATGCGCAAGGTCAACGGCCTTGCGTGGTGCGCGCAGGCAGTAATGGTTGCCGCGGAAGAATTGCACGAGGCGGCAGCGGGAACGGCGCCGGCGAGCGCGACTCAGCGTGACACAGGCTTTGAGCATGAGCGCGTTGCGGCGCATCTTGAGTCGGCGGCCGTTGCACTCCTATCCGCACAAGCAGCGGCGCCCGAAGCATGCGCTCAAACCTCCGCGCGATTGCGCGAACTTGCCGCCGAAGTGCGAGGTTCGGCAGACAATGGCCCCGATCTTGAATCGCTGGAGCGTTCGTTGACTGTGCTTGAAGAGAAACTGTTCGCAGCGCTCACGGCCGCCGCACCTGAGCAATTGCTGGTGGCGCTCAAGGAACACGCAGCCCGTGAACTTGCGCCGTATCGCAGCCGCATGGGCGTGGTCCAGCTCAGGCAGGTGGAGCAGCAGTTTGTACAAAAGCAGTTGCTGGTCCACTACAATTTGCCGCGTTTCAGCCTTTTTTACATGAGCCAGCAATGATGCCGACTGACCTGAAAACCCTCACACCCGAACGGCTCCTCACTATTGAGAAGCCCATTTACGGTGGCGCATTTTTAGCGCGCGACGAGGGCAAAGCGATTTTTGTTCCACTCACGCTACCAGGCGAACAGGCGCGCGTGCGCGTTGTCGAAGACAAGCGCAGCCACGCGATTGCCGAAGCCGAAGAGATCGTTACGCCCTCGCCTGATCGCATCGCACCCGCCTGCCAACATTTCGGCGCATGCGGCGGGTGCAACTACCAGCATGCAACGTACGAGGCGCAACTCAACTACAAGCAGGCCATTTTGCGCGAAACGCTGGAGCGCGCCAAAGTAGCCGCTCCCGAGCAGATTGAAGTGCTGCGCGGCGAGCCATGGGCTTATCGCAATCGCATCCGGCTGGCCTTTGACGCGAATGGAAACCCCGGCTACCGCAGTCGGCGATCTCACGCAGTGGTGCCGATAGCCGAGTGTCCCATCGCCGCACCGCTGCTGGTGCGCGCAGCATTGGCAGCGGGCGCTCTCATTCGTGAACTGGCGCCCGGCGCGCGTCCCGCTGAAGTCTCTTTCTTCTGCGATAGAGACGCGTCCTCGTTGCTGGCGGGGTTTTTCGCGTCAGGCACGGCGACGTTTCCTTTTGAGCATGTGTGCGGCGAGCTTGCGGCGCAGCTACCGCAACTTGCCGGCGCCGCTCTCATCGCAGAAGACAGTGAAGGCCGACCGGGAAGAACGGTGGCTCGCTGGGGCGCGGGGTCACTCACTTACAAGGCCGCCGGATTCGGGTATCGCGTCGATCACGGAGCATTTTTTCAAGTAAACCGGTTTCTGATAGACGACTTCGTCGATCGCGTAATTACCGGGCACTCAGGTACGCTGGCATGGGACCTCTTCGCCGGCGTCGGATTGTTCGCGCGGAAGCTTGCTGCGAGTTTCACCCGAGTGGTTGCCGTGGAATCGTCGCCAGCCTCGACCGCGGCACTCGTGCAAAATCTCACAGGTACAAGCGCGTCGGCAGTGAAGTTAACCACTCTCGATTTTCTGCGCCGCGTTCCCCGAGGCCAACACCCCGACCTCATCGTCCTCGATCCACCTCGCACCGGCCTCGATTCCGGGTCGGCAAAACTGTTGACCAGAATTGCAGCACCCTCCATGATTTACGTTTCGTGCGACCCGGCAACCTTGGCACGCGATCTGCGTACGCTGGTTGACGGCGGATACGCAATTGAATCGCTCACGCTGGCCGATTTGTTTCCGCAGACCTTTCATCTCGAGTCGATTGTGCGGCTACTGCGGTAGCGGGTCTCGTTTCGCGGCGCAAAGAATGCGTGTGAGCCATCATTCCTGTTACCCTTGACCACACCATTCCATCTGGGCCTCGATGCAACCTGAATCAACCACCGGGCACACAGGAGCCGGCCTCGGCGCGGTGCCGCTTTTTCACGCAGCGTGGCTGTTTGCGTGCGGCATTATTGTGGCCAGTCATCTGTGGCTTCGACCGAGCCTGGTTCTCATTTCCATTGCCCTGATCGCATGCCTGTGCGTACTCGCAAATCTTCGCGCAACCCGCATCGTGTGGGCGCCGTTGGCAACTCTGTGGCTGCTGCTCGGCGTATGGTGCGCGCTCATGCAGCCACAGCCCGCACCGGCGCCTGAGATTGCCGCGCTTTCTGACAATCTGATGCGCACCGTTGAAGGCACCGTGATTGACACTGGTCCGCTGCGCACAGAATTGGAACCGAACATCGATGAACCTTCCAGCGATTCGCCTGCCCAGCGCGTCGATCTGCGCGTTTCGACCGTCGAGTATGTGTCCGACACAGACGACCGTCAGATTGCAGTCAGCGGTGCAGTGCGGTTAACCGTGAATTGGCCTTCCGGTACTGCCGCTAATACGATTCAGCCGTTTCGCTGTGGTGAGCGCGTGAGCGCCGATGTACGCCTGCTTGAGCCAGAGGTCTATCGCGATCCCGGCGTATGGAGTCGCGCCGATTATCTGCTTGACCAGGGCATCACCTCGACTGCGTCGGTTCACATTGCCCGCATCACCCGTCTCGACCCCGCGCATTTGCCGCTGCTCGCCTCCATCGGTTGCCGCACCGCAACATGGCAGCATGCCACCACCGCGCGGTTGCTGGCGTTGCCCGCAGCCATGCGCGGCTTTCCCGCGGAACTGCGGCTTTCGCAGGACGACGCAATCATGCTCGCCGCAATGGTCGCCGGCGACCGAACATATCTTACGCATAACCTTCGCGTGGGATTCGAGCGCACCGGCTCATTCCACATGCTTGTGGTTTCTGGTTTTCATCTGGCGATTGTCGCGGCATGCATCTTCTTCGTCGCTCGCCGTCTCCGCCTGCCCCGCGTACCTGCGACGCTTCTTACCATCGCCGCATCGTTTGCTTACGCTCTCTTCACAGGGTTCGCAACGCCGGTTCAACGCTCGCTCCTCATGATCTCGCTTTACCTGCTGGGCCGGCTCATCTATCGCGAAAAGAGCCCGCTTAATACCATCGGATTTGCGTCCCTCTGCCTGCTTGCGGCCAGCCCTCGAAGCCTTCTCGACTCAAGCCTGCAGATGACACTGCTCGCCGTAGTAGTGATTGCCGGCGTGGCTGCACCGTTGCTGCAAAATACGATCCACCCGTATCTCAACGCCACACGCAATCTCGAAATTACCGCACTCGACATAAAGCTAACGCCCAAAGCCGCGCATCTGCGCCACATGCTGCGCTACATCCGCATCTTGTCTCCCGCCACCAGCCCTATCATCACGCAGCGCATGATTCCATGGGCAGTGCGATTCTCCATTCGCGTGGCCGAGCTTGTGATTGTTTCGTGCATCGTTGAGCTGGCTATGGCGTTACCCATGGCCGTCGAATTTCACCGCATCACGATCTTTGCCCTGCCTGTCAATATCGTCATTCTGCCGCTGCTGGCTGTGCTCATGCCGGCCGCGCTCCTCACCATTCTGTTGCTGGCCGTGTGGCCCGCGGCCGCAACCATTCCCGCGGTCATCGTCGCGCTCGTGCTTCATCTCGGCGTGTGGCTGGTGCATCTTTTCGGCGGCCTGCGATTTGGCGACGTGCGCATGGCCACTCCGCTCGCGTGGCAAACTGCGGCTTTCTGTTTCCTTTTAGCAGTGGCCATTTTATTTGCAGGCGGCGCGCGGATGCATCGCCGGCTCGCATGGACCGCAATGCTGCTTGCGGCACTGGTTGCCGTGGTTCCAAGGCCCATTGACCATCCGCTTAACGCTCTGCTGGTTGAGGCCATCGACGTGGGTCAGGGCGACTCCATTCTGCTCATCACGCCGGATGGAAAAACATTGCTGGTAGATGGCGGAGGCTTTGGCGGCGGCCCGCGACAGGCCGCGCCCGACTTTGACATTGGCGAAGAAGTAGTATCGCCGGCATTATGGGCGCGCGGAATTCGCCATCTTGACGCGGTCGCGCTAACTCATGCGCACTCTGACCACATGGGCGGACTGCCCGCGGTCTTGCGCAACTTTCATCCTGATGAGTTGTGGGTCGGAAAAAATCCGCGATTTCCTGAGTACAACGCGTTGCTCGATGAAGCCTACAGCCTGCATACGCGCGTGCTCAGCTTTCACTCGGGAGAAGCCTTCAACTTTGGGCCGACGCGAATTGAAGTGCTCGCGCCCTTCCCCGATTACGTGCCCGCCCCCACGCCAACCAACAACGATTCGCTGGTGCTGCACATGGTGTACCGCTCAACATCGGTCATGCTTGAAGGAGACGCCGAGGCGCCCGTTGAGCACGCAATGCTCGCCGAGCCCAACCTAGCCAGCACGCTGCTGAAGGTTGGGCACCATGGCAGCATCACTTCAACCCGGCCTGAGTTCCTGGCCCGGGTCGATCCGCAGTGGGCAGTCATTTCGTGCGGACTGCGCAACCGCTACGGCCATCCGCGACAAGAAGTGCTTGAAGAGTTGCAGGCCGCGCATATTCACACACTGCGCACCGATATGAACGGTGCGTCCTGCTTCCTGCTTAACGGATCGAATTTGATTCCGGACTTTAACTGCACCGCGCGGTAGGGCTGGTTGCCTAAATACTCTGAGGGAACCAAGGAACGTCCCTCAAGGGCTAAACAGGCTGCGGAAAAAGTCGTAAGCGAGGCAATCTCACAGCCGCAGGCGCAGCAGGGGCTAAAGCCCGCCTCATTTTGCTGGCATTACCGGCACGACTAAAGTCATGCCCTGACACACGGCGATTTATGAGACCAGTTCGAAGGGCGCAGCTCTATTTGTGCGCAGTCTTGGTCGGCGCCGGGCCAGCCACGGCCATGGCCTCGTCGATGGTCTGGTAAAGATCGTGAGTAGGTTCGCGCGATTCAAAATAGCGCGGGCCCTTGGCCGTAGTTACAACCACAAAGACAGTGGGAGTCTTGCCGATACCCACGCGTTTGCCCAGATCAACATCGGCCTGCACCGCGTCCATCAGTTTGTTCTGCGGGTCCATGGCAAACGGCAAATTCACTTTGTAATATCGCGCGAAATTCTCAGTGAACCGGATCAGGTCTGCGCGAGTCTCAATGTATTGCTGATTGGCAAAAACCTGGTCGCGATAATCATCTCCCAGCCCTTTGCCCTGTGCGTCAAACCAGCGGGCGTTCACTGCGGCCTGCGGCGACCACACGTGCCCCGGGATAAGAAAATCGTGGCGAACCCACGGAATCTTGTACTGCGCTACCGCCTTCTTCACCACAGGATTGGCCGCAGCGCAGGCGGGACACTCAAGGTCGGCAAACTCGAAAATCGCGACACGAACTCCCGGCGGAGGCTTGAGCGGCGAGGCATCATGAACGTTGGTATATGCCGGCGGAACTGCCTGGGCGGCCGAGAATACCGGCGCAATAAAAACCAGCGCGGCAGCCAGCATCAATACGCGAAGTCGGCCAACACGGGTCTTGGGACCATCGCAGTTCAGGGGAAAGTAAACCGTCGAAGTCAGCATGGCAGTTAGACGCAGTTCATACCTGCAAAGTTTTTTTGAAGCCGGAATCAGTGCTGCGTCGCAGCCTGGGCCGCATCGAGAAGCTGAAACAGCTTGGTGCGGTCCACCACCTCCACAAACGGAGCCCCATGCGAACCATCTGTAACCACCCAGATCGTAGGCGTGTGCTCAATGCCTACTCTCTGGCCCAACGCGTAATCGGCTTTTACCAGCGCGGCAAGCCTGCCCATGGGATCGACCGCAAACGGCATGGCCACTTTGTGAGCCTCGCCGAATTGCTGAGTGAACTTGGCCAGGTCCCCGAGGGTCTCAATCTGCGGCTGGCTGGCAAAAATGAAATTCCGGTAGTCATCACCCAGCTTCTTGTTCTTGGTGTCGAAGAAACGCGCGTTCACCGCCGCCTGAAAGCTCCAGGCATGGAACGGCAGCGGAAAGTCGTGCCTTACCCACGGAATCTTGTACTTCTCTGAAGCTTCCATCAGCAGCGGATTGGCGTGGGCGCAGTCAGGGCACTCAAGGTCCTCAAACTCCACAATAGCCACGCGAGCGCCCGGAGGCGGCTTAAGCGCAGCGGGATCGTTGACTCTTGTAGTGGGCGCAGCGCCGAACTGTGCGCCAGCACCAGCGGCTGCACCAGCCAGCAAAACGGTTGAAAGCAATCCGAAAGCAAGGCCGGGACGAAGAAGACGCTTCCGGCTGAACAAAGCAAAAACACTGGACATGGCGGTTTGAGAGCTCCCTGAAGCCATTGTAAAGGCAGAAATTGGGCCTGGAAATCCGCCTGAGGCCGGGACTGCAAATCGAAGCCGCGCACCGGACCGGCTACCTGCGTTCGCCGCGCCGTTCCGCCATCCATTTGCGCCATCTGTAGTCGGCGTAAAACGACCCGACTACGATGGCAATCACGACGATGGCGACAATGACTTTCATTCCGGCGCGAGGGCTCGCCGCAATTCTATCGTCCTATTACGATCACGGTAAAACTGCCGAGCAGCACGGGCGGGCGAGGCCGCGGATTGTCGGCCGTAGCCGCGGGCCGCGGACCGAACTCGGCGGTCACCGTGTACAGGCGGTCGGCAGTTGGGTCGTAAGCCATGGTGCGCGCGCCCTTTTGCGTAGGCAGGCTCTCGATAGTCGGGTAACTCGCCGACGAAGCATCCACAACTGACAGAATGCCGTCGCCGCTCGTAGCGAAAGCTAACTGATGTGCATCGCTGAAACCGGCGGCGTCGGGTCCATCTCCGATAGAAGGGCTCGCCACCAGCTTGCCAGTATGTGAGTCGATCACCGACATCTTGTCGCCCTCGCATACGGGGAAGAGGTGGTGCGCGGCCGTATCGATCGCCAGCCCAGAAGGCGACTCGCAACCTGCAGGCCAGGTTGCCGTGATGGTTTTGGTCCGGGCATCGATGCGCACAACTTCGCTCTTATCTTCAAGGTTGTCGTATATAGTTCCCTGCCCGTCAACGGCCGCGGCCTCAGGCTTGCCGGACAGCGGAACCGTAGCGACAACTTTGTGAGTGGTTGCGTCGATAACTGTCGCTGTCTGGCCGTGGCCATCGAACGCCCACACGGTATGCGTGGCCGGTTCAAAAATGATGCCGTCGGGCCCGTTGCCGCCGGGAATGGTTTCAACCGTGGCCAGCGTGGAACGGTCGAAGAGAATCACAGCGTTTCCATCGCCGTCGGTAATGTAACCAAACTTTCCGTCGGGATCGAGCGCTATACCGTGGGTACGGTGCAAGCCGCCGATTTCGCCCACCATTTTGCCGGTAGTGGTATCAACCACTTCAACCCTGTTGGCACGGGCGATGTAGAGCCGGTTCGCCGGGCCATCGATTGTCACATAGTCCCAGCCACCGTCGCCGCCAATCTGCCAGCGGGCGATTACGTGATAGGGCTGCCCCGACCCCGCAGACGAAGACCTGTCTGCGGGGGCCCCGGATTGCGGGCCGGCTGCCTTGGCAGGGAGTTGGGCAAGGACCGCGAGCAGAAGCACGGCGGCAAAAGGCATCACCAATCGGTAGATCACATTTTCAGAACGCATAAAAGGGCTCCAGGGTGTCAGGTGAAATAGAACTTCTTGCTACAGGTGTATTGACGCTTATAGAAGAGCAACTGACGCATATCCACGTACCCTAAGGATTTTGCCATATGAGGCTGAAGGCAAGCTGAATGGGACATCAAGATTGCCTTAAACGACTCGCCATACAAAAGGAGCTTCCTCCGGGTATGCCGATTGCTATTTTGGGTCCACCTCGCCAGCTACCAGCCATCGATGCTTTACCCTCATAGGAGCGGGGGGCTGCCGCACAGGGGAAAAACTTTGCGCATCGTTCTGTCTAACATTGGCACGCTAGGCGACATCAACCCGTTGATTGCGATTGCGCTTGAGCTGAAGCGCCGCGGGCATACGCCGGTAATGACACTGCCCGAAGTGTACCGGTCGAGAATTGTGCCACTCGGCCTGGAGTTCCACTCTCTCCGGCCCGACATCGATCCCAAAAACACCATGCTCGTGGAAATGATCTACGACGTGAACAAGGGCACCGAGACGGGACTGCGCAAGTTTCTTTTTCCGGTGCTGCGCGAGTCCTACGCCGACCTGCTTGATGCCGCCACCAAGCCCGTGCGCGCTGACCTCCTGCTGCTGGGCGAACTGAACTACGCCGGCCCGATCGTTGCTGAGGCTACGGGAATTCCGTGGGCCAGCTATGTGCTCGCGCCATTTTCATTTTTCTCGGCCTTCGACCCACCGGTGCTGCCGCCTTATCCCAGGCTCGCCCGCGCCGATAAGGCACCCGGCATGGGGCGCGCGATGCAGAGGCTGGCGCGGTTTGTGACGCGTAAGTGGCCTGAGCCGATTTATGAATTGCGCCGTGAACTGGGACTCAGCAAAGGCCCCAACCCGATCTTCGACGCCAAGCACTCGCCCGACCTTGTGCTGGCGTTGTTTTCGCATGCGCTGGGTGTGGAGCAAAAGGATTGGCCGCCGAATGTGCTTATCAGCGGATTCTGTTTTTACGATGCTCACGCAGGAAACTCGTCGCTTGATCCCGCACTTGAAAAGTTCCTGAACGCAGGCGAGCCGCCGATTGTTTTCACCCTTGGCTCGGCAGCAGTGCTCGCTGCGGGCGAGTTTTACGAGATTTCCGCACGGGCTGCCAAAATGCTTGGCGCGCGCGCGGTGCTGCTCATCGGCGACGATCCGCGCAATCGCCCCACCGAGCCTTTGCCGGAATCAATATGCCTTGCGCAGTACGCGCCTTATTCAGCGCTTTTTTCTCGAGCCGAGTTGGTGGTTCACCAGGGGGGGGTGGGCACCACCGCGCAGTGCCTCCGCGCCGGCCGCCCCATGCTGATCATGCCCTATTCGCACGACCAGCCCGACAACGCCCGGCGCATGGTGAGGTTGGGAGCTGCTCGCTCCATCATGCGCTCGCGCTTTACGGCAAAGCGCGTAGCCGGAGTGTTGCGTGCGATGCTCGCAGAACCGGAATACGAAGTGGAAGCGCAGAAGGCCGCGCAGGAGATTGCAAGCGAGAATGGAACACGCACAGCGTGCGACGCGCTTGAAGATCTCTACCGGCGCAAGACTACATAACGATAGACGTCGAATCATCAGATTCGTTGCAAGATTCAATGTGTCCTGATTCCACGATATAAAACGGACGCGCCTTCCTTCACAATCAAACGGGAACTCTCATGCCCGCTCTTCCGTCTTAGAGAATAGATCGATCATTCACTCCCTGCCTCATGCAAAGTCGCAGGTCCCATCCATTTCATTCCAGGAGATACTCGACATGAGAATTCACAACAGCTTGATTATTTCTCTTTCATCCGCTTGCCTTATTCTCGTCGGCGCACAACTGAGTGGGGCGCAAGGTCCAAGCGAAAGTGCCGATACCGCGACAACCGGCAGCCACGCAACGGTCGGATTAGTGCCCGCTGAAGTGGAACTGAACAAGACCCTTGATGCGCGCAAAGACCAGCCTGGCGCAGCCTTCGAAGCCACGCTCAAGTCCGCCGTACATCTGAAGGACGGAACCGAATTGCCGAGGGGTACAACGCTTGAGGGCAAGGTTGCGCCTGCCGATGCGAAGAGCGGTGGCGCTTCGCAACTTGCGCTCGTGTTTACCGATGCCAAGCTGAAAGGCGGCAAGGACATTCCGATTCAGGCCACCATTGTGGGCCTCGCCGATCCGATCGTCGGAACCGACTCCAACTCCGCGTATGACGGACCGACTGCGTGGAACGGCACTTCAACCCAGATTGACTTAACTGGTGCGCTAGACAATGTTGATCTGCACAGCACCATTGGCGGTGAGAGTTCAGGCACGCTGGTTACTTCGGGCAAAGGCAACGTGAAACTGAGTGCAGGCAGCCGCATGTCGCTGGCTTTGGGCGAAAAGAGCGCCAACTAAGACTCAAAGTATTCATAAGCCGCGAGGCTGCTTTGATTTCACGCTGGCGCCTGCATCTCCGGGTAATCGAACTTTGCCCGGAGATGCAGATTCGCGCAATTCAACATTTGGCTCCAGCTTGAGCGAGGGATTTCTTCAAACCCGCCATGCTCGCGCGACTTGATGCCTCGGGTGTTCCCGCGCCGCGCCAGTGTGTTTCAAGACTGACGGCGTAGTGGTAGCCATCGCGCTCAAATGCGCGAAATTGTCCCACCCAATCGATGATTCCGCCGCCCACTGGCGCCCATTCAAATCCACCTCCGGGTTTGCGAATCGTATCTTTGCAATGGCAGTGGCCGATGCGATTTTTGGGGAGCAGTTCGTAGTCGTTGGGATATGGCGTGTCGCCGGCAAATGTTGCGGAATTGCCCGGATCCCAGTTGAGCATGAAGTTCGGCTCCTGAACCTGGCTCAGTGTTACGGCTGCTTCTTTACCGGTGCCTGTGTTGCAGTCCATTTCATTTTCGAGCAGTAGGACAATGTTGTGCTTGGCACATTCGCGCGCTGTCTGGCGCAGTTTTTCGTTGATGGCGGCGCGGTACGGCGCAGGATTCTCGAGACG
>Ga0302275_10002016_pt1 | contig 21706 bp, 19 predicted proteins | sample III_Bog_N2_2_FD_200229 | JGI IMG/M metagenome (GOLD analysis project Ga0302275, IMG submission 200229) | Peat permafrost microbial communities from Stordalen Mire near Abisko, Sweden - III_Bog_N2_2 | ecosystem: Environmental > Terrestrial > Soil > Wetlands > Peat | place: Sweden: Abisko... | reverse complement strand
TAGTGTCCGCTCTGCGGCAAAAAAGACTCTAGGGTCGTTAAGCTCGGACATGACTTTCTGGTTTAAACCCCCACATTTTGCAGCGATTGCAAGAATTGGGGCGCGTCCTGATAACCCGTCACACGGAAATCAGTTTGCTCCTTGCCTTGCTTATCGTAAAACAAAATGGCGGGCGGGCCGAACAGCTTATAGCGTGCCAGCAGTGCTTTGTCATCCTCGTTGTTGGCGGTGACATCCGCTTGCAGCAATTGGGTGTTTTTCAGCTTGGCCTGCACCTTGGTATCGGAAAAAGTGTTGCGCTCCATTTCCTTGCATGACACGCACCAGTCGGCATAGAAATCCAGCATAATGGGCTTGCCGCCTGCCTGCGCGATGCGGGCATCCAGTTCGGCAATATTCTTAATCCGTGTGAATTGCAGAGTTGTGGAAGTTCCCGCTTGGGCGCTGCCAATTCCGCCCAGCGGGCGCAAAATGTCGCGCGCGCCGGAAAGCGCGCCGATCAGGTAAGCGATGCCGAGCAGCAGTGCGAGGATGCCGACACCCTTCCATAACTTGTGCCAGTTGGACGCAGTGTGCGGCAGCGCGTCCAGCGCATGCAAGTAAACTGCGGACAGGATCAGCAGCACCGCCCACAGCAACATTTGCACGCTGACCGGAATCAGCGACGAAATGAGCCAGAGGGCGACTGCCAGCAACAACACGCCGAAGAGGCGCTTGACCGATTCCATCCACGCCCCGGCTCTGGGTAATAGCGTTCCGGCAGAAGCACCGATCAGCAGCAACGGCACGCCCATACCCAGCGCCATTGAGAACAGTGCCGTGCCGCCGAGGAAGGCGTCATGCGTTTGTCCGATATACAGCAGCGCGCCTGCCAGCGGAGCAGCGACGCAAGGGCCGACAATAATGGCGGATAGCGCACCCATCACGAATACTCCGCTGAGATGGCCGCCGTGCAGCTTGTTGCTGGTGTCAGACAAGCGGCTTTGCAGCGCGGTGGGGAGTTGCAGTTCGTAGAAACCGAACATGGACAGGGACAGCAGTACGAATACCCCGGCAAAACTGCCCAGCACCCACGGAGTTTGCAGGGCGTTTGACAACAGCGTGCCGGATAGCCCCGCAGCCACGCCGACGGCGGCATAGGTCAGCGCCATGCCCATCACATAGGCCAGTGACAGGATGAAGCCATGTGCATGGGTGATTTTATGGCCACGCCCGACGATGATGCCGGACAGTATAGGTACCATGGGGAACATGCAAGGCGTGAAGGCGAGCAGTAGCCCGGCACCGAAAAAGAACGAAATGATCAACCAGAAGCTGCCCTGCTTGAACAGCTTGGCGATTTGGCTGTTGTCATTCTGGGTGTTTTCGTCGGCGGCAGATTGTGATGGGAGGGCGTCCTGTATTTGTGGTTCTGCCGATGGCAAGGACGTGACGGTGACGGCTGCATCTGGAGAAAACTTATTGGTAGCAGTCGGATGTTCCACAGATGTGGCGGATATAGCAGGCAGTGCGATATTGATTGATTTCTTAATCGGCGGATAACACAGCCCCTTCTCGCTGCAACCCTGATAGCTGGCATCCAGCGTAATATTCCGCGCCGCATTATTGCTGCGCTCCAGCGTGATCAGTGCCTGGAAGGATTGGTGAAACACTTCCAGATCGCCCAAATTGGCATCGTGTTTCAGCTCCCCTTTCGGCAAGGATACGTTGCTAATCTTGATGCCCAAATCTGCCGTGCTGAAAGTGACCTTGTCGCGGTATAGATAGTATTCGGGAGTCACTCTGAAACTGGCGATCAGGGTATGACCATCGCGCACCGATACATCCAACCCGAAAGCCTGATCCGGTTGCAAGAAGGTTGGTTGTTTTGCGCCGCCCAGCGATGGCAACCGATCAAAGAAACCTTCCGCATGGGAGAGCTGGGCAAGACATAATATTATTAATAGCAACAGGCGCATCGTCATTTATTCCTTAGTTACCTTCATTTTCCGGCATTTGGGTTTCCTGCGCCACCCATTGCAAATAGCCGGGGAAGCCGGTCTCAACAGAGACAGCGATGATTTCCGGAAGTTCATATGGATGGTGCGCACGGAGGGTCGCTTCGAGGCGCGGATAGGCAGCGCGCGTGGTTTTGATCAGCAGCGGTATTTCGCTGGCCGTTTCAATTTTCCCCTGCCAGCGATAGACCGAACTGCATTCGGCCAGAATATTTACACAAGCGGCGGTGCGGCTTTCAATCAGGGCATCGGCCATACGTTGTGCACTGTCACGATCCGGCAGGTTTGTAAGCACCAACAATACATTTTCATTCATGCTACCCCAGCCCGCGCGCAACGCACGCCCAATTGCAGCAACTCGCTCCACACATCACCGCTGCGCAAGCCTTTTATCACCTTATCTACATGTGCAGCCTGGCGCAGGGCGCGCTCTGCGATGGCCGGTTTAAAGCGCCGCACTGCGCGCTCCACCAGCTTCTGACGTACGCCCCACACACGCGCATCGCGCAATGCGCTCGCCAGATTGCCGCCGCCCTGCATGGCGCGCGACACTTTGGCGAGCGCGCGAATATCTTCCGACAACGCCCACAGGATGAGTACCGTGGCCTCGCCTTCCGCGCGCAGGCCGTCAAGGATGCGCGCATAGCGCGCGGCGTCGCCCGCAAGCATGGCTTCGGACAACTTGAATACATCGTAGCGCGCCACATCCATCACCGCATCTTTCACTTGCTCGAAGGAAAGCGGCCCGGCAGGAAACAGCAAGGCCAGTTTCTGGATTTCCTGAAAAGCTGCCAGCATATTGCCTTCCACGCGTTCCGCCAGAAAACGCAACGTATCCATGTCGGTAGATTGCCCTTGGCGTTGCAAGCGACCTGCGATCCAACTGGGAAGGGCGTTCAGTGCGATTTCCTCGGTGGCAATGACCACGCCGTGTTCCGCCAGCGCGGTGAACCACTTGCTGTTCTGCGCGGTTTTATCCAGCTTCGGCAGCGTGACCACCGTCACCGTATCGGCACTCAATTGCCCGCAATAATCCTGTAGGGTCTGCGCACCTTCCACGCCGGGTTTGCCGGTCGGGATGCGCAATTCCACCAGCTTACGCGAGGAAAACAGTGACAGACTCTGCGCACTATTGCGCAACTCTGCCCATTTGAAACCTTGCTCGACAGTCAATACCTCGCGTTCGTCATAACCCGCCGCGCGTGCCGCAGCACGGATAGCATCTGCCGCCTCGATAGAGAGCAGCAGCGCCTCGCCGTGAATGACGTACAGCGGCGCAAGCCCCTTGGCAAGATGGCGCGGCAACTCTTCAGCGGAGAGCTTCATGGTTGGATGCCGAGCTTCATTGCGGTGTATCCGGTAGGGGGGGGTGGGCGTGATCTAAACGGCGCAGCACCTGCTGTACTGCGTCGCTGCGCATGTTCTCGTACAGCAGGGCCTCTTCCTGAATCATGGCGAGCACCTTGGTATTGTCATAAGAAAAGTCGCGCCGCAGCTTGATTTCTTGTGGGACAAGCCATTCCTGCTGCTTCTGATCATAGAGACGCAGCGAGACGCGGTACTGCAAAGTGTATTGGAGCACTTGACCGCCGCCGCTCAGGGAAAGAATCTGCTTATCCGTCACTTCGGAAACGATCTGTAGCGTCAGTTGCGCCTGCTCGGGCGTATTAGTGATTTTCACACCATTTGCCTGGATGGCGCTCTTCAACTCTGTGATGAAAGGCGCATAGTCATTCGGCGACTTTACATACAGTTTCTGGAACTGTAACGTAAAGGCGTTCTGCCCGCGTAAATGAAAGCCGCAAGCCCCAAGCAGCAGGGAGAGCATCAGCACTATCAGCAAGCTTGCGCGTATCGGCATTCTCATTTGGTCAGATCACCACGTTAATTAAACGTCCCGGCACCACGATGACTTTTTTCGCCGGCCCGCCAGCAATCTCTGCACCGCCTCGTGGGCCAGCGCCAGTTGTTCCAGCGTCACCTTATCCGTATCTTTCGCCACATGCAGATTGCCGCGCAGTTTGCCGTTCACCTGGATCATCAGCTCGATTTCGTCTTGCACCAGAGCTGCTTCGTCCACTTCCGGCCAAGCGGCAGCAAGAATATCGTCGCCGTAACCCCCGAGCTGCCATAAATGCTGTGCGATGTGGGGCGCTATTGGGGCGAGCAAACGCAGGAGGATAGAAAACCCCTCGGAGAGTACAAACATATGTGCCATCATGTTTGTATTTCCTAGAGCCTCTCGCTCATCAATGCATGCATCCAGCGAATTCAGAACTTTCATGCAGGCCGAAACAACAGTGTTGAACTGATGCTTTCCATAATCGTGGTTTGCTTGTTTGAGACTGGCGTGAATTTCCTGACGCTGATTCTTGATTGATTGTGCAACCTCAGTCCAGTTAAACGAATTTACAAGTTCCAGATTTGTTCCCTTGGCAGGATACTGAAGGAATAATCTCCATATCCTCCGCAAGAAGCGGTACGAACCTTCCACTCCCGCATCGGACCACTCCAGCGATTGCTCAGGTGGCGCGGCAAACATCATGAACAGGCGCGCGGTGTCGGCGCCGTATTGGTCGATGATGGCCTGCGGATCGACGCCGTTGTTTTTCGACTTGGACATCTTCTCGATGCCGCCGATGATCACTGGCTGGCCGTCGCTGCGCAGCTTCGCGCTGATTGGACGTCCCTTTGCATCGGTCTCCTCGTCCACGTCGGCGGGATTAATCCACAGTTTTTTACCATTGGTTTCTTCGCGGTAAAACGTCGGCGCGATCACCATGCCTTGGGTCAATAAATTCTTGAACGGCTCGTCGCCTTGCACCAAACCTTCATCGCGCATTAGCTTGTGGAAGAAGCGCGCATACAGCAAATGCAAAATAGCGTGTTCGATGCCGCCAATATATTGATCGACCGGCAGCCATTGTTGCGCGGCCTGTTTGTCCACCATGCCGGTGGTGCATTGCGGGCTGGCGTAGCGTGCGTAGTACCAGGACGATTCCACAAAGGTATCCATGGTGTCCGTCTCGCGCCGCGCTTTGCCGCCGCATTTGGGGCAGGCGCAGTCGTAGAATTCCGGCATCTTCGCCAGCGGCGAACCTGCGCCGTCCGGCACCACGTTCTCCGGCAGCTTTACCGGCAACTGCTCGTCCGGCACCGGCACATCGCCGCAACTCGGGCAGTGGATGATCGGAATCGGGCAGCCCCAATAGCGCTGGCGCGAGATGCCCCAGTCGCGCAGGCGGAACTGCACTTTCTTTTCGCCTAGACCTTTTGCGGCTAGGTCGGCGGCGATGGCATCCACCGCTTGTTCATAACGGAAGCCGTCGTACTTTCCAGAGTTAACACAGCTGCCATCCTTATATCCATACCAAGCATCCCATCGTTCAGTTGTGAACTCAGAGAAAACAAAACTCTTGGCAAGAGTATTTTTCGTTTCTTGCGGTACGTGCGGCTGCTTGAGGTGCTGTTCCAATTCTATGGGAATCCCAGGCTTAATAACCTGCTTGATTGGTAATCCGTATTGCTTAGCAAAACCGAAATCCCGCTCGTCATGCGCAGGCACCGCCATCACCGCGCCTTCACCGTAACCCATCAGCACATAATTGCCGACCCACACCGGAATGGATTCACCGGTAAGCGGGTGGGTGACATTGATGCCGGTTGGCATGCCCTTCTTTTCCATGGTGGCGATGTCGGCCTCGGCCACGCCGCCGCGTTTGCATTCTTCGATGAAGGCGGCGAGTTCCGGATTATTCTTTGCTGCATAAGTCGCCAGCGGATGTTCGGCGGCTACGGCGCAGAAGGTGACGCCCATAATGGTATCGGCGCGGGTGGTATAGACCCACAGCGTTTCATCTTTGCCGTCGAGCGAGTAAGGAAACGCAAAGCGCACGCCATAACTCTTGCCGATCCAGTTGCGTTGCATGGTCTTGACCTGCTCCGGCCAGCCGTCGAGCTGGTCGAGGTCGGCGAGCAGTTGTTCCGCGTACTGGGTGATACGGAAAAAATACATCGGGATTTCGCGCTTCTCCACCAGCGCGCCGCTACGCCAGCCGCGCCCGTCTATCACCTGCTCGTTGGCCAGCACGGTGTTGTCTTCCGGGTCCCAATTCACCGTGGCGGTTTTCTTGTAGATGATGCCCTTTTCAAACAGGCGCGTGAACAGCCATTGCTCCCAGCGGTAATAGTCCGGTTTGCAAGTGGTTACTTCGCGCGACCAGTCTATGCCCAGCCCCAGACTCTTTAACTGCTTGCGCATGTAATCAATATTGTCGTAAGTCCACGCGGCGGGCGGCACATTGTTTGCCATCGCGGCGTTTTCCGCAGGCAGGCCGAAAGCATCCCAGCCCATCGGCTGCATCACGTTGTAGCCCTTCATGCGGTGGTAGCGAGAGAGCACGTCGCCGATGGTGTAGTTGCGCACATGCCCCATGTGCAGCTTGCCGGATGGGTAAGGGAACATGGACAGGCAATAGTATTTGGGCTTGTCCGATTTTTCGTCGGCGCGGAAGGCTTGCCGCTCGTCCCAGTATTGTTGTGCGGCGGCTTCGATATTCTTGGGTTGGTAATCCTGCTGCATTTTGGTTTTTGCGTTGGTTTCAGTAAACCGCCATTATAGCGGCATCATTAACGCTGCACACGGTTGCTATATCAAAGGGAAGCATTCTGCTAGAATCGTGACTCAAAATTTTTATTACATCCCTATAGGAGAGTTTAACTATGTCCCGCAAACATCCCGTGATTGCAGTGACCGGATCATCTGGCGCAGGCACTTCGACCGTCAAACGTGCTTTCGAAAATATTTTTCGGCGCGAGCAGATTGCCGCCGCCATAATCGAAGGCGACAGCCTGCACAGTCTGGATCGCATGGAATTCCGTGCCGCCATGGCCCAGGCTACGGAGGCGGGCAACCATTCGTTCAGCCACTTCGGTCCGGAAGCCAATCATTTCGACAAGATTGAAGAAACATTCAAAGTCTATAGCGAAACCGGTATGTGCAAACGTCGTTACTATGTGCATAGCGAGGAAGAAGCCGTATTGCACAACAAGCACTTTGGCCTGACCGCACTCAAGCCGGGCGTGTTTACTCCATGGGAAGACGTCGAGGCGAATTCTGATCTGCTGTTTTACGAAGGCCTGCATGGCTTGGCAACGGATGGCGATATCGATGCAGCCAAGTATGTGGATTTGGGTATCGGCGTAGTGCCGGTAGTCAATCTGGAATGGATCCAGAAGATTCATCGCGACAAGGAAGAACGCGGCTATTCTGCTGAGGCGACCGTGGACACCATCCTGCGCCGCATGCCGGACTATGTGAAGTTCATCACCCCGCAATTTTCGCGCACCCACATCAACTTCCAGCGCGTGGCGACGGTAGACACTTCCGATCCGTTCATCGCACGCGACATCCCCACGCTGGATGAAAGCTTCGTGGTGATACGCTTCAGCAAACCCAAAGGCGTGGACTTCCGCTATTACCTCACCATGATCCACAACTCTTTCATGTCTCGCGCCAATACTCTGGTGGTGCCCGGCGGCAAGATGAGCTATGCGATGGAAATTATCCTGACCCCAATCTTGCACGATATGATTGAGAACAAAAGCAAGTTTGATAAAAGAAGCACGTAAAATTTTGTAACTGCAATGGCGGGGAACCGGCTCGATAGCGGTTCCCCGTTTTATTTATAAGTGCATATGGACATTCTTTCCGGCCTCAATCCAGAACAACTTGTAGCCGTCACCTTGCCCGCGCAATCTGCGCTCATCCTCGCGGGTGCGGGCAGCGGCAAGACGCGGGTGCTGACCACGCGCATTGCTCATCTCATCAGCACCGGGCAGGTTAGTCCGCACGGAATTTTGGCGGTGACGTTCACCAACAAAGCGGCGAAGGAGATGGTCACGCGTTTGTCCGCCATGCTGCCTATTAACACGCGCGGCATGTGGATCGGTACGTTTCACGGGCTGTGCAACCGCATGTTGCGCGCGCATCATCGCGAAGCGAATCTGCCGCAGACGTTCCAGATTCTGGATAGCGCCGATCAGCTTTCCGCCATCAAACGGCTGATGAAAGCCATGAATGTCGATGACGAAAAATTTCCTCCGCGCGAGGTGCAGTATTTCATCAGCGGCAATAAGGAAGAGGGGCTGCGCGCGCATGAGGTGGAGGCTTACGACCCGTTTACAAAGCGCAAGGTGGAAATCTTCGCCGAGTACGATGCGCAATGCCAGCGCGAAGGCGTGGTGGATTTTTCCGAGTTGTTGTTGCGCTGCTATGAACTGTTGTCGCGCAACGCGGCATTGCGTGAGCATTACCAAGAGCGTTTCAAGCACATTCTGGTGGACGAATTTCAGGATACCAACAAGCTGCAATACCAGTGGCTGAAGCTGCTGGCGGGATCGAGCAATGCATTGTTTGCGGTGGGTGACGATGACCAGTCTATCTACGCCTTTCGTGGAGCGAACGTTGGCAACATGCAGCAATTGACGCGCGATTTCCATGTGCAGAATGTCATCAAGCTGGAGCAGAACTACCGCTCGCACGGCAATATCCTCGACGCTGCCAATGCGCTGATCCAGAACAACAGCAACCGCCTCGGCAAAAATTTGTGGACGGCTGAGCACAAGGGCGAGGAGTTGCGTGTATACGAAGCACCGACCGATGCGGAAGAAGCCAGGTTCATTGTCGAGGAAGTGCGCCAGCTTCAGCGCGAAGGCATGAAACTTACCGGGATGGCGCTACTATATCGCTCCAACGCACAATCGCGGGTTCTGGAGCACGCGCTGGTTTCTGCCGGATTATCTTATCGCGTATATGGCGGCCTGCGCTTTTTCGAGCGGCAGGAAATCAAGCACGCGTTGGCCTATTTGCGTCTGATGCAAAATACCGATGACGACAATGCACTGCTGCGCATCATCAATTTCCCCACGCGCGGCATTGGTGCACGTAGTATTGAGCAGTTGCAGGAAAGCGCGAAAATGCATAACACCACGCTGTGGGATGCAGCGGCGCGGGCGGGGGGCAAGGTTTCCGCGTTTGTGGGGTTGATCGACATGCTGCGCAACGCCACGCGCGAACTGCCGTTGCCCGAGATTATGGATCATGTGTTGGTGCACAGCGGCCTGACTGCGCATTACCAGAACGAAACCGGTGCGAAGAAACGCGAGGCCGAGGAACGGCTGGAAAACCTTAACGAACTGATTAACGCTGCGACGCTGTTTGTGCATGAGAACGAGGACGACAGCCTTACCGCCTTTCTCACCCACGCCGCGCTGGAGGCGGGTGAGCATCAGGCCGGGGACAGCGACGATGCGCTGCACCTGATGACGGTGCACGCGGCGAAAGGGCTGGAATTCGATGCCGTGTTTATTACCGGTTTGGAGGAGGGTCTGTTCCCGCACCAGAATAGTAAAATGAATGATGGAGGGCTGGATGAAGAGCGCCGTCTGATGTATGTCGCCATCACGCGCGCGCGGCGCAGGTTATACCTCACCTTCGCGCAAAGCCGCATGTTGCACGGGCAAGTAAACTACAGCCTGGTGTCCAGCTTCCTGCGCGAATTGCCGGACGAATTGCTACACTGGATCACGCCGCGTCTGGCGCAACGCAATCCGTATGCTGCAGCCTTTACGCCGCAGCGCGATGCACCGATTGCCGCGCCCGTGGCGCGTCCCACCAGCGAGGGATCAGGTTGGCGCATCGGTCAGGCAGTATTCCACACCAAGTTCGGCGAAGGGATGATCGTAAACATCGAAGGCAACGGCGCGGATATGCGCGTGCAAGTGAATTTCAGAAAGACGGGCACGAAGTGGTTGGCGCTGGAGTATGCGAAGCTGACGGCGATTTGATCCGCTCGTCATTCCCGCGCAGGCGGGAACCCAGTTATTCAAAAATGCTTGTGGTTTAATCTTTGCTGGATTCCCGCCAGCGCGGGAATGACGGAATGTTAGAAATGTCCCTCTTCGTCCGGCGTAACCACTTTACCCTCTTCACTCCCTTCAGCCGCCGTAGCAATGTCTTCCTCCATGGGAAACAGGTCGCGATAGATTGCGTACAGCGAGGTAATGATGACCGGCAGCAAAACCAGCCAACCCAGCATCATCGGCAGGCTGGCCAGGATGGCGAATGGCAGTAGCAAAAAGCCATACACCGTCAGCGGAATCATATTGCGCAGGAAGGCGCGCAGGCTGGCTTTCATGGCGGGTATCGGCGCCATCTTGCCGAAGATCACCAGCATCGGGGCAAATTGCATCGCCATCAACAGCACGGTGAACAGCGTCGCACCTATGAATATTGCGAGAGTTGCACCCGTCATGGCTTGCATCAATACAGCCTGATCTTCCGTTCCCGTTTGCCCGCTCATCATGATGCTTACCAGCGTCGCTCCACCGGTGAGCATCATCACGCCGAGTATCAGCAATTGGGCGACCAGATTGATGCCGCCCAGCGTAACCAGTTTCTGCGCGTGTTGCTGAAATCCGGCGAGCAGGTGTGCCAACTCCAGTTCTTCGCCCTGTGCTAGCGCATGGCACCCGAACATGTAACCGGCGAGTAGTGCGGGAAACAGCAGCGTGGATAGTGGGTCACCGACCAGCGGGATGGCGGCAATGCCGAATATTCCGACTACGCCGATGGCGGTCAGCACCATCCATAACAGTGGGTTTTTCTTGAACAGCCAGTAACCATGCTTGATCCACATCCAGCCGTGCATGGCATGTACTTTTCGAGCTTCCATGATAATTTCTTTTTCCGTAGGGTGGGTTAGCGTAGCGTAACCCGCCAGTTTTATTTGATGGGTTACGGCTGCGCCTAACCCATCCTACATATTTAATTTAACCAAATCGTATTTTCGCCCGCAGCGATATGCCGTTGCAGGATGTGTTTGAATTGTGCCGGGTTGTGCGCGTGTACCATCTCGCCGTCGCGCGGCAGGTACAGGTCGTATAAGCGCGACAGCCAGAAGCGCAACGCCGCCGCACGTAGGGCTACCGGCCAGGCCATGCGCTCTTCATCCTGCAATGGTCGCACCATATGGTAGGCATGCAAAAACGCCCGGGTGCGCGCTGCGTCCAGCACGCCATCCGCGCCCATGCACCAGTCATTCACGGTGATGGCTACGTCATACAATAGACAGTCGTTGCAGGCGAAATAGAAATCGATCAGGCCACCGACGCGTGCACCATCGAGCAACACGTTGTCGCGAAACAGATCGGCGTGGATCACGCCCTGCGGCAATGCAGTCAGCGTATGCCGTGCATGGAAGGCAACTTCGTTTTCCAGCAGCGCGGCATCTGGCACCGATAAAAACGGCAATACTTGTGGCGCAGTGCTTGCGCGCCAGCTTGCTGCGCGTGCATTGGGCATGACATCAGCAAAACTTTGCCCGGCAATATGCATCTGTCCCAGCATCGCGCCGACAGAGGCGCAGTGCGCCACTTCCGGTTGAGTCAGCGATTTCCCGGATAGGCGGCTGACGATGCAGGCGGGTTTGCCGTTCAGCTCGTCGAGAAATTCGTTGCGCCGATTGGCCACAGGACTGGGGCAGGGAATGCCGTGCCGTGCAAGGTGGGCCATCAGGTTCAGATAAAACGGCAACTCACTGGTAGTAAGCTTCTCGAACAGCGTCAGCACGAAACGCCCATTGCTGGTGGTAACGAAGTAATTGGTGTTTTCTATGCCCGATGGAATACCCTGTAATTCAAGCAAGCTGCCGAGCGAATAAGCGCCCAGCCATGCAGTGAGTTCCGTTTCGGTGACACTGGTAAAAACTGCCATGGGTCAGAAATGAAGAATGACCCAGCGCGGCGGACGCACTCCGGAATCCGTGCTTTCCTGGCGCGCAAATTTGCCATCGCCCTTGTCGTCCACCAGATAGTAGGGCTTACCCACTTTGGGGGTGACCTTGATCATATAGAGTTTGCCGCCGACGCGGTATTCTTCCACGGTCTGTTCGGTCTGTTTGGTGATGGTCACCTGTGGTTCATCCACCGGCTCGTTCGCGTCGAGGGTGGGCGGCGGTAAGGCTTGCAGATCGGCCGGTTTCGGCTGATCTGCGGCATAAACGCTGGCGCACAGGGTGCTCAGAAATAAAATAGTAATCAGGCGCATCGCATTTTCCCGGTGATTTTGCATGGAGGTATTTTAACAGAGAAGAAGAAGGTTCAAGGGGCAAGGTACAAGGTGCAAGTAAAACCTCTGCCCTTCTGCCGTTCCTTGAACCTTGCCCCTTGAGCCTTGTGCCTGTTTACAGGTTCAATTGCATCTCGCGTTCCGCCTCGGAAAGTTCGAAACCGCGCGATTCGTAGTGCTTGAAAATGGCACTTACTATCGATGCCGGATCGTCAATCACTTGAATCAAATCCATATCCTCCGGATTAATCATGCCTTCGGTGAGCAGGGCTTGCCGGAACCAGTCCACCATGCCTTTCCAAAAATCACTGCCCACCATGATGATGGGGATGCGCCGCGTCTTGCCTGTCTGCACCAGAGTAAGTGCTTCCATCAATTCATCCAGCGTGCCAAAGCCGCCGGGCATCACCACATAAGCGCTGGCGAATTTCACGAACATCACCTTGCGCGCAAAAAAGTGCTGAAAAGTCTGGCTGATGTTCTGGTAAGGATTGTTGCTTTGTTCGTGCGGAAGCTGGATATTCAGCCCCACGCTGGGCGACTTGCCATAAAACGCACCCTTGTTGGCCGCTTCCATAATGCCGGGGCCACCACCGGAGATGACCGAAAATCCGGCGTCGGAGAGCAGTCGCGCAATTTCTTCGGTCTTCTTGTAATACGGATGATCGGGCTTGGTGCGCGCGCTGCCAAAGATACTGACGGCGGGTTGAATATCGCTCAGGCGTTGGGTTGCGGATACGAACTCTGACATAATGCCGAACACACGCCATGCCTCTTTCGAATGCATTAACTCGGGCACCAGCAAATGAGGTAATTTGGACTGACTGTGCATGTTTGACGAATCCTAAAAGTATACGAAAAATGACAACACTGCTTCTGGTTGACGGATCATCTTACCTTTACCGCGCTTTCCATGCCATGTCGCAATCCGATTTGCGCAGCCCGCAGGGTGAGCCGACCGGCGCGATCTACGGCGTGCTCAACATGCTGCGCAAACTGCGTGCCGACTTCCCGGCGGATTATAGCGCGTGCGTATTCGACGCAAAAGGTAAAACCTTTCGCGACGACTGGTATCCCGAGTACAAAGCCAATCGCCCGCCGATGCCGGACGAACTGCGTGCGCAAATCGAACCGCTGCATGAGATTGTCGCCGCCGCTGGCTGGAACATCCTGATGGTGGACGGTGTGGAAGCCGATGATGTGATCGGCACACTGACGCAACAAGCTTCGCAGAACGGCGTGCGCTGCATCATCTCCACCGGCGACAAGGATCTCACACAGCTGGTGAACGAGCATGTGCTGTGGGTCAATACCATGAGCGAGGAAAAGCTGGGCGAGGCGGGCGTGGAGGCAAAATTCGGCGTGAAGCCGGAACGCATCGTGGATTACCTGACACTGGTGGGTGACACGGTAGACAACGTGCCCGGCGTGCCCAAGTGCGGCCCCAAGACCGCCGTGAAATGGCTCGCCCAATACGGCACGCTGGACAATCTGATCGCGCATGCTGGCGAGATCGGCGGCGTGGTCGGCGAGAACCTGCGCGCTGCGCTCGATTGGCTGCCGCAAGGCCGCAGGCTGGTTACGGTGAAATGCGATGTTCCATTGTCGAAGCGTTACGACGAGCTGATAGCGCCGCCGCAGGACACGGAGAAAATGCGCGAGTTGCTGCAACGGTTCGGCTTCAAGAGTTGGCTGCGGGAACTAAATCTCCCTTCCGCTCTGCCACCCTCCCCCACCGGGGGAGGGGCTGGGGGTGAGGGAACGTCCTTTCTCACTGATGGAACTACTAGCCATCTGACTAGGCCGTCCAACAACGACAGCCAAGTCATTGGTTACCTAACCCTCTCCCGGGGGGAGAGGGAACTTAAGCAGCCGTCTTCCGGCGAGCTGTTTTGCACTGATACCTCGCATTACGAAACTATTCTCACCGACGCCCAACTCGATGCATGGCTGGAAAAAATCACCCAAGCCGATCTTGTCTGCGTTGACACCGAGACCACCGGCCTCGACACGATGAACGCGCAACTACTCGGTATCTCCTTCGCCATTGAGGCGCACCACGCCGCTTACCTGCCGCTCGCCCACCATTACCCCGGCGCACCGGATCAACTCAACCGTGAACACGCGCTGCAAAAATTCAAGCCTTGGTTGGAAAGCGCGCAGCACAAGAAGCTCGGTCAAAATCTCAAATACGACCAGCACATTTTTGCCAATCACGGCATCGCGCTTGCAGGCATCGCCGAGGACACGTTGCTGCAATCCTATGTGCTGGAAAGCCACAAGCCGCACGACATGGATAATCTCGCATTGCGCCATCTCGGTGTGAAGACCATCAGCTACGCCGAAGTGGTGGGCAAGGGCGCGAAGCAGATTGGTTTCGATCAAGTCGATCTCGACACCGCCACGCGCTACGCCGCCGAAGATGCCGATATCACACTGCAACTACACCAGACCTTATCCCCGCAACTCAAGCTGCAAGGCAGATTGGATGCGGTTTACCGCGATATCGAGTTGCCTGCGCGGCAAGCGCTATACATCATGGAGCGCAACGGTGTGCTGATCGACAGCCTCAAGCTGGCAGGGCAGAGCCGCGAGCTGGGCGAAAAAATACTCGCCATCGAAACGCAGGCCTACGCGGCGGCGGGGCAGCCGTTCAACCTGAATTCGCCCAAGCAGATACAGGAAATTTTGTTCGACAAGCTCGGCCTCCCGGTGAAGAAAAAGACACCCAGCGGCACGCCTTCCACCGACGAAGAAGTATTGCAGGAACTGGCGCTGGATTACCCGCTGCCGAAAATTTTGCTTGAGCATCGCGGCATGGCGAAACTCAAATCTACCTATACCGACAAACTGCCGAAGATGGTGAACGCGAGAACCGGGCGCGTGCATACCAGCTATTCGCAGGCGGTGGCGGTGACGGGCAGGCTGGCCTCCAGCGATCCCAACCTGCAAAATATCCCGATACGCACCCCGGAAGGCCGCCGCATCCGCGAAGCCTTTATTGCGTCCGCAGGCAGCCGCATCGTGTCGGCGGATTATTCGCAGATCGAGTTGCGCATCATGGCGCACCTCTCCGGTGACGCAGGCCTGCTGCGTGCATTCGCCAACCATGAGGATATCCATCGCGCTACCGCCGCCGAAGTGTTTGGCGTCACACTCGATGCGGTGAGCAGCGAACAGCGCCGCTATGCCAAGGTCATCAACTTCGGCCTCATCTACGGTATGTCCGCGTTTGGTTTGGCTTCGCAACTCAATATTGAACGCAGTGCAGCGCAACAATATATTGATCTTTATTTCGCGCGCTACCCCGGTGTGAAGAACTACATGGACAGCACACGGGCACAGGCGAAGAGTCAAGGCTATGTGGAAACGTGGTTTGGACGCAGATTATGGCTACCCGAGATCAACGGCGCGAACGGCATGCGCAGACAAGCCGCCGAACGCGCGGCTATCAATGCCCCGATGCAAGGTACGGCAGCAGATTTGATTAAATTAGCGATGGTCGCCGTGCAGAACTGGCTGGAACGCGAACAAATGCACACCCTTCTAATCATGCAAGTGCATGACGAACTTGTGCTCGAAGTGCCGCAGGCGGAACTGGATCATGTGAAAGAAAAACTGCGCGATCTCATGTGCCACGTCGCCGAACTGAAAGTGCCGCTGGAAGTGGGGCTGGGTGAGGGCGGGAATTGGGATGAGGCACACTAAATTCGCATTCGGCGGATAACGCCTCCCTTCTGTCTTATGAATGAGGTTTATGGTCACGCGAACCTTCCCATTGCAGCTTCTGCTTAGCGCGCTTGAGGAGCCGGGTTCGTGCTTTGTCCTTGGAGCGGGCGCGTCAGCGCCGATTGTGCCCCTTGCAGCACAATTGAGTGATCTTGTGCGAAAGCGTCTTCTCTCCGTTGGTTCGTTTCCCTCCATGCCCACCCCAAGAGATGTGATCTCTGATCGAATACTCGGTCCTGCGCTAACAAATCTATTCCCAAGTGACGGCACTTTTGCGATCCAGGAGGAGATTGCGGCAAGACATTTTTCGCCCGCAGCCGTCCACGCAGCCACCATAGCGTTACTTCGTCCCGAGATGCCGATTTACGCGCCACCTCAATATCAAGTTTTCGGTTTGTCGAGGCACCGGCACTCATTAATAAACCTCAATAATGATGGTTTAGTCGATCAGTATTGTAGTCAGCACACTGTTGCAAATCTCCATGGAACGAGCCTAAGTGCTGATGCTCGATCTCGCCTCGATTGGGATTCTCATATAGACGCATTGCAATATTTTCATGGACTTCAAGGCATAAAAATTCCCGGCTTGCTCCTACCTCAAAGAGAGCCTGTGGAAATCGCAATGAATAAAGAATATCGTGTAGCTAGAGAGCTCTTGCAGGTGGCACGCAGAGTCATTATTGTAGGCTATTCTTTTGGAGACATGGACGATTGGATTGCTTATGACATGATCACATCGGCTATCAGAACCCGACGTCTTGTTACCGTTGTGGCGAAACCCGATGCGCATGACTTGGCACTTCGAATTTCGGACGATAGCGGAAGTTCGACCACCATGGCTCTTCCGGTCTTTTGGGATAAGCTTGCAATGGCAATCCTTGCCTCAATTGGAAAACCTAAGCATAAAACTTGCAAGCACATGCGCCTTTGTGCTCGGTGTGTAGATTACTTATATAACGCATTCCTTGATGAGAGACGATAGCCAGAGTAGCAAGGTAGGGCGGTAACCTGTGCCCATGCGGATGTCGGTCGGTAAGGCTGCCCACCCTACACTCCCATCCGCATCCGTAACTCTGCATACACATCGTCCCTTGTTGCTACGGACAGGATGGTGAGCAGCCGTTTTGCATCATTGATGTGGTATATCAAACGATATTGCGGAGTGGTAATTTTTATTTTATAGCAGTCGGGTAATTCGCGCAGCGCATCTTTGGCTACGCGCGGATGCTTGAGGCGTTCGTCGGCGAGTTTTGTCTTGAAGCGGCGTTTAATGCTGCCATCCAGTTTCGCCCATTCTTTTTCGGCATCCGGATGGATGGCGAGTTCATAGCTCATCCAGCTTGACCTTGCGCGCCTTGTTCAACGTGGAGAGTCGCGTTTTCGCGCGGTTTTCGGCAATGCGGTCGGCGATGGAATCCAGCATGGCTTCCATCATTCTGGGAGAAATGATGTAACCGGCTGGCTTGTTGTGGTTGAGGATGGCGACGGCCTGATCCTCATCTTCCGCCCGCTGGAGAATGCGCGTGGGCGATTCGCGCAACTCGGTAACGCCTATGGTTATTCCTGCATGAATAGCGTTCATAATTCTGTCCTGAAAAATATACAGGTTAAGTATGAACGGTTGCGTCAAGCGGGTCAACTTTCCGTTGTCCGCATGGCGCGCCAATCAAGTCATCTTTAAATGCTCAATCCCCGACATCACATTGGTGTCCTTGGAATGCTGGCTATGGAGTTTGATGTTCAGGCGCAGGTCGTTGAGCGAGTCGGCGTTTTTCAGCGCTTCTTCATAACTGATGGTATCAGTTTCGTACAGGTCGAACAGTGCCTGATCGAACGTCTGCATGCCGATCTCGCGCGATTTGGCCATGACGCTCTTTATTTCGTTGACTTCACCTTTGAAGATGAGGTCGGCGATCAGGGGGGAGTTGAGCATGATTTCGATTGCTACCGCGCGTCCAGCGGCGCCTTTTTTCGGGATCAGGCGTTGTGAGATGAGCGCTTTGACGTTAAGCGACAGATCCATCAGCAACTGTGCGCGGCGTTCTTCCGGGAAAAAGTTGATGATGCGGTCGAGTGCCTGGTTGGCGCTGTTGGCGTGCAAGGTGGCGAGGCACAGGTGGCCGGTTTCGGCGAAGGCCACGGCATGTTCCATGGTTTCGCGGTCGCGGATTTCGCCGATCAGGATTACGTCCGGTGCTTGGCGCAGGGTGTTTTTCAGCGCGGCGTGCCAAGAGTCGGTATCGACTCCGACTTCGCGGTGGGTGATGATGCAATTGATATGGTCATGCACATATTCCACCGGGTCTTCAATGGTGATGATGTGGCCATGGCTGTTTTTATTGCGATAGCCGATCATGGAGGCCAGCGTGGTGGATTTTCCGGAACCGGTGCCGCCAACCACGATGACCAACCCACGCTTGGTCATCACCACGTCCTTCAGCACCGGGGGCAATCCCATCGTGTCGAAGTCGGGGATTTGGGTGGTGATGGTGCGCATCACCATGCCGACGTGCTGTTGTTGCATGAAGATGTTGACGCGAAAGCGCCCGATGCCGGGCGGGCTGATGGCGAAGTTGCATTCGTGCGTGGCCTCGAATTCGGCGGCCTGGCGATCATTCATAATGCTGCGCGCCAGCTCTTGCGTATGCTGGGCAGATAGCGCCTGCGGGGATACCGGCGTCATCTTGCCGTCTACCTTGAATGCGGGCGGGAAACCGGCGGTAATAAACAGGTCGGATGCTTTTTTGCTCAGCATGCCGCGCAGTAAATTGTGTATCAGCTCGGTAGCCTGTGCTCTTTCCATGATGCGCTCCTGAAATTAGCCTGGGAACAAATCTTTGTTTGACGCTTTGCTGCGCGCTTCTGCAGCAGACACGATGTTGCTCTTGACCAGATTTTGCAGGCACTGATCCAGTGTCTGCATACCGATACTGCCGCCAGTCTGGATGGCGGAATACATCTGCGGCACTTTGGCTTCGCGGATCAGGTTGCGGATAGCCGGGGTGCAGATCATGATCTCGTGGGCCGCCGCACGGCCCGATCCGTCCTTGGTCTTGAGCAGGGTCTGCGAGATGACTGCGCGCAGCGATTCCGACAGCATGGCGCGCACCATTTCTTTTTCGTCGGCGGGGAACACGTCGATGATACGGTCTATGGTTTTGGCAGCCGAACTGGTGTGCAGCGTGCCGAACACCAAGTGGCCGGTTTCGGCGGCGGACATCGCCAGACGTATGGTTTCCAGATCGCGCATTTCGCCTACCAGAATTACGTCAGGATCTTCACGCAGGGCGCTGCGCAAGGCGTTCTGGAATGACAGGGTGTGCGGGCCGACTTCGCGTTGGTTGATCAGGCATTTCTTGCTTTCATGCACGAATTCGATCGGGTCTTCCACGGTCAGGATGTGGCCCATCTCGTTTTCGTTGCGGTGGTTCACCATCGCCGCCAGAGTGGTGGATTTACCGGAACCGGTAGGGCCGGTCACCAGCACCAAGCCGCGCGGGTATTCAGAGATGGGTTCGAAAATTTTCGGGGCTTTGAGGTCTGCCAGCGACAGAATTTTGGAAGGAATGGTACGCATAACTGCGCCTGCGCCACGGTTATGCACGAAGGCGTTGACGCGAAAACGCGCCAGTCCGGGAACCTCGAAAGAGAAGTCGATTTCCTTGTTTTCTTCGTAAAACTTGCGCTGCCCGTCGTTCATGATGTCATAAACCAAGGCATGCACTTCCTTGTGTTCCATCGGCGGCAAGTTGATTCTGCGGATATCGCCATGCACGCGTATCATCGGGGGCAAACCGGCAGAAAGATGCAAATCGGAAGCTTTGTTTTTGACGCCAAAAGCAAGCAGTTCGGTAATATCCATTATAATCCTCGCTGATTCGCAGGTCGCGCAACGGCGCGACCCCCAGAGCATGACCAACAGCGTCCAGATTATGACCGCAATTGCTTCCAACTTGCAAGCCGTTAACCGCGCTATTGTTAAAGCAGCGCATATAGCGCAACGGCGTGCAGAAAACATTACACTGTTGGCGGTAAGCAAGACCTTTCCTGCGGCTACGGTGCGAGTAGCGTATGAGGCCGGGCAACTCGCCTTCGGCGAGAGTTATGTGCAGGAAGCGCTGGATAAAATCGCAGCACTGCGCGACTTGCCATTGGAGTGGCATTTCATCGGGCCGATCCAGAGTAACAAGACACGCGCCATCGCAGAAAATTTCGCTTGGGTGCATAGTGTGGATAGACTGAAAATCGCCGAACGATTGTCCGCGCAGCGCCCGCAAAACTTGCCGCCACTGAACGTATGTATCCAGGTAAATGTGAGCGGCGAGGATAGCAAGAGCGGGATTTCTTCTGCTGAGGCGTTGGAGCTGGGACGAGCCGTGGCAGCGTTACCGCAACTTAAGTTGCGCGGGCTGATGGCGATCCCTGCCCCAGCGGAGGGTTTGGATGAACAGCGCAGGCCGCTTTCCCAATTGCGCGAGCTGATGCGGCAGCTTAACGCGCAAGGTTTGGAGCTGGATACTTTATCGATGGGCATGTCGCACGATCTCGAAGCGGCGGTACTGGAAGGTGCGACCATCGTGCGTATCGGTTCGGCGATTTTTGGACAGCGGGATTAGAGACAATACTGTTCACTGAAGAAAATTTCCGTTCGCCCTGAGCTTGTCGAAGGGCTCTGCGAGAGAGGCTGGTGGTTTAAAAATCTCACCACGAACGGTTAGGTGCACGACATTGGGATTATGGAGAAAAATAAATGAACATCTGTTTTATCGGCGGCGGCAATATGGCAACCGCGCTCATCGGTGGTTTGCTCAAGCGTGATTTCACGGCGGCGCAACTGAGCGTGGTGGAAATCAACGCTGACAACCGCGCGCGGTTGCAACAGGAATTCGGCGTGCAGGCCATGGCAGAGCTGGCGGCAGGCGTGGCGGGCAGCGAGGTTATCGTGCTTGCGGTGAAGCCGCAGCAATTGCAAGAGATTGCTGCGCAGCTTGCGCCATTGTTGTCCGGGCAATTATTGGTCTCCATTGCGGCGGGCATTCGTGCCGCCGACTTGGCGCGCTGGCATGGCACGCAAAACGTGGTGCGTGCCATGCCGAATACCCCGGCATTGATTCAGAGCAGCATGACGGGTTTGTATGCCTTGCCTGCCGTCAGCAAAGTGCAACGCGAACAAGCACAAAGTATTTTGGTGGCGGTAGGCGAGACGTTATGGGTGCAAGATGAAGCCATGCTGGATGCAGTCACGGCCATCTCCGGCAGCGGCCCGGCTTATGTGTTCTATTTCATCGAGGCCATGCAGCAGGCTGCGCGCGAACTGGGCTTCAATGGTGAAGATGCGCGCCGCCTGTCTATAGCTACCTTCCTCGGTGCGGCAAAACTGGCCGAGGCCAGTGCTGACGAGGTGAGCGTGCTGCGCGCGCGCGTAACCTCCAAAAACGGTACCACCGAGCGCGCCTTGCTCAGCATGGAAGCGAATAACGTAAAGCAGCACATCATCACGGCAGCCAAAGCGGCCGCCGCGCGTGCCAAAGAAATGGGCGACGAATTGGGCGGTGCGAATTAACGGCCATGACAAATATGCTACCTCTAAAAGTGAAACCAGCGATGTCCGTTCCCTCACCTCAATCCTCTCCCGCATGCGGGAGAGGAAGCAAGCGAATCGCTACGCGAGCCTTACTTCTACGATGCTGAACGAAGCCCTGCTATTCCTGCTTGACGCCCTGTTACAGCCGTTCGCCGCGCTTTTGCTGTTGCGCTTTCACTTGCAATGGCTGCGTGCTCCAATGCGCAATCCGCTGGGCGAATTCATCATGACGCTTACCAATTTTCTGGTGTTGCGCGCGCGCCGTTT
>Ga0302275_10002015_pt1 | contig 21710 bp, 19 predicted proteins | sample III_Bog_N2_2_FD_200229 | JGI IMG/M metagenome (GOLD analysis project Ga0302275, IMG submission 200229) | Peat permafrost microbial communities from Stordalen Mire near Abisko, Sweden - III_Bog_N2_2 | ecosystem: Environmental > Terrestrial > Soil > Wetlands > Peat | place: Sweden: Abisko... | reverse complement strand
GGGGTGATGGTTGCTCTATTTCCCATCGCTTTTCTCGTATCGCTGGTGGCCTGGCTTCTTGTTTTCTCCATCTCGCGGTATGTCTCGCTGGCCTCGATTGTCGGCTCCCTCCTTCTTCCGCTTACGGTGGGCGTGCTTTTCTTTCTGCATCGGACTGACTGGCTGACCCTGCTGCTGTCGATCCTGATGTCTTTGCTTGCCGTCTGGCGGCACCGCTCGAATATCGAACGCCTCCGGCTGGGCACGGAGCCTCGTTTTGTGAAAAAGGCTTCCACGCAATGAGTCATTCCACCGTCAGCGTTATTGGCTCGGGAGGCTGGGGCACTGCCCTCGCCCTTCTCCTGAGCAGGCATTCCCAGGAAAAGATTCCCCTCTGGGGCCATGACCCCGCTCAGGTGGAAGCCTTGCGGCGGGACAAAGTGAATTTGAAATATTTGCCGGGTGTGGAATTGCCATCCTGCATCCACCCCACCGCGGATCTGGCGCAATGCACGAAGGCCCAGGCGATCTTTCTGACCGTGCCCTCGAGACATCTCACCAGCATCGCCAGGGAAATAGCGTCCGTGGGTCTCGGCAAGGAAAGCATTCTTGTCTCCTGCACCAAGGGCATCGAACTCGAGCGGGGGCTTCTCATGAGCGAGCTGCTGGCGGAGAATCTCCCCGAGGCATCGATCACGGTGCTCTCCGGGCCGAATCTGGCTGCGGAAGTCGCCCGGGGTGCTCCTGCGGCCGGCGTGATCGGCTCGGCGCATCCGGACCTGCTTCCACGGGTGCAGCGACTCTTTGAGGGGACGGGTTTCCGGCCCTATACAAGCCGCGACGTGCGGGGCATCCAGCTCGGCGGTGCCCTGAAAAATATTTTTGCCATCGCCGCCGGAATCTCGGACGGGCTGGGGCTCGGTGAAAATGCGCGCGCCGGGATCGTCACCCGCTCCCTCGCAGAAATGACCCGCCTCGGTGTTGCGATGGGAGCCGAACGCGAAACCTTTCGCGGCCTCAGCGGCGTGGGCGACCTGATGCTCACCTGCTTCAGCCGTCAGAGCCGCAACCACCAGGTCGGCTTCCGCCTCGGCAGGGGAGAATCCATAAAGGCCATCCTCGCCTCCATGACCATGGTCGCTGAGGGTATTCCCACCGCTGCCAGTGCCCATGCCTGTGCGCGACGGCTCGGCGTGGAAACCCCGATCATCGATCAGATTCATGCCCTGATTCATGAAGAAAAAACCCCAGCCCAGGGAATGAAAGACCTCCTCTCGCGCCAGCTCCGGACGGAAGAGGAAGTTTAAGGGACGCAAGGTTATCTGCGGCTTCTGCTTGGTCTCACGCGACTCCTGGCATACAAGGAGTCATGACTTCCCCGCAACGCTCCCTGGTACTCCTCGCCCTCAGCCTTCTCGCCGTTCTCTTTCTTCCAGCCTGTGCCTCCCATTTGCAGCAGAAAGAGAAATTCCTCGCGGAGGCCGGCTTCCGTGCGGTAAAGCCATCGACCCCGGCCCAGATCGCGCATATCCAATCCCTGCCTCAGGGACACATCACCCAAGTGACACGCAACGGGAAAACCTTCTTCCTTCTGGCCGATGCCAGGAAGAACCTGCTGCTGGTCGGCGGCAGCGCCCAGTATGAGCGCTACCAGCACATCCTCTATAAAAAGGAGATCGATCCCGCCATCGCGAATGAAAAAGCGATCAAACTCGGCCAGGCCGAATGGGAAGAATGGAGCGGCTACTACGGCCCGATGGGCGGACCCGGCTTTTTCGGCGGCCCCATGTTTTATTGAGTCAGTTGGAGCGGATCGATCTGTTGAGGCTCGGCGGGTCGATTCACTGAATTGTCGAGACGCGTCTGTTGTGTCTCGAAAAGTTTTTAATGCGTCAGAACGAGGTCGTGCTATTTTCCGATCATGACCACTCTCTTGGAAATTAAAGAGGCGATCTCTCATCTGCCCCCTAGAGAACGTGCAATTATTGCGGCCGAGCTTTTTGCCCAGGAAGAGCCGCCGGTCGCTAAGTTGGAAGACGCACTTGAACGGGGACTCCGTGATGTGCGCGAGGGAAGAGTACGTGCGCTTCAAGATCTGAAGGGCTCCGTTGCCTCGTGGATTACAAAGTCCTGATCACGGACACGGCCCTTCAGGATCTCAAAGGTATCGTGGCTTTTATCTCTCAAGATGACGCTGTGACGGCGGTTCGGGTTGGAGAGAGCTTGCTTGATCGTGCGCTCAGTCTCGGCACGATGCCAGACCGATGCCCGTTCCATGACGCAGCCCGATGCATTCGCAAAATGACCGCATCCCCGTTTCTTCTTTACTACACTTTTGACGAGGCGCATGCCGTTGTGCACATACTCCACTTCTGGCACGGAGCCAGACTCTCTCCAGAATTCTAGAGGCCAAGGAGGCTCTACCTCCTGGCTGCTGTAGTAGATTCCGCGACGTGAAACGGATCAGGCGGTTAGACTGGTAGGAAATACACCTGATCCAGCCCGCCATGTCGCCGGCTCCCGTAAATCAAGCTCTTGGAAAAGAGCGCGAAGAAGCCTGCCAGTCGGCAGAACCCAAGTGGGCGGCAAGCGAAGGCCAACGCCGCCTACGCGGTGCGACCGCAGCAGGCCTTGAATTTTTTCCCACTCCCACAAGGACACGGATCATTGCGGCCAACCGTCTTGGGCGTGCGCTGAACCGGTGCTTTCTGGAAAGCCTGTTCAAACGCCACGGAGGCCGCCGAAGGTGGAGCTGTCTGCTGCGTGTCGGGCACTCCCTGATTCGGAAGGAGCGGCGATCCTCCGGCCTGTCCGGGCTCCAGCAGGTCGCGCTGGATGAGGTGGCGGGGAAGGGAGGCCAGAAGTTGTTCAAAGGCCTGGAGATTAGTGGTGCTGCGGAAGAGGTTGTTGAGCACTTCGTTTTTGATGTTCTCCATCAACTCGACGAACATGGCGTAGGCCTCGGTCTTGTACTCGGTCAGCGGATCTTTCTGACCATAGGCACGGAGATAGACAGCTTCGCGCAGTCCATCCATCGCGTAGAGGTGCTCCTGCCAGAGACGGTCCACGGCATTCAGGATGACATATTTTTCCAGTCCGCTGCGGGCGGCTGCATCCTCGATCGCTGCCTTGCGGTCGTAGGCTTCCGTGAGGGTCTCGGCAAGAAAGCGGCCGTTGGCCTCGATGTCGCGGGTTCCGAAGGCGCATTTCTCGGCGGTGAGCCCGACGGGGAAGGTGGTATTGACCCACTGGAGGAGTCCGGCCACATCGGGCTCGGCATCGCTGCTCTCGGTGGTGAGGAAGGCCTCGACTTTCTTGGGCACGACTTCGCTGATGACCTCATGGATGAGGATGCGCGGATTCTCGGCATCCATGACCTCGTTGCGGTAGCCGTAGATGACTTCGCGCTGCTGGTTCATGACATCATCAAATTCCAGCGTCCTGCGGCGCATGAGGTAGTTACGCTGTTCGACGCGCTTCTGGGCGGTCTCGACACTCTTGTTGAGCCAGGGGTGCTCGAGCTCCTCCCCCTCCTTCATACCGAAGGTCTCCATGATCTTGGTCATGCGGTCGGAGGCACCGAAGTTGCGCATGAGGTCATCCTCGAAGCTGATATAGAACCTCGAGCGACCCGGATCTCCCTGTCGGGCGCAGCGGCCGCGAAGCTGGCGGTCAATGCGGCGGGACTCGTGGCGTTCCGTGCCAAGGACGAAGAGGCCGCCCAGATCGGAAACACCTTCCCCGAGTTTGATGTCGGTGCCGCGACCGGCCATGTTTGTCGAAATGGTGACGGCCCCGCGGAGTCCGGCACGGGAGACAATCTCGGCCTCCTGCATGTGGAACTTGGCGTTCAGGACGGTGTGCGGAATCCCCTCCCTCTTGAGCATCCTGCTCAGCAGCTCGGAGGATTCGACGCTGGCGGTGCCGACCAGGATGGGCTGGCCGCGGCTGTGGGAGGCCTTGATCTCGTCGATGGCGGCGGCGAGTTTCTCGCGGCGGGTCTTGTAAATACGGTCGTTTTCATCCGTGCGGGCAACCTGGCGGTTGGTCGGGATGACGTTGACGTCCAGACCGTAGATGTCATGGAATTCATTGGCCTCGGTCTCCGCCGTGCCGGTCATCCCGGAGAGCTTCTCGTAGAGGCGGAAGTAATTCTGGATGGTGATCGTGGCCATCGTCTGGGTCTCGCGATCAATCTGGACCCCTTCCTTGGCCTCAACGGCCTGGTGAAGTCCGTCGCTCCAGCGGCGTCCGGCCATCTTGCGTCCGGTGAAGGTGTCCACGATGACGACCTTGTTTTCCTCGACGACATACTCGACATCCTTTTCATAGAGGCAGTAGGCCTTGAGAAGCTGGGCGATGTTGTGCATCCGCTCGGCGGAATGATCGCAATGCTGCTGGGCTGCGGCTTTCCTGGCGGTCTTTTCGGCGTCACTCAACGCGGGATTCGAATCGATGTCGGCGAACTCGGTCAGCAGGTCGGGGAGGACAAAGGCGTTCGGATCGTCGGGATTGAGGAAGGTGCGGCCCATCTCCGTGAGGTCGGCTTCCTGCTGTTTTTCCTCGATGGTGAAGTAGAGTTCTTCCTTGAGGGCGACGAGGGCGTCCTTGGAGGTGTCCTGGTAAAAGGAGAGCTCGGCCTTGTCGGTCAGCCGTCGGAGCTCGGGATCCTCCATGGCGCGGAGCAGGCCCTTGTTGCGGGGCTGGCCGAGCTTGACCTTGAAGAGGGCCATGCCTGCGGCATCCTTCTCCCCTTTTTCCAACAGTTCTCTGGATTCGACGATGAGCCTGTTAATCAGGGCGGTCTGCTTCCGGACAAGCTGCTCGACGAGCGGCTTGAAGCGGTCGAACTGATGCGTGGAAACCGTCGCGGGGCCGCTGATGATGAGCGGGGTGCGGGCTTCGTCGATCAGGATGGAATCGACTTCATCGACGATGGCGAAGTAATGGCCGCGCTGCACCTGCTGCTCGCGGCTGGTCGCCATGCCGTTGTCGCGGAGGTAGTCGAAGCCAAACTCGCTGTTGGTGCCGTAGGCGATGTCGGACTCATACTGGGCGCGGCGCACTTCGGGGGACTGGTCGTGCTGGATGATGCCGGTAGTGAGCCCCAGGAATGCGTAGAGCTGGCCCATGCACTCGGCATCGCGCCGGGCGAGGTAGTCATTGACCGTGACCACATGGACGCCGCGGCCCGTGAGGGCATTCAAATAGACAGGGAGGGTGGCGACGAGGGTCTTGCCCTCGCCGGTGGCCATCTCGGAAATGCGCCCCTTGTGGAGCACGATGCCTCCGATGAGCTGCACATCGAAATGCACCATGTTCCAGGTGTAATCATGATCGCAGACGATAAACTGCTTCCCGACCATCCGGCGGGCGGCATTCTTCACCACCGCAAAGGCCTCGGGCAGGATCTCCTGAAGACGCTGTTGAAGGAGTGCGGGATCCTGGATCTGCGAAAGCTCGGCCTTCCAGGCGGCGGTCTTTTCACGAAGGGCCTCTTCCGGAAGAGCCTGCAAGCCGACCTCGATCTCATTGATTTTGGCGACAAGCGGAAGCAGCCGGCGCACCTCGCGCTGGTTCTTTGACCCGATGATTTTTTTGAGAATCCAGTTTAACATGAAAAGAGCCCCCATTTGGGGAATTGCCAATGAACGGTGGAAAAGGGGAAAAGTAAAGTTCCGAGGGGGTCAGAGGAAGGATGAATCTGGAAACCTGAAACCGATTGCATCAGAAACCCGGGCCGATTCGTGAAGCTCCTTAGTCTCTGCGGGCTGCAAAAAAATCCTTCAGGAGCCTGCCGCTCTCCTCGCCAAGAACACCTCCGGTGACCTCACACTGGTGGTTGAGCCCCGGCAGCTGGAGAATATTGATGAGTCCGCCGGCAGCACCCCCCCGGGGATCGTGGCAGCCGAAGACGACCCGCCGGAGACGCGCATGAACCAGGGCTCCTGCGCACATCGGGCACGGTTCCTTGGTCACATAGAGATCGCAGTCGGTCAGTCGCCAGTCACCAAGGGCGTTCTCTGCCTGGGTGATCGCCAGCATCTCGGCATGGGCGGTCGCATCCTTGAGGGTTTCGACCTGGTTGGCGGCACGGGCGATGATGCGCCCCCCCCTCACGACCACCGCCCCTACGGGCACCTCGTCGGCTTCATAGGCTTTCACTGCTTGACGCATGGCCTGCCCCATAAAGTAGGCATCGCTGCTCAGGTCGATCAGCGGTTCGTCGTCAAAGGAATCAGTCGCGGGCGTAAAATCCATCCCCTCGACGGTAGCCTATGCTGAGGAAGGCTGAAACGTGAAACCTGAAGAAAGGGGCTGTTTCTCCTTTCAGCTTTCACGTTTTCAGCTTTTGCTCTCCCCATGTCTTCCCTGGTTGCTCCATCGATCCTTGCGAGTGATTTTTCCAGACTCGGCGAGGAGGTCGCCAGCGTCACGGCGGCCGGTGCCGACTGGATACATTGCGATGTGATGGACGGCGACTTCGTCCCCAATATTTCCTTCGGGTCCGTCATCGTCGATGCTGCCGGACGGCACACGCATCTGCCGCTGGATGTTCATCTCATGATTCAGAGGCCCGATCGTTATCTCGAACAGTTTCTAAGGGTGAAGGGGGCCGCCTCGGTCACCTCCCATCTGGAAGCCAATCACGATGCCGGCATCACTCTGGATCGGACACGCGCCGTGGGGAAAAAAGCCGGGCTCTCAATCAAGCCGGGGACTCCGCTGGATCAGGCCCGCCCCCTCTTTGGCCGCTTCGACATCCTGCTCATCATGACGGTGGAACCAGGCTTCGGAGGACAGGCCTTCATTCCGGAAATGCTTCCCAAGATTCGGAAGGCAGCCCAGCTCCGTGAGGATCTCGGGCTGGGATTCCAGATCGAAGTGGATGGAGGGATCACGGTGGAAACTGCCGCTCTCTGCCGCGACGCCGGTGCCGATGTGATGGTGGCCGGAACTTCGGTCTTCAAGGCTGCTGACCGGGCGGCCGAGATCCTGGCATTGAAGGGGTAGTACGCCCTCCGGTTTAGGTTCGCTGAACCTAGCTGTTTAGAAAAGTTCCCGTAAAAGCTGGATCAAACCTCCAGCACCAAAAGCGAGGCTCCCATACCAGAGTGGTTTTTTCCTCGTGATGGCGGAGATGGCCCCAATGGCAATGGATATTTGGAAGAGGGTGACACCGTTGGCGAGAATCTTGCGTTGTTTGAGCCGATGGGTCGATTCCGCCTGTTGTTCTTCGGCCAACTTCTGGATCTGTTTCATGTCGGCTTCATACTCGGCAATTTTGTCGAGATCACCCTTGGCCGGCACTGTTCCTTTCAAGATCTGGAGGGTCTCGATCTTGGAGGCGAGCACGGCGCTTTTGATGCTCTTGGCCTGATAAAAGGACCAACTGTCTGCGGCATGGATTTGATCCACCAGCGATTCGTCAGCCCTCTCCGCCGCCAGATAGCCGGTGACGGCAGCAAAGGCCGCGATCAGGGCTGTGGTCAGTGCAATGCGGGTAAGAAAGGAATCCTTTGCCTCGGTGGCCTTTTCTTTCACTTCTTCCTGCAGATCACTGACGGTTTCTTCGGCGGGATTTTCCATCAGCAATCAGATCCTCGTGCTGTCAGCTGTGAATCGCGTGACCCTGCGAGGCGTGCGCGGCCTCGTGGACGGCTTCACTAAGGGTCGGGTGGGCATGGATGGTCTCGATCAGCTCCTCGTAGGTGGCCTCCAGATTGATCGCAAGTCCCAGTTCGGCGATCAGCTCGGTGGCTGATTCGCCGATGATGTGGGCACCGAGGATTTCCCCGTGTTTTTCTCCGACGATGAGTTTCACAAATCCATCCAGTTCCCCAATGGCGCGGGCCTTTCCGCTGGCCATGAAGGCAAACTTGCCGACCTTGTAAGCCAGACCCTTTTCCTTTGCGGCACGTTCTGTAAGACCAATGCTTGCAACCTGCGGATGGCAGTAGGTACAGCCCGGAAAAAGCGTGACTTTTTTCGGCTTGTGTCCCGGAACATAGAGCCCCTCGACGCATTGGATCGCCTCGTAGCTGGCGACATGTGCAAGCCATGGAGGCCCGATGATGTCCCCCGCTGCGTAAACCCCCTTGATGGTGGTCTCGTAGCGGTCGTTGGTCTGGATGTACCCGCGCTCGGTGAGCCCGGGCGTGAGGGCTCCACCGGGAAGAAGCGGCTGGACTCCGATGGCCACAAGCGCGACTTCGGCTTCAACAACTTTCTCGACACCCTTCGCATCGGCCACGGTGATTTTGACCCCGCTGGTCGTGACTTCGGTCTTGGTGGTCTTGTGGCCGAGGAGGAGGTTGATCCCCTGTTTGGCGAAGGATTTTTCCAGTGCCACCGAGACATCGGTATCCTCGACAGGCAGCAGGTTCGGCAGCAACTCGACGATCGTTACCTTGGTTCCAAAGGCATTGAAGAAATAGGCGAACTCGACGCCGATGGCACCGGCACCGATGATGACGATGGACTTCGGCTGGGCCGAGAGGGTGAGGGCCTCCTTGGAGCCGATGACGCTTTTTCCATTAAAAGGGAAACCGGGAAGGGGCCGGGTGACGCAGCCTGTGGCAATAAGAATGTCCTTTGTTGCGTAAGCAGTATCGGCTCCATCCGCAGCGGTCACGGTGACTTCACCCGCCTTGTCGAGACGAGCGGTGCCACGAATAAAATCGATCTTGTTTTTCTTGAAAAGGTAGTCGAGACCGGCGGATCCCTTCTCGGAAACATCGCGCGAGCGTTTGATGATCTTGCTCCAGTCGTAGTCGAGCCCGCTGATCTTGAATCCGAACTCTTCGGCGCGGTGGGCCATCTGGTGGTAGAGCTCGGCGTTCTTCAGCAACGCCTTGGTCGGAATACAACCCCAGTTGTTGCAGGTTCCTCCGCCGCGCTCGACATCGACAACGGCGACGCGTTTGCCGAGTTGGGCCGCTCGGATTGCTCCAACGTATCCGGCTGGTCCTGCTCCAATGACTATGAGATCGTAAGGTGTCGTGGCCATAAGTCCCCAGAGATTCTGATGAGGATGCCCCTGCGTCAAAAAGATTCTCTCTTTCTTTGCGCAACTGCGTATGTTGCGACATGGAAATTACTGTCTCCCTCATCGACGAAATTCCCGTTTTTCATCTTGCCGGTCGTCTGGATGTAACCACGGCACCCCTGTTGGAAGAGCGCCTCAAACCGCTTTTGGAATCCACCGGCCAGAAAATCCTCTTCGCTTGTTCGGAACTCTCTTATGTGAGCAGCGCCGGACTGCGGGTCTTCATCTCCACACTCCGCCATCTCAGCGCAGGCGGGGGTGGCATCGCCTTCGCAGAACTGAAGCCGCCAGTCACCGAGCTATTTCACCTTGCCGGTCTTGGCCATCTTTTTCTTATCGAACCGAACCTTGAGGCTGCGGCGGCACGCCTGCGCTCTTCCTGATCCAAACAGCCAGAACCGAAATATCAGCAGGCGTGATGCCGCTGATTCGGGATGCTTGACCCAACGTTTCAGGAGCATAGTCACGGAGTTTCTGTCTGGCTTCGAGTCTCATACTTGGAATGTCTTGGTAATCAATATATTGTGGTATTTTTTGGTTCTCCTGTGCCCGCTGTTTTTCGATCTGTTCCTGCTCCCGGCGAAGATATCCCTCGTATTTAAGATCTGTCTCCACGAGGTTCCAAATTTCGGCGTTGAAGCGCGAGAAGAGCTCCTTGGACAACATCGTCGGTTTATTCTCGGGACGTTTTAACCACTGGGCCAATGAAATTCCATCTTGCTGTATATGAGAGAGTTCTGAATGAAGTTTTTGGAAGGAAGCCTGTTTTTTCTGGAAAGTTTCCCTTCGGTAATCACACGCCAGGCCAAGGGCGATTGCCTTTTCTGTGAGACGCAGATCACAATTATCCTGGCGAAGGCGAAGACGATACTCCGCACGACTGGTGAACATCCGATAGGGCTCGGGTGTTCCCCTCGTCACAAGATCATCAATGAGGACACCGATATAGGCCTCATCCCGGCCAAGGATCAGGGGCTTTTGTCCTCCAACCTGGAGCGCAGCATTGATCCCGGCCATGAGTCCCTGGGCCGCTGCCTCTTCATAGCCAGAAGTTCCATTGATCTGTCCCGCAAAATAGAGCCCAGCTATTTTCTTTGTCTCCAAGGTGGAATGAAGCTGGTGGGGAGGGCAATAATCGTATTCCACGGCATAACCCGGACGGAGAATTTGAGCATTCTCCAAGGCTGGAATGGAATGGATGAAATCATACTGAACCTCGTAGGGAAGGCTGGTTGAAACACCATTCACATAGACTTCGCCCGTATGACGACCTTCAGGTTCCAGAAAAATCTGATGGCGGGTCTTGTCCGCAAACTTAACGACTTTGTCCTCGATGGAGGGACAATACCTTGGCCCAACCCCATCAATCACACCGGCATAAAGGGGTGATAAGTGGAGATTGGACCTAATGATGTCGTGGGTCTGTTCTGTGGTGTAGGTGATCCAGCAGGGTATTTGTTCCACATGGAACATTCCTTCCGCATAGCTGTTTAAGGTATGAAGGTCATGTTTTCCGCGGATAATGCTCTCTGGGATATGAGAGAAGAGAGGAGGAATGGAGTCTCCTTCCTGGCGTTCACATCGGCTGAAATCAATTGATTTCGATTGCAGACGACATGGTGTTCCGGTCTTAAACCGTCCCACATCAAATCCAAGCTCTCTTAAATTGTCACTGAGTGTGGAAATGCCATCTCCCATGCGTCCTCCAGTCTGAGTCTTCATTCCCACATGAAGAAGGCCCCGCATGAATGTGCCAGTGGTAATCACGACGCTTTTTGCCTCAACCCGAAGACCCAGGTTTGTCTCGACTCCTTCAACTCGATCTCCCTTGACGATCAAGGAGGTGATGTTTGCCTGCATGAGGGTAAGATTGGGTAATTCTTCCAAGAGGGCTTTGAGGCGAAACTGATAAGCCTTCTTGTCACATTGGGCTCGCGGTGCTCGCACGCTAGGCCCCTTGGAAGCATTCAGCATCCTAAACTGAATTCCCGTGGCATCCGTGTTTAATCCCATCACACCACCTAACGCATCAATTTCTCTTACAATATGTCCTTTCGCCAATCCTCCGATTGCAGGATTGCAAGACATCTGCCCGATGGTATCAGCATTCTGGGTCAAGAGAAGTGTTCTTGCACCAAGGCGTGCTGCACTATGTGCTGCCTCGATACCGGCATGTCCCGCACCAATCACCAGAACATCGAAGGAAACAGGATAATGGAACATAGGGTTAATAGTTCCATGTGGAACATTTAAATATCTCTTTTATTATAAACGCTTTACGATAGATTTATTTAAAAAGTGCTTTTCTGCACAGTTTGTGAACAAGTTGGGAGTCTGTGTGAGCGTTTGGGAAATTTCTGTTTCATGGAACAAGATTTTCGAGGAACCGAAGATTTTATTTCGCTGAATTCACCCTGTATTCATTAATCTATTTTACTTATAATCAGTATCTTAACCTGGTGAATTGATTTGCATTCACATTCTTATGATGATGATGAGATTCCAAAAAGATGTTTTTTTAAATTCTTCAAAGTAAAAAAGAAGGTGTGAATGAGAATTTTTAAAAGATTTCCAGCAGATCCCGAGTAGGAAATAGCAATCTGCAAAAAAAAGAGCTACCATCATTTCTTCATGGGAACATTTAATTTTAAAAAATCTCGTTCCGAAAACAATATTCTCCTGATTGTCTTCTCATTGGTATGCCTCGGAATTTCGCTGTTCATCCACGCGTTCTTTCTTGTTCAAGCAGGTCGGCTGAAGATGCCGGGGTTTTCGCCGGAGAGTTACGATACAATTGTTCCTCGAACATTTCGAATGAAGCGCGTCGAGATCGACCCCAAGACATTGGAAGATACCAAGGTTGTGGAAAAGGAAACACCGCAAAAACAACCCATTGAAATAGAAAAGGAGCGGCCTCAGGCAAACCAACAGTCACCAGCAGAGGAGGATAAGGATATTCTTTTGAAGCCATCGGTGAATATTCCCGTGGAAAAGCCGGATACCCAGACGCAGGCGGCAGGGTTGGATCAATTGCTGAAAAAGAGCGAAGACAAGATGAATGGCACGGAGGAAATCGCGATGGAGAAAGGACCGGATTCCACCTTAAAATTACCCGCGTCGGCTGAAGGTGGTGAAGAGGAGGGAGGGGGGAACACAGGAAAGGGAGGACGCCAGTTCAGCACACTCGACGATCTGCTTGCCGGAACGGGAACGGTGAAGAAAAACACGGCCCCGATTCTCATGCCGACAGACCTTCTTTTTGAATACGATGCCGCCACACTGAAGCCGGAAGCCGCACAAACTCTTGCGAAACTGGGAAGTCTGATCAAAAAAAATGCCCAGGCGGTCTTCAAGATCGAGGGGTACACCGATTCCTTCGGGAGCGATGATTACAACATCTCCCTGAGTGTTCGCCGGGCTGAGGCCGTCAAGGCCTGGCTTTTGGCCAACATGGGTCTTGATCCCACCCGAATCAGTACGGTTGGTCTTGGAAAGAGCAGGCTTCTTGTTCCAGCCACAGGAACGGTGCAACAGCAGCAACTCAATCGAAGGGTTGAAATCGTCATCTCCGTGCCGAAGTAGTCATGGAGGGGATCATTTCCATCGCCGAACACCGCGCCAGGATTCAAAGGGAGGTGGCTGAACGGCTGAACCAGGTGTTACAGGACAAGGAAGCCCTGCCGATTGCCCAGCTTCAATCACTTTTAAAAAAGGAGGAGCATCGGTTGAAACTCTGGCACCATGCCGGTGGTGGTGGGAAGGAAATAGCAGGGAGGAGGTCGGAGCTGGTGGACATTCTCTTCCGCGCCATCTTTCGTCATACCTTGTATTCGGTAACCGGGGAAAAGGAAATTCAAGGCCTCGTGGTCAGTGCCTTCGGAGGCTATGGACGGAAGGAACTCAACCCTTTCAGCGATGTGGATATCACCTTTTTTCACAGCGGGGCAAAGCCAACCCCTGCCATGGAAAAAATCATTTCTTCGACACTCCTGGCCCTCTGGGATCTTGGATTCAAAGTTGGCCACGCCACCCGTTCGGTGAAAGGGGCCATCACGCAGGCAAACGCCGATATGCTTTCGAAAACGGCCATGATGGAATGCCGATGGCTGGCAGGAGACAAGCAGCTCTTTGAACAGTTCAAAAAACAATTTGAATCTTCCTGCATCAGTGGATTTGAGAATGAGTACATAGCCTGGAGGACGGAAAATCTGAAGGAGCTGCGCAAGAAATTCGGCTCCAGCGTGTTCATGCAGGAGCCGAATATCAAATCCGGCTGCGGGGGACTGAGGGATTATCAGAACCTCGTTTGGACGGGGATGTTTCATTGCCGGGCCGCCAGCACATCAAAGTTGGTGGAGGAAAAAATTCTTCGGGAAAGGGAACGGCGAAAACTCGAAGAAGCCTACGATTTTCTCCTGCGGGTACGGACGGAAATGCATTATCAGACCGGCAGGGTTTTTGATCATTTGAATCTCCAGCTTCAGGGAAAAGTAGCCACGGCGCTCGGCTATCCTGAAAAAAATATCCTCAGGCGGTGCGAGGCCTTCATGCGCGATTATTACGGACACACGCGCCAGATTCACCTGATCACGACCCTGGCGCTGGGCAGGATTCGCGAAAAGCGCGCGCAGAAAACCACACTGCTTGGAAAACTCACCGGGGGAGGCAGGGAGGAGTCCTTGGGGGAATTTCTGATACGCCACGGGGAGCTTTTCCCCAAGAGCCGGGATATTTTCAACCAGCATCCACCGCTGATGATGAAGGCCTTTCAAATTGCCCAGACACGGCAGCTGAATTTTTCCCCGGAGCTGGAGGATCTGGTCAAAAGACGCCTTCATCTGGTGGATCGAACCTTCCAGTATGGAAAGGAAAACCGCACGATGTTCCTCGCGATCCTCTCGCGAAAGGGCGAGGTGAGTCGCATTCTCAGACTGATGCACGATCTTGGATTCCTGGGAAAATACATCCCGGAGTTCGCTCCGCTGACCTGCCTGGTGCAGCACGAGTTTTTCCACAGGTACACAGCCGACGAACACACCCTGCTCTGCACCGAGAAAATCGACGAACTCCTTTTTTCCTCGGATCCCCAGTTGAAACGCTACACCGCGCTTTTCCGCCAGATGGAAGATCCGGCCATTCTTTACCTTGCAATGCTCCTGCATGACACGGGCAAGGCCGCCAACGAAAACCACCATGAGGATGCGAGTGCCATTGCCGCGCAAAAAGTCGCCAGGAGGCTCCAATTGAGCCCTCAGAAGCGGCGCATGCTGATCACTCTGGTCGATGCCCACGGAGAGATGAGCGGAATAGCCCGGTCGCGCAATCTGGAGGATCCGGCCACCATCGAGGAGTTTGCCGAAATTATCCGTGATCCCCAGATCCTCGACGCCTTGATGATCCTGACACTGGCCGATGGCATGGGGACAAGCGATGAGGGATGGAGCGACTGGAAGGAGTTGCTCGTATGGCAACTCTACCACCAGGCAAAGGCATTTCTGTCTGACAGCACCGGATTTCGCGAGGAACGCCTGCACCGGCGCGAAACCCTGAGGCGGATGGTGGCCGATAAACTTCCCCAGAACTTTGCCGAGGAGATTGACGCGCATTTCTCAGGAATGCCCGAGCGGTATCTCGCCTCCCGGGACATGGAGGAAATTTGCCGTCACCTGAAGGTGTTCCGGCGCTTCTTGGAGGAATCCTTGGGAACGGACGGCCCTCTTCTCGATCCGGTCATCGAATGGATTGATCATCCCGAAGCAGGCCACGCCGAGCTCATCATCTGCTCCTGGGATCGCGACCGGCTTCTTGAAAGGATCGCCGCCGCCCTCCTCCATGCAGGAATCAATGTTCATGGTGCCGACATCTACACCAGGGCCGATGATCTGGCCCTCGACATTTTCAGGGTTTCCAACCACCGCACGGAACCGCTTCCACCAAGCCGGGCCCGCAAAATGTTCGAGGAGAAACTCAGGGAACTTCTTCAGACACCGGGACGCAGCGTCGTTCCAAAACCACAGCAGAGCAACTCATTGTTCACCCCCTCCCTGGAGGAAGAGCATCCGATCAGCATCGTGCTCAACAACACGGCCCACCCCACGTGCACCATCATTGAGATTCAGGCCCCGGATCGCGTCGGACTCTTGTACCATCTCCTGAGAGCCATTTCGCACGGGGGCATCAAAATTGAGGCGGCTCGCATTGCCACCGAGCAGAAAGCGGCGCTGGATGTGTTTTATCTGCGGACCAAGGAAGGGGACAAAATCAGTTCACACACCGGAGAAAGCAGGCTCCAAAGGCGACTTCGAACTGCAGCAGCGCTCTCAAGTCGCGCATGATCGGGAAGCAAAAAACTGAAAAAAAGTGAAAATAATTGTTGCACTGCGAGAAAAAACCTATAATCTGCACTTATTGAAAGATTGTTCTGGGGGGAACAACAGGCCGTCGTACCTTTGGTGCGGCGGCCTGTATCTTTTCCGGAGGTAAAGGATTTTCACGAGGCTTTTCCTGCCAACATCGGTCATACTACCGGTTCCTGATGAGAGCAGACCCCGCAGTCATGAACCCCGAAAAGCTCGAATATCGGCCTGCACGCGCCCGCACACCGGCAGCTTGGATGGCATTTGGTTTCGTGACTCTCCTGGGTCTGTGTTGGATCTTTTTTGAACCTCTTGTTTGCGGCGCAGTGAAGCTTGGCCTGGATGCCTTCGCCTGGTCGCAAAGCGCGCAGCTCTCACTCGGCAATATTTCCATGATACCGGGTGGCGGAATTCAAGGAGAGCAAATCAGCATTCTTTCTGGTCCACCCGGCCATCGCAGCTCGTGGAAATGCGACGTGATCAAAATCAAGCCGGCCTCCTTTTTGGAACTGATCGGACTTTCTAAAAATGCGCAGGGCCACCCGATCAGGGAAATTTCCCTGGGTCCGGTAAAAGCATTGATCGACTTGCGGAAGGACGCAGAGACGGGAACGATGTCATTGGGAAAACCAAAAATCCAATTGACGATACCCTGGCAGAAGTTCCTCCCCTCCGCCTTGATCAGTAAATCCATGGATATCGTGGTCATTGGGGAGACAAGCAGGTTGGCGATCGAAGGGCTCCAGATCATGCTGCCCGACCGATGGGCGGGGAAAGTGGTTTACAAGGGCGCCTCGGTGGATCTTGGGTCGATGCATCGCGAAATCCCTGCGGCAACGGCCGCCGCTTATTGGGATGGCAGGATGCTCCGGCTCGGTACCTTCCCGCTGGACAAGGATCTGCGGATTGAGGAGCTCTCCATTGCCCCGCGGGCTGATCATATCGAATTCGGAGTGCGAGGCAGGGTGGGTGATGGCCTGATCCGTGGGGATGGTGCCGTGGGGCTGGGTGGTCTGAATCATCACCTGGAACTCACGCTGGTGGGGGAAAGCCTGACAATGGAATCACTCTTCAGGGTGATCAACGAGGAAAACAAGCGAGCCTCCGGCACGATCCGCCAGGGTCGTCTTACCTTCCGTGGAGACCCCGAGAAACCGCTGGAGGCAGACTGTTCTCTCCGACTGGTGGCCGATGCATTTCGATGGGAGGGCCGGGGGTGGGATTCCCTGAAACTTGCCGCCACACTCACCGGGCGGGTGCTGACCCTGACGGAACTCAGTCTTCATCAGAATAAAAACGAGGTGGAGGCCGAGGGCCAAAGCAACCTGCCGGAAGACTGGCACCAGGCCCTCAAAGCGCCTTTCATGGCAACATTCCATGCTTCTCTCGACGACGCGGCGGCATTGACGGCGCTTACCGGCACGGATTTTGGCGCTTTCTCCGGGGGGCTCGTGCTTGAAGGCAAGATCAAGGGTTCGGAAAACAAGGCCGAGGGATATTGCAATCTGACCGGCATCAAAATGAAGATCCGGAGTCTTCCAATTGACTGGTTCAAGGGGAGCCTTCTGTTTCAGGGAAACGAGACGATGTTGAGCAATCTGGAGGCATGGAGCGGAAAGGATCATGTCGTGATGGAAGGAAAGGTCGAAAACAGCGCCCCCCATCACTATGAGGGTACGGCACAATTCGGGGTCGCCAATCTCACCATGAGCCTTGCCCGGCTTGGAATTGCCACTGCCTCGCAAATCGGCGGCGGCGCTATCGAGGGAGTCTGGAAGGGGCAGGGCTTTTCCCAGGAACACAGGGGAGTTTTTCAGGCCAAAGTGAACGATTGGATTTCCCCATGGACACGGGCCGGGATGTCGGGAAGTTTTGAAGGAAACTATGCTCCCGGACACCTCAGCCTGACCAAGGCCGAATTCCAGCAGCAGGATCTGAGCCTGAATCTCCAGTTGGCAGCCTCTCCGAAACGCCTGGAGATCACCTCGATTCTTGCGAAGCGCAAGGGTAAAGCCGAACCGTTGGTGGCGGGTTCCATCGCACTGCCCGTCGATGCGCCTGCACTCTGGCAGAGCGGGGATCTGGTCGCGAATCTCGATATGAGAGCCCCTCTTTCCCTGCATCTTTCCCTTGATGGAATCAAGGCGGAGGAACTCGCCGATCTTTTGGGCCAGCCCATTCCCTTCAAGGGAATCCTGGAGGGGAATCTCACTGCGGCCGGCACTCCGGAGAACCCGGAAATTCAAAGCAGCATGACCATCAAAAGGCTGACGCTGCCAAACACACCCGGCACCATGGGAGTCACCTGGAGCCTCGATTCCTCGACTGGCCGCGCCAACTGGCATCTGGTGGAGGAGCCCGCGATGGACACTCCGTTTGCGCTGCAGGCGGATTTTCCCTTCCGTTTTGCCGCCAGCAACGGAGTCTTGCGACTCACGGACACCACGGCTCCCGTTCATGCCGTCGTGACAGTACAGAGACTCTCACTCAATGAATGGGAATCGCTCTGGAGCAACCCCGCTTGGTCCTTGAGGGACGGGGTGATTGATGGGTCGATCAAACTTTCCGGAAGTGTCGCCCAGCCGGTCATCGAAGGAACCCTCCTGCTCAGTGCCCGGGAAGCCACGCTGCCAGGCATCAACCTTTCCGGCGTCCGGCTGCCTATCACATGCTCCCAGAGCAAGGCCACCGTCACAGGCGGAAAAGTCCTTTATGGGGAAACGCCACTCACTCTTTCGGGGTTGTTGGACTGGAGTCATACGCCATGGGTTGGCCATCTTGACTTCAACGGGCAAAACCTTCGTTTCCCCAAGATTCTGGGATATGAAGGCCATGGGGATGCTCAGGTGTCGCTTGGCATCCAGGGAGGGAAAGCCACCGCTCTGACAGGTCAGCTTACGATCCGTGGGATTATCGGCTCCAGAACCCTGCAACTCACCCCGTTCCTGACGCCGCCGGGAATCGACCAGCGATTCCTGCCCGATCTTTTTCCAACGCCTTCGGACACCGGGAACGGGGAGCCGCTGCAGCTTGACCTTCACGCCAAAACGGATGGATCCCTTCCGGTCACCGGGGGTGCGATGGGAGGGGAACAGATTCAGGCTGATATCCATGTTCTTGGATCCGTGAGCGTTCCTCATTGGGATGGAAGCATCGCGGTAAAAAATCAGGTTGTGAATCTCCCCTGCGGCCCGTTTGAGGTTCCGGAACTCCTTTTCCAGTGCGCGCCTGGAGGAACCGAGCAGGTGAGTTTTTCCGCTTACGGGCTGACACCCCTCGGTTTCTGTGTCATCCGACAGCATGGTGATTGGAAGGAGGCTTCGCTGGAGATGGGGATGCTTCCGAATATCCAGCCCGCCACGGGCGCCGACATCATTCTGGCCCTTGCTGCAACCCAGGCACCCGGAGCTGAGGGAACCCTTCTCGGCCAGTCCCTTTCCTGGCTTCGGCAAAACACGCTTTTTCCACTTTCTTCAGGAGGATGGATCTCGAGTCCGACGGATGCTGGTTCTGCGGATGCCCTGGGATTTTACGGAACCCCGTGGAATTACTCGCTTCAGGAGACGGTGCCGGATGCCTCTTCCTTGCAGCAAACCACACTCTCACCTAAAAATTAACCATGAACAGTATGACAGGCTATGGAAGGGGGGCTTTCATGGAGGAGGGCTGCCGTTTCACCGTGGAATGCGCTTCGGTGAACCGCAAGGGGATCGAAATTGCGGTTGCGCTTCCCAAGCACCTGCTCACGCTTGAGCCCAAAGTGCGCGAGGAAGTTCAACGGGCCGTGCGGCGCGGCCGCGTCAATGTCACGGTGAATCTGGAGCTTTCGGGAGCCGGCTCGCAACAGGGCGTCATCGACAGGGCGGCGGCGCAGCGCGCCTTGGCCGAGTTGACGGCGTTGCGCAACGAGCTTTCCCTTCCGGGAGAAATCACCCTGGATCTTCTGCTCAGATCCCCCGGGGTGCTCAAAAACTCCACCGAGGAATTTCCCGATCCTGAATCCCTCTGGCCGGTGTTGAAGCCCGCGCTGAATAGTGCTCTGGAACGGCTGGAAGTCATGCGACGCAAGGAGGGGGCGCACCTTGTTACGGATCTGAACAAAAGAATCCGTCTGCTGGAGTCGGCGGTCAAGGCGATCCGGTCGCGGGTTCCGATGGTGCTGAGGCAGCGCAGGGATCATCTCAGGAATCGTTTGAAAGAGCTTGGAGCACCCGTTTCTTCGGATGATCCCGCCCTTGCCAGGGAATTGGCCATCATGGCTGAGAGGAGTGACATCACCGAGGAGCTGACGCGGCTCCTGAGCCACTTTGAACAATGCCGCGAAGCCCTCGCGGGCACGGAACCGGCGGGCCGCGCCCTTGATTATCTTGCGCAGGAAATGTTCAGGGAATTCAACACCCTCGGGAACAAGGCCGCGGATGCCTATATTTCACGACGGGTCGTGCAATCCAAGGCGGAGCTGGATAGGATCCGCGAACAAGTCGCCAACCTTGAATAATCCCGCCCTCCAATTTCGCCGCACCGGCATCCTTTTTGTCATTTCCGCCCCCTCCGGAGCGGGCAAGACCACCCTGTGCACGGCCCTGCGGCAAAAGCCCGATTTTGTCTGGTCGGTTTCCTGCACCACGCGGTCACCACGCACGGGAGAGGTCGAGGGCGAGGATTACCACTTTCTTTCCGAAGGGGAATTCACCCGGCGTCTGGATGCCGGCGAATTTCTTGAGCATGCGAAGGTCCATGACAATTACTACGGCACGCTCAAGGCCCCGGTGCTTGAGAACCTGCGTCTCGGCATCGACGTCCTGCTCGACATCGACACGCAGGGAGCCGGCAACATTCGTGCTGCGTGCGGGGATGAACGGATTCGCGCCGCACTGGCCGATGTCTTCATCATTCCGCCGGATCTTGAGGAACTCCGCCGCCGTCTCATGCGCCGTGGAACCGAAACCGAGGCCCAGGTCGAAGTCCGGCTTCGCAATGCCGCGCTCGAAATGGAATGCTGGCGCGATTACCGCTACACGATCATCAGCGGCTCCATGGAGGAGAACATCGAAAAGTTCCGCGCCATCATGCGCGCCGAACGCTACCTCACCCGCCGCATGACGGCGGTCGAGTCCATCGATGGGGCAAAGAATGAAGACGGCTTACAATGAACGCAGCGCATTCAGACACCGCCGAAGCCCGGACGATCGTGCTCGGAGTGACCGGATCGATCGCCGCCTACAAGGCTGCGGAAATAACCGGCCTGCTTCGCAAGGCGGGGCACGAGGTGTTCGTGGTGATGACAAAGAATGCGACCGACTTCATCACGCCTCTCACGCTCGCGACACTTTCGCGGCACCCGGTTCTGAGCGATCTTTCGGAGGAAAACGGGGAGCAGTGGAAACCGGGCCACATTGAACTTGCTGATCGGGCGGATCTCCTTTTGATCGCTCCCGCAAGCGCGAACACCATTGCCCAACTTGCGTGCGGACTCGCCGGAGATGCGCTGGGAGCCATAGCACTTGCCACGCGCGCACCATTTTTGATTGCTCCAGCAATGAATGGCAGGATGTGGGAAAACAGCGTCGTGCAGGAAAATGTCGAACGACTGCGGCGTCGCGGGGTAGAGTTTATCGGCCCTGCCGAGGGGATGCTTGCCTGCGGATACGAAGGCTCCGGGCGACTTTCCGAACCGCAAGACATCGTTCAGAAGGCACTGGAGTTGTTAAGGAACCGCTAAGAAAATCGTAGCGTCGGTGATGCCGTACAAGCGGCAAGAAAAAAAATTTACAAAATCCGTTGACGTTGCGGCGCAAGGGACTTATTCACAATTAGCAGTGAGTTATTCACAACATTTTCACATTCTCCGCCCATGCGGAAAAAAGGAGGTGGATTGAAATGCCCGTAAAAAAAGCCGCACCAAAAAAAGCCCCAGCAAAGAAAGCAGCTCCTGCTAAAAAGGCCGTTGCCAAGAAGGCTCCGGTAAAGAAGGTCGTTGCCAAGAAGGCTCCGGTAAAGAAAGCAGCGCCCGCTAAGAAAGCCGTCGCGAAAAAAAAGAAATAAACATTCTCCCGCCGGAACGACCTTTCGGCGACGAGCTAAAACTTGGGGGAAGCGCCACAAACGCTTCCCCCATTTCTTTTTTCCCCGCGCTCGTGGAGAACCAATCGCTCGACCGGAGAACGCCGCGCCGCTATTGTTTCCAGATGGATAAACAACTTCTCGCCACGGCCCGCGAAGCAGCCCTGACGGCCGGCGGACTGATTCGCGGCCATTTTGGGCGCGATCTTAATGTTGACGCGGCCGAGGCTCACGACATCAAGCTCGAACTGGATCGCCGCTCG
>Ga0302275_10002013_pt1 | contig 21726 bp, 19 predicted proteins | sample III_Bog_N2_2_FD_200229 | JGI IMG/M metagenome (GOLD analysis project Ga0302275, IMG submission 200229) | Peat permafrost microbial communities from Stordalen Mire near Abisko, Sweden - III_Bog_N2_2 | ecosystem: Environmental > Terrestrial > Soil > Wetlands > Peat | place: Sweden: Abisko... | reverse complement strand
AGATCTCGACCGGCAAGATCGACGAGCTCATCGCCCAGACCTACAAGGGCGACCACGAGAAGATGAAAGTTGCCGTCAACAATGTGGCCATCGTGACGCAGGCGTTGCAGAAGGAGCTGGCGCGGCTCATCGAGGCCTCCCGCGAGGGCCAGCTCTCCGACCGCGGCAAGCCGGAGAACTTCCAGGGCGCGTATGCCGAAATCGTCCGTGGCGTCAACGCCATGCTCGACGCAATTCTGCTGCCCATCGGCGAGGGCAACCGCATTCTGGCCCAGATCTCGAACGGCAAGATCGACGAGCTCATCGCCCAGACCTACAAGGGCGACCACGAGAAGATGAAAGTTGCCGTCAACAATGTGGCCGAGGTGCTTCAGACGCTGCAAGACATGCTGGTGCGGCTGGCCGATGCCGCCCGGGACGGCAAGCTCTCCGAGCGCGGCCATCCGGAGCAGGTCAAGGGCGCCTATGCGGACATTGTGCGCGGCGTGAATGCCATTCTGGACGCCGTCATCACGCCGCTGAACTTCTCTGCCGGCTATGTGGATCGAATCAGCAAAGGGGACATTCCGCCGGCAATCACCGACACCTATCACGGTGACTTCAACCTGATCAAAAACAACTTGAACACGCTGATTGGGGCGATGCAGGAGATCACTGCGGCTGCCGAGGAGATCGCCGGCGGGAACTTGACGGTGACGCTGCGCGAGCGCTCACCCGAGGACAAGCTGATGCAGGCGCTGGCGGCGATGGTCGCTGGGTTGACGCGCACGGTCTCCGATATCCGCTCGATCGCCGGCGAGGTGTCGGCAGCCAGCCAGTCCATCTCGACGGCCTCGATCCAAGTGTCGAAGGGCGCCAGTTCACAAGCCGCGGCGGCCGAGCAGGCCTCGTCGTCGATGGAGCAGATGGTCAGTAACATCAAGCAGAACGCCGACAACGCCCAGCAGACGGACAAGATCGCCAACAAGAGCGCCAAGGACGCGCAGGAGAGCGGCAAGTCTGTTCTCGAAGCGGTTGCGGCGATGAAGGAGATCGCCAACAAGATCTCCATCATTGAAGAGATCGCGCGGCAGACAAATCTTCTCGCCCTCAACGCGGCCATTGAAGCCGCGCGGGCCGGCGAGCACGGCAAGGGCTTCGCGGTGGTGGCGGCCGAAGTCCGCAAGCTGGCCGAACGCAGCCAGAAGGCGGCCGGGGAGATCAATCAGCTCTCCGCCGTGACGCTCAAGGTCTCGGAAAAGTCGGGCGAGATGCTGGACAAGCTGGTGCCCGACATCCAGCGCACGGCGGAGTTGGTGCAGGAGATCACAGCCGCCAGCAAGGAGCAGGACACCGGCGCCGAACAGATCAACAAGGCCCTGCAGCAGTTGGAGCAGGTGATCCAGCAGAATGCCTCGGCATCAGAAGAGATGGCCTCAACAACCGAAGAGCTCACCGGGCAATCGGATCAACTGGTGAGCGCGCTGTCGTTCTTCCGCACCGGAGACGAGCAAGGTGGGCGGCCGCACCGGGCAGCGGCGCAGCCGGTCCGCGCTGCGGATGCCGCGCCAGCGCGTACGGGCAAGGGCAATAACCACACCACGGCCGTGCCCAAGCCGCAAACCAGGAGCGGGGTTGCGCTGCGGCTCAACGACAAGCACAGCGATCTGGACGGGGAGTTTGAACGCTACTAACGGGTACCCCGCCCTGCACAGCCGGACTACCGGGAAGTAAACCTGCACCGATCGCTGGGGGAGGAGGTTCAACTTGCCTCCCCCGGGATTCCCCGGCGGCGGATATCTGTGCGCGGACTCTCAGGAGGCTACATGATGAAGTGGTCTTATCACATGAAGATTGGAAGGAAGTTGATTTGCGCCCACATCTTTTCCGGAGGAATGACGGGCGCAATGGGATTCATCGGCATTCCGAATCTGAGAAATGTGGCCGGCCCGCCGGCAAACATGGACTCGGTCGATTTCGAGGGTCTGATGTATATCAAGGAGGCGAACGGCGACTTGCTGCACGGCCTGCGGGCGGAGAAGAACCTCCGCCGGCGCGGACGGGCGTCTGGCGGCCCTGCCGGTTTCCTTCGGCAAGCCGATAGAGAAAGTAAGACAGGAGTCTGATAAGGCCGTCAAGGCATCCAGCAGCGGAGAACCTGCTGCGTCGACGGGTAACGGAAGGCATGGCGCGGGAAAGAACGGCGCGGCGGGCTCTTCCCGGCCAGCGTCAAAATCAGGCGTGAATCTTCGTCTCAAAGAGACGCACAGCGAACAGGACCCGGAGTTCGAGCGCTTCTAAGCGACCGCAAACCGGGAACCCACCCAATACGAACGGGCGACAGGAGTTCAACGATGAGTGTCAGCGAAATAACAGAAACACGGCAGTATCTCACCTTCAAACTCGGCAATGAAACCTTCGCGACCGATGTGGCCAAGGTCAGGGAGGTGCTTGACCTGACCGCAATCACCTCGATTCCGCGCACCCCGGATTTCATGGCGGGAGTGATCAACCTGCGGGGTAGCGTGGTGCCGGTTGTCGACCTGCGGCTCTGCTTCGAGATGTCAAAGACGGAGAGCACGCGCAACACCTGCATTGTGGTGGTCGAAGTGCTGCTCGAAAATGAATCCACCGTGATCGGCGCGCTGGCCGACTCGGTTGAGGAAGTCATCGACCTCGAGCCGGACCAGATTCAGCCGGCGCCCAGGATCGGAACCCAGCTGCGCACCGATTTCATCAAGGGCATGGGCAAGCGCGACACGCAGTTCATCATGATTCTGGATATCGACCGCGTTTTCTCTGCGGATGAACTGGCCGCGGTGCGCGTAGATGTGCCGGTCCGGCAGATGGCAGAGGTTGCTGCATGAGCAGGGAGAGTGAGGGACGTCACGGTCCTACGCAGGGCCCTGATGGGCAGAGCCGTCCGGTCGGCGCCAGAGCGACCACGCCATGAGCGCCCACGACGAGTCCATTTCCGCACGGGATTACACGCGGCTGTGCGAGCTGATCTATCGCGAAGCGGGCATCGCGCTGAGCGCAGAAAAGAAGACCATGCTGGAAGTGCGCATCAAGAGGCGGCTGAAAGCACTCGGTCTGGGCTCCTACGCCGCGTACTGTGCGTTGCTGTTCTCTCGCGAGCGGCCCAAGGACGAGATGCTGCACCTGATTGACGTGGTCACCACCAACAAGACAGACTTCTTCCGTGAGCCCGGGCACTTTGACTTCCTGACTGCGCGGGCGCTGCCTGATCTGATCGCGCGCAACCGCGGCGGCCGTCCGCTGCTGGTGTGGAGCGCCGGCTGCTCGACGGGCGAAGAGCCGTATACGCTGGCCATGGTGCTGAGCGAATACGCGCTCACTCATCCCGGGTTTCGCTTCCGGATTCTGGCCACCGACATCTGTACCACTGTGCTGGCCAAGGCCGACCGCGGTGTCTACACCGCTCAGGTCACGTCGCCGATTCCAGCGGCCCTCAAACGGAAGTACTTCTTGCGCAGCCGCGACCGCAGTTCAGATTTGATGCGGGTTGTTCCGGAGTTGCGCCAGCATGTGGAGTTTCGCCGGCTCAACTTCATGGATGCCGATTACGGCATCGAGGGCAAGGCGGACGCAATCTTCTGCCGCAACGTCATCATCTACTTCGACCGGCCAACGCAGGAGCGCATTCTGGGACGACTCGCAGGCCAGCTTGCGCCGCAGGGATACATGTTCGTGGGCCACTCGGAAACATTGCACGATATGAACCTGCCCCTCGCCCCGGTCGCTCCGGCACTCTATCGGAGGGTCGATGCAGCAGCTTGAGGGAGTGCTGCGAGAGATCTATGTGCAACCGGGCGAATCGCACCTGGTCACCGAACCGGTGATTCTGCGCACGGTGCTGGGCTCGTGCGTGGGGATTGCCTTCCTGATTCCGCGCCTGGGAGTCGGGGCGCTCTGTCATCCCATGCTGCCCACCTGCCCACCCAAGGTCGCAAACGGTCCGGACCTGGCCGAGGGCCGACGCTATGTGGACTTTGCGATTCGCGACCTCGCAGACCAGTTTGATGCGTTGGGCGCGCACCGAGCGGAAGTGCGGGTCAAGCTGTTTGGCGGCGCCGACGTGCTGGCGGCCATCAGCGCTTCAACACGGCCTACCGTCGGCCGCCTGAACAGCGAGGTAGCGCTCAGAACACTGCGCGAATTCGGCTTTGAGGTAGTGGCCTCAAGCCTGGGCGGCAACCGTGGCGTCAATCTCAAGTTCAACACGGAAAGCGGAGAAGTGCTGCTGCGGCGGCTCAATTGATCCGGTGAACAGAACGCGCAAGGTTGGCGGGCGCGGAAGGACAGAAGGGCGGTTGCAATGGCGACACGCAGAATTCGCGTACTGATTGTGGATGACTCCGCCGTGGTGCGGCAGACGTTGAGCGAAGTGCTATCGTCGGATCCGGACATCGAGGTGATCGGCACGGCCGGCGACCCGTTTGTGGCAGCCGACCGCATCAGCGAGCAGGTTCCCGATGTCATTACCCTGGACATTGAAATGCCGCGCATGGATGGGCTCACATTTTTGAAAAAGATCATGAGCCAGCATCCGATTCCTGTCGTCATCTGTTCGAGCCTGGCCGAGGAAGGCGCGCAGAGCACCTTCCGCGCTCTCGAGTATGGTGCGGTGGAGATCATCACCAAGCCGCGGCTGGGCACCAAGCAGTTTATCGAGGACGCGCGGGTGACGCTGTGCGAGGCAGTCAAAGCCGCAGCGGCATGCAAGGTCCGGGTTCTGCGTCCCAGCCACACGGTTGAGCCCAAGCTCACGGCAGACGCCATTCTTTCGCCGGCCACGCACGCGATGGCCGAGACAACAGAAAAAGTCGTGGTGATCGGCGCGTCCACCGGCGGCACCGAGGCGCTGAAAACGCTGCTCGAAACCCTGCCGGCGGATACGCCAGGCATTGTGATTGTGCAGCATATGCCGGAGTTGTTCACGCGGGCCTTCGCCAACCGTCTGGACGGGCTGTGCAGCATCACCGTGAAAGAAGCCGAAACCAACGACACGGTGCTGCGCGGACGGGCACTGATTGCGCCCGGCAATCATCACCTGCTGCTGAAGCGCAGCGGGGCGCGCTACTACGTTGAGGTGAAAGACGGACCGCTGGTCTGCCGGCACCGCCCGTCGGTGGACGTGCTGTTTCGCTCTGCGGCGCGGTACGCGGGACAGAACATTGTGGGAGTCATCCTGACCGGGATGGGCGACGACGGAGCACGCGGCATGCTGGAGATGAAAAATGCCGGCGCCATCACGATTGCGCAGGATGAGGCAACGTGCGTGGTGTTCGGAATGCCCAAGGAGGCGATCAAGCTGAACGGCGTGGACAAGGTCCTGCCCCTGAAGTCGATCGCCGGCGCCATTCTCAGCTCAGCGCGCTGATAAAACACTAACCTTCCCCCGGGATTCGCCGATAGAGCATTCATACACCTGTTGAACTGCGTGATCAGCGCTGGTGCGAACTCGCGTGCTGCGCTGCCGTCTGAGGAGCTTCCATGGCAATGACCATTCTGGTCGTCGATGATTCAACCACCATGTTGTTGAGTCTCAAGACGAGCCTGACCATGAACGGGTTTCAGGTTGAGACCGCTGGTCACGGCCAGGCGGCGCTGGATAAATTGAATGCGGGTCTGAGGCCCAACCTGATTCTCACGGACATCAATATGCCGGTGATGGGCGGCATGGAGCTGATCGGCAAGGTGCGGGCCATGCCGGGCTTTCGCTTTGTCCCTATTCTGACGCTGACCACGGAGGGTGAAGCCGCAAAGCGCGACGAAGGCAAACGCCTGGGCGCTACAGGATGGCTGGTGAAGCCGGTAGCAGGCGACGACCTGGTGCGGGTCATCAAGAAAGTCTTACCGGGGGCATAGGCGATGGCAACCACGATGGGCCGAATCAGCGTCAATCCAGCGCGGTCCGGATCACCTGAACCGGACGCGGTCGCTTGCTTCACCGACAGAGTGAGCTCTCGCTTGCAGCGCGCCCGGCGCAGGATTCTGATCTCTTTTGCCATTTCCATTCTTCGCTGTCTCGCTTTTTTCCTGTCTATCGCCTATGTGATGGGACCTGCATTTGTTCCATTCAGGCTGCAGGTCGCTGGCCTTCTCGTCCTTCTTGCCGTTGTTCCCTTGACGTTGGTTGCGCTGCGGGAGCTCGCAGAGGCTCGCAAGGGCATCGCCGAGTTGGGGGAGATCGGGCAATTGACGCCGCCGCAGCTGGCAACGCTTGAGAAGCGGCGCCGCGCGATTCAAGACGAAGTGCAGGGCGCCAAGCCGTACATCGATGTGCTGCACCGGCAGATCGGCGACTCGCTCGCTGATTCCGAGCGTGAGGTGATGCAGGTAATCGAGCAGATCGGCCGGCTGATCGATCAGTCCAATTTGCAAAAGGAACACATCGGCCGTTCCATCCAGAGCGGCAGGGATCTGACGGAAAGCACGGACTCGCGGGTGGAAAGCAACAGGCAGTTCATCGCCACGATTGAGATGCAGCTGCAGGAGCAGACACTTGACCTGCGCACAAACCTGTCGCGCATGCAGGGGCTCTCTGCCGAGGTAGGCGCACTTACGCCATTGATCAAGGTGATTACATCGATCGCGCAGCAAACCAGCCTGCTGGCGCTGAATGCGGAGATTGAGGCAGCACAGGCAGGCAAGGCAGGCCGGGGTTTCGCGGTGGTTGCGTTTGAGGTTCGGAAACTGGCCGTGCTCTCCACGCAGGCCGCCGCCGATATTGCGTCCAAGATCAACGCAACCTGCACCCGGGTCAACGCCGAACTGGAAGCGGCCAAGGCGTCGATCGAACGGCACGAGGCGAACGATTCCACTGCCCACCTGCTGGTGCAGTTGAATCAGATGCACAATGACTTTTCCAACAACAGCAAGGTGCTGCTGGACGTGATCGGCGAGGTGGATACCACCTACCAGGAGAGCGTGGTTCGGCTCTCTCAGGCGCTTGGCCATATTCAGTTCCAGGATGTAATGCGGCAGCGCATGGAGCATGTGCAGTCGGCGCTGATCGAGTTACGCGACCACCTGCTGTTGTTGTCGGCGAAGGCGGACGACCCAGGCTGGGACGGCACGCTGGAGGTGACCTTCGCGACAATTCTGTTGAGCCAGTTCGGCAAATATCGGATGGCCAGCCAGGCCGCGACGCACCACAGCATCGCCGGCAGCACAACCAGCGAGGACCACTCACGGCCGGCGATCGAACTGTTCTAGACCACCAGTCGTTTGCCGGCCGACGTGACTTCAGCCCAGGCGCAGGCCTGCAACGAAGTCTCAAACAGGCGCCGGCTTGCCTGCCCCACCAAGATTCCTCTTGACAACTCCAGATCGCAGTCGATACGGTTAGTTCGGTATTCGAACAAAATACTGACCGAGATGAAACTGACTGATTTCCCCCTCTCGCCGCAGGGGCGCGGGCGTCGGCGATCCCTCGCCGCTGATGCACAGCAACGGCATCTCGGCGCAAGGAGCAGCATGGAACAACTTTCCAGACGCGGATTTCTTGGCCGCGCGGCAATGGCCGCCGCGTCAGCCTCCCTTCCCTTATTCGGCCACTCGCAGGTCGCACGTTCGCCCTTCCGCATTGCGGTCATCAACGACGAAATCTCGCCCGACTTCGACCATGTCTGCCATGTGGTGTCGCACGACTTCGGCCTTCACTGGATCGAGTTGCGTTCGCAGTGGGGCAAGAACACGATGGATCTGAGCGACGCCGAGATCGCCGAGGCCAGGAAGATTCTGGCCAGGTACAACCTCCAGGTCACCGACATTGCGAGCCCGCTGTTCAAGACTGACTGGCCCGGTGCGCCGCAGTCGGCATACGGCTCCAACGGCGACATGCATGGAGCCGTGGATGCGGATTTCAAAAAGCAGGACGAGTTGCTGGAGCGATCGATTGCACTGGCCAGGCAATTCAACACCAACAAGGTGCGCTGTTTCGATTTCTGGCGGCTTGACGACATTGCGCCGCATCGCGCCGCCATCGACGACAAACTGCGCTCGGCTGCGGAGTTGGCAGGCAAGCAAGGCGTGCTGCTCGTACTCGAAAACGAATTTGAGTGCAACACGGCAACCGGCCGCGAGGCCGCTCGAACGCTGAACGCGATTCCTTCGCCGCACTTCGCTCTCAACTGGGATCCGGCCAATGCCGTCATGCGCGGTGAACTCGATGCATTCCCCGCAGCCTGGGATGCGCTGCCCAAACATCGCATTCATCATTGCCACGTGAAGAACGCCGTGCAGAGCGCGGCAGGAAAGATTGAGTGGGCGCCGGTGGGCACCGGGTTCATCGATTGGACGGCTCAGTTTCGTGCTCTGCGCAGTGTCGGCTACCGGGAAGGCGTGAGCCTCGAAACCCATTGGCACGGCGCAGCAACCAATGAAGAATCGACACGCATCAGCTGGGCGGGCATGAAAAAGGCGCTTGAGAACTCCGGCACGTTGTAACGATGCATGACCCTCCAAGTCGCGGATAACCACGAATCACTTCGTCGGACATATACTCTCCATTGCCCATTGTCCAGAATTCAAGGAGATCAATCTTGGTAACCCGGCGTGAGTTTCTTGATACCCTGGCCACCGGCGCTGCCGGCGTGGCTCTTGCATCCACCGCCAAGAGCTACGGCCAGATCCTCGGCTCCAATGACCGGCTCAACTTTGCCGTGATTGGATTGAACGGCCGCGCTTACGCACACTTGTCGTCGCTTCAATCGAACAAGAGTGCAGCGCGCATCTCGCATGTGTGCGATGTGGACGCAAACATCCTGAAGAAGTTTGCCGCCGAGACCGAGCGCGCGATGGGCGAGGCGCCGGCCACGGATCGCGACTTCCGCACAATTCTGCAACTGAAAGAGATTGACGCCATCACCATCGCCACCCCCGATCACTGGCACGCGCCCATGGCCATCGCCGGCCTGCAGGCGGGCAAGCATGTTTATGTGGAGAAGCCGTGCAGCCACAATCCCGCTGAAGGCGCGCTGCTTGTGGAAGCGCAGAAGAAATACGGCAAGCAAGTGCAGATGGGCACGCAGCAGCGTTCCTCGCCCCATACCATCGAGGTAGTCGAGAAGATTCACAACGGTCTCATCGGCCGCACCTATTACGCGAAGGCCTGGTACAGCAACACGCGCAAGTCCATTGGCGTCGGTAAGCCGGCGCCTGTGCCCGCAGAGCTGGACTGGGACCTGTGGCAGGGCCCGGCGCCGCGCCGTGCGTATTCCGACAACGTCCAACCATATAACTGGCATTGGTTCAAGACTTACGGCACCGGCGAGACCCTGAACAACGGCACGCACGAAGTAGACGTCTGCCGCTGGGCTCTTGGCGTCGACTACCCGCATAGCGTCTCATCGTCGGGAGGGCGTTATCACTTCAAAGACGACTGGCAGTTTTACGACACACTGCTGACCAGCTTCGCCTATGAGGACAAGCTGATCGACTGGGAAGGAAAATGCTGCCAGGGGATGAAGTTCTACAACCGCGATCGCGGCTCATGCATCATGGGCACCACCGGCTCGGTGATTGTGGACCGCGGCGGCTACGAGGTCTACGACCTGAACGGCAAGAAGACGGCGCAAGTGGAGGCAGGCAAGGCGGCCGGCTCCGCGGACACAGTCGGTCGCGACTCCATGACCGATGCGCACTTTGCCAACTTCATCGCCGCGATCCGCAACGGCGAAAAGCTAAATGCACCGGTTGCGGTCGGCAACGTCGCTGTCACCATGCTGCAGCTCTCAAACGTGGCCTGGGAAGTGAATCGCACGCTGAACCTGGACGTCGCAGATGGCAAGATCCAGAACGATCCGGCTGCCATGATGATGTGGGGCCGCGAATACGAACACGGCTGGGCGCCGCATCTCTAGACGCAGCAGCTGCTACACAACAAGAGTGCGTGGCTCCTTGTCGAGCACGCGCATAACAAAGGAAGTCGAACTGAGGTCCTACCAGCTATGAATGCCGCATTCAACCGCCGCAACTTTGTTCGCTCGGGCGCGCTGCTCGCCGCAGCTTGCGCCGTGCCGGTCGCGACCGACGCGCTCGCTGACCCATCGCACCCCGAAGGCAAGCCGTTGCCGATTCATCTGGGCCTGGCCAGCTATACCTTTCGCAACTTCGCGCGCGCGCAGATGATCGGCTTCATGAAGCAGCTCAATGTGACCGCATTGAACGCGAAAGACGTGAAGGATCATCTGCCCATGGACCCGGCAGAAGAAGCAAAAGCGCTTGCTGACTTTGCGGCTGCTGGTATCACACTGCACGCCGCCGGTACCGTCTACTTCCCCAAAGACGAAGACGACGACATGCGCGCCAAGTTTGAGTATTGCAAGAGAGCAAACATCCCGGTGATCGTCGCCGGCGATCCAACACCGGAAACTCTGCCGCGCCTGGAAAAGTTCGCCAAACAATACGACATCCGCATTGCGATCCACAACCACGGGCCGGAAGACAAGGTATGGCCCTCCCCGCTCGACGTGCTCAAGGCCGTCAAGAACCTTGACCCGCGCATGGGCTGCTGCATCGATATAGGCCACGCAGTGCGCGCAGGAACCGATATTGTGGAGGCCATTCACGCCGTGGGCCCGCGCCTCTTCAATATGCATGTCAAGGACCTCACCGACTTCCACGACAAGGACAGCCAGGTCGCAATCGGCAAAGGGATCATGCCGTTCCACGAGATATTTGCAGCGCTCATCAAGACCAAATACAAAGGCTTTGTCGACCTGGAGTATGAGATTCATGGCGACGATCCGATGCCCGGCGTCATCGAGTCATTTGCCTACATGCGGGGCGTTCTCGACGGCATGGGCTACCGCGCCTGAGGTAAGCAAAGTGGTATCAGGAAGGTCTGAGATGGAATCCATGCTCATTCACGAGGACAGATTATTCCCCGCCGATGCGGCTGCGCGCGGCGTCGCAAAGGCACTGTACGCGACCATCAGAGGGTTGCCGATTGTGAGTCCGCACGGCCACACGCAGGCCGCCTGGTTTGCGCGCAACGAGCCGTTTCCTGACCCCGCCACACTTTTTGTGCAGCCGGATCATTACGTCTACCGGATGCTCTACAGCCAGGGGATCTCGCTGGACGACCTGGAGATCGGCGCACCCGAACTCAAGGATCCGCGCAAAGTGTGGCGTATCTTTGCGAGTAACTATTATCTGTTTCGCGGAACCCCCACACGCTTGTGGCTGGACTTCGCATTTCATCATCTGTTTGGTCTTAGCGATCTTCTCTCCGAGGCGACCGCAGACCTTTATTTCGACATCATTTCCGAAAACTTGGCGACCCCCGGCTTTCTACCTCGCGCTCTCTTTGAGCGCTTCAATCTTGAGGTTCTGGCCACTACCGACTCGCCCCTCGACTCGCTCGCGGATCACCAAACCATTCGTAATTCTGGGTGGATGGCGCGCATCGTACCGACCTTCCGTCCAGACTCGGTGATTGATCCGGCATTCGTGGGATTTGCGGCCAACATTGCAGAGCTTGGCCGCCAGAACAACGAAGATACAGGATCGTGGACCGGCTATCTCAATGCGTTGCGCAAGGCTCGGGCTCGATTTCGTGCGCTGGGCTGCACGGCAACAGACCACGGCCATCCCACACCGCAAACCGCTAATCTGTCAACACCGGAAGCTGAATCACTCTTTGCCCGCATTCTTGGAGAAACCGCCGATAACCGCCACCAGGAACTTTTCCGCGCACAGATGCTGACGGAGATGGCACGCATGAGCCTTGAGGACGGCCTGGTGATGCAGATCCATCCAGGCAGTGTGCGCAATCACAATGCGGAGCTTTATAAGAAATACGGCCGTGACATCGGCGCCGACATTCCACGGCCCACCAACTATGTGGATGCGCTGCGTCCATTGCTCGATAGATTCGGCAATGAGCACGGACTTACCATCATTTTATTTACTCTTGATGAGTCGACTTACAGCCGCGAGTTAGCGCCGCTAGCTGGGCACTATCCCTGCCTGCGCCTCGGTCCGCCGTGGTGGTTTCACGATAGCCCGGAAGGCATGATGCGCTTCCGCGAGCAGGCTACGGAGACAGCCGGGTTTTACAATACTGTCGGCTTCAATGACGATACGCGCGCTTTTTTTTCGATCCCTGCACGGCACGACCTGGCGCGCCGCATCGATTGCGCATTCCTGGCTAAACTTGTCTGCGAGCACCGGCTCGGCGAAGACGAAGCCTATGAAGTTGCACACGATCTGGCCTACGGCCTGGTCAAGAAGGCCTATCGACTCTGAGGAGTGGGTGCATGACAAACAACATCGCGACCGACACACTCGCAGAGAGCGAGTTGCCCTCCACCTCGCGCATCGGCCGAGTGCGTTGGACGATTTGCGCCATGCTCTTTGCCGCTACATCGATTAATTACATGGACCGCCAGGTGATCGCAATCCTCAAGCCGACGCTGATGAAGCCCATTGCACAACATGGCATCGGCATGACGGAAGCCGGCTATGGGCACATTGGCGCAGCCTTCATGATCGCCTACGCACTCGGACTTGTCCTGGCCGGACGCCTCGTCGATCGGGTGGGCACACGTGCCGGCTACATGGTCATCATGGCGGTCTGGAGCCTTTCGGCGATGGGTCATGCGCTCGCCAACTCGGTGCTTGACTTTGGTATTGCCCGATTCTCGCTTGGCCTGGGCGAGGCCGGCAACTTTCCTGCAGCGATCAAAACCGTGGCCGAGTGGTTTCCGCAAAACGAACGATCACTGGCAACAGGAATCTTCAACTCAGGGACCAATGTTGGCGCAATTCTCGCTCCCATCCTTGTGCCCTGGGTCACCATTCGTTACGGGTGGCATGCGGCGTTTCTGGCCACAGGCGCGTTTAGTACTCTATGGATCATGGTCTGGTTTAACAAGTACCGCAAGCCGGCCGATCACCCGACGCTGACCGGGGTCGAATTGCGCCATATTTACCGTGAAGCTGCGGAGCTAATGGGGCCGTCGACCCCATGGGTGAGATTGCTCAGCATTCGCCAAACCTGGGCGTTCTCCATTCCCAAGTTTCTAACTGATCCTATCTGGTGGTTCTTTTTGTTTTACCTTCCTTCGTACTTCAGCGATAAGTTCCATCTCGACCTATCTCATCTGGGTTTGCCTTTGATTGTTGTCTATAGCGCATCAACCTTTGGCAGCATTGGCGGGGGCTGGCTTCCGGCGCTTTTCCGGGGCATTGGCATTTCCACAGCACGCGCGCGCCTCGCCGCTATGTTGTGCTGCGCCTGCGCAGTTGTTCCCATCTTCCTGGTGAACTATCTCCACTCGGAGTGGGTCGCCATTGCTCTACTCAGCCTGGCTACTGCGGCTCACCAAGGGTGGTCAGCCAACCTCTTCACCACGGCGTCTGATATGTTTCCGCGCAGTGCGGTCGGCTCAGTCACCGGCATCGGCGGCATGGCGGGTGCAGCGGGTGGTGCGCTACTGATCAACTACGCGGGGTACATTCTTCAGCTAACTCATAGTTATGCCACCTTGTTCGCAATCGCGGCCAGCGTTTATCTTATCGCCATGCTCATCCTGGTCACGCTCGCGCCCGGACTTAGAAGGGTGGAGGCGCTGGCATGAGTCTTTACTGCTCCGTCGGGTCCGTCGATACCGACCTTTCGCCACTCGAACTCCAGGAACTGCTCTTTGACGCTCTGGGCAAACTGGGCCCGCGCAGCCAAGTGCTTGCTGTACCGCCCGATCAAAGCCGCGCACACTCGCGCGCCGGTGAACTCACTCATGACGCGTGGAGATTCTATGGCGACCGCCTCAAGGCTGTTCTCCCTGCCCTTGGCACGCATTCGGCCATGCGCCCGGATCAGTTGGCGCGCATGTTTGGCGATATCCCGCAGGAGCTTTTCCATGTGCACCGCTGGCGCACCGACATTGAGACTCTCGGCGAGGTACCGTCAGACCTGATTCGCGAGCTGTCCGAGGGCAAGGTGGCTTTTGCATGGCCGGCTCAAGTCAACCGCCTGATTTCGAGCGGTGGATTCGATTTGATCCTGTCCATTGGACAGGTCGTGCCGCACGAGGTGATCGGCATGGCAAACTACAACAAGAACATTCTCATTGGCGCAGGCGGCCGCATCGGTATTGACCGCAGCCACTATCTCGGGGCGGTCTACGGCATGGAGCGTATCATGGGGCGCGCGGAGAATCCGGTGCGCAGCGTCCTTAACTACGCATCGGATCACTTTCTTCGCGACCTGCCAATCGTATACGTACTGACCGTAGTGGCGCCGCGGGTTGATGGAACGCTCGCGGTGCGCGGCTTGTTTATTGGCGACGATGCGGAGTGCTATCATCTTGCCGCCGCCCTGAGCCTCAAGGTCAACTTCGTAATGCTTGAACAGCCGATCAAGCGAGCCATTGTCTATCTTGACCCGAATGAGTTTCATTCCACCTGGATCGGCAACAAGGCGATCTACCGGACCCGCATGGCGCTGGCCGATGACGCTGAGTTGATCATCCTTGCACCAGGCGTTCGAGAGTTTGGCGAAGACCCGACGATCGATCAACTCATTCGCAAATTTGGCTATCGCGGCACACCGGCTACTCTGGCAGCGGTTGAAGCCAACGCTGACCTGGCCGATGGCCTGGGCGCCGCGGCGCATCTTATTCACGGGTCATCGGAGGGACGATTCAAGATCATCTGGTGTCCGGGCCAACTTACGCGCGATGAGATTGAGTCCGTCGGCTTTCACTATGGCGACCTGAATGCGATGCTTGACCGCTACAATCCGCAGACGCTCGCATACGGTCACAACAAGATCGACGGCGAAGAGATTTTCTTTATTTCTAACCCAGGGCTGGGGCTCTGGGCACACCATAGCCGTCTTCCGAAAGGAACCTAGCATGAGTTTGAAGTTATTTGGCCTTGAAGGAAAGGTAGCAGTCGTTGTCGGGGGCACATCCGGCATTGGGCGCGCTCTTTCCACAGGCCTGACTGAGGCCGGCGCCACGGTCGTGGCCACTGCCCGGCGCCAGCAGCAGGTGGACGAGACCGCGGCGGAGATTGAGGAGTTGGGCGGCCGGACTCTACGCGTTATTTCCGACGTCTGCGATCGCACCTCGATCGAGCATCTGCTGGCTGCTACTCTGGAGCGCTTCAGCAAGGTCGACATCCTTATCAACTGCGCCGGCAAGATCAAGCGCACGCCTACGCTCACCATGCCGGAAGAGGAGTGGACTGCGATTCAGGACACCAACCTGACCGGCACTCTGCGCACCTGCCAGGTATTCGGAAAGCACATGCTCGATCGCGGCCGTGGACGCATTGTGAACTTCGCGTCGCTCAACAGTTTTGTGGCTCTGCGCGATGTGGCTGCCTATGCTGCAAGCAAGGCGGCCATTGTTTCTCTCACGCGTTCTCTGGGCATCGAGTGGGCCAGGCAGGGCGTGACCGTGAATGCGATTGCACCGGGCATTTTTCGCACCGAGTTGAATGCGCAACTACTCGACAGCACTCCACGCGGTGCAGAGTTGCTGATGCGCACGCCGATGGGGCGGTTCGGCAAAACGGAAGAGCTGATCGGCGCGGCCATCTATCTTGTGTCCGACGCAGCGTCGTATGTGACCGGCCAAACCCTCATTGTCGATGGCGGCTTTTTAGCCAGCGGCGTGAACCAGTAGACTGATCTCGGAACGAGCTGGCAATCCACGGAGATGTTATGCAAGACGCACAATGCGATATTGGCCTGATTGGCCTGGCTGTGATGGGGCAAAACCTGGTGCTCAATATGAACGACCACGGTTTCAAGGTTGCTGTCTTCAACCGCACTGTGTCGAAGGTAGATGACTTTCTCAAAGATGAGGCGAAAGACACCGCAGTAACCGGCGCACACTCCGTTGAGGAATTTGTCGGCCTGCTCAAGCGTCCGCGGCGCGTGATGCTGATGGTCAAGGCGGGCGACACGGTGGACCAGATGATCGATCATGTGCTGCCTTTTTTGGAGGCAGGCGACATTGTGATCGACAGCGGCAATTCGCTGTTCACGGATTCGAACAGGCGCACCAAGGATCTGGCGGCGAAGGGCATCCTGTTCATCGGCGCGGGGGTCTCCGGCGGCGAGGAGGGTGCGCGGCTGGGACCGTCGATCATGCCGGGCGGCAATCCCGCTGCGTGGCCGCATGTGAAAGATATCTTCCAATCAATTGCGGCCAAGGTTGAAGACGGCACGCCCTGCTGCGACTGGGTGGGCGAGGGCGGCGCCGGTCACTACGTCAAGATGGTTCACAATGGAATCGAATACGGCGACATGCAGTTGATCTGCGAGGCATATGACCTGCTGCAGCGCGGCCTTGGGCTCAATGCCGATCAATTGCACCGGGTCTTCGCGGATTGGAACGATGGCGAGTTGGACAGCTACCTGATCGAGATATCCAGCCAGATCTTCGCCAAAAAAGATGACGATGGCGAGCCGATTGTGGATAAGATCCTGGATACTGCGGGGCAGAAAGGGACAGGCAAATGGACCGTGTTCAGCGCACTCGACCTCGGTCAGCCAGTAACGCTGATCGGCGAATCGGTCTTCGCTCGCTGTCTGTCGGCGCTGAAGGATGAGCGCGTGGCGGCTTCATCGATTCTTGAAGGGCCCACTGCGAAGGTTGTCGAAAGCGATCGCGTTGCCTTTATTGAGGACGTGCGGCGTGCCCTTTATTGCTCGAAGATCATCTCGTATGCGCAGGGCTACATGCTGCTCAAAGCAGCGGCCAGGGGAAACGGCTGGAACCTGAACATGGGTGGCATCGCGCTGATGTGGCGCGGGGGTTGCATCATCCGCAGCCGCTTCCTGGGGAAGATCAAAGAAGCGTTCGAGAAGAACTCCGCAATCGACAACCTGCTGCTCGACAGCTTCTTTTCCGGAGCGCTCAATCAATACCAGGCGTCGTGGCGCAGAGCGATCGTGCATGCGGTCGAGTTGGGCGTGCCGACGCCTGCGTTTTCGACCGCGCTCGCATTCTTTGATGGCTATCGCACCGCGCGACTGCCGGCAAACCTGCTCCAGGCGCAGCGCGATTTCTTCGGCGCACACACCTATGAGCGTATTGATCAGCCGCGCGGGCAATTCTTCCACACCAACTGGACAGGCCGCGGAGGGCGCGTCTCGTCGACTACATACAACGTGTAAGGCTACGCCGGCACGCCGGGATACAGGCGTGACGGCGAAGCGAGCCGCATTGGTGATCTCCGCGCTGGTGGTACCGTTCCCAGCCGGCACAGTATATTCTTCAGAGCAAGGGTTCCGCCTATGCCAGAAAAGCAGGAGAGCCGTTCCAGATCGCAGACGCCGCGCTTCTCGTTTACCAACAAGGTGAGCGCGTCGAACAAGATTCCGCGCCAGATTAATCGTAACCTGATCTTCAATCAGATTCGGACGCGGCAGCCGATTTCGCGCGCAGACCTGGCGCGCCTTTCGGGATTGCAACGGAGCACGGTTTCGCTGATCGTGGAAGAACTGCTGGCCGAGCGCTGGATCGTGGAGGGCTCGATGGGCCACCTGCCGCGCGGCCGGCGGCCTACGTTTCTCAACGTAAACGGCGAACGGGGCGTGCTCGCGCTTGACATTCATCCCGCGCAAACAACGCTTGCAGTCGCAGATCTAGGCGGGCAAATCATCACGCAGGACCGCATTCCGCTGCCTGAAGATCCGCAGCGGGTGATTGCAGCCATTGTCACCGCGATTCAAGCCATGATCGCCGCCAACAAGGAACGCTCCTTCGACGGCATCGGCATCAGCCTTCCCGGACGCCTGAACGGTCCATCGGGAAAGCACAATCCGGGACGACCACAGCGCGATCCGCTGATCTTTGCCCCCAATGTTCACTGGCCCATTGCGCAGATCACGTCGCGGGTAGAACAGGCCACAGGGCTGCGGGTGGTCGCAGACAACGTGGCCAACGCCTGCGCATTGTCTGAGGTGTGGTTTGGTGACAGCGACGGCATGCACGACCTGGTAGTTGCCAATATTTCTGAGGGTCTGGGAACCGGAATCTTTGCCAACGGGCGCATCCTGCGTGGAGAGGGCGGCTCGGCAGGCGAGTTTGGCCATGTGCAGCTTGATCCCAATGGGCTAACCTGTGGCTGCGGAAGCAGGGGATGCTGGGAGACGCTGGCCGCGAATCCAGCGGGGATGCGTTACTACAGTGAACTGGCGGGCAAGCCGTCGCCTCCGTTTGACGAGCTGCTGCAATGGGCGGCAAACGGTGATGCCGCCGCGATGAGGGCCGTCGAACGGATGTGCGCGGCACTGGGCCGGGGCATGCACATGATTGCCTCGGCGCTTGCGCCTTCAGAGATTGTGGTCGTCGGCGACATTACTTCGATCTGGCAGATTGCGGGGCCTCTGATCGAGGCCGAGATGCTTCGCATTCCGCTGCCCAGCGCTCCGCGGCTGCGTCCAGCGCACGAGGGAAACCGGGCGCGACTGCGCAGCGCAGTGGCATTGGTCATGCATGATACGCAGCTTTGACGGCTTTGCCTGACTGCGTGATCGGCGCTCGCCGTTTTCATACGCGATTTCATTTGCGAAAGGAGCACCATGCGAATTTGTTTTCTGCTGAAGGTCCGGGCTGACAGGCTCGATGAGTACAAGGAGCGCCACGCGCACGTGTGGCCGGAGATGCGGGAGGCGCTCAGCAGCACCGGCTGGCGCAACTACTCCCTGTTCCTGCGGCCCGATGGGCTGTTGATTGGCTACCTGGAAACTGACGATTTTGAAGGGGCCTGCGCGGGCATGAAGGATCATCCCGTGAATGCTCGCTGGCAGGCGGAGATGACGCCGTTCTTTGAAGCAATGGAGGGAAGTGCGCCAGACGAAAGCATTGTGCCGCTCAAAGAGATATTCCACCTGGATTAGGGGTGCAGCGCCATGCGGCCGCAGGAAGTTGGACCCGGCATTCACCTCTGAAGGAGTGGCCATCGGCGCTAGCCAATCAGTGGGCTGCGCACGGCGTGCAGGTAAACGCGATTGCGCCGGGGTACATGGCAACCGACCTGACGCAGGCCTTGCAGATGACCCGGTACGGGCGCGGCAGATTCTGGAGCGAATTCCCGCCGGCAGATGGGGCTCTCCCGAAGATGTTACCGGCGCCGCAGTCTTTCTTTCGTCCGCCGCCAGCAATTACATCAGCGGACATGTCCTTGTGGTTGATGGTGGATGGCTGGCGCGTTGAGTTGCACTTTCGCGTAACCAGCAATTCACCGCCTGTTCATCGAATCTCCCATCTGCCGGCATTCCTCTCGCGGACAATGGTGGTGACCATTCAGGCTCTCCTTCACGCGCAATTGCAACAAAACCCGGTCCGATTCGAGGAGAATTGAGTTGGATGAATTTTTTGAAGAAACGGGATTCAGGAACATTGACAACAACACATATTGAGATTCCGAGGTGGTCGGCTGAGGAGTTTGAGCGTGCGGTGCATGCGTGCCGGCCGCGCGTGGCCGTCTTCGATTGCGATGGAACGCTGTGGAGTGGCGATGCGGGCTACGGCTTCATGGTGTGGACGCTGGAGCAGGGACTGGTTTCGCGCTCGACCAGCGACTGGATTGACAATCGCTATCGCGGGTACCTGGCCGGCAAGGTGAGCGAACTCGAGATGTGTGGCGAGATGGTGCAGATGTATGCCGGACTGCATGAGCAGGAACTGCGCGAAGCCGCTCGCCAATATGTGCAGGAGTTCGTGCTGCAGCGGGTATTTCCTGAGATGGCCGCACTGCTCGCAACGCTGGTGAAAGCTGGCGTCGAACTGTGGGCGGTCAGCTCGACTAACCGCTGGGTGGTGGAAGAAGGGGTGCGAGCGTTCGGCATCCCCGAGGAGCGCGTGCTGGCGGCTGCGGTGCGCGTGATCGACGGGGTCATCTCCAGCGAGATTGCGGCTGTGCCGACCGACGAGCTAAAGGCGGAAGCACTGACCAAGGCCGGGCTGCCAGCTCCGGATGCGGTCTTTGGCAACTCCATTCACGACCTGGCCATGCTGGAGATTGCTCGCAAGGCATTCCCGGTGAACCCGTCGCCCGCGTTGTTGCAGGCGGCTCAAAAGCGCGGCTGGAGCTACTTTTACCCGGCGGCAGCAGTGGGCACGGAGACCGCCGTAGGTGGAGAGTGACCCATGACGCGGCCACGCTTCATTTTCGAGCGCACCAAAGCAGGCAATGGCTGCCCGGTTCTGCATTTCTTTTGAAGCATTTACAATAGACATGTGGCAGAAGCTCAACCCACCGGCGCACCCCGCAGCAACGGCCCGGCCCTACGTTTTGTGGCGGCGGCGTTGATTATGCGTGGCGGTGAGGTGCTGATCGGGCAGCGGCGTCCGGACCAGCCCATGGCCTCGCAGTGGGAGTTTCCCGGCGGCAAGATCGAAGCCGGTGAAAGCCCCGAGCAGGCGCTGGCCCGCGAGTTGGACGAAGAGCTCGGCATTCAGGCGGTGATCGGCGCGCGCGTCACGCACATCCGTCACAATTACCGCCATGGCGGCGCGGTGGACCTGGTTTTCTTTGTGGTCCATGAGTTCGCGGGCGAGATCCGCAACCAGATTTACCACGAGGTGCGCTGGGCCAAGCTCCAAGACCTGCCCAGCTATGACTTTTTGGCTGCCGACCGTGGACTGGTGCGCGACCTGGCGGCGGGCAAGCTGCTGTAGCTTCAAAGACCCGGTATCCACGTGCCTTCACCTGTCGCCGCGACTCTCAAATCTCAATCATAGCTGTTCTCCAATTGCTGTAAACCGAAAGCACGATGATAAGTGGCTTGTTCCTTAAGAAAAAGCCACCTTGCACGCAACTAAACAGAGCACATGAATTGGAGAACGGCTCTAATGCCCCGGCATCAGCCCCCACAACATCACCAGCGTCATGCCGATGACGATGATGCTGGTTCCCCACGCAATGACATTCCAGACATGTGAATTGCGGTGCTCGCCCATCAGGTCTTTCCGGTTGATGAGCATGAGCATGAGGATGATGACGACGGGCAGCAGCACGCCGTTCAGCACCTGCGAGAGCACGGCTGATTTGACCAGCAGTGAATCCGGCAAAACGAGCACGGTTGCTGCGCCACCGATGATGAGAAGCGTATAGAGCCAGTAGAAAAACGGCGCTTCCTTGAAGTTTTTGTCGACGCCCGATTCAAAGCCGAGGCCTTCGCAAACGGTGTAGGCCGTGGACAGCGGCAGAATCGACGCCGCAAACAGCGATGCGTTGAAGAGTCCGAAGGCGAAGAGCACGAAGGCGTAATCGCCCGCGAGCGGACGCATGGCTTCGGCAGCGTCAGACGGCAGCACCAGGTCGCGCATGCCGTGCATCCACAGCGTGGCCGCGCAGGCCACAATGATGAACCAGGCCACAACGTCAGTAAACAGGCTGCCGACGATCACGTCGAGGCGCGAGGCGGCGTAGTCCTTTACGCGAATGCCCTTCTCTACGATCGACGATTGCAGATAGAACTGCATCCACGGCGCGATGGTGGTGCCTACCACGCCGATGGCGGTGTACATGTAGACCTTGTCCCGCCAGACGGACCGTTCCGGAAGTCGGACGGTGGCCAGTAATGCCGTGTGCCAGCTGGGCTGCGAGAGCACGCCGGCGAAGATGTAGGCGATGTAAACGACCGAAGCGACAAGGAAGATTTTTTCAGTGCTCTTGTAGCTGCCGCGGACCACCATGTACCAGACCAGGCCGGCGCAGAAGGGCACGGAGATGAATTTGGATACG
>Ga0302275_10002009_pt1 | contig 21744 bp, 9 predicted proteins | sample III_Bog_N2_2_FD_200229 | JGI IMG/M metagenome (GOLD analysis project Ga0302275, IMG submission 200229) | Peat permafrost microbial communities from Stordalen Mire near Abisko, Sweden - III_Bog_N2_2 | ecosystem: Environmental > Terrestrial > Soil > Wetlands > Peat | place: Sweden: Abisko... | reverse complement strand
CCGCTTCTCCGCCACCGACCGATACACCCGCGCCCGGCGAACTGGCCGCTTCCTGTCTGCATAAACCATGCACTCATCGTTCACCGCCCCGCCACGGACAGTCCAGATGGAAACTTAGGACGCTTACAAATCAATGACAATGTTTCTCTTTGCAGTGGATATTGTTGGGGCTGGAGGACTCCACTTCATCTCTGGCGAGGATAGCTTCCTCGCCAATACATGAGTCGCCCACCAAGGAGAATATGAAATGCAAAATCACAAAGATGACCATGTCCACGCGATAAGTGCGCCGATGCTTCCGCGGAGACGCGGGATGCAGTGGCGTAAGATGCTGAGCGGTGTCATCCTGCTGGCTAGTGCCCCTGAAATCTGTTCTGCGCAATGGTTTGCGCAGGATGCATTTTTGCCGAGTCCGGTGAGAACCGTATCGACCGTTCCCGCCAATGGTGATGTGAATCCTTACGGTGTCGCATTTGTTCCCAGGAACTTCGAGACTGGCTCCGGCCCCTTGATGCATGGAGACATCCTGGTCTCGAATTACAACAACAGCGCGAATTTGCAAGGCACCGGAACCACGATCATACGAGTGCCGGCGAGCGGGGCACCGACCGTGTTCTTTCAAGGCACCGCGCCGCTGGGACTTTCCACCGCACTGGGAACGCTTCAATACGGGTTCGTCGTTGTAGGCAACGCTCCCACGGTGGACGGCTCTTCCGCAACGGCAGGTGCAGGATCGCTGCTCGTGATCAACAATCAAGGCAAGCTGATTCAGACTTTTACCAGTCCGTATATTCAAGGGCCATGGGATATGGCGCTGGTCGATCAAGGCGACCGGGCGATGGCTTTTCTAACCAACGCACTTACGGGAACGGTAAGCCGGCTGGACTTTCAGGTGAGCAAGAGCGGACTCAAATTGCTGAACGCTACAACGATTGCCTCGGGGTATATTCATCGCGGCGATCCTGTGACACTCTTTGTCTCTCCCACGGGGCTGGTCTACGAGCCCTCGCACGACTTGCTCTATGTTGCCTCCACGGGTGACAACGCAGTCTTTGCGGTATCGCGCGCATCCGATCGCCAAACGGATGCCGGAACTGGATTCATTGTCTATGACGACAGTGTTCATCTGCATGGCGCGTTGGGATTGGCGTTGGCTCCGAACGGTCATTTGCTGGTCACCAACAACGATGGAATCAATCCCGATCCAAACCAGACGAGCGAGATTGTCGAATTCACAAAGCATGGAGAGTTTGTCAAAGAGATCTCGGTCGATCCGGCCGGCGGAGGAGCATTCGGCCTCGCGGTTTCCTCGACCTATAGCCAGGCAACCTTCGCGGCTGTGGATGACAACTCCTCAACGCTGATTGTCTGGACCTTGAATTTGCAGTAAAGCTGCATGTTTGGGCATTGTCTTATGGGAATGGAAGCGCGGCTGGTGCGGCCACATCCTCTACTTCACCGCCGGTCCCGATCAAGGACAACACGGGCTCTTCGGATTGATAACGGCTTTCGAGAACACGCAGGGTATCGATTGGTCATCCAGACCGATGCTTCCCAGGAGCATGGGAAAGAGGGAAGCAAAGTACGCTTCCCTCTCTCCCACACCCGACGAGTCCTATCGTTTGTCCGACGCGCTGCGCGAGCAAACTCACTGGCTCAAGTGATCGGACAGCAGCGCCCTTGGTTGAAGCGGCTCTTTAGTTTCCGGGGAAGAGATTTGCGTAGACAATATACGCCGACGCGATATCCACCTGCGCCCAGAAACGGTGATAGTTGAAGGTTGGTCCGGCTCCCGTTCCCGCGCAACCTGACTCAACGAGTGGGTAGCTGGGATCGTCCTTATACTTGGGACGCAGGCTGAGGAATGTTGGCTGCGGGCTGACAGTGACGTCTTCGCCAGCCGGCATGGTGCCCGGTACCCAGGCCGAAGGCACATACACAGTGGCGCCGAAGCCGCCGTTGAGGGTGGTGCCGCCCTCCGTGCTGCTGCTGGTTGTGGTGGTGCAATAGTCGCCGCGCGTCTCGGCCACCGAAATTCCGATGGTATCGCGGTAGTTGGTCCAGATGCCATTCAACAGGCTCTTGGCCAACGCCGCGGAGGTTGCATCGGGCGTCCCAACGGTAACCCACTTGCCAACTGCGGCGCTGTAATAGGCGAGGGCCTTGGCCAGTGAGCCGGCTTCGCCTATGTCTGTTGCAGTGCCCGTGACCCTGACGTGAAGGTTCGGGTTCAGCGGAACGGTGGTCCAGTCTTGCGTGGTGGCGTTCCAGTTGGTTGCAGGCTTGTTCGTGGTGCTCGCTGCGACCAGGCCGCAGGTCGAGTCGTTCCAGGGATTGGTCGTGTCGCCCTGGCCGGGGGAGTTGTCCCAGCAGAGCGAACCGGGCAGTGTGAAGGTGCCGTTGGTGTTGACCGTGGTCACCTTCTCCACCCAGGGGATCCAGCTGTTCAGCACGACTGCGGCCTTGGAATCGCCGCTGATGTAGTAGTACTCAGCCAGGCGCTCCATGGACCAGACCTGCATACCGAACCACTGATTGCTCGGCGGGTTGTGATAAACAGGCTCCCAATCGTAAGCCATGTTGTAGAAGGTGGAGTCGCCGGTCGGAGTCGGGGAGTAGGAGCCTTCCCAACTGTTGGTTGCGCCGCCGGCAATGGCGCCTTCATCCGATTGCAACCAGCGATAGAGCTCAAGCTGACGCTCCAGGCTGGTGCTCCAGTCGGTCACGCTCTGCGCGGGAAGTTTGCCGCTGATGCCGGTATCCTTCGACAGGGCGTAGGCGGCCACCGGGTTCTGGTAGCCAAAGTGCGTGGTTCCGTCTCCGATGCGCCATGCCCACGAGCCGGAGCTGGGAAGCGCTCCGCCCCAGGCAAAGTACCATCCGAGCAGATAGTGAGCGGAACTGTAGCCGCTGCCGGCCGGGCAACTGGTTGCGCTCGCGCTTGCGCCCGTGCAGCCGATGGCCTTGAAGTACTTGTCGAACATCGCATACCGCAGGTAATCGCCCAACTTGGCGGCCTTGGGCAGCAGCCCTGTGACAACGCTGCTTCCGCCCTGCGCGTTTGCGTACTGTTCCGCCCAATACATTGCCTGCACGGTGCGGGCATCGGCGTCCGGTGCGTCGGTGTACTTCCACTGCGCCGCGTATGGCGAAGGAGCAGTAAACAGATCAAGGTAGCCGTTGCTTGCGCTGCCGTACTTCAAGTCATCCCAGCAAGGCTGCGGAATGGTTAGCCATACGGATTCGTTTGCGCCGCGTTGGAAGGTGTTCATGCACGAGGGCTTCGTCACACCGTCTTCCTGTTGGCCAAAGCCGTAAAAGTTGTCGGTGTCGATAATCCAGTGCATGGAGTACATGTTGTCGTTGCCGTAGGTGGCGCTGAGTTGGCTCGCCAGCGGATCGTTGCCCGTAGCGGCCGAGCTGGTCAACACCGATGGATAAGCGCTGGGCAATGGATGCTCGGGTGCGTAGGTGGCGGGTGAAGAGGCGTTGTAACCCGCATTGGTCGGTTGCAGCGTCGCACTGGGGATCATGTTGTCTTCCATGCTCGTCCAGGCAGTTTGCAGTCCAGTCCAGTTTCCAGTCAGGCCGCCGTTGAGCGTTTCCAGCCAGATCCAGTAGCTGTAAGTCTCCGATGAGGTTTCGTGGCCATAATCCGGAGCCTCGCCCATGAGGGTTTCCACTGAGTGGTAGGGAATTTGGTCACCGCTGGTTGCCGTGCCAAAATACCCGTTCGAGGAGCTGTGAATGTCGGTGTAAAGGTCGACAAAATGCTGCTGGAAGGTGGTGTAGCCCGTGCCAACCTTCAGCGTGATCGGGGTAGTTGCCGACAGCGTTCCGGAGGTACAGGTGATGGTGATTGTGTATGTGCCAGTTGCGGCGGTGGAAGCTGCCGTGAGCGTGAGCACGCTTGAGGTTGAGGATGAGGTTGGGCTGAACCCAGCCGTGACGCCGGTGGGCATACCGGTAGCGGTAAAAGCGACGCTTCCGGTGAATCCGTTGAGGTCAGTCACTGTAACAGTGCTGGTTCCCGCCCCTCCCGGAGCCATAGTGAGACTCGAGGGCGAAGCCGAGAGTGTAAAGCTAGGTGTCCCGGTTACGGTGATTGTGAACGTGGTCGTCGAAGTCACACTGCCGGAGGTTCCGGTCAGCGTGATCTGATACGTTCCGGGAGTAACGCTGCAGGCGGCAGTAAAGGTGATCGTGTCGTTTCCACTGGTGACTGGGTTGGTGCCAAACGTGACAGTCAAGCCTGAAGGCAAGCCGGACGCGGCAAGCGCGATACTGCCTGTGAACCCACCCGTATCTGTCACCGTGATCGTACCTGAGGCAGAGCCGCAATCCGGCACTGAGGTAGGAGGCAAAATAGCAAGCGAGAAGCCTCCAGCGGTTACAGTAAGGTTGATTGTGGTAGTCACTGGATTCAGCGTACCGGATGTTCCCGTGATGGTGATCGGATACGTTCCGGCAACCGTCGTTGAAGCTGCCGTGAAGGTGGCCACGCTGGAGGTTGTGGAAGAGGTCGGGCTGAACGCCACGCTCACTCCAGTGGGCTGGCCGGTTGCGGTAAGCGCGACACTGCCGGTGAATGGGGCGACCTCCGTCACCGTGATGGTGTCTGTTCCGCTGGTTCCCGCGGCAACCGACAGAGTCGCGGCCGAGGGCTTGAGCGTAAAGTTGCCTTGCGACGTGCCGCCGCAAGCATTTCCATTAATTGCGAAGTTCGTAGGCACTGCGTTGGTGCCGCTCCAGGTGCCATTGAAGCCGATGCCGGTTACGCTGCCGCCGGCGGGGATGCTGCCGTTGTAGGAGAGGTTCTTCACCGTCACGTTCGCACCGCTCTGGGTTTCAGTTCCATTCCAGAGAGACGAAACCGTCTGCCCATTGGCGAAGCTCCAGGTGAGAGTCCAACTGCTCAAAGCCGTCGCGCTGGTGTTGTCGATGGTGATGGCCGCGCCGAAGGAAGTCGAGTTCTGCGGAGAGATCGTATAGATCACCTGGCAAGCGCCGGTGCCCACTTTGCCCACTGTAAGCGTAATGGGCGTGGTTGCGGACAGTGTGCCGGAGGTGCCGGTGATGGTGATCGGATAGGTTCCCGATACCGCCGTTGAAGCTACCGTGAATGTAACTACGCTTGAGCTTGCCGAAGAGGTCGGGATGAACGAGGCCGTGACGCCTGTTGGCTGGCCGGAGGCGGCAAAGGTTACACTGCCGGTGAATGGGCTGATGTCGGTCACTGTAATCGTGTCAGTGCCGCTTGCGCCTGGAAGAATCGACAGTGACGGCGCTGATGGAGTGAGCGTGAAGCCGCCCAGGCCAGTTACCGTTAATAAGATTGAAGTTGTAACTGGAGTCAGCGAGCCTGAGCTTCCGGTGACAGTGATTGGATAAGTTCCCGTTGTCGTCGAGGCGGAAACCGTAAATGTCAGCAAGCTGGTCGTCGCGGTTGGGTTGCTGGCGAAGGCCGCTGTAACTCCAGTTGGCATTCCCGATGCTACTAAAGCAACACTGCCGGTAAATGTCCCTGTATCTTTCACGGTAATTGTGTCGGTACCGCTGCCGCCCAGAATAATCGAGAGCGCCGTCGGCGAGGGCGTAAGCGTGTAGCCGGATGCGGGCGGCACCGTGATCGTGATGAGGGTGGTCACGGGAGCCAGCGTGCCGGAGGTTCCGGTAATGGTAATCGGATAACTTCCAGCCGCAACCCCTGTACCCACATTGAAGGTGGCCACGCTGGCGCTGGTGGAGGAAGTTGGGCTGAATGAAGCAGTCAGTCCGGTTGGCATTCCCGACGCGGCAAACGCCACACTGCCGGTGAATGGGCTCACGTCGGTCACAGTGACGGTGTCGGTCGCGCTGGCGCCCTGCGCAATTGTCAGCGCGGAAGCGGAAGGCGCAAGCTTGAAGCCGCCCGTTGCGCCGCAGACTGTTCCATTGATTGCAAAGTTCGCGGGCGCCGCGTTGGTCGAGCCGTTCCAGGTGCCGTTGAAGCCAAGCCCGGTCACGCTGCCGCCGGCAGGGATGCTGCCGTTGTACGACTCGCTCTTCACCGTGACAACCGCGCCGCTCTGGCTTTCAATGCCGTTCCAGAAAGACGAAATCGTTTGCCCGTTGGCGAAGCTCCAGGTCAATGTCCAACTGCTCAAAGCCGTGGTTCCCGTGTTGTTGATGGTGATCGCTGCGCCGAAGGCGCTTGAGTTTTGCTGCGACATTGTGTAAACGACATTGCACGACTGTGCGCGAGCACAGGGTGCGGCAACGGTAAGAACCATTGCCGTGATGGCAACGATACACTCGCTCAATCTGCGCACATATGTGTGCATCGAGGGGGATTTGAGCTGTTGAAACATGGTTTCTCCTTGTTTACTTTCCGGCCCACCCCGAATTCAATCGACGAGTGCCGTTCAACAATCTGCGGCGGAACAGATCCGTGAATCTGTTCCGCCTGTTTTTTGTTGAGCCAACTCAATGTGTGTCTGCTGGCTAGTTGACCGTGCAGGCGGTTCCGTTAAGCGAGAAGGCCGTGGGAACTGCGTTGGTGGTTCCATTCCATGTGCCGTTGAAGCCGAAGCCTGAATAGCTTCCGTTCGCTGGAATGTTCTCCCAACTTTGGCCAGCCTGTTCGCTGACCGTGACGTTAGCGCCGCTCTGCGCGGCGGCTCCATTCCACGAGCTGGCGATGGTTTGTCCGTTGGCAAAGCTCCAGGTCAATGTCCATCCGCTCAGAGCCGTGCTGCCGCCGTTGACAATGGTGACGCTGGCTCCGAAGTTACTGGAGTTTTGCGGGCTGATTGTGTAATCTACGGTGCATGCAGAGCCGCCGCCGGTGCTGACGTTCAGCGTGAAGGAGGTGGTTTCCGTGATACTGCCCGAGGTTCCGGTTACGGTGATGGTGAACGCGCCGGTAGTGGCCGTGCTGCTGGCCGTCAGCGTCAGCACGCTGGAGGTTGCAGAAGAGGTTGGGCTGAAGGCTGCCGTCACGCCGCTGGGCATTCCAGTTGCGGTAAAGGCAACGCTGCCGGTGAATCCGCCCGTATCCGCCACCGTGATCGTGTCGCTGCCGCTCGCGCCCTGCTTGACGGTCAGCGAAGAGGCCGATGGACTCAGCGAGAAGCCCGCCGTCGATCCACTTACTGTGATTGCGAACGCCTGTGTGCTCTTGCACGAACTGGTATTCGTATAAGTGGCCACATAGTTGTTGACGCCCGCGCTCAGCGGAATGCTGTTGATTTGTCGCGCGGTGGAGGTGTACCCGCTGGGGCCGGTCCAGCTCCACGATCCGCCGCTGGTAGGCTGCGGTCCAAGGTCTACCGCCGTGCTCGTGGTAGTTACCGTTGCAGCGGATTCCTCCGTCCAGGTTGAGCCGCCGTTCACTGAGATGTAGGGAACGATCGCGGTGGGTGTGCAGCTGCCGCTGGAGTTCACCATCAACGCGATGGTGGTGCTGGCCGTTGTGCTGCCCGAGGTTCCGGTGATGGTCACCGTCGACGAGCCGGTCGTAGCCGTGCTGCTGGCTGTCAGCGTGAGCACGCTGGAGCTGGTGGAGGACGTCGGGCTGAAGGATGCTGTTACGCCGCTTGGCAATCCGCTTGCAGTAAACGTGACGCTGCCGGTAAAGCCGTTTTCTTGTGTTACCGAAACCGTGTCCGTCGCGTTGCTGCCCTGCGTCAACGAGAGCGAGGAAGCAGAACGAGACAGCGTAAAGCTGGGTGTGCCGGTGGTGTTGGCCTTTGAGTATGCCACGCCGAGTTGCCAGGGAATTGATCCGTAGGGATCGTTCTGATACGCCTGTTGACTGGCGCCCTGATAAAGAAACGCAAGGTTGTTGGGGTTGATCGAATCGGTCTGGTCGTTGCCGTCGATCAGCATGCCGCCGCTGCTGAACGAAGTGGTCCAGGCGCTGACGCCGCTTTCGAAAGTGGTGTTGTTGATTCCTAAAAACGGAGTGGAAAAGCTGGCGGTATCACCAAGGTCGTACCAGGTGCCGCCGAGACTGTTGGCCCACAAAGCTCGGAAGTAGCGTCCGGTGGATCCAAGAGCCTCAATGTTGGCCAGATATCCGCCTCCCTCGACTGTGTAGACATTGTCGGCCTCGAACAAAGCGAACTCGGAGTCCGAAGCGACGACTTCCGCGGCGCTGAAGCCGTTGGGAAAGTTGCCGATGGGGGTCGAGGAGCGATAGAAGTTACCATTGTCGGCGCATTGAAACAGATAGCAATCGGTGGAATCGCAGATGATCCAGGGGTCAATCCCGCTCACCCCAGAGGGCATTTGGATATTAAAATCCGTCTGAGCGCTCCAGTTCAAGGGCTGGGTGGGATCGCTGTTGGTGGAGTAACTCGTACCCCACTCGGAGATCAGATACCACTTCTTCTGCGGGGCAAAATAAAAGACCTGCGGTGCCGTGCCACCAAGTTTCAGGTAAGTCGGTGTTGCCGTAGCGGCATCGCTCCAGTCTTCGGCAACGCTCAGATATTCCATGCCGTAACTGCCGGCGCTGTTGACGGTAGAGGCATAGATAACCCACCGTCCGTTGTAGAGAACAGCCGATGGATCCTTGACGGCAATATAGCCGTTCTTGGCGCTAATGAGCGGACCGGTCGATGTCCACGAATACGTTGAGGCAAATGGCGGTGTCTGGGCAACCGAGAAGCTGCCTGAGGTGAGCAAGCCGCAGAGTGCGATAGCAAACAGAGAGAGAGATTTCATGCATGGACTCCTAAAGCGCTGCGGAGCAGGTGATACAACCCGCTCCGCGACGCTTCTGTTGTGGCAACAATAGACCGCGCTCACTTGCTAGTTAATCGTGCAGGCCGTTCCGTTGAGCGCAAAGTTCGTCGGTATTGTGTTGGTGGTTCCGTTCCAGGTGCCGTTGAAGCCGAAGCCTGAGTAGCTTCCATTGGCGGGGATGTTCTCCCATGTCTGGCCGGATTGCTCGCTGACCGTCACATTGCCGCCGCTCTGCGAGACAGCTCCATTCCACGAGCTGGCGATGGTTTGTCCATTGGCGAATGTCCAGGTAAGCGACCAGCCGCTCAGCGCTGTGCTGCCGCCGTTGACGATGGTGACGTTGGCTCCGAAGTTGCTGGAGTTTTGCGGGCTGATCGTGTAGTCAACGGTGCATGCGCTGCCACCGCCGGAAGTGACGTTCAGCGTGAAGGAGGTGGTCTCAACTATGCTTCCCGAGGTTCCGGTAACGGTGATGGTAAAAGCGCCGGTGGTGGCCGTGCTGCTGGCCGTCAACGTGAGCACGCTGGAGGTTGCAGAAGAGGTCGGGCTGAAGACCGCCGTTACGCCGCTGGGAAGAGTGGAAGTCGTGAACGCTACACTGCCGGTGAAGCCGCCCGTATCCGCCACCGTGATCGTGTCGCTGCCGCTCGCGCCCTGCTTGACGGTCAGCGAAGAAGCCGATGGAGAGAGAGTAAAGCCCGACGACGATCCGCTGACAGTGATTGTGAAGGACTGCGTGCTCTTGCTGCCGCAGCTATTGGTGTAAGTGGCCGTGTAGACGTTAACGCCCACGCTCAGAGGAATGCTGTCGATCTCGCGCGCGGTGGAAGTGAATCCGCCGGGGCCGACCCAACTCCATGATCCGCCGCTGGTGGGCTGCGGGCCAAGGTCAACCACCGTCGATGTGGAACTCACCGTTGCCGCGGATTCCGCCGTCCAGACTCCGCTCACCGAGACATACGGAACAATGGCGGTGGCTGTGCAGGTACCGGTACCCACCGTCAACGCAATGTTGGTGGTGGCGGTTGTGCTGCCGGATGTTCCGGTGACAACCACTGTGACCGGTCCGCCGGTGGTAGCCGTGCTGCTGGCCATCAAAGTGAGCGTGCTGGAGGTCGTGGACGATGTCGGACTGAAGGAAGCCGTAACGCCGCTCGGCAAGCCGCTGGCCGTAAACGTGACGCTGCCGGTGAAGCCGCCCTCTGGAGTTACTGTGATGGTATCGGTCGCGGTGCTGCCCTGCGTTACAGAGAGTGTGGATGCCGAATCCGACAGTGTAAAGCCGGAACCGGTGGTTCCCGTTCCAACAAAGGTTGTGATGCTCTGTCCAGGCAGCGAGTACGTGAAGGCATCGTTCGATACGCTGACTGCGCCGAGTTGCGCTATCTGGTTCGATGCCGAAGTCTGGTAGGGCGTAACCGAGGACAACGTCGCGCCCGACAAGCTGAAGTCAACGCTCGTCGATCCGCCATTGGAGTTGACGGCCACAATCACATAGTTGCCGTTTCCCTTGTAAGAGGTGACATAGACGCCGCTGGTCGGATTGTTGTTGGCGCCGGTCATCACGTAGCCCGGGCGGACGAACTTCGAGTACTGGCCCAGGGCATAGGCATAGTAATTAGGGCTGTTTCCGTTCAACAGCAATGGCGTCCACCAGTAAACATAGGCGTTGTATTGCGCCACCGCCATCGACTGGTGATAGAGCTCGGCTGCGGCAATAGCATCGCTGATGGTCGGCTGGGCGGAGGATCCCGCCGCTGGCGTATAAGTGGTTTCTGTCATCCACACATCCTTGCCATGGTTTTTGGCATTGGTGTAGTAGAACGGCGACACTCCATACGTGTGACCAGCCACGATCGAAACGTAGCCCACCGCACTGGAATCGTCCAGCGTGGGATCGGACTCGTCGAGATTGTAGCTGTCCGACTCCGGCATCATGAGTTTGGTGTTGATCTTGCTGCCTTCCTGCTTGATCCAGGCATCCATCTGTGCGCCGCTATATCCGCAGGACTCGTAATCGGGAAGAAAGTCCGGCTCGTTCTGCACGGAGATGGCGTAGAGATTCACGCCGCCGGCCTTCTCGTAGGCAATAAACGCATTCAGATAGTTGGCGAAGTTGTCATAGTCGGAGGTGTTCAGCGTGCCGTCGTCGACGCTGCCATTGCTCTTCCAGGCTGCAGGTGGGGTCCAGGGGGTTGCGAAAACGATTACTTGAGAATTGATCTTTTGCACTTGTTGCGCATTTTGCAGTTCGGTGGACCAGTTGGAGCCGCCGGTGGTGGAGCTGGGATCGATGCGCGAGCGCAGGATGGTGAGGCCGACTTGGCCCGTGCCAACGCCATAAAGGTTGTTGGCCTGGGTGGAGTTCAGCACCGGCTGCCAGGCCGTAGAAGTGCCGTATCCGCGAATCGTCTGGTAGGTGGTGTTGAAGTTGATCGCGTCGGTGGTTTGCGCGCCGGCTACCGCGGAGGCCAGCAGAAAAACGGATGCGGCAATGTGCAATAGGGGAGTTTTCACAAAGATTTCCTCCATGTCTTACTGTTGTGGCCGGCACAAAGCAGAGACATAATCTGCTCCATACCGGCAATGGTTGTCGTAGTCGCGCCTGGTGGAATTATTTGCAGGTCGTTCCATTGACTGCGAATGAAGCGGGCACGGCGTTGGATGAGTTATTCCAACTGCCGTTGAATCCCATGCCGGTATAACTGCCACCGGCTGGAATGCTTCCGTTGTAACTCAGATTGGTTACGGTCACATTCGCTCCGCTCTGAGTCTCCGTGCCGTTCCAGAGTTGCGTAATGGTTTGTCCATTGGCAAAACTCCAGGTCAGCGTCCAATTGGAGATTGCCGTTGTGCCCGTGTTGTTGATGGTGATTGCGGCACCAAAGCCCCCTCCCCATTGGCTCGATATCGTATAGCCGATATGGCAGGCAAAGCCTGTCGTACCGGTGCCGACGATCAAGGTAATGGGGGTAGTAGCCGGAGTCAGCGTTCCGGAACTTCCGGTGATCGTGACCGTGTAGCTTCCGGTCGCGGCCGAAGTGCTGGCAGTGAAGGTAACCGCACTGCTACCCGTCGTTGGGTTGGTTGCAAATGCGGCAGTTACTCCGCTGGGCAAGGTGGATGTCGAAAGCGTAACGCTGCCGGTAAATCCGCCCACGTCTGTAACAGTGATGGTGTCAGTAGCGCTGCTGCCTTGAGTGACTGGCAGGCTGCTGGGCGAAGCCGACAAAGTGAAGCCCGGCGGGATCTTTGTCGTGACGCTCATATTGAAGCTGGTGGTTGCGGTCAGGGCGCCAGAGCTTCCGTTGACGGTTACTGTATCCGTTCCAGAGGCTGTGCTGCTGGCCGCAAAGGTCAGCACGCAGCTTCCGTTGCCGGTGATGGAAGTGCAGCCGGAGTTCGTAACACTTACGCCGCTGGGAATGCCGGTCACGCTACCGATCGCTACCGTGCCATTGAATCCGCCGCTGTCTGTTACCGTGATTGTCTCGCTCGCGGTGCCGCCTTGGGCAATCGACAAATTCGCCGGGGATGCTGAAAGCGTGAAGCTTCCTGTCTTTGATGGGCCGACGGTAAGTGTGACCGTGGTTGTGGCTGGAGTCAATGAGCCGGAGGCTCCAGTAATGGTGATCGACGTAGTTCCTTGAGGCGCTGTAGCACTGGCCGTCAAAGTTAGAAGACTGTTCCCGGTAGCCGGGTTGGTGCCGAAGACGGCGGTAACTCCGCTCGGCAGGACAGAGTTCGTAAGAGTTACGCCGCCGGTGAATCCGTCTGCATCAACCACCGTAATCGTATCTGTGCCGCTGCCGCCCTGGGCAACAGTCAGAGACGAAGCGGAGGAGGTGAGAGTGAAGCTTGGTGAAGGTGATCCGCCCAGCGGAAACTGGATGCTCTCCAGTAGGGATTCCTTCAAAGAGCTAGGCGGCGTGTTGTCATAGCTGCCGTCGAGCAAGCCATAGGTGTCTTCGCCGTTCAGCGCCCAATAAGTCCAGTTGATTGTCGGGTTGTTTTGCAGATATCCAACCAGGCTTTCAAACCACTGTCCCTGGCTGCCGGCCGCATTGCTTTCAATGTCCGAGTTGGAATTGTCCGTGCCAAATTCACCCAGCCAAACCGGCGCAATGCCGTCCGCGCTGATATATCCCCAGTATTTATTCCAAGTCGCATCCAGGCTGGCCGATGTTGTGCTGCCGTTGAACCAGGGTTGTTGGTAGAGGTTCGGTCCGTAATCGTGCGCGGAGTAAACCAGTTGGTTGGCCACGTTCAGCTTGACTGGATAGTTGGCCACGCCAATCAGGTTTCCGCCCTGCCAGCCGCAGACACCGCTATAACAGTCGTTGCCTTCCACAAAGATAAGCAGCTTGGAATTGACGGCCAGAATCGCATTCCCCGCAAGTGTGGCCGCCACCGGCCAGTTTTGCGCGGTGAGCGTAGTGGGGCAGCCGCTGGTCGCCGTGTCCCCGGTCCAGCAGGAGCCGGTTGTTGCGCCCGTGCCGGACAGATGCGGTTCGTTGCGCAGGTCCATTCCGATGACCGTCGGGTTGCCATTGAAGGTGAACTTGCTGGCGCTGTAGCGAGTGGCCATGGTCTGCCAGTCGGCGATCCAGTTTGCCTGCGGATACGCGCTGGTGTACCACAGGCCGCTGGCTTCATTCGTCTCACCAGCTTCAGAGCGATGATTGTCGAGAATCACCCGCAGTCCGATCGATCCTGCATACGCGATAATTGTATCCAAATCCGTGAGCGCGGTCTGCCCAGCAAGAGCCTGATTGACCGGACCATTGACGTAATTTGAATAATTGGTGGGAACCGGATTGCTTTCCACCAACTGGTTTGAAAATGGGATGCGGATCACATTGAAACCCAGGATTTTGATATTATTCAAAACCGTGTGATAATCCTGTGCCCAAAGTCCGTGAACAATGTAATCGGGAGTCTCGGCGCCATACCAATTGATTCCGGCGATGCGAACTTCGTTTCCATTCGAATCCAGTATCTTGTTGCCGCTGGTATGCCAGTAGCCTGTTCCCTGGCCCCATGCGCACGGCGCAAGAAGAACCGGTAACAAAGTTATCAGCGCAAATGCAAGGTACTCCAGCCGCCGTCCGCAGTGTGCCTGCGAGCGCGATTTAGAAAATGCGAATCGCATGGATGCTCCTCCAGGATCGTTCTGATGGGTGTCTTGATTGCAGAGGATCGAGGACGGAATCGGTGGTCAATCGAACGATTCCGTCCTCGTTCTTCAGTTGTGACTAACGGTTACGGCAGTCGCTAATTGACGGTGCAAGCGGTACCGTTGAGCGAGAATGCTGTGGGTATCGCGTTGGTTGTGCCGTTCCATGTGCCGTTGAAGCCGAAGCCGGAGTAGCTTCCGTTGGCGGGAATATTCTGCCAGCTTTGACCCGACTGTTCGCTTACTGTGACTTTGCCGCCGCTCTGCGATACAGCTCCATTCCAGGAGTTGGCAATGGTCTGTCCGTTGGCGAAGCTCCAGGTCAGCGACCAGTTACTCAAAGCGCTGCCGCTGTTGTTCTTGATGTTGATGGTTGCTCCGAACTGACTGGTGTTCTGCGGAGAGATCGCATAGTCGACCTCACACGCGCCGCCCGTAGGAGTGACCGTCACTGTGATCGAGGTAGTAGCAATGGTGGATCCCGAGGCTCCGTTGACGGTGATAGTGGCTGTTCCGCTGGCCGTGCTGCTGGCCTTCAGCGTCAGCGTGTCGCCGCTGACCGTAACCGTGACGCCGGAGTTCGAGCTGCTGGCGGTCAGTGTGACGGTGCCGGTGAAGCCGCCGGTATCGGTGACTGTGATGGCATCGGTTGTGCTGGCGCCCTGAGCGAGCGTCACAGCGGTTGAGGCGGGAGTCAGCGTGAAGCCCCCTGCATTGACCGTCACTGCAATCGAAGTTGTAGCGGTGGTGGATCCCGAGCCTCCGTTGACGGTGATAGTGGCTGTTCCGCTGGCCGTGCTGCTGGCCTTCAGCGTCAGCGTGTCGCCGCTGACCGTGACCGTGACGCCGGAGTTCGAGCTGCTGGCGGTCAGAGTGACGGTGCCGGTAAAGCCTCCATTGTCGGTGACCGTGATGGCGTCGGTGGTGCTGGCGCCTTGAGCGAGCGTCACAGCGGCTGAGGCCGGAGTCAGCGTGAAGCCCGCCGCATTCACCGTCACTGCAACCGAGGTGGTAGCGGAGGTGGAGCCGGAGATTCCCGTGACGGAGATAGTTGCTGTGCCTGTAGCCGTGCTGCTGGCCTTCAGCGTCAACGTATCGCCGCTGACCGTGACCGTGACGCCGGAGTTCGAGCTGCTGGCGGTCAGAGTGACGGTACCGGTAAAGCCGCCGGTATCGGCAATCGTGATGGCGTCGGTGGTGCTGGCGCCTTGGGCTAGGGTCACAGATGTCGAGGCGGGAGTCAGCGTGAAACCGCCGCCTCCAGAGGATGCAAGAACCGGATAGGCGTCCTCCACCAACTGCTCGAACTCAGTCAGCCAGAAGGTGCCGGCGGTAGGCGAGTTCGGAATCGAGTTCGCGATGGTGTCGGCGCCGGCCTGCGGGTTCGCGGTCACCGGGTTGCAGTTCGGATCGCCACCTGTTTCAGGGTTAGTTGTGCTGTAGTACGTGCTGCCCGGATAAGTGCCGTCCGCTTCTCCCGGAGGCTTCACCCAGACGTAAGCGCTTACGCCGGAGGTGGGGTTCACTACCGGCAGCACGCCGATTCCGGCATTCTCCTGGTTGCACCACTGCCCTGAGGAGTTGCGCAGATCGATCTTGCTTTCGTTCACAAAGGTGTCGATGTTGGTGCTGGTGCCTGCGGCTGTCGGCCGCACTTGGTAGGCGCTGGTGCCGCCGCCGTTCGTGACAGAGGTGTTGCCCCAGCCGTTGCGCGAGGTGTCGATCAGGAAGCCGATCGTCGACGGGAAGCCTCCTCCGGGCGTATGCGCCTGGCCACGCGGGTCAGTGTAGCCAGCCGTGGCTGACGCGGTCAGAGCCTGCAAGAAGTAGGTTTTGTAGGAGAGTTCATCGATCGCCGGATTCCACTGATAGAAGTCGCCGGTAAAGATACCGCTGGAAGTGCTGGTTGAGGTCTCCGGTCCGCCTGCAACCTCATCCCAAACGATATACGGTTCTGTGAGAGGACCATAGTTGGCCGTATTGGTGATGAAGCCGTCGATGGTCGCATATCCAGCCGACAGTTGCTGTGCGAAACTGCTGAAAAATTGGACTGCATAGGCCGTGTTGGATGTCCAGCCGAGCCAGCCGTGATGGCCAATGTCCAGATAATTGTAAGCGTTCGGCAATTTGTGGAAGGTGTTGGCCGCGAATGTAATGCCCTGATAATACACACCGGTCGAGGGAATATTAAGGGTGGGGGTGGCCGTTTGGGTCCAGCTTGTGGCTACGCCTGCGTTGCTCACGCCGCCGTTGGCAGCGACGCAGGGGGCATCGGTAAAGCTGAGGCCGGAGTTGGTAATCAGGTTTGGCAGCGAGTCATCCTCAATCACCAGCACAAAGCGAACATTCGAGGGCGCTGCTTTCAGGATGTTATAGATGGGAGTAATGTAGTAGTTCTCATACTCCTGAATGCCGGTTCCGGTCATCGCAGGTCCGCCGCCGATCGGTACATCGCCGCCGGCGATGCTCAATTCGCCATTGGATGCCAGTGCCGCGCAGTCGCGTTGCGGCAGATCGTAAATAACAAGCTGCACGACGATCTCTGCGCCGTTGGCTTGAGCAACAGCCGCGTTGATGTGCTGTTGCAGGCTCATGCGGCCAGTTGCCGTGCCGTTGCCGTTGACGGCCGTAATGGCCGCGATATGGTCCAACCAGACGAATGTCGGCTGCTTGGCGACTGTTGCCATCTTTCCTGCAAGCGAAGGATCGGCGGCTTCCGCGGTGGCGACTTCAGCGGTGTAGTCCGGGTTGACGTACACCATTGCGCCCGAGTAAGGATTGGCGACGTGAGTCTGAGCCGGGGCGCCTGGCGTAACCAGGGTCAGCAAAAATACCGCGAGTACCGTCAAGTACCCGCTCATCAGGCGAACATATATCCGTCTGCGGGGGGAGCTGTATTGCTGTGACATGAATTCTCCTAGTGCGAAGCCAATCCAAATCCAGGGAACGAACCTGATGCCGATCGATCGGGTTGAAATGAATCATCGTCATTCCATGAGTCGAGACAATAACGTCCCTGCACAGGCTTCGAGCTTGCGCTCGGCGCCTTGCTTCACAAAAACCAAGTTTGCAAAGTGGAGTTCAACTCCGTGCGAAGAGGCACGGGCACTGTCTTAGGTAAGCGATGTGACGCAATCACATTCGCATGCGCCCTCAAGAGACGGGGCAATGATAAGACAGCGAGCAGGGAAACAAGAACCACTACCAGCGGAGTACCGTCGGCAGATCAGCCAATGAACTGACAGGGCAACAACTCACTCCGTCACACATTCGTTCGACTGCATGGTTACGTTTAAGCGTGTGAGTCGATGGGTGTCAAGTTACTAAAGTATGTTACCGCGCAACCGTCATACAAATGTTTGCGTTACAAAAAGTGGAACCCTGGATGATTTCTCCGGCAGCTCGGCCTCGATAGATCGCAAAAAATGGAACTGCTCCTGTGGTATGCCATTCCCAACAGACGTCGTCACTTGGACAGTTCGATGAAGGAGGAATGGCCGGTTTGGTATTGCGATTCAGCGGTCAGATACCGCCCTGGGCCTGGATTTCGAGCAATCTTCGAATGCGCGGCTTTACGCCTCCGGCTTCCACGGCTGGCAGCAGCGCCAGGCCCTCCTTTGCTGCTGCGCGGCTTTTTTCCCTCTGGCCCGTGGCGCGATAAGCCTGGCCCAGGGTCAGCAGCATCGACGGCATTTTGCGATGGCTCAATGCAACCGCCCGTTCGGCAAAGGTAAGGGCCAACTGTGGATCTCTGAGAGAGGCTGGCTCGGCGATCAGATAATCCTTTGCCGCCGAATCCAGAATAGCCGCCGAGCTTTGCTCTTTCGCTCCCAATTGTCTCATCGCGGCGAGTCCTCGTTTGACCAGATCCTCAGAGTCCGCTCCACCACGCAGAATGGATTGAATGGTGCCCAGACGAACCTGTACGTCCGCCCTCTCCGGTTCGATCTCATCCTCCAGGCGATTCAGCTTCTGCAACTTTTCCAGGACCAGCAGTTCCTGATTGAGCAGCGCCTCTGCCGCGGCCAGGCTCTTCCGCCGGCTGGTCGCCGAGGCGCCAAGCGCCGGATCGGCCGCCGCCTCATACCCCTGTGCCCAGAGGTCGAAGGAGATTTCCAGATCGAGCAACGCGCGCTGGTCCTGAGGGTCAGCCGCCACAAGCCCCTGATGTATCCGAACAACCCCGGCAGTAAGCGTGCTTGCCTCCGCGTATTCCCCCAATTGGATTCGAGCATCGGCCTCCTCCTGCAGCATGTGCTCGCGCAGGCGAAGGTTTCTTAGTTGTTCCTGCTCCTCGCCAGGCAGGGAGGCAAGACATCGGATGCCCAACTGAACGTCCTTCAGCGCCTGCGCCGGATCTGTTTCGCTCTCAACTTCACCAATCTTCAGATGGTTCAAGGCGAGTCCACGTGCGGCGCGCTCCAGCTTCGGATCGATCTGCAATGCCTGATTCATCCAATCGATGTCATGCCGATATGCGGTCAAAGCGCCAGGCAGATCATTCAAACTCTCGGTGCTTGACAAGCCCAACTCATCGCCCAGAACGCCGTAGGCTGAGGCCGTATCGATTAACTCGATTGGAGTGACGGGAGGAATCGCAAGTCGTCTTTCGAAACTGGCGATTGACGCACGAGCTGAATCGATGGCCTGTTGTGTGGGTGCGGTTCCGAAGAGAATCTCGCTGCGGGAGATTTGTGCCTTGCCCAACGTATGCAGCGCTTCGCGATCGATGGAGCCGGCTCCGGCCCAGGGCGCGCTCAAGGCGATCGCCTTATCGATGCTGGCCAGCGCGGCCGTGCTATCTCCCAGATTCTGCGAGTAGGAGTTTCCCTGCAGGTTTCCCAGTTGGATATAGGCATTGGCCAGATCGAGCTGCGTCTGGCGGTCGCCGTGCGCGTCGGCGGCCATGCGGTCCAGATGTTCGAGCACGCTGGTCACCAGCAGCTTTTGCGCGTTCGTCGAGCCGGGAATCTGCTGGATGGCGTCGTCGAGTTCGGTCAGCAGGCTGTTGCTCAACTGGCGCAGATCGGCTGAGCGGGCCTCGGCCTTGCGCCGCTCTTCTTCAGCCACGCGCCGCGCCTGGTTGGCCATTCTTGCCTGCCAAAGCACGCCCGCCACACCGGCCAGCAGTGTGACCAGCAGCAGGGCCGCCGCCGCCAAGCCCCATCGGTGGCGGCGGATGAACTTCAGGGCGCGGTAACGCACCGTGCCGCGCCGCGCCGCCACCGGCTGTCCTTCCAGATAGGCGCGAAGATCGTCGCTCAGCCGTTCGGCTGTGAGATAACGCTGCTGCGCTTCCTTGCGCAGAGCCTTCAGCAAAATCGCTTCCAGATCGGCATCCAGCCCCTGATCACCGGCCGCCGCCGAGGGCCTGCGCGGAGCCTCCTCGCAGATGGCGCGCAGCATCTCGCCGGTGGCCATCTCCTTGAACTCATAGGGAGCAGTTCCGGTCAGCAGAAGATACAGCAGCACGCCCAGCGAGTAACTATCCGATGCCGTGGTGATCGCATTGCCCAGCACCTGCTCCGGGCTCGCATACTGCGGCGTAAAGGACAAATAGCCTTCGCGGGTCAATTGGCTCTCATGCCCTTCCTCTGAGGGTGAAAGCAGTTTTGCGGTTCCAAAATCCAGTAGCCGCGGCGTGCCGTCGCTGGCCACAAGAATGTTATCCGGCTTCAGATCGCGGTGAACGATGAAGTTCTGATGGGCAAACTGCACCGCCTCGCAGACGCGCAGAAATAACTCGATCCGTTGCGCCTGAGTTAGCTGCCGCTCCTCACAGAAGCGATGGATGGGTAAGCCGTCCACGTACTCCATCACCAGGAACAGCTCGTCTTCAGCGGTCACGCCCCCGTCCAGCAGCCGGGCAATGTACGGATGTTGCAGGCTCGCCAGGATCTGCCGCTCCTGGCGAAATCTCTCCCGGAACAAATCGGTCTCAAAGGGCCGGTCGATCAGCTTGATGGCGACCATCTGCTCAAATTGACCGTCGGCGCGATGCGCCAGATAGACGGCTCCCATGCCGCCGCGCCCCAGCAGCCGGTCAATCTCGTATGGCCCAACCGGCTTGCGAACCGGCGGGCTCGGGACGATTCGCGGTTCGGCCCGGCAGCTGGCCATCAGCAGCTCTTCCGCTTCACAGGCTTCCACCAGGCAACGCACCTCATCCGCCAGTGCCGAATCCTGCCCGCATCGAGCCGCCATCAAATCCGCTCGCCGCTCTTGGCTTGCGCCCAGAGCCTCGGTGACGATCGCTTCGATCAGAAGAAAACGCTCGGTGGTTTGGGCCATTTGGAAATGCGGCTCTCCGTTGGACGATTGTCTTGAACCCCATATTGCGAACCGTGGACGCAAACTGCGTCAACTCATCCCATCGCCGGCCGGTGCACGCGGGCGAAGGCGCTGATAAAGCCATCCTTTGATGAACTTCATCTCGCGATCGACCGTGGCTTTGGACAGCCCCATCACCTCCGCGGTCTCCTCCGCCGTGCAGCCCAAAAAATATCGCAACTCGACCAGCTTGACCTTGTCCGCATCGAGCTCGCCCAGTTCGTCCAGCGCGCGGTTCAGGTCCAGCAGCTCGGGGCTGTCGATCTTCACCCAGAGAAGCTCTTCGTTCAGCGGCACGCACTTCTGGTGCCCGCCCCGCATCTTGATCTGGTTCTCACGCGCATGGTCGATCAGGATCATGCGCATCATGCGCGCGCAGAAGATATAGAAGTGACGGCGGTCTTCCCAGGAGGCCTTCTTCTGGTTCAGCAGCCGCAGGTAAAGCTCGTGGACCAGAACGGTGGCTTGCACCACATCCGGATTCATCTCCCGATGAATATATCCCGCGGCCATATTCCGCAGTTGGGGATAGACCAGGGGAACCAGCTCGTCAAAGGCGGAGGCTTCGCCCTCTCTCCACTTCGCCAGCAGCAGCGTTATTTCGCCCATGGCCGACCCCAATCCGCTAAAAACTATGGATAGATTATGCGTTCAGATTACCACCAATTCCCGCCATTTTCATACGCTTATCCGAACTCTGTGCCCGCCACGGCGCGCCGTGAAAAGAAATATCCAGGAATCGTGAGGCATCTTTCCCGCGCCGCTCGCAACACAATCAAACAGAAGAAACAACCGATCCCTTCTTGTGATCGCTCCGGGTGAAGGTGTGTGATCGCCTCTGTCGTCAGCTCGTCACAGGATGATCGGCAGAGATTTGAACAAATGACGGCTTTCTTGCATTGCCTCGGATTGATGATTCGTCCCAGCGAACCCGATCGCCCGTGGGGTTCAGGGGCAACAGCCGGCAAGGCTTGCAGGCCGGCAGCTTGGCCAAGGAGTGAGTTTTCATGATGCATTCCAAGATCTGTCTGACTGCCGATATGCACGATTTTGTCCGCAGCGGAATTGAAAGCGGACGATACGAAAATGCCGCCGACCTGATGCGGGCCGCCTTGCGCGCCCTGCATCGGGAAGAGTCCGCCGAGGCCAGGCGCAAGGCCAGCACCATTGCCGAAGTCGACGTCTTCAGGAAGATGTGGGAGATGGCCGCCAAAGCTTCTCATGATCAGCCTTCGTCCTGAATCCACAGCCTTCGCTCACCCGCCACGCACAACACTGTAGCGCCGGTCTCCTGCGCGATAAAGTAGCGCCGGTCTCCTGCGCGATAAAGTAGCGCCGGTCTCCTGCGCGATAAAGTAGCGCCGGTCTCCTGCGCGATAAAGTAGCGCCGGTCTCCTGCGCGATAAAGTAGCGCCGGTCTCCTGACCGATAAAGTAGCGCCGGTCTCCTGACCGATAAAGTAGCGCCGGTCTCCTGCGCGATAAAGTAGCGCCGGTCTCCTGCGCGAT
>Ga0302275_10002008_pt1 | contig 21747 bp, 10 predicted proteins | sample III_Bog_N2_2_FD_200229 | JGI IMG/M metagenome (GOLD analysis project Ga0302275, IMG submission 200229) | Peat permafrost microbial communities from Stordalen Mire near Abisko, Sweden - III_Bog_N2_2 | ecosystem: Environmental > Terrestrial > Soil > Wetlands > Peat | place: Sweden: Abisko... | reverse complement strand
TCATTGCCCACGCCCACGGAATAACCGGATTCCACCGCGATGCGGTGATAATCCGGAGTTTTTTTCTGGGCCTCAATCAACCCGCCCCACGCGGCGTCCGAGCCAATGGAGATATCCATGGCACGAAACAACTCGATCCCCTCCAGGGGCGAGAGCGCGGTGGTTTCCCGCAGCTTTTGCAACGGCCGGTAGTCGCCGCTGTTGCGCGCTTGCAGCGCCCGCACCCAGCGGCTCACGTCGGGATCAGCCGATTTGATGTCCTTCAATGCGTCGAGCGCTGCTGACTGATCATTCATCAACGTCAACAGCATGGCGGCGGCCATATTCCCATTCAGATCATAGCCGCCGCCCAGAAAGCGGGCCATCGCCAGATGCGCGGTCATGCGGTTGAGCGGCAGGCGGATGTCAAAAAACCAGCCCGAATGTTCCCGCAGGGCGAAGGCCCCCAGCAACACCGCCGCCTGCTGGTGCAGGGCGGCATCGGAAAAACCGCCGGCCAGCGCCGACGACAGCGTTTGATTTTCCTTTTCGATGGTCGCCGCCGTGCCGTCCGTCAATTTTCCGAGCAGCGTGGTGTCGGCGGTCGCGTTGTTACCGGGGGCATTGAGTTGCAGGTGACCGGCCAGGAACGCAGCCAGGGCGTCATACACCTCGGGCGACCAAATGGGGCCGTTGACGTTCAGGGTGGTTTTCAGGCCGCGATGCTTTTTGTCCAGATTGAAGGAAAGTTCATAAACGGGCGCGCGAAACTGCGAAGCGGGGGTTTCCGTGGCGGTGACGGAAAACGTCTCGGCCGGGGGCGGTTCATGAAACCGGGCATAATACATCTGCTCCGCCAGGTCGGTGGCGATGGCCTCCACAATGAACTGTGACTCGTCTTGGAAAGGCGTCGGAAAATAGTTGGATGACACCGGGCTGGCAGGTTTACAGCCGGTCAACCCGCAGAGGACCAGCAACAGACATAATTCCACATTCCAATTAATTTTATAAGGCATAAAATGGCGCCCTTCACGATTTTGGATGACGTAAACTTGATAAAATGTGCCCATAAAAAAACCCCGTCTTGCGACAGGGTAAATTGGTTGCGGGGGCTGGATTTGAACCAACGACCTTCAGGTTATGAGCCTGACGAGCTACCGGGCTGCTCCACCCCGCGATCAAGGAAAGCACCTTAGCCCACCCGCCGGCCCACCGCAAGCAGTTTCCACATCTATTTGCGCTGAAAAATCAGGCGTAAAGCGGCCCGAAATTCGCGCAGGCCCGGTAATCGGCGCCTTCCAGATCGGCGGTGCCGAACGCCGCCCAGGCGCTGGGTCGGAATACCCGCTCCGCCGCCACGTTGTGCATGTAGACCGGAATGCGCAGCATCGCGGCCAGCGTGATCAGGTCCGCCCCGATGTGACCGTGGCTGATGGAACCATGGTTGGCCCCCCAGTTGTTCATCACGCTGTAAACATCGCGGAAGGCCCCGGCACCGGTGAGGATGGGCGCAAACCAAGTGGTCGGCCAGGTCGGATTCGTCCTTTGATCCAGGATGTCATGCACTTTGGCGGGCAGGTCAATGGTGTAACCCTCGGCCAGTTGCAGGGCCGGTCCGAGCCCTTTCACCCAATTGAGCCGGCACATCGTCACGGGCATGCCGCCGCGCGTAAGGAAGCGGCTGGACCAGCCGCCGCCGCAAAAATATTCCGTGATGGCCGGATGCCAGGTGGTCGCACCAAGACATTTTTTGGCCTCGGCTTCCGTGATTTCCCAGAAGGGCTTCAGGGCCGGCTTCCCGTCGCGGGCCTGCTGGCCGGTGCCGTCGAGGGTGGCCGCGCCGGAGTTGATCAGGTGCAACAGGCCGTGGGCGGCCGGGCCGGTGAGCTTGTGTTTGGCCACCCGCTGGACGGACTCGGGACTCCAGTAAGTCCGCACATCGGCAAAGATCTGGGCGGTATTGGTGAGCAGATGGCCCAGCAACATGGAAGCGCCGTTGAGACTGTCGTTCTCCGTGGCCACGATGTAGGGGGCGCGGAGACCGTTCCAATCGAACGAGGTATTGAGGATGGCCTCCAGAAAATCGCCGTTGGGCTGATAATCGGTCCATTGGCGCTGGCCCTGAAAACCCGAGACCAAGGCGTTGTGGCCGTGCGCTTCTTCGCCAAAGCCAAGTTCGGCCAGCCGGGGATTACCGACCATCAGGTCACGGGCGATGAGAGCCATTTTGACCGATTTCTCCCATTCCACGTCCAACTGGGCGCGGGAACGCCGGGTTTTGGGCGAGTTATAATCCTTGCCCTCGGGGCAATGTTTTTTGACCCAAGCCAGGGCGCGGGTATATTCCTCCGGATCATAAATTCCCTTGTCCATGCGGCGCAGAAATTCCGTCATGTCAAGGGTCTCGACCCTCATGCCGAGATGCTCCTCGAAGAACGACTGATTCACAATCGAACCGGCAATGCCCATGGAGACCCCGCCCATGCCGAGGTAGGATTTGCCGCGCATGAGCGCGGTGGCCAGGCCGGCCCGGGCGAACTGCAACAGCTTGGCCTGTACGTCCGGCGGCAGGCTCTGATCGCCGCCATCCTGCACATCCCGGCCGTAAATACTGAACGCCGGCAGCCCCTTCTGGGTGTGGCCCGCCAGCACGGCGGCCAGATAAACCGCCCCGGGCCGTTCCGTGCCGTTAAAACCCCACACGGCCTTGGGAATGGCCGGCGTCATGTCCATCGTTTCAGAGCCGTAGCACCAGCAGGGCGTCACCGTCAGCGAGACGCCCACACCGGCGCGGGCGAATTTTTCCGCGCAGGCGGCCGCTTCCGCCACCCCGCCGATGCAGGTGTCGGCGATGACGCATTCCACCGGCTGACCGTTGGGATAACGGAGGGTGGTGGCAATCAATTGGGCGGCGGCTTTGGCCTGCGCCATCGTTTGGTTTTCCAGCGATTCGCGGACGCCGCCGAGACGACCGTCAATGGTGGGGCGAATCCCGATTTTGGGTGGGGAACCGGTGAAGACGGATAATGCTTTCATATCAATAATGGTTGTTGCGGCTTCCATGATGGCAAACCGCCCGGGATTGGTAAGCCAATTTGCATGGACACCGGCATCAAAAACTTGGATTTATCACAGGTTCGCCGCCATCAACCCGCTCACGCCGCATGGGTGGCGCGATAGGCCGAAGGCGTGACCTGGCAAAGCCGGGTGAAGACGCGGCTAAAGTAGGCTGGATCGGCAATGCCAACGGCATCGGCAATTTCCTTGACCGAATCCCGGCTGGTGAGCAGCAGATACTGCGCCCGTTCAATCCGGCGGCGCGTCAGATAATCCAGCGGCCGGACCCCCACCACCCGTTTAAATTGGTCGGAAAAGTAAGTGGGATGCAGCCCCACGACCCCGGCCAGGTCGGCCAGCACAATGGGTCGTCGCATGTTGAGATGAATGAATTCCTGCACGGCCAAAAACTGCCGCGTGACGCGGGCGTGGACCCCTTCCTGTGGCCGGGCGGTTTTCAAGAATTCTGCCACCAGCAAAGTCAGCGCCCCCCGCGCCTCGAAACCCGCCAAAGCCCCGGCGGCGGGTTCGGCCAGGCTGCTGACCTCGGGAAAATGCTTGTATTCCTCGCGCCCGGGATCAAAACAGGGCAGTTTGCGGTCGGGATAAATGGCCTCCAACCGCTGAAACAACGCCAGCGCCCCGGCCGGCGAGGGCAACTGATAACCACAATCCAGCAGCGAAAAAAGGTCAAGGCCGGTGGGCAGCCGGGTGGAAAAATGCAGGTGATAATGATTGAAATGCCGGGCGCAGAAACAGTCATGAACGGCAAAGGCGGGCACCAAATGCAATTGCCCGGCCCGCAGGACAAAGGTGCGGTCGTGATGCCGGACCTCCGCCCGCCCGTCGAGAATCAGCCACAGCCGGGAGAATGGACTGATCACATTTTGGAAATTCCACCAGCGCCCGGCATCGGTGCGCTGCACCGCCAGAACTTTTAAATCCAGGGCGTTCAGCAATTCAGGGTTCAACAGGCCGGCCATGCCCGGGAAACTAGTCCGTCCGGGAACGCATTTCGAGCCCGAACTTTGACGCACGGGCACACGGGCGCATATTGAGACACTGCCCCCGGGTCGCAGAGTTCAGTCCGTTTTAATGCCTGGGGGTGTGCCGGGGATTCGATTGGCCGGCCGGCCGGCTTCGGACGGAGAAGCGGCATAATTGCCGTGCTCCGACCGATTTGCGGTGCGGGGTCAGTGTCAAAACAAGTCCGGCTGCCAAACGCAACCGGGCCGGATCCGGCGGCGGTTGGCCGGCCCATGGGCCGGCCAACCGAGGTCCCGCCTACCGGCGCAGGAAATTCAAGGGTGCACTGGCGGGCATTTCGTGGGCGCAGGGCTGGTTGATCGGTGCGTCCGGGATGCGGTCGTTGGGGGTGACGATGTGGTTGGCCAGCATCCAGGTCTCCACTTCTTCACCGCTGATGTCCGGCAGCATGTGCCCGTTGATCTCCACGCAGGGGCTGAGCATCTGGCCGGTCTTTTCGATCATTTCCTGGCGCTGGAGGGGATCGTTGATTACGTCGCGGTCTTCGTAGGGCAGGTCATATTTGCGCAGCACGGCGCGCACGCCCTGGCTCCAGCCGCAGGTGGGTTTCAAATAGGCGATGATTTTTGGTTTGTTCATGGCTTTACGATAATTGTTATTAAGCTGACAATACAGTGCCATATTTCCCGGAGGGTGGCAAAATTATTATTTTTCGCGCCGGCGCGCGTGTCCGCTTTCGCCGGGCTTGACAACGCGGCTGATTTTTCCACCATGCAGGGGTGGCATTGTTCAGCATACAAGATGATTTTCATTACGAGATCGTCCGCAAAATATTTGAGGGCGGCATGGGCATCGTTTATGAGGCCGAACAGCATGGCGCCCGCGACTTTGTCAAACGGGTGGCCATCAAGGTGATCCGCCCCAGTTTTGCCAGCCAGAAGATGTTCATTGAGAACTTCATCGGCGAGGCGAAACTGGTGGCCGACTTGATCCACACCAACATTGTTCAAACCTACCATCTGGGCGAGGCCAACGGCATGTGTTTCATCGCCATGGAGTTGATCCGGGGCGTCAATCTGGAGCAATTCACCCAGCAGTTGGAGGAAAAGAACAAGGTGCTGCCCAAGGAACTGGCCGTGTTCATCACCAGCCGGGTCGCCCGCGGACTCGCCTACGCCCATGCCAAGACCGACCGGGATGGCAAGCCGCTGGGCATTGTCCATCGCGATGTCAGCTATAAAAACATCATGATCGCCTTTGAAGGCGATGTGAAGCTGACGGATTTTGGCATCGCCAAGGCGCAGGGATTTTTGACCGATCAGGAGGGCGATGTGGTGGCCGGGAAGGCGGATTCCATGAGTCCCGAGCAGGCGGATTTCCAAATCACCGACAAGCGTTCGGACTTGTTCTCGGCCGGGGTGGTGATGTCCCACCTGCTGCTGGGCCGGAATATTTTCAAGGGCGAGAACGCGGAGGAATCGCGCCGGCGCATCCTGAACCAGCCGATCCCGGATTTCCGGGCCCTGGACGCGCGCATTGACGACAAACTGAACGACATTTTGCACCATTGTCTGGCGCGCGACCTTTCCCGGCGTTATTCCTGCGCGGACGATTTGATGTACGATCTGGAATATTACATGTATCACGATGGTTACGGGCCCACGAATGAAACGCTGGGCAAGTTCATCCGCGAATTGTTCGGTCAGGAGACCGGACGGATCAAACGGGATCAATCCCTGGAAAAAACCGTGCTGTTGGAAGCCACCGCCCGGTTGAAAAACCGCAAACTGTGACGGCCATGAAAAAATCCGGCGCCGGGAAGATCAATCTCGGACTCATCCAAACCGCCTGCACCGCGGATCCCGGGGCGAATCTCAGGCTGACGGCGGACTTGGTGACCAAGGCCGCCCAATCGGGGGCGCACATTATCTGCACGCAGGAATTGTTTCGCTCGCAGTATTTTTGCCAGCACGAGGATCACGCCCATTTTGCCCTGGCGGAAACCATCCCCGGTCCCAGCACCGAGGCGTTCCAGAAAATCGCCCGGAAACACGGGGTGGTGATTGTGGCGTCCCTGTTTGAAAAACGGGCGGCGGGCCTTTACCATAACACGGCGGTGGTCATTGATGCGGATGGCGCGCTGCTGGGCCGGTATCGCAAGATGCACATCCCGGACGACCCGCTGTTTTACGAGAAGTTTTATTTCACCCCGGGCGACCTCGGGTTCAAGGCGTGGGCCACCCGTTACGGGAAGATCGGCGTGCTCGTTTGCTGGGACCAGTGGTATCCGGAAGCCGCCCGGCTGACGGCGTTGCAGGGGGCGCAAATCCTGTTTTATCCCACGGCCATCGGCTGGCATCCGGCGGAGAAGGCGAAATACGGCGAACGGCAGCACGCCGCCTGGGAAATCATCCAGCGCAGCCATGCCGTGGCCAACGGCTGTTATGTCGCCGCCGTGAACCGGGTGGGTCATGAAGTCATTGACGGCGTGGGGGGCGACGGTTTGGAATTTTGGGGCCGGAGCTTTGTGGCGGGCACCTCCGGCGAAATTCTGGCCAAAGCGAGCCATGACCGGGAGGAAATTCTCATCGTCCCCGTTGATCTGGCCAATGTGGAAACCACGCGGACCCACTGGCCCTTCCTGCGGGACCGGCGGATTGATGCCTACGCAAATCTCACCAAACGTTACGATGACTGATTCCAAATCGCTCTCAAGATGAGACTCATTCGCTGGTCTTTTGGGAGGCTGGCCGCGTTGCTCGCTGGGCACAGACCGCTGCGGGTATGCGCCTCGCTCGCCCCTTGCCAGCCTCCCAAAATCCGGCGCGCCTTAGTCTCATCTTGAAAGCTCATTGGAATGATGCTGCCGAGCGGCCGCTGGTTTGGATCACCGGGGCGGGGGGATTCATCGGCCGTCACCTGGTGGCCAGCGCCGGAGAATTCGCCCCGCACTGGCGGGTGCGGGCGCTGGGCCGGCCGCATTTTGATCTGCTTGATTTCACCGCCGTGGAGGCGGAATTCCTCCGGGACCGGCCGCAACTGATCATTCACTGTGCCGCCCTCAGTTCGGTGGCGGAGGCCAAAGCCAATCCCGCTTTGGCGCAACGGTTGAATGTGGAGGCCACCCGCTTGCTGGCCGGTCTGGCCGATGGGGGAACGTTGGTTTTCTTCTCCACGGACTTGGTGTTTGACGGTCGCCAGGGGAATTATCGGGAGACGGACGCGGTGAATCCGCTGCACTTCTATGGCGAGACCAAGGCGACCGCCGAGCAGGTGGTGCTGGGCCATCCCCGGCATCTGGTGCTGCGGACCTCCATCAACGGGGGCGGTTCGCCCACCGGCAACCGGTCGTTCAACGAACAGTTGCGCGTTGCGCTGCAAAACGGGCCGGGCATGACGCTCTTCACGGATGAGTTTCGCTCGCCCATTCCGGTGCGGGTCACGGTGCGCGCGCTGTGGGACTTGGTGGCGAAAAATTGCGCCGGCCTCTTTCATGTGGCCGGGGCGGAGAAACTTTCCCGCTGGCAGATCGGCCAGCTGCTGATCCGGCGCTGGCCCGAACTACATTCCAAGGCCGACGCCATTAAAGCCGGCTCAGCCCGGGACTTTCCCGGTCCGCCCCGGGCGCTCGACACCTCCCTGGCGGTGGCCAAGGTGCAATCCGTGCTCTCTGTTCCCCTGCCCGGCTTGACCGATTGGCTGGCGGCCAACCCGCATGAACCTTTCTGACGGGATCTATCGCGGCCGGCTGGCCCCGTCGCCCACGGGTTGGTTGCATCTCGGCCACGCCCGGACGTTCTGGACCGCCCGGCAGCGGGCGCTGGCCGCCGGTGGTCAACTGATTCTGCGCAACGAGGATTTGGACGCCGCCCGCTGCCGGCCGGAATTCGTCCGGGGCCTGTTCGAAGATTTGCACTGGTTCGGTTTTAACTGGACGGAAGGCCCGGATTGCGGCGGGCCCGCCGCGCCCTATCAGCAAAGCGCGCGCATGGATTGCTACCGCGCCGCCTTGGAACAATTGCGGGCGGGCCAATATATATATCCCTGCACCTGTTCGCGCAGAGACATCCTGGCCGCCGGCCGGGCCCCCCATGCGGCGGATGATGCGGAGCCGCTTTATCCCGGCACCTGCCGGGGGCGGACGGCGGCCGCTATCCCGCCCGGGAAATTCGCCTGGCGCTTCCGGGTGCCGAACCCCGCCGTCGTGTCGTTTGTGGACGGCCATGAGGGTAAACAAACGTTTGTGGGCGGCCGGGATTTCGGTGATTTTGTGGTCTGGCGGCAGGACGACCTGCCGGCGTATCAACTGGCCTGCGTGGTGGATGATGCCGCCATGCAAATCACCGAGGTGGTGCGCGGCGCGGATTTGCTGCTCAGCACCGCGCGGCAGCTATTGTTATACCACGCCCTGGGGCTGACCCCGCCCCGATTTTATCACTGCCCCCTGCTGCTGGATGACACGGGCCGGCGCCTCGCCAAGCGGCATGACGCCCTGAGCTTGCGCACCCTGCGCGCCGCGGGCCGGACGCCGCAGGAATTCCAGCGGTTATGGGCGGCTGATCCCGCCTCACTCCAACGCCCCGGCCAGTAATTCCGCCATGTGGCAGGTGTGGATGGGAACCTCGGCGAGGTGTTCGATTTGATGCCGGCAACTGGTGCCGGAAGCCACGACAATGTTGCCGAACGGCTGGTGTTTGATGAGATTCATCAGGGGGGCGGCGATCTTTTTGGAGAGTTCGTATTTGGATTCCAGCGCCCCGAAGGCCCCGGCCATGCCGCAGCAGCCGGTGTCAAACAGGGTCACCTCGCGCTGCGGCAGCCGTTCCGCCAGCCGCCGCATGTAATCCGGGTTGGCCAAAGATTTGGCGTGGCAGTGGACGTGGATGGTCACATGCTGCGGCTGGGCGTTGAAGGTGAGTGCGTCCGGCTCCTTCACCAGCAGGTCGGCGATGAATTGTTCAAACAAAAAACAACGCCGGGCCAGTTCGCGGGCACCGGGCAATTTCAACTCCTCGTAATCCTGCACAAACATGGAATGGCAGGACGGTTCGAGAAAGAGGATGGGCAGGTCGGCCGCCGTGGCCTGCAACAGCGCCAGGTTATGGCGTCCCAGCGCCGCCGCCGTTTCGAGATGGCCCAGCCCGAATGCGGGCCGGCCGCAACATTTGCGGTGCTTTGGCAACACCACCTCATAGCCCGCCGCCTGGAGCACCCGCACGGCGGCCATCCCGATCTCCGGCTCATGATAACGCACAAACGTGTCGTCCCACAGCAGCACCCGGCCCCGCGCGGGCTCCCGGACCGCCGGCTGTCTGGCCAGCCAACGGTCAAAGCGCTTGTGGGCGAAGAGCGGCAGGGCGCGCTCCGGCGTCAGGCCCAAAACCCGGTTGGCAAAGCGCCCGAAGAGGCGGAGTTGCAAAAAGCCATTGGCCAGGGACGGCATGGCGCAGCCAATTTTTCCGATGGCATCCAGGGAACACAGAAAGCGTTCGCGCCATTTCAAACCGCTCCGCCCGATGCCCGCGTGCAGCAATTCCGCCTTGAGCAGGGCCAGATTCACGTTCGAGGGACATTCCGTCGTGCAGGCTTTGCAGCCCAGGCAGTTGCTCAACGCCACCTCCAATTCCGGGGACAACAGCGGATCCCCCGTCACCCCGCGCTGCTCCAGGGCGGCGCGAATCAAATTGGCCCGGCCCCGCGTGGACATCCGTTCATCGCCGGTGGCCTGATACGTCGGGCACATCGTCGGCGTCGGCTTGAGGCAACCGCCGCAACCATTGCATTGTTCCAGATTGCCGGTGAACGAACCGTCCCGCGCCGCGAAGGCGAGCACGGGCGCAAAGGGCAGTTTTAATTCATAGCCCGCCCCGAGCCGGAGATCCCCGTCAATCTTGTAGCGGCCATCGCCGATGATTTTGCCGGGATTGAACACATTATCCGGGTCAAACGCCGCCTTGATCTGCCGCATGACACCGTATAACTCCGATCCCACCTGCGCCGCGAGAAATTCGGTGCGGGCGATGCCCACGCCGTGTTCGGCGGCGAGCGAGCCTTTGAACTGCGCCACCAGCGCGGAAACCTCATTGGCAATCGCCCGGTATTTCACCAGGTCCCGCGCGTCGTGCAAATCCAGCACCGGCCGCACATGCAGCAACCCGGCGGCGGCATGGCCGTAATACGAGGCCGAGACCTGCTGCCGCGCCATGAGTTGCTGCAGGCCCGCCACATAGGCCGGCAAATCCCGGGGGCGCACCGCGGTGTCCTCGATGAAACAGGCGGGCTTGGCGGCGCCCGGGCAACTCGTCAGCAGCGAGAGCCCGGCTTTGCGCAGCGCCCAGACGAGCGCGGCCTCGCGGGGGGTTTTCAAAATGCGCCGGCGCCGGCCCGGCCGTCGCTGCACCAGCAGCGCCAGCTTGTCCGCCGCCGCTTCAAAGAATTCCACCAGCAAAATGGCTTCACACGGCCGCGTGTCCAACTCGAGCAAATCCCGCGCGGCTTGAAACTCACGCTGGCCGCGCGTCTGCTCGAATAACGGCCGGTCAATGTGTTCCACGGCGGCGGGCTCCAAATCCGCCAGTTCCAGCGCCGCCTGCATGGCCTCGGTGACGGAATCAAAAAAGATCAGCCCCACGCCGCGCTCCTCCGGCAGCGGAACGATTTTCAATTCCGCCCCGACAATCGCCGCCAGGGTGCCTTCGCTCCCCGTCAGGATGGGCAGCAGGTTTCCGGGATCCGCCGCCGCCCGGGCCAGGGCGTAGCCCGGCCAGCGTTTCAACAACCCCGGGGGAAACTGCTCGTTAATGACCAGTTCATTCAGCGCCACCAGGTCTTCAATCAAATACCGCTGCTTGCGCAATCCCTGCCGGTCGGTGGCGGTGATTTTATGATAACTCCCGTCACTAAGCGTGATTTCCAGGGCGTTAACATGCATTCCCGTGGTCCCGTAAACTGGCGCGTGCGAACCCGAAGAATCGTTGGCCAGCATGCCCCCCAGGGTGGCCCGCGAACTGGTGGCCACATCCGGTCCGAAACCAAAGCCATGGGCCTGGAGGAAGCGGTTCAATTGATCCAACACCACGCCCGGGCCCACATGCACCGTCCGCCGCTCCAGATCCAGCCGCGAAATATGCCGGTTGTGCCGGGCGAAATCCACCACCAACCCGTCGCCAATCGCCCCGCCGGACAGCCCCGTGCCCGCGCCCCGCGGGATGACGGGCACCCCCGCCTGGGCCGCCGCTTTGATGATCGCCCCGGCCTGCGCCGCGTTTTTGGGGAACGCCACCGCCAGCGGTTCAACCTGATACGGCGAGGCGTCCGTGGCATAAAGCTGCCGGGTCAGGTTGTCGAAGGCGACTTCGCAACCCGAGGCGGCCAGCGCGGACATTTGCGGGGCGGGCATCATCTGATCAACTCTAAGCTATCGGCGTGACACCGCCTTGACAATTTCATTAAATCATTACCGATGAGTATTAACTCCCGGCTCCGGTCCGATGAATTTCTGAAGCTCAGCCCCCAGTTCAAGCTGGGGGCGCTGGTGACCGAAGCGTCCCATCCCCTCACCGCCAACCTCAGCGAAACCGCCACCCAGAACCTCGCCGCCGCCCTGAAACTCCTGTTCGAGGTGGATGAGGATGTGCTCCTAAAATACTGTGAGTTTGTGGCCTCGGGCCGGGCGGCGGGGATCACCACCGAAGTGCTGAAATCACTCCGGAACGGCGGGAAAATCTTTTTCACCGGCTGCGGTTCCACCGGCCGCCTGAGCATCCTGCTGGATTCCGTCTGGCGCGATTTCTGGCGCAGCCGACCGGACCTGGGGCTGGAATACCGCAACCGCTCGATCAGCGTCATGGCCGGCGGCGATTACGCCCTCATCAAATCTGTCGAGGGCTTTGAGGATTTCACCGCGTTCGGCCGCCGGCAAATCCAAGATCTCGGGGTCCGGGCGGATGACGTGGTGTTTGCCATCACCGAGGGGGGCGAAACGTCCTTTGTCATCGGCACCGCCTGGGCCGGCGTCGAGGCCGGGGCCAAAGTCTATTTTGTTTATAACAACCCGGATGAAGTACTGGGCCCGACCGTGGAACGCAGCCGGGCCGTCCTGGCGGATGAGCGCATCGAGAAAATCAACCTCACCACCGGCCCGATGGCCATCACCGGTTCGACCCGCATGCAGGCCACCTCCATTCAACTCTGCGTCCTGCTGACGGTGTTGGAAATGACCGTGCGCGATGTGCTGGGCCTGGAATCCGCCACCATACCCGAAACGTTTCTGGGCCACCTGGCCGAATTGCTTGAGCATTTGAAGTCCCCCGAACTCCTCGGGCAACTGGCCCGGTTGGTCGCCCTCGAGGAATCGGTTTACCGTTACGGTCACCAAAACAATTACTTCGCCGGCCGGTTTGGCATTGATGTGCTCACGGACACCACCGAACGCTCCCCCACCTACTGCACCCCGCCCTTTCGGAAATTTGACGACCACACCGCCGCCGAATCCTGGTCGTTTCTGTTCCTGCCCTGTGCCGACACGTCGGCGGCATGGCGGGATCTCCTCAAACGGGAACCCCGGTGCGTGGAGTGGTCGGCCGCCGAGGCGCGGCAACTCGTCCCGCCGGACAAACTCGCCCGCACCATGGAAATCCTCCATAAAATCAGCCGCCCGGAACTCCTGCGTTTCAAGATCGGCCTGGACGGCCTGCGCCACCGCGCCCCCATCGTCGGGGATTCCGCCATCGCGGTCATGGACCGCACGGAAAACCCCGCCTTTTACCGGACGCAACTGGCCAACGCCAACGCCGCCGGGGCGGCCACCGGCCTGCTCTGCTTCAGCCGGGAACCCCTCGCCGGCGCCCCCCTGCCCTTCCCGGCCACCGTTGCCGTGTCGGTCAAGGTGCCCAAGACCGATTTCCTGTTGGACGGCGTGACCCGCGTGGCGGTCAAGCTCGTCATGAACGCGCTCTCCACCTGCACCATGGTCCGGCTGGGACGGGTGATGGGCAATTGCATGATCTGGGTGGTGCCCTCGAACCTGAAGCTCATTGACCGGGCCACGCGTTACATCGGGCAACTGACCGGGCTGGCCTACGAGCCGGCGAATCAACTGTTGTTTGAAGTCATCGAGTATGTGGAACCCCGCATGAAGACGGACCAGGCCTATCCGCCCGTCGTCGCCCTGGCCGTATTGCGCGCGCGCGAGGGTTTGACCAATGAACAGGCCGAACAAAAGCTGCCCGTCGAACCCTGAAATCTATTCCAGCGTCCGCTCCAAAAAGTCTCGGAACGCCGCCGGCGCAGATTTTTTCCAATAATCAAAATACCTTTGGTATGCGTATTGCCGGACTTCCCGGCGCACGCGCCGGAGCTGGTTCCGGGCGGCGGCCGGGTGGCCCTGTTCAAATTCCGTGCGGGCGAGTTGAAATTCACACCGGCAACGGTTGAAGACATTGCGTTCGGAATCCGCCGTCGTTTGATTATGCAGGTCGCGGGCCTTTTTATACCATTCCTGCGCTTCGGCCGGACGCCCCAGCCGCAGGGCGACCTCGCCGGAATAAAAATAAACGAACGCCGCCTCGAACGGGCGGCCCTCTGTTCCCCGGCGCGCCCGCTGACAATAGTCAAGGGCTTCGTCCGGGCGGTCCCGATGGGCGTAAACCAGGCCCAGCGAGGCGTTGCAAAACATGCCGGCCTGGGGATACGCCGCGCAGGCGCTGATCGCGGCCTGCAGCGTTTGCTCGGCGGTCCGGCACGCCGCCGCCGAAAATCCCCCCTGCCGGAGACGGGCCTCCGCCTTCACCCACAGGGCCTGGCCGCGGGGTTGGATGAAGGCTTTGGGCGCCTGCGCCAGGCATTCCTCGCCCAGGGCGGCGGCTTCGGCAAAATCGCCCCGATAGAGCGCAAACGTGGCCAGCAGGGGCAGCGCAATGAGCGCCGCTTCCGTCGTGGCCGGCGTCTTTTGTTTCCGGCAGTGATTGACAATGGCCTTGAACCGCGCTTCCGATTCATTCATGGCGCCCCGGAACAGCAGTTGGAAGCCCAGCACAAACTCCAGTTTCCGCACCACCTCGGGATCGTCCCGGCTCTGCAACCGCTTCACCACGCGGGCCTCCTCCTTCCGGGACACCGAGCGGCGGGTGAACGGGACGCAAAAAATCCGGGTGGCCGGGGAAACCTCCGTCAACAGCTTCCGGATTTGTTCCGGGGCCAGGCGCGCGTAGAGGTAGGGCAGGAACCCCGCCAGCACGCTGGCGGGCTCGTGAAACTGCCAGCCGCCCGCCTCCACGACCGCCCCGACCGCCAGAAAATGCGGCAGAATGCGGTCACAGAGCGCCCAATTGCCCGGTTCCCGGAGCGGAAACTGCGCGAGCGCCTGGAGCACCGCGCGCGCGGCCTGCCGTGCTCCGGCGCGCTGGCTTTGGGGGGCCGGCAATTCCCGCGCCACACATTGCACCAGCCGGTGCATCGAAAGCGCCTGACCGTCCTGCGCTTCCACCAGCGAATAGCGGCGCAGCATCCCCACCGCCGTGTCAAATGCCACCGGATCGTTCACCAGGGTGCGCCAGGGCCCCGGGAAATCGCGCACCCCGGCCAGAATCATTTCGCGCGGAATGTCCTCCGGCGCGAAGAACGCGCACAGCCGCACCAACGCCGCCGCCCCGGGCGATTGCCGTTTGACTTGTTCCAAGGCCAGCGCCCACATCGCCGCCACGGTTTGGGCGTGTTCCGGCGGCGCCCCGGTTTTCAACAACGGCATTTGGTGGCGCGCCACGCGGAATAATTCCAGGTAGTGCTTTAACGAAACCCCGTTGGCGGTCACAAAGGCGCCCGCTTGTTCCAACGCCAGCGGCAGGCCGTCCATTTCCACGGCCATTTGCCGGGCCACTTCATAATCAAAGCGGCCGTTGTGGCCGGGGACCGAATCCGTCGGGCCGGTGCGTTTGCGCAGGAACTCGACGGCCTCCTCCGCCGACCATTTCGCCACCGGCACCGGCGTGGCCACCCGGTTCCAATCCGGATTTTGCGACGTAATCAGCGTGTGCCCACCGCCGGCCGGAAGGAATGGACCGAGCTCCCCCGCCGCCCCGGCGTTGTCAAACACGAGCAACCAGTCCTTCCGCCGGCTCAACGCTTGAAACACCGCCTGGAGGATTGCCTTCGGGTCCCGGCTGTTTTTTTCGGGCAGCCCCAGCGCCGCCGCCAGCGCGGCATAGTCCGCTTGCAACGTTTCCCGCGTGTCCGAACGCAGCCACCAAAGCACCCGATACTCCGCCTGGTGGCGCTGGGCGTATTCCAAAGCCAGTTGCGTCTTGCCCACGCCCCCGAGACCATAAATGGCCGCCCGCTTGCCGGACATGACCAATGTACGGATCCCCGCCAGGCTTTGGCCGGCTTCCGTATAGTTCAGATTCCGGTTATACGGAAGATTGGCAAGGGCGGGCGCGCCGCCCGGAGCGGCCTCCTGGCCGGCCAGATAATCCCGGAACTGCGCCCGCGAGCGCCCCAGGCGGCTCGCGATCACATCCAGAAACCCCCAGGTGATTCGTCCCGTCTTTTCAAACTTCGCGAGCAGCCGCCGGACACTTTCCGGGTCGGAATATTTGTCCAGACCCCGGCCGTGCTGGGCGTTGGCGATGGCATTGATAAATTCCCCCCGGCTCGTGAAGGTTTCCGGCCACAACCGGTTCAACCGCCCGATGGCGGAGGGATCGAATTGGGTGCTTTCACTTGGCATCGCTGGATTTTTACGAATGCCGCCATCGCTGGCAAGCGCGTTTTCCGGGGATTTTTCCGGGATTTTTCCGTTTCCGTTCCTTCCCGGAACCCCGGGATTTGATACCCTTTCAGAAGTTTAGTAAATCCCGTCCGTTTTCGGATGGAACCGGGGAGGGAATGATTTTTTGCCACAGGAGGTGGGATGCAGGGGGATCGAAGAGGTTTTCAAACCAGCGCCGGGGCGGTGGCCGGATACCACCGCTCACCGCCTTTGCGAACGCCGGCCCCCATTCAATCTCGTGGCAACCGACGTCCCTGTCCTCCGTAGTTTTAGCGGAGGAGGAAGGAGGTTCTGAATAAAATGCGTAGCCCTACGCAAAAAAGCTGAACAACCGTTTCAACGGCTTTCGGTTGTCCTCCAGGCTCCGCGTTCTCGGGCACATCCTGGCACGGCCCCCGAATCGCCCATATCCAAATCGGCGGATGATCCGTAGCTCCTGAGCGCCACCGGGTTCAACGGCCTGCAGGTTTGTCCCGCAGAGCGGGATGCGAGACGGCAGACTTGGAAGTCTGCGGTACTTGGCATCCGGTCGGTGGAAACCGGGGGCAGTGTCGAGATGCGCCCGGAAAATCAGGAATCCCCCTCCCACCCACGGAACTCTCCGCGCTGCGGCGTGAAAAATGAGTTTCCCCGGCTTTCGGCCACCTTCCCCTTCGCCAAGATCGGAGCGGTGGTGAGGGTGAAATAATCCCCGGAGCAGGGATATTTCACGAATTATCTCAAGTCCGACCCGGTATCCGCCGATATCCCGATTACGGTGTGTATGGATTTCCCAACACGCACGAAATCAGTAGTGCCCGCGACTTGGTAAGCGCCCAGCGGGCCATGGCTTTGCACACCGGGAATGAGTGTGAACGCCGAAGCGACATATCACGGTCTCAACGTTTCCGACGCGCCGGCAGGAATGCCGGGCGCACCCGCCGGTGGGCGGGTTCATGGCTGGAGTCGAAATGATCCGGGGCCGGGCGGTGGCCGACCGGGGTTTGATTCTGAGCATTCAGGCGATGCTGGGCGCCCGCGATGAAACCATCGTTCATCCATTCCCGTGTCCTGGTCATTTTCACCCTGTTGCTGAGTGGCGGTCTGAGCGTCAGCCCGGCGGCGGTGACGGACACCTGGGTGGGCGGCACGGCCACGGCCGGCCTCTATGACTTCAGCACCACGGCCAATTGGAGCTACTCCTCCGGCTCGGGCCCGGTGGCCGGCGGGAATATGCTGGGGTTCGGTTCCGCCGGCTCCCCCAGCCCGACCAACGATCAAGCCGGTTTTACCTTTGGCGGCATCACCTTCAACAGCAGCGCCCAGGCCTACACCCTCGTTGGAAATGCCTTCACCCTCACGGGCGGCATCACGAATAACAGCTCAACGGCGGAGCTCATCAATCCGGCCATCACCCTGGGCGGCGCGATTACGGTGACGAATAATGGCGTTCTCACGCTGGGAGGGATCATCAGCGGGGCGTATGCTTTGACCGCAACCGGGGCGGGGACCCTCACCCTTTCGAACGGCACCACGGCGGAGGCCTACACCGGAGCGACGGTGGTCAGCGGCGGGACGCTGGCCCTGAGTTTCCCCAATGCCGCCACCAGCGGTCTCTATCAAAGCAGCAGCCTGACCATTAACAACGGGGCGACGGTGCTGGTGAACTCGGACAACGCGCTGGCCGGCAGCGCCGGCACGCTGGGCGCATTGCCGGTCACCATTAATGCCGGCGGCACCCTCACCGGCTCAAGCACCCCCAACTCCGGCGCGGGCGCCTCCTCCCATATCCGGGGGGTGTTGACGCTGGCGGGGGGCACGCTGGCCAACGGCGGAACCGGCAAATTGGGCTTCGGTAATTGGGACTTGGATGACGGCGTGGTGGTCAATGGCGGCACCAACGCCTCGACCATCAGTTCTTTGTGCGTGATCCCCTCGCAGACTGGCGGCACGAGCTTTGGCGTGACCAACGGCGGCACGGCCGGCGGGGTGGACCTGATTGTGACGGGCACCCTGATCAATGGCACCAATCTGTCAGACACCGGCATCATCCTGAGCGGCGGCGGGACGATGGCGCTGTTGGGCACCAACACCTACACGGGGGCCACCACCATCAGTTCCGGCACGCTCATGATTGGCGGGGCCGGGGAATTGGGCGGCGGCTCCTATGCGGGGGCCATCACCAACAACGGCGCCTTCAACTTTGACAGCAGTCAGGCGCAAACCCTGTCCGGGCCCATCTCCGGCACCGGCGCCCTGACGCAGTCGGGTAGCAACACTCTGACGCTGACGGGAACCAATACTTATGGCGGCGGAACCCTGGTTAATGGCGGCATCCTGCTGCTTCCCGCCGGCGGGGTCGTCAACGGCGGGGCGGCCAGCGTGGCGGATAACACGGGCGGGCAGTTGTGGGTCAACGGCGGCTCGTTGATGGCCGCGAATTCGAGCTACATCGGCATCGGGACCGGAGGCTTGCTGGTGTCCGGCGGGTCCGCCGCCTATGCCGGCGGACTGACCTCGGACCTGGGCAGTGACAGCGATTATTTGATGAAGGTGACGGGGGGCGCATTAACGGCGGACAGTCTGGCCATGGGGCGCATGTCAACTTATTACACGAGCCAGCCGACGGCGGGCAACCCCAGCGCCGGTCTCTACATCAGTGGCGGAACCGTGGTCATCACCAACAACCTCGACATGAGCGTTTCGAAGCACGCCATTTCGACGGTCAGCGCGCGCCTCGACGGCGGCAATTTAACGGTGGGCGGCGTCCTGACCATCGGGCTGCTGAACAGCGGCCGCTGGTCGGTGCTGGACGTCAACGGCGGCACGCTGACCGTCAACAACCCGGCCACGGGCATCAGTGTGGGCGGACCGTATAGTGGCAATGCCGAACTGTTGGTGCGGGCGGGCACGGCGACGGCGGGGATCCTCACGCTGGGGCAGTCGGGGGTCACCAATATGACGGCGGCGGTGAACCTGACCGGTGGTTCGCTGTATCTCGGGGGCGGCGGCCTGGTGCAGGCGGCCACCGGCGCGGGTTTTGCCACCGCGATCACGCTCAATGGCGGCATCCTGGGCGCGACCACCAATTGGTCCTCCTCGCTGCCCATGACCCTGGGCGGGGCCGTGCTGCAGGCGGCGGACGCCGCCGGGGTGGCGCATCCCATTTCGCTGAGCGGGGTTCTGTCCGGCGGCGGACTCATCAAGACCGGGGCCGGCCAGCTCACCTTGAGCGGCGCCAACACTTACACGGGCGGCACCACCGTCAACGCGGGAACCCTGAGCCTGGGAGCGGACAACGCGCTGCCCAATACGGGCGCGCTTTCGCTGAACGGCGGAACCTTCGCCGGCGCCGGTTACAGCGACACGGCCGGCACCCTGACCCTCCAAAGCAGTTCCAGCCTCATACTGGGCGTCAACACCGCCGGCACCCTGACCTTTGCGGGCGGCAGTTACACGGCGGGAACCCTCACCATCAGCAACTGGACCGGCACGGCCGGGCAGACCGGCGCGGCGGACCGAATCTTCATCACCAACGCCCCGGGCGCGACGTTTCTGACGAATATCACATTCGCCCGCTACCGGGCCGGCGCCATCCGGCTGGGCACGGGCGAAATCGTTCCGTCCGGTTCGCTGGCCACCAACCTGGCCATCACCTCGGTCAATGGCGGTTTCTCGCCCACTGCGGGCACCCCGTTCAGTGTTGTGGTGCAGTCACAAGGGCTGGGGGGAACGGCCCAGAATGTGACCGTGGACACGGCGGTGACGCTGAGTCTGAACACCGGCACGGGTCCATTGGGCGGAACTCTGACCGGGACGATCAGCAACGGGACCAGTTCCCTGACGTTCACCGGGCTCACGCTCACCAAGGCCCAGAGCGGGGTGATCCTGACCGCCACCCGCACCAGCGGACTCAGTCTGACGGCGGGCAACAGCAGCGCCTTCACCGTCACCGCCGGAGCGGTCACCACCGCCCAGTCCACCGTCACCGCGGGCCCGACGACCGTGGCGGCCAATGATCAAAGCACCGCGACGATCACGGTCACCCTCAATGACGTCTATGGCAATCCGGTTTCCGGCAAGACCGTCACCCTGGCCAAAAACGGGGGCAACTCGGTGATCTCGGCGGCCAGCGGCGCCTCGAGCGTCAGCGGCGTCGTCACCTTCACCGTCCTGGATGCGGTGGGCGAAACCGCCACCTACACGGCCACGGACGCGACCGATGGCCTGGTGCTGCCCCAAACCGCCGGCGTCACCTTCACCACCATGCCGTGGTATAACACCGCCTGGCGTTACCGCCTGACGATCCAGGTCAACGCCACCAACGTTGCGGGGACGCTCACCAACTTCCCGGTGCTGATCAATCTGACCAACAGTTCGCTGGCGCTCTCCGCCCAGACGAACGGCTACGATCTCCTGTTCACCGCCGGGGACGGCACCAACAAGCTGGCGCATGAGCTCGAAAGCTACACCAGTTCCAACGGCCTGCTGATCGCCTGGGTCGGTGTGCCGCTGCTGATTTCGGCGGCGAACACCAACCTTTACCTGTATTTCGGCAACGCCACCGCCACCAACCAGCAGAATGCCACCGCCGTCTGGGACGCCAATTACAAGGCCGTCTGGCATTTCCAGCAGACGCCAACCGGTTCCGCCGGCGACTTGATGGACTCCACTTCAAACCAAAACAACGGCACCAGTCACTCCCTCGCGGCCGGCACGCAAGCCCCGGGCCAGATCGGCGGAAGTCTCACCCTGAATGGCACGAACGCTTTCATCTCCAGCGCCCTGGAGTTCACCAATCCGACGACGCTCACGTTGCAAGCCTGGGTCAAAACCACCAGCACTGCGGGCGAGAAAGTCATTGGGTTCGAAAACACTCAAACCGGAACCAATTCCGCTTCTGCGGATCGCCAGATTTATTTCAGCACCAATGGAACGGCTCAGTTCGGCACTTTCAACACCAGCACCAACGGCGTCAATTTAGGGACTTCGTCAAACGCGGTCAACGATGGGCACTGGCATTTCCTCGTGGGTTACCGGAACAATGCGCTCAGCCAGGTGGGCCTCTACGTGGACGGCGTTCTGCAGGGAACCCCCGCCGCCAGCAGTGCCATCCAGAATTATCCAGGCTGGTATCGGATCGGTTCCTTCAATGTTGGGTCCGGCTGGCCGGGTGGCGGTCCGGACGGTTACTTTGCCGGCAGCGTGGACGAAATCAGGGTGTCCCACACCAACCGCAGTTCGGCTTGGATCGCCACCGAGTATAACAACGAATCCTCGCCCGGGACGTTTTACAATCTGGGGACCACGGAAAGCCAGCCGCCGTCGAAACTGGCGGTCACCCTGGTCAACGGCGGGGCTTCGCCCGCCTACGGCACGGCGTTCAGCGTGGTGGTGCAGGCGCAGGATGCCAACGGCAATGCCGCCAATGCGGTGACCAACACGGCGGTGACATTGAGTGTGAACACCGGCACGGGCGCCCTCGGCGGCACGCTCACCGGCCTGATTACGAACGGAACCAGTTCAGTGACCCTCAGTGGCCTCACTTACAGCGCGGCCCAAAGCGGTATCGTGCTCACCGCCACGCGCACCGGCGGCGACAGCCTGACGGCGGGGAACAGCAGTGCCTTCACGGAGACACCGGCCCCGGTGACCATTACGGCCGGCGTCACGGCCAACAACAAAACGTATAATGGCACCACAACGGCGACGATCAGTTCCAACAATGTTTCATTGAGCGGCGTCATCGCGGGCGACACGGCGAACGTGGCGTTGGCCACCAACGGTTACTCGGCCGCCTTGGCCACGGCGACCGTGGGCACCGGTATGGCGGTCACGGTCAGCGGCTTGTCGCTGACCGGCAGTGCCGCCGGCAACTACACACTCACGCAACCGAGTCTGACGGCCAACATCACTGCCGCCACAGTGACGTTGGCTTCGGGCGTCACCGCCAACAACAAGACTTATGACGGCACCGC
>Ga0302275_10002000_pt1 | contig 21761 bp, 12 predicted proteins | sample III_Bog_N2_2_FD_200229 | JGI IMG/M metagenome (GOLD analysis project Ga0302275, IMG submission 200229) | Peat permafrost microbial communities from Stordalen Mire near Abisko, Sweden - III_Bog_N2_2 | ecosystem: Environmental > Terrestrial > Soil > Wetlands > Peat | place: Sweden: Abisko... | reverse complement strand
TCCGGGAGGTGCGCGCCATCTTTCCAAAGAGCGTCTCGACGATATTGAGCCAGGAGCCATGTACGGGAGTCAGCACGTACTTGAAGCGATTGGGTCGTTTTCAGATAGTCCCGCGTTAAATGTTGCTCAGTGCCGGAGCCCGCAGCGACGGCTCCCAAGTCCCAGGTGTATGCGCCGCGGACGGCGAAAACCCCGTAACCGCTCACCCCACCCGAAAAATCGGCGCCGCTTGACGTCGAGTAGCGCAGGACTGTCGAAACAGGCGGGCCGCCGCAATGAAACCGAAAAGCACCGAACGTTTCACGAGAATGATCTCCTGTCTTCCGCAGCGGCATCCACGCCGAAAACCAGACAAAAAAACGTACGATCCTCTCGCGTAGGATGAAATCACTTGAGCCTTGCCGACAAGATCGCGGAAACCATCGAACGCTTTGCCATGCTGGCGCGCGGCCGTCTCATCGGCGTCGCGGTTTCGGGTGGTGCGGATTCCGTCTTCCTCCTGCATGCCCTCCGCGAAGCCAGACTTGCCGCCGCCGTCCTGCATGTGAATCACAAGCTGCGCGGCGAGGAATCCGATGGCGACGAGGCCTTCGTCGCTCGTCTCGCGCAGGATTTCGGCCTGCCGCTGCACGTAGCCATCCGCCCGGTCCCGCCAGGCAATCTGGAGCAGGAAGCCCGCCGAGCACGCTACGCATTCTTCCTCGCCGGCGTCGCCGAAGGGATCTGCGATGCGGTCGCCACGGGTCACACCCTGGACGATCAGGCCGAAACGGTTCTCTCGCGATTCCTGCGCGGCGCGGGAACCACGGGGCTGAGCGGCATCCGACCCGCAACCGGTGAGGGCATTATCCGCCCGCTGCTCGCCATCCGCCGCGCCGAGATTCGCACGTTCCTGCACAATCGCGGCATCGCATGGCGCGAGGATTGCACCAACGCACAGACGGAATTTCAGCGCAACCGCCTGCGCCTCGACCTGATGCCGCAACTTGCCACCCTGAATCCGTCGCTTCCCGAAGTTCTGGCTTCGACAGCCGAATGGGCGCGGGAGGAGGAGGCCTGGTGGAAAACGCAGCTCGACCGGCTGGAGCCCGAAATCTTCCGGATCGGTCCCGAAACCGTACTTTTTCGGACAGCGCCGTTTCTCGCTCAACCCGTAGCGGTGCAACGCCGGTTGCTCCGGCGGGCCATCGAACGCGTGCGCGGGTCTCTGCGCGCCATCGATTTCCGCCACATCGAGGCCATCCGGGCGCTGGCCCAGGTGAAGGAAGGCAGCGGGCGAATTCAGCTTCCGGACCTTGATATATACCGCTCATTCGACTGGCTGCGCCTCGCGCCCGTGGGCTACGACTCGCGGCTGGAGCGCGATTTCGAAGCGGCGCTTGCCGTGCCGGGCGTGACGATTGTGCCCGAACGCCGCTTAACCATAGAAATGGAACTGGTTACGCCGGCAGCCGTATATAATAGACAGATGGATGTGCTGGACTGGGAGCGCTGTGAGGGTTTGCTCACGGTTCGCAACTGGCGGCCCGGGGATAGCTACAATCCCGCAGGCAAGCCGGACAACGGCAAAGGCAGAACGAAAATCAAGACATTGTTCCAGGAAAACAGGGTTCCGCTCTGGGAACGCAGGCACTGGCCTGTGATCGTGCAGGGCGACTCCATCCTGTGGGCGCGCCGTTTCGGTGTGGCAGGCGAATACTCCGCCGGGCCCGGGAGCAGCCGGTTGATGGCGATTCGCGAGCTATCGCGGGAACCGGAAAGCCAGGAATCAAATCGTACATCGGCAGCGTCTACTGAAACAGACGGGTCTTTCAAGCGCACCAGCTTCCTGAAGCAGGCGCGGCGGCCAGGTGAGCCGGGCGCGGAGGTATTGTGAATTCTAACGTTAAGACAATCATATTCTGGGTAGTTCTGGTCTGTATCGCCGTACTTTTGTGGGCGGTAGTAAGACAGGGTCACGGCAAGCCGGACCGGGCGCTGAATTTCAGCGAGTTCCTGACCGAGGTGGAACAGGGCAACATCCGCGAGGTGACGCTCAACGGCAACGAAGTAAAGGGCGAGTTCATGAACGGCCAGAACGCCTTCCACACCATCGTTCCCAGCAATTACCCGAAGCTTTTCGATCTGCTGCAGGACAAGAAAGTCGCCACCACAATTGCCGACCCGAGTTCCAACGGATGGATCTCCATCCTGGTGCAGTCGTCGCCCTTTATTCTGTTGATCGGTTTCTGGATCTTCATGATGCGGCAGATGCAGAGCGGCGGCAACAAAGCGCTGAGCTTCGGCAAGAGCCGGGCACGACTGCATTCCACGCAGCAGCGCAAGGTGACGTTTAAAGACGTCGCGGGCGTTGAGGAAGCCAAGGAAGAACTTCAGGAGATTATCGAATTTCTGCGTGAGCCGCAGAAGTTCCAGAAGCTGGGCGGCCGCATTCCGAAGGGCGTGCTGCTGATCGGCTCCCCCGGTACCGGCAAAACGCTGCTGGCCCGCGCCATTGCCGGTGAAGCGAACGTTCCGTTCTTCTCCATCTCGGGTTCCGACTTTGTCGAAATGTTCGTCGGCGTGGGCGCAAGCCGCGTCCGCGACCTGTTTGAACAGGGCAAGAAGAATGCGCCCTGCATCATCTTCATCGACGAAATCGACGCCGTGGGACGTCATCGCGGCGCAGGCCTCGGCGGCGGACACGATGAGCGCGAACAAACGCTGAACCAGTTGCTGGTCGAGATGGACGGCTTCGAATCGAACGAAGGCGTGATCCTTGTGGCCGCGACGAACCGTCCGGACGTGCTCGACCCCGCTCTGCTGCGGCCCGGCCGTTTCGACCGCCGCGTGGTTGTCGGTCGTCCCGATGTCGGTGGACGCGAAGCCATCTTCAAGGTTCACACCAAGAAAGTTCCGCTCGGCGACGACGTGGATCTTTCCGTCCTGGCCCGCGGGACACCCGGCCTTGCGGGAGCGGATCTGGCGAACCTCGTGAATGAAGCGGCGCTGAATGCCGCGCGCCAGAATCGCAAGGTGGTCATGATGATCGACTTCGAACTGGCTAAGGACAAGATTCTGATGGGCGCGGAACGCCGCTCGATGATCCTGACGGACGCCGAGAAGCGCACCACGGCTTATCACGAAGCGGGTCACGCGGTGGTTGCGGTGATTGTGCCGAATGCCGATCCGCTGCATAAGGTCTCGATCATTCCGCGTGGCATGGCGCTGGGCGTGACGATGCAGCTGCCGGTCGACGACAAGCACAACTACAGCAAGGTCTACTGCGAAGATCAGCTGGCTATTCTGATGGGTGGCCGTATTGCCGAAGAGATTTATCTCAAGCAGATGACCACGGGCGCGGGCAACGACATCGAGCGTGCCACTGAAATGGCGCGCAAGATGGTCTGCGAATGGGGCATGAGCGAACTCGGGCCGCTGAGCTTCGGCAAGAAGGAAGAGCAGATTTTCCTCGGACGCGAAATCTCGCAGCATCGCGACTATAGCGAAGAGACGGCGATCCGGATTGACGAGGAAGTGAAGCGCATCATTTCCACCGCTTACAGCAGGGCTCGCACCATCATCGAAGAGCGCTCGAACGCGCTGATCATCGTGGCCGAGGCGCTGCTCGAACGCGAAGTGCTGGATGGCGGCGAAGTTCGCACGATCATGGACGGAGGCACTCTTCCCCCGATGATCAACAACAAGCCCAAGGATTCGGCGGACCACACGCAGCAGGTCATCCGGCCCGAAGGTGGCGGCGGACGCCGTCTCCCCGGCTTGTCTGAAGGGGAGCGTCCCGCTCCTGCTTAGACCGGCGATACCGGAATTTCCGGTTTATCTGTTCGATGTGGATGGAACTTTGCTGGATAGCGCCGTGGATATCTGCGGCGCTATCCAGCAAACGCTGTCCGGCCATGTTTCCGAGCCTCTGCCGTTCGAATACCTGAAGGGTTTTATCGGGTACCACCTGAACGACTGCTTTATCGAAGTCCTTCCGCATTACACTCCCGAACAGATGGCCGAACTGGTAACGGTCTACCGTGCGATCTACCCGGCACGAGGGCACACGGGCACATCGCGATATCCCGGTGTTCTCGAAGGTTTGCGGGCGCTCGGCGGTCGCAAGTCCACGGCTACCACGAAGGGCACGCCCACCACGCGGGCCATTCTGGACCAGTTCGGACTGCTGCCGTTCTTCGATCACGTGCAGGGTACGGACGGCTTCCCCTGCAAGCCCGCGCCCGACGTCCTGCAGCGGTCTTTAGAACTGTTCGGCGCGGAACCGTCCGACTGCCTCTTCGTAGGCGATTCGCCCGCCGACATGGAAGCCGGACGCCGCGCGGGCGTCAGGATCTGCGCCGTAAGCTACGGCTACGGTAAGACCGAAGAACTGGCGAAATGGGAGCCCGATTATTGGATCTCAGACCTTCGCGAGCTTTGCCCGGCCTGAAGCGCCTTCCCGGCGTCGATGTTCTCCGCGGCCTTTGCGTCCTCGCCGTTGTCCTGCTCCACATCAACCTACGCCTCCATTTCGAAAAGAGCTCCCTTGGCTCCGCAATTCCCAAACCCCTGTACCGCCTGATCTTCTGGAGCGGTCACGACGCCGTCAAGATATTCTTCGTCGTCTCCGGCTTTCTCATCACCTCGACGATCCTGGCTCGCTGGGGTACTTTGCCGCAGATCGATCTCAAGGCGTTCTATCGGCTGCGCGCCGCCCGAATCGCTCCGCTTCTTCTCGCAATCCTGGCGATACTCAGCATCCTGCACCTGTCCGGCGCCACGGGTTTCGTGATCAATCCGAAGCGCGCTTCCTTGCCTCGCGCGCTGTTCGCGGCACTCACCTTTCATGTCAACTGGCTTGAACCGCGCGTGGGCTATCTGCCCGGCGCATGGGATGTGATGTGGTCTTTATCGGTTGAGGAGGTCTTCTATCTCGCCTATCCGCTGCTGTGCCGCTTCTGCTTCAGGCGCAAATGGATTCCGTTTGCCCTGCTGGCTTTGCTGATGATTGCGGGCCCGCTCTTCCGTACTGTTCTCGCGATTAACGACACAGATTCCGACTACGCCTATCTTGCCAACATGGATGGAATCGCCCTCGGCTGCCTGGCAGCCGTCGTCGCGCGCGTCCGCCCGCGATCGGGTGTTCAGTGGCTCGGCGCGGGATTGATTCTCGCGATCAGGATCGCACCGTTGGGTCTGTATCGGTGGGGCCTCGATATTACGGTGCTCGAAATAGGGGCCGCACTCATTCTGCTGGGAATGCGCGTGAATTCAGCGCCCGCCGTCTGGGCCGGCCCGCTGCGCTGGTTCGGGCGAAACAGCTATGAGGTTTACCTGACGCACATGTTCGTCGTAACACTCGGGACCCAGTTCTTCATTTCGTCCCATGCGCCGATCGATTCGGCGTGGTTCTGGATGGCGGGGATGGTTTTGCTGGCAGGGCTACTGGGGCAGGCGGTCTCAAGATACTACTCCGAGCCGCTGAACCGGAGATTCCGGCCAGCGGCCCGGACAGAGGTACTAAGCCAAAGAACCGCGCTCGCTCAATAAGTGAAGCGCAGACCCAACTGCACGATACGCGGATAGTTCGCCTGATTGGTGATCTGGCCGAACGTTGCCGATCCAAACGTCGTGTTGAGATTGTCGAACAGCGGCGTGTTGGTCAGATTGAAAACCTCAAACCGGAACTGCGCCTTGACCCTCTCGTAAAGGTCAAAGGTTTTGTTCATGGAGAAATCCATCTGTGCCTGACCGGGACCGCGCATCGGAATGGTCCGGCTGACGTTGCCGAAGGTATAGGCTGGTGCCTGCGTGAAGGCTGCCGGATTGATGTAGTCGCCCAGTCGGGATTCCAGAGATCCCGAAGTTACCGGAGAAATTCCGGTTGCGTTTGGGCGCTGCCCGCCCGTTCCCTCGGCCGAATTCAGATTCGATTGCGAGACCGCGATCGGGAAGCCCGTCTGCATCGTGATCTGAAGGTTCATGCTCCAGCCGCCTACCGCGTAATCGAGGAAGCGGTTGTTGCCCAGGAACTGACGGCCCTTGCCGAACGGCAACTGGTAGTTGATCGCCGAAGTCCAGCGCCACGGGGTGTTGACAATGGACAGGCCCCACTCGGCGGACCGGTTGTAATAATCCTGCACGCCCGATCCGCTGGGAGCGTAAGTGTTGCTCGAACTGTTGGAATCGTTCTCATTCCGCGACCACGTGATCGTGCTGAGAAGATTCAACCCGTGCCCCAGCCGCTTCTGCGCTTTCGTATAGAGCGAGTAATAAAGAGCATGGCCCTCATCCGTACTGGAAATCGTGACCGTGCCGAATTCCGGATACGGCAGCAGCAACTGATACTGAGGCGTCGTGGCAGCCGAGAGGTTGATCACGCCGCCGGGCGTCCCGTAGAAGGGATTGGGAACCTTGGACGCGAGCTTGCTGCCCAGTGAAAAATACTGGTCGGGCAACTGGTTAATGTTGATGCTCGGCGTGCCCTGGATCAGGTTGTGCGAGATGGACCCGGCAAAGCCCCCCTGCACTACGATGCCTGCGGGCAGTTCGCGCTGGACATCGAACGAATACTGGTGAACGCGAGTTGAGTGGGCGCTGTTGCTGGGAGTTGTGATGTTCTGTCCGCCGATGCCCGCTAATTCACCCAGAGACGAACCGGAAGGCTGAAGGATTCCGGTCGGGAAAGGGTTCGTCAGCGAATTGGCCGGCGTAGCGCCGTCAAGACTCGCCACGTAGCTGGTGGTCGCGGTGTAGCCAAATGCGGACTGAAGACCGAAGGAAAACGGTGCCCAGAACAACCCGTAGCCGCCGCGGATAACGGTCTTAGGCGTAACGGTCCAGGCGAACCCTACGCGCGGCCCGAACTTATCGGAATTCGTTCTGCCGGCGGTTTTGGAGAACCCGTTCTGGCCCGCGTATTCCAGCACGCCCAGCACCGGGATTGACGATACCTGTTGCTGTAGCGGGTTCACGCAGGTGGTACAGAAGCCCGGGTTGAGGCCGTTGTTCGGCGACGATACGCCGGTCTCGTATTCGTAACGAAGCCCGAAGTTCAGCGTCACTCTGGAGTTGAGCCGGAAGTCGTCCTGAGCGAATACCGCGTAGTAATGCACCACGTCCGAGAGGCTGTCGGTTGTGACTGCGCTGCCGGCGGACGGATAACCCAGCAGCAGACTGGCGAGGCTGGCGCCGGTACCGAGAATCGCCGAGCCGGACGCATTCTCCGCGTTGGTGAACGCGGAACTGAAGCTGTACGCTCCGTTCGAGGGCGAAGGCTGGCCCGCGACGTGAATGGCGCGGTAGTCGCCGCCGAACTTCAGGTTGTGGCGTCCCATAAACTTCGAAACCGTCCCCGAAAAGCTCGACGAGTAATACACCGTTCCGTTTGGCCCCGCGCCGCCGAAGCTTGACAGGTCGCCCATGGTGATGGCAGGGAAGTAATCCTGGCTTGGGCTAAGCTGGAACGAATTGATGAGCGAGGGAGAGAAACCCAGCGTGGTCAGGTTGAAGCCGTGGCTGTCGGCAATGTTGACATTGGGATAACGATTGAATCCCCAGCGCAGCGAAACCACGGTCGTAGGAGAAGCGGTAATCGTGGTGTTAGCCTGGGTTGCATCGACTTTTCGGTAGAGAATGGTCTGGCTGGGTCCGGCAATTGCGTCCGGCGTATTGATCCAGGTTGCATAGCTCGGTTCCCGGCTGCCGTAATGCAGGTAGGACACAGAGGCGCGCCACCAGTTGGTGATCTGCTGATCGAGCTTCAGGTCTACCTGGTCGGCGCGGTCGTACTGCGGTATCGTAACTGCGAAATCGTTCTGGCCGTAATAGCTCACCGGCGAAGTCGGCTGCGGGAAATACGATGCCAGCTTAGCCCCGATAGGACTGATCATGCTGGCCGGAATGATATTTCCCGGAAACGCCTGCCGGGTATAACTGCCGTTCGCATTGAAGACGGTCGAAAGCGGATTGTAGATGGTCTGCTGGGTGCCGTTCGTATATTTGCTCTGCGAAAAATTGCCCGATACTTCGAGCGGGGTCGGCAGCGCCGTGGTCGAGGATGACGTCTGATTCTGGCGATAGGCTTCTCCCGCAAACCAGAAGAACGTTCTGTTCTTGCCGTTGTAGATTTTGGGAATCACTACCGGCCCGCCTACAGACGCGCCGTAGTTCTTCCACATCTGCGGTACTTCCGCTATTCCCGCCGCGTTGGCGAAATAATTGTTGGCGATCAGCGGGTTATACCATTCATAGCCGAAGCCGGCCATATGCAGCTGGTTCGTGCCGGATCTCAGGTACATATTGAACGTGCCGCCGCCGGTTCGTCCGACCTCCGCATCGTAGGTGCTGATCTGAACCTTGACTTCGGATGTGGCCTCAATGGTAGGCACGATGACGGCCTGGTTGGCCGAGTTGGTAATCGCGATTCCATCGAGCGTATAGTTGTTGCCTGTGACCGGACCGCCATTAATCGAGATCTGCGATGAGCCGCTCTGATCTTCCATGCGGTTGAACTTGGGGTCGCCGGCGGGAGTCACTTCCTGCGACACCTTGACCGTCTCGTAGAAGGGGTTCCGGCCCATGTTGGGCAGATCGTCCAGCTTCTGCTTATCGATCACCTGCCCGGTAGAGGCATTGGACGTTTCGATGAGCGCCGCTTCTTCACTCACATTGATGGTCTGCGTTACGTCGCCGACCACAAGCTTGATGTCTACCGTGGGAAAGCCCGCCGTCGTGACCTCAACATGCGCGGCTTCGAATTTCTTGAATGCGGGGGCCTCGGCGCGCACCGTATAGATAGCCGGGTTCACAGCCGTGAATGTGTATTCGCCGATGCTGTTGCTTAACGTCGCCCTCGATTCGCTGGTGGCTTCATCGATGAGAGTTACTTTGGCGTTGGGTATCGCGGCGCCGCCGGGATCGGAGACGATGCCTCGCACTCCGCCCTGAAACGTCTGCGCATTCAATCCGAAAGTGAGTCCCAGACTGAGCGCGAGTGCGCCCGCAAGAAATGTGGCGTTAAAGGCGGGCTGCGATTTCCGTGAGCCCGCGAAAGCAATGGGAAGTGCCGTCAGTATTCTCGTGCGCATACCTGTCTCCTTACAGCCGTAGCTGAACTGGATTTAGCGACGAGGCAACTCACGCCGCATCGTAGGTAGCTCTACTGAACACGCCTGACGGAAAGCGTATCAACCTGGATTGAGCCTGATGCGGGGTGAGATCTAATACTAGAGCAGCACCCTGGAAATGTCAATTTGCAAAAGGCACGAAATTGCCCATTTCTCACGGTTCCTGCGTGTGTCCGTCGCAAAAGTATTCCGTATATAAAAAATACGATGAAAAGTATATTTTATTTTGCTGGCGCTTCGTCGAGCAGCTGGATCGGCGTACGGCGGTAGGGCTGCGCGACATAAGCCGAAACTAAACTTTCATTTCCATCTTTATCAATCGCTTTCACGCCCAGAATCACATCGTCGATGCTCACCTGCGGGAGCGTGTATTCGGTGACCTTCCCGACGAAGATTTCATGGTCCCAGTAAGGTGCGGTGGTCGGGCGGACAACGATCGAATACCCTGCCAGATCTTCCACCGGCTTGTCGTCCTTCCAGCGCAGCACGGCATCGTATAGGGATTTACCCCGCGCCAGGTTCGGCAGTTTGCGCCCCTTGTTCGCGCCTGTCGTAACTTCACGCTCGACTACGGGCGGAGGCGGGGCGAGCGCAAGACTGGCCAGCGCGGCGCCATTTATACGCGCCACGTTGGCCGTATAAGCGGGCGACGTCTTATCGAAAGTGTCGTTGGCGGTGTGCTCGATGCCGAGATTTTCGACGGGCGTCGTGAAGCGCACTCCCGCGAAGCCGTCGGATACGAAAGGCGTGTGGTCGCCGCCGCGGCTGAAGCGGTCGTTGCGGAAAACCGGCTCCGCACGAAATGCCGGCACATAGCGCTGGGCGCATTCGCGGACGTAGCGCGCCAGTTCGCGGGATCCGGAATCGGCGGGTTCATCCGAGAAAACGTGTACGTAGCCGTTGGTGGTGCGGCCATCGCCCGCCACGTCGTAACCTACGATGTCGTTGTTAAAAACCGCTTCGATCCGGTCGCCGCGTGCCTTGGCTTTATCGGCGTAAAGCGAACTCCCCACAAGGCCGATTTCCTCCCCCGCGAAAGCCACGAAGACGATCGTCTTCTCGAACCTGTACTGACTCATCACGCGCGCCAGTTCCAGTACGACGGCCGTGCCGCTGCCGTCGTCGCCCACGCCGGGTGCTGGCGCATCCGCCGACTTCTCGTTGTCCATCGAATCCGTCGCGCCATCGCCGTTGGCGCGGAAATCTCCCGCCCCGGCCTTGGTCACGATGTCGAGGGAATCGTAGTGGCCGCTCACGATCAGCCGCTTTTCCGGCTGCGTGGTACCAGGCAGAACGGCGACGACATTGACGAGTTCGACGTCGCGGAAAATACGGCCTTCGTGCTTCACCTTGTAGGAATCGAAGGAGACTTCAAGGCGGGGATTGAAGCTTTTGAACTGATCGTAGATCCAGCGACGCGCCGCGCCAATGCCGCGGTTCGGCTGGGTGGGATCGGTAAAATTGCCGCGGGTTTCGAAGGCCCCGAGCCTCTTCATGAACTCGGCGACATGCTCGCTGGAAACTTCGGAGACGACTTTCTGAACGGTGGGATCGAGCTTGCCCGCCTGCGCGAAAACAGCAGGCGGGACAAGCGCGAGCAAAACTACCAGAGCCGGGACGCGACAACGTGCCATCGCATCATTATGCCCTAAGTCCTATGCGAGGTCGAACTTGGTCTGATGGAGCAGCGGATCGCTCTTGACCAGAACGCTCTTGCCGCCGAGGATCTCTTCGATCTCCTGCAGGAACTGGTTGTGGTTGCTCTTGAGCACCTTGCCGACTTCGGGATTGACCCGCAGAACGATGTTGGTGTGCTCGTCTTCGAGGGCCTTGCGCATGCGCTGAGCCTCCTGCAGAATCTCGCCGATCACCGTCTGCGCGCTCTTCACATAACCCGCGCCTTCGCAGTACGGGCAGGGCGAGCAGAGAGTACGTTCGAGCGACTGCTTGACGCGCTTACGCGTGATCGCGACCAGTCCGAAATCGTTGAACTGGAGGATCTTGTACGGGGCGCGGTCGGCCCGCATGGATTCTTCGAGCGCCTGCATGACCTTGGTGCGGTTCTTGCGCTCATCCATGTCGATGAAGTCGACCACGATGATGCCGCCGAGGTCGCGCAGCCGAATCTGCCGGACAATCTCTTTGATGGCATCGGAGTTGACCTTCACGATGGTGTCTTCGAGGCGGTTCGATTTGCCGACGTACTTGCCGGTATTGATATCGATGGCCACCAGAGCCTCAGTCTGATTGATGACGATGTAACCGCCGGATTTCAGCCAGACTTTCGGGCGCAGCGCTTTTTCGAGCTCGTTGGTGATGCCGAACTCGTCGAAGATCGGATTGTTACGCGTGTAAAGTTTGACGCGTCCCACCAGCGCGGGCTGGAACCGCTGGGCGAAGCGGAGAACGCTCTCGTAGAGTTCTTCGTTATCGACCCAGATGTTCTTGAAAGACGTGGTGAGCTGGTCGCGCAGGATGCGCTGCACCAGATCGAGGTCGTGATGAAGCAGAACGGGCGCGGGCTTCTTCTCAGCCTTGGCGCGCATGTCGAGCCAGAGATTGTAGAGGAAATGCATGTCGCTCTTCAGCTCTTCTTCGCTCTTGCCGTCGGCGGCGGTGCGGCAGATGAAGCCGCCGGGGATGCCCTGGCGATGCGTCTGAACGATGCGCTTCAGGCGCTGGCGCTCTTCGTCCGACGGGATCTTGCGCGATACGCCGGCGTGGTCGACGGTCGGCATATACACAACAAAACGACCGGGCAGCGCGATATGTGAAGTGATGCGTGCGCCCTTCTGGCCTAGGGGTTCCTTGGCAATCTGGACGATGATCTCCTGGCCTTCTTTGAGAAGGTCGGAAATCGAAGGCAGAACGGGGCGTTCACGCTCAACGCGTTCCGGACGTTCTGCCCGTTCGGAGCGCTCGCCGCGCTCGGGACGCTCGCCGCCGCGTTCGGGACGATCTCCGCCGCGGTTCCGGTCGCCACGGTCGCGGCCGCCACGATCGCGACCGCCGCGTTCCTGTTCCTGCTGGGGTGCGCGTTCCTCGCGTACCGGCGGGGCCACAGTTTTGATCTCGGCGGCTTCGGGCACTTCGCCCTGGACGACCGGTTTTTCACGCTCTTCGCCCGGGCCTCCGCGCATTTTACGGCGCATGCGGCGCGAGACGCGATGCGGGTAACGATGGCCCTGCTCACGAAGAGCGGCGGTCAGGCTGGTGGGGATGCGGGCAGGTTCGGGGCCTTCCTGATCGACCGGCTGATCGGCCGGCTGCTCTGACTGGCTGGAATCGCCTTCGTCCGAAGCTTCGAATTCATCGGAATCACCCTCTGCGAGCGGTTCTTCAGCTTCCCCTTCCTCTTCCTCGTCTTCGGAGGCGGCGGGCAGGTCGGAAACCTCACCCGTGGTTTCCTCAACGGCTTCTTCCGCGAACAGGATCGGGCCCGGGTCGGAAACTTCGTCGAGGGCCGCTTCCTGATGCGCTTCGATGGCTGCGGCGAGCGGTTCCTCGGTGGGCGGCTCCTCGATTGCAGGCTCTTCGACTACCGATTCTTCCGCAGGCGCAGCTTCCGCAACCGGTTCCGCTGCAACCTCGACCACCGCTTCCACTACCGGTTCGGGTTCCGCTACGGGTGCGGCCTTCGGTTCCGGCGTCGCCCATGCGGCGAAAGAACCAATTCCCGCCAAAGGATGCTCTGCGGGCAGAGCGGATTCGATTTCGCGTTCCGGCTCCGGCTCCGGCTCGGAGTACTTGGCGAGGGATTCGCCCGGCAGCACCATGAAGTCGTCGCTGGGCTCACGAGAGTAACTGGGCTCCGGCTCTTCGTCGGCCATTTCGGGCTCCATTGCGGTGCGTGCCAGAGGTGCGGCTTCAACGTCGTTGCGGGGCGAGTAAAACTTGGATTCCGGGATCCCGCCATTGCCGCCACGGCCACCACGGCGTCTGCGTCCACGGCGTCCGCGGCCACCCTGATCTCCGCTTCTCTCAGCACCACTGCGGTCGCCGCCACCGCGGTCGGCACCCCGATCTGCGCCACGGTCATTACCGCGATTCGGGCGTTCGGGACGGGCCTCGGGAGTCGGCGCGAGAGAAACCGCACCGGCTGCCATGACAGCTTCGGGTGCGGCGATTTCCGCGAGGGGCTCGGGTTCGGCCAGGATAATCGGCGCGGCTCCGCGCGATTCCATCTTGAGGATCTTTTCCTCAACGGTGCTGACTACCGCGTCGTACTCGTCGTTATCCTCGAAGAAATCGGATACATAAAGGAACGCGTCGCGCTCCAGTCCGATGTCTACGAATGCGGATTGCATTCCCGGCAGGACGCGGGTGACGCGGCCTTTATGGATACTGCCGGCGAGGGAATATTCTTTTTCGCGCTCGTGGAAAATTTCCACAAGCTGATCGTCTTCGAGGATCGCTACTCTCGTCTCGTGCTTACCCGTTGAGACGATTAGTTCTTTGGACATGCATTCATCTCCCGTTGGGGCTCATCGAAGAGCCTGGACCGAGAGACTCAGGACCGGAACGAACTGCTGCGCCCTGCGTAAGGATCGTCTGGAGCGGCCCGTCTGTACGGGGGGCTTTCGACGACCAACAACAAATAAACTCACGCTGGCCGGAGGGTGGAGGATCTTCCATTCGACATCCCGCGCTCAACACCCAACATCGGCTTTTCAGGGGAACCGCTCATCGGAAGGCCTGTACGTGGGCCCGGCCGAGAATCTCCAATGGCTCCCAACTAACATTTCAAAAATTTCGTTTCACAACCGATGGACTCCGGGAGCTTTACAGCGCCCTCACATCCACTACCCCTTCGTACTGGCCATTCGCCACAACTGGCCGTTCCGTCAATTCACAATAGCTTAAAAGCGTCAATTCACAAAGCGGCGAACCCGAACGCTGTTCGCCAGGCCCAGCATCAGGAACGTGGACCAGATGCTCGAACCACCATAACTCATCAGCGGCAACGGTATGCCGGTAACGGGCATCCGGCCGACAACCATTCCAACATTTACCAGTATATGAAATAACAACAGCGCCGCGACACCCATGCAGACATACATTCCGGCCCGGTCTGGCGCGGTCTGACCGTCCTGCACGATCTGCATCAGTAAAACGAAGTATAAAATCAGGACAAACACGACGCCGACGAAGCCGTGCTCCTCGGCGAACGCGGAAAAAATAAAGTCCGTGTGAGGCACCGGCAGAAAGCGAAGCTGCGTCTGGCTGCCCTTCGTGACGCCCTTACCCCAGGTTCCGCCGGCGCCCACCGCGATCTTCGACTGGATCAGCTGGTAGCCGGTGCCCTGCGGGTCGCGCTCGGGGTCGAGGAAGCTGACGATGCGGCCTTTCTGGTACGGCTGCAGGTTGAGGAACGCGATCGGCAGCACCACCAGCGCGATCACCCCGATGGCTGCCCAGTATCGCCACGGAAGTCCGGCGAGGTACACGCCAACGGCGAGGATCGGGATATAAGTAAGCGAGGTTCCGAGGTCGGGCTCTTTAGCGATGAGCGCCATGGGCACGAGGATCATGCCCGCCAGCTTGAGGAGGTCGCGAAGTTCCAGAACTTCGGTACGGAGTTCGGTCAGGAACCGGGCGACAAGGAGAATGATGACGATCTTGGCGAATTCGGAAACCTGGAGGTGAACGCCGCCGGGGAGCGAGATCCAGCGGGTAGAGCCGAAGGCCTTCTTACCGACGATCAGGACGAGGAAGAGCAGGACTACCGACGCGATGTAGAGGGGATAAACCCGCTGCATCATGGCGTGGTAATCGATCTGGGTCGTGACCCACATCAGGAAGATGCCGGCTCCGATGTAGACCAATTGCTTCCACCAGGAGCCCTGCCAGATGGTGCCGTGGGTGGCGCTGAAGATCTGGACCACGCCGAGGCCGCAGATGAGGAGAACGACGATGAGCATGGCCCAGTCGAAGTCGCGGCGGTTGGCGGATTGGAACATGCGGGGCGGGCTGGTTTCAGGGTAGCAGAGGCTCGGGAACCGCCGATTCTACCCGGCGCCGGTAGATGTCGGCCTTACGCTGCTTCAACGCCATGGATCGCCGTGCCCGTCACATTGCTGTACAACACATCAGGACACAGGTCGACACATCGGGCCACACGACTGTACCCGCTTCGGGATCCACCCGGACCCGACTGAAAAATCCGGTATCTTCCAATGGCCTGAACACGCCCCCACGGCCGACGACGCGATCTTTGAAATCCAGTTCTCCCCGCGCCCCGTCCGTGAAGGTCAATTCCAGCCGATAATCTCCCAGATACCGCACCTGTTCGACTCTTGGCAACATATCCTCCCTTTATTCCAGCGGTTCAATCTTCTCCACGGGCTGGTCGCGGCGGAGCAAAAGCCAGTTCCTCCTGATGAAGTGCCGCCCACTCGGCGACCAGCGACGCTGCCCGCCGGGAACGTTTCCCCTCAATGGTGGATACAGGATTTATCGTGCTCATCGTAATACACTCGGATCACGATGCCGAAGAAACGGCTGACTTCCGGCATCAATCCCCCTTGCCCCCCGCCTTACGCCAGAACTCCGTCCACCACCTGGCCCGCTACATCCGTCAGCCGGAAATGCCGCCCCTGGAACGGGAACGTCAGCTTCTTATGGTCCACCCCGAGGCACCGCAGCACCGTCGCCTGCACATCGTGCACTGCCACCGGATTCGACACCACGTTATACGAAAAATCGTCCGTCTCGCCGTAGGTAATTCCGGGTTTAATTCCCCCGCCCGCCATCCAGATACTGAAGCACCGCGGATGATGGTCGCGCCCGTAATTGCCGTCCATCAGCTTGCCCTGGCAATAAACCGTACGCCCGAATTCGCCGCCCCAAACCACCAGCGTGTCGTCCAGCAGCCCGCGCTGCTTCAGATCTTTCACCAGCGCCGCCGACGGCTGGTCCACGCTCTTACACTGCAGCGCCAGATCGCGCGGCAGGTCGTTATGCTGATCCCACCCGCGCTTGTAAAGCTGAATGAAACGCACGCCGCGCTCCGCCAGCCGCCGCGCCAGCAGGCAGTTGGCAGCGTACGTACCCGGCCTGCGCGCCTCCTCGCCATACATCTCGAACGTGCTCGCCGGTTCCTTCGAAAGATCCATCAATTCCGGCACCGACGTCTGCATCCGGTACGCCATCTCATACTGCGCAATGCGCGCCTCAATCTCCGGATCGCCGTACGTCTCCGCGTTCATCTGATTCAGCTTCGCAATGCCATCCAGCATGCGCCGCCGCGTATCTTTATCGATGCCCGGAGGGTCTGACAAATACAGCACCGGATCGCCCGCGCCGCGGAAGTTCACGCCCTGATACTTCGACGGCAGGAAGCCGTTGCCCCACAGCCGCGAGAACAGCGGCTGATCCGTATTAATCGCGCTCGACTGCGCAATCAGCACCACAAAGGCCGGCAGATTCTGATTCTCGCTGCCCAGCCCGTAGCTCACCCATGCGCCCATGCTGGGCCGCCCCGGCTGCTGGCTGCCGGTCTGAATAAATGTAATGGCCGGGTCGTGATTAATCGCTTCGGTATTGGTGGTTTTAATAATCGCAATATCGTCCACAATTCCCGCGGTATGCGGCAGTAATTCGCTGAGCCACGCGCCGGATTGCCCGTGCTGCTGAAATTTGAAGATCGACTTCGCCACCGGCAGCGTGCTCTGCCCCGACGTCATTCCGGTAATCCGCTGCCCCATCCGCACCGACGCCGGAAGCTCCGTGCCATGCAGCTTCGTAAGTCCCGGTTTGTAATCGAAAAGATCGAGCTGCGAAGGCGCGCCCGACTGGTGCAGATAAATCACGCGCTTGGCTTTCGCCGGAAAATCGGTCCCTGCTCGCAGCAGGGAAGCCAACGCCGGGATGCCAACGCAACTTCCAATAAAAGATCGTCGGGATAGGTCGCTCATCATTGCTTACTGACCGCCTCATCCAGATTCAGCATCATACTGGCAACCGCAGTCCACGCCGCCAACTCGCTCTTATTAATCCCTGCTCGCACCGGAGCCTCGCCAACCGCCACCAGTTTCGCCGCCCGGTCCTCATGCCGCGCATACTGCCCCAGTTCCGCGTTCAACGTCTCCCGCAGCACGCCCAGTTCGCGCGCCGAAGCCAACCGGCCCGTCACCAGCTCAAACCCGTATCCGAGCCTCTTATCGGTCGCCTTCCCGCCCTCCACCAACATTCGCTGCGCCAGTGCGCGGGCGGCCTCAACGTAGGTCGTATCGTTCAGCAAAACCAAAGCCTGCAGCGGCGTATTGGTAATGGTGCGCCGTGCCGCGCACTTCTCCCGGTCGGGCGCATCGAACGTAATCATCTCCGGCGGAGGAGCCGTGCGCTTCCAGAACGTATACAACGACCGCCGGTGCAGATCGTCGCCGTGCCCCTGCGTATAACTCTGCGAGGTGAATCCATCGCCGAACGCAATTGCCTCCCACACGCCCCTCGGCTGATACGGGTCGACTCCAGGGCCGCCCACCTTCTCCTTGAGCAGATCGCCCTCATACAAAGCGCCGTCGCGGATCATTTCGGCAGGCAGACGGAAACGCGGCCCGCGCGCCAGCAGCCGGTTCTCCGGATCTTTCTCGAGCAGTTCCGGAGTCATCCGCGAACTCTGCCGATACGTGGCCGAAGTGACGATCAGCCGCTGCATCGCCTTCACATCCCAACCGATGCGCACGAACTCGGTCGCCAGCCAGTCGAGCAGTTCCGGATGGCTCGGCGGCTCGCCCTGCGAACCGAAATTCTCAGCCGTCTTCACGATGCCTGTCCCGAAATACATCTGCCAATATCTATTAACGGCCACCCGTGCCGTGAGCGGATTCGACCCGTCCACCAGCCACTTGGCCAGCGTCAGCCGGTTCGCCGGAGCGTCCTTCGCCAACGGCGGCAGAATCGCCGGAACGCCGGGTGTCACCTTGTCGGTCTGATTTCGGTAGTCGCCGCGCGCGAGGATGAAAGTCTCTCGCGGTTCATCCTTGTCGGTAGCGGCGATTTCGGACATCACCATCGTCGTCGGAATCTCGGCCGTCAGCTTCTTTTCGGCTTCGCGCAGACCCTTGAGCTCAGCCCAGGCCTTCTGGTCCGATGTCGGCGCAGCCTGCGTCAGATAATAATCGCGGATCCATGCCTTCTGCTCTTTCGAGCGCTTATCGGGCAGGATCGCCAACACCGCACGCAGCGATTCCTGGCTCTGCAGGTAACCGATCTCGGACGCCTTCAGTTCGCGCCCATAGATCCGCCAGTCGTCCAGCTTGCCTTTGAACGACGCGATCTCCATCTGCCCGTCGCTCTTCAAAACACCGCCGCCCGCGTGCTGCACTTCAATCGGCGCAACAGCCCCGTTCACGAACACCTTCACAGCCGACCCGTCGTAATTCACCACGACATGGTTCATGTTCTCCGGCCATGGCAGCAGGTTCACGGTCCTTATCGCCAACCCGTTCGGCAGCGTGACGTACAACCGGGGTACGCGTTGCTGAATCCCGGCCAGTTCGAAATCGTCGAGCGCAATCTGCAGCCCGCCCTGCTCCAGCACGGTCTCGCGCAGCTTCTGATTCACCTTCAGCCACAACGCAATTGAGAACGGCTTATTACCGTCAAACGCCGCCACATGCCCGAAGACGGCATGTGTCTCGCCATCGAAGTCCGCGCCCTTGTCGACAGCCGCATTCGAATAGGTCAGGTCGCCGTGCACTACGCGCCCGTACTGATAATGTCCGGACGAATCCGTCAGATTGCCATCGAATTCGTAATGCGCCACCAGACCGTCGCGCACACCCGGACCCAGCCGCGCGATCTCAGCCCTTTCCCATTCGCCCTGGGCCTGATTCACCGCGTCTTCGGGCAGCGCCGCTTCATGCGCCTGGATCGCCGCCTTGAGTTCTGCCTCGCGCGCCTTCTGCTCGGGCGACGGCAGTTGAAGATAAGGCTCGGCGTTGCCGTTGCGCCCGTCGAGCCCTTTTTCCGAAACATTATTGAAAAATGCGAAAAAGCGATAAAAATCGCGCTGGGCTATCGGATCGAACTTATGGTCGTGGCATCGCGCGCATCCCATGGTCAGCCCCATCCATGCGCCCGACGTCGCTTCCAGCCGGTCCACTACATATTCCACCTGATACTCTTCCGGGATTGCGCCGCCCTCGAAATTGATCATGTGATTGCGGTTGAAGCCGCTCGCGATCTTCTGTTCGACCGTCGCGTTCGGAATCAGATCGCCCGCCAGCTGGTCGATCGTGAACTCGTCGAACGGCATGTTCCGGTTGTAGGCATCGATCACCCAGTCGCGCCAGTGCCACATCTCGCGGGAACTGTCGATGTGATACCCGTGAGTATCGGCATAACGCGCGACGTCGAGCCACTGCATTGCCATGCGCTCGCCATAACGCGGCGATTTCAGTAACGCGTCCACGCGCTTTTCGTAGGCATCCGGAGTCTTATCCGCAAGGAATGAGTTGAGCTCCGCGATGGTAGGAGGCAGACCCGTCAAATCATAGGTCACGCGCCTCAACAAGGTAGCCTTATCGGCCGTCGGCGAGGGCTTGAGGCCTTCCTTCTCAAGCCGGGCCAGCACGAAACTGTCGATAGGATTCTTAACCCACGCCGCGTCTTTGACTACCGGCGCGTCCGGCCTCTTAGGCGCGACAAACGCCCAGTGCGGCTGCCACTTAGCGCCCTGAGCGATCCATTGCCTGACCACGTCGATCTGCGCGGCGTTCAATGTGCGCCCGGTGTAAGACGGCGGCATCCTCTTCGCAACATCCGGGTTCGTAATCCGGGCCAGCACCCTGGCCGGGTCCATGCCGCCATCCGGAATATCGAGGCGCAGACTGGCCATGCGGTTTTTGGCATCCGGGCCATGGCAGGAGAAGCAGTTATCGGAGAGGATGGGACGCACTTCGCGGTCGAAGTTGACCTGCGCGAACGCGGCCCCCGCAATCAATCCCAGCCAGACGATCTTCATACTCCGCTCAGGTCCAGCACAAAGCCAGCCACAGGACCTCCTCCTTCAATGTTTGCCAAACCCTCGCGCACTTCCACGTCGGAATTGGGCCGCAGGATTTCAACCACCTTGCGCTCCGGATCGATGAGCCACGCCAGTTGCGCGCCGTTCTCGATGTACTCCAGCATCTTGTCCCGCAGCAGCGACAGCTTATCCCGCGGGGACCGAACTTCAATCACGAAATCGGGACAAAAACGAGAGCCGTTAACATCTGTCCGTGCGCTCCATGCCGTATGCGCCCCGCGCCGTGCGCCGTTCGGCAAAACGAACGCGGCGGACGAGTCGAAGACGGTGCCGCTCTGCGCCCACGCCTGCAGTTGCGATGTAATTCCTTCGTTGCGAACCGCGGGCTTCATGACCACCAGCTTCCCCTCGCCTGTGGTCTCAAACACCAGTTCCGGGTACCTGGCGCAAACCGCCGCGAAGTCGGCATCCGTCATCGCCGGAGCCGTCAGAGTAGCGGGCAACCATGCGTCCTTAATCGTGAACTGCATGCAGTCATTGTATGCCCTGTGTTCGGGAACCGTCACTGCGAAACCGGCGTGCCGCTGCGGTTCTGTTCACTGCGCGGTTGCAGCAGCCGGCGGCACGAAGCAGACTCCGCTTTTCCGGACACTGCGGAGAAATCAAGTGACGGTATCTCAATCCCGTGCACGATTTGATTGCGGGTTCGACGCGGGGCCACAATTCAACCCTGAGGTTCACGCGACTTCTTCTTCAAAGACCGAACCGCCTTCGCCGAATATCCGCAACCGCTGAACGAATCCAGGTGGATTGCATCAGCCGGCGGCACGAAGAGGATTCTGTTTTCCCGGCATTTTCCGCCGCCCGGCTGAAGCGATCTTTTACAGTCCTTCGAAAAATAGCTGCCAAAACCCGCTTTAGAATGAATAATTTCCATGATCTGCCCTTGGCGTATCCGCCGCTGCCGGTGTGTGGTTGTCGTGGCTGCGGCCATTTTTCATACCCCGCTGTGGTGTAGCCGCTATGAGCCATTCACATTTTTCTTCAATCTCTATTTTCCCTGTTTTCATGAACATACCGGAAATCCTTACCGCCTTTTGCACAACGCCGTGTGAATATCGTCGCAGGTAAGAAAAACAGTGCATGTCGCCACCGGACTCACACCCCGGCATCGGCATCCACCAACGCAACCTTGTCCGGCCGGCAGGCGATTGCGGCGAGCGGTACATCGGATCGATCCGATAAAGGAAATCCCGGAATTGCTCGGGATCGAATAAATCGGTGCCCGGACCTGACGCTCCGAATCCCGAATGCGACGGGAACGAAGCCGAAAGTCCGGGTGCCCCGCAACGCGCGCAAACGCCGCGCGAAAGAGCACCGACAGCGTCGCGGAAGAACTGTGTCGATAGAAAATAACGGAGAGAATTATGGGACTATTCAGTAAGAAACCGAAAACGATTACGCTCGAAAGCCACAAAGCCGCCCTCCAGGGAGGCCGCAACCCGGTCACCGGCCAGACCACGCTCATGACCGAGCAGGACGCCGACTCCTACCGTAAATTCATCCGCGAATTCACGGCGGCCCTCAAACCCGACGGCATGGTCGAAATCCAGCTCGCCCAGCGCCTCGCGCAGGACACATGGCGCATCAACCGCCTACACGCCATCGAAGAAAACATC
>Ga0302275_10001999_pt1 | contig 21761 bp, 11 predicted proteins | sample III_Bog_N2_2_FD_200229 | JGI IMG/M metagenome (GOLD analysis project Ga0302275, IMG submission 200229) | Peat permafrost microbial communities from Stordalen Mire near Abisko, Sweden - III_Bog_N2_2 | ecosystem: Environmental > Terrestrial > Soil > Wetlands > Peat | place: Sweden: Abisko... | reverse complement strand
TACCCTGCGACGTTTATCGCAAACAACAGATCCCTGCTTATGCCGTGCTCGTTTCATATGCTCCTTTCGTTTGCGAGCACGGACGGCTGGCCCGAGAGTACCACAGGTTTCTTCCGAGTCACCATTGCTTCCAGGTCTGCGTGCAGAAAACGCCAGACTCGGCGTTGCGTCCCGGTGAGCGCATAGGCTTTTACTTTGCCTTGTCGCACCCAGAGCAGAATTGTGCGCGTCTTCACGTTTAAGTATTGCGCCGACTCTGCGGCGGTTAGCCATATTCGGCGTTCGGTGGCGAGGCGACATGGGGTGGCCGATTCGGTGGAAGGATATTCCGGATCAGAGGGCTGGGATTGGGTATACATTTTGACTCCGTTGGGTTGATGGGGTGCAGGCGATCTTTCGGTTTTCTTCTTTCGCTTCCATAATGGCGGGGTGGACTGGAGCTGCGAAGGTTCAGTCAAGGGCGACCGAAGGGAGCCGCGCCAGCGGGCTTGCGCCTTGACGGCTTCTTCGCAGTTCCGGTCTCGTTCCTCAGGAAGCGAAAGAAAATGCTGGATGCGCGGGATGTGGCCACCGCGTCTCATTGTGCCGCCGCGCTCGCGTTCTGGATTGATTGCTCGCCCATTGACTCTCCGCCTATCATCGCCTTCCCGCGCGAAACGATCGTTGATTCCTATTCAAGATCAAAAGCCCAAACCTATGCCCATACCCATACCCAGACCCTTATCTGGCTGTTGTGACCTGGCAGCCTCCTGATGCTGCATTGGTGCGATCGCCTGTTCTGGCTTATGTGCGCTCTGATGCGAAACATCGTGACCAAGCGCCTGCGGCAACTTTCGGCGATCGTTTGTGAAAATCTGCGCGTCCCACTGTCCCCGCGAAACCGAGACATACGCCATGCGGCGATTGAGCAGGTCTTTCGCCGCAAGATTCGTATCTACGTGAATGAGTACGCGTTCCGCGGTCTGTCCCTGACTGGAATGACTGGTAACGGCATAGCCGTGGTCGAGATGCGGATGGTGCTGGGGTTCGTAGCCCATGCTGCGCCCGCTATCAAGCTTCAGCCGCATCGAGCCGTCCGGTGCGATGCTCTCCACCGTGCCCAGTTCACGGTTCGCAATCTTCAGCCCATGATTCGGCGCGGTGAATTGGATACGGTCTCCAACTGAGAAGCCCTTCTCCTGCTCGCGATACACCGAGACGCCCATCTGGCGGCGAGGTTCATAGGTCGTTACACTCCTGTCCGCGCGCAGCACCGTGAGCCGATTGTTTTGCGCGTCTATATTCGTTACGCGCGTGTATTCGCCCTTCGCAATACCAGTCTCCCGCGAACTACGCGAGTAGCGCAGAATGTCGTTAACTTGGTATTGCTGCGCCCAAGAACGATCTGCGCCAGTCATTTCCTGACGTGGTACCAGCGTTTGGACGGAGTGTTCTTCCTTGCTCACGACGCCACGCGCTTGCAGCTCGGCATGAATGCGCTGATTGATCTCCGTGCGTGACAGATTGTCCGGCGACACCACCAGCGTGCTTTCCGGAGACTTGGCATACTCGCGTGCGATGGCCGTAATGCGTTCCTCTTGGCCTATTACTTCATGCACGCGACCCTGCCGGTCCAGGCTGTCGATGGCCGCACCAACCTGACCACGCGCCAGTTGCTCAACAACCTGCTTTAGTTCCGGTTCCTTCTGGCGCACGATCTCTTCGAGCCTCACCGTCCGCATTCCCGCTTCCTGAAGTTGTGCGAAAGGACGGCCCGCTTCGACCGCTTCATGTTGCCGCGTGTCGCCTACCAGCAAAACCCGGTCTCTCGCATGAAGCCGTTCGATGAACTCGTGCATCTGGCGCGTCGAGGCAAGCGAAGACTCGTCGAGCACATAGAACCTCTTCTGACCGGTGTCCGGCTGCTCTCCCCGCGCCAGATGGCGTTGCAGAGTCGAGGTCTCGATGCCCGCCTCGGCCAGCTTCTGCGCCGCGCGCGAGGTGGGAGCAAAACCTTCAACCTTGTAGCCTTCGGCCTCCACTCCTTCCCGGATCACCCCTAAGGTAGTCGTCTTGCCCGTACCGGCAATTCCATCCAAGCCAACGATTTTCTCGCGCCTCACAAAAATGTCATCGACCACCTCGCGCTGCGCCGGACTCAGTTCTTTATGGCGGTCTTCGATTGCAATCCGCAGCGAAGGCGAAACCAGCATCGGATCGGTGAAGTAGCGCTGATTGCCGCTCTGCATCCGAGCGACGATCTCCTGCTCCAGGCGGATCATCTCAGCGGTTGTGTACATCGGCGCAGCGCGCCCTTCGATGGGGCCAACGGCAACGAATTCCCCGCGCTGGACGCGCTGCGCAAACTCATACCGCACTTGTTCGTAGGTTGCTTGCGCCATGCTACGGCTGATTGCCGCCTGCAAGATGCTTCGCTCATCCTGAACGGCAGACCGCTCGAAGACATGATTGCGAGCATAGGTAACGGCCTGTCGTTCAATCTGTCGTTCAGTCGTGTCCGGGCGGGGTGCGTGGCGCTGCGTATGTTCGCGTGCCAAGGCCACCGCGCGATCCGCCTGATGGCCGTGCTGTGCGGCCAGTTCACGGTGTCGCTCTAACACTTCTTCCGGGGAGCGAATCTCCTTGCTGTCCCGCGTGCGATGGGCAGCAACTTGTGCTGCGCCCGCGCCTTCTCTCCCGATCTCCTGCAAATGATTCTTGATCTGTTCTCGTCTCGGACTGGATGCATCCAGATATTCTTGCGTGTAGCCCTTGATCTCCGGCTGACCATGTTTTCCGCGGTCGATCTCGTAGCCGAGTCCCTGCAGCCGAATCGCAAGGTCAGAACGATAAACGCTGGTCGCATATTGCTGCGATTGGAAAAGGCTTCGCTCCTGCAGCGCCCGCGTCTGGCCATTCTCGCGCACGGTCAGATTGAAAATGACGGCATGAGTATGAAGTTGTGGCGCAGCGTAGCCATTCACCGGACGGGCAGTGTCATGCTCGAAGGTGGCGGCAATGAACTTGGCCGTCGTCTCCGGCGCGTGGATATTGCCGATCCGCGCTTGCGTATACCGCTCCAATTCGCTAAGCGCTACGCGGACACTTTCACGGTGCGCTTGACGCACACGCTCATCGCCGCCGACGAGTGCGGTGAGAGAGACGGATTTCGGCGCTGAAAATGTAGCGTCCCACCCGGCGCGGTGTTCGACGCTGGTGATTTCCTTGCCGTACTCGTTGTCGTAGGTCTTTGCCGGCTGGTGCTTGACGAGTTGCACGCCGCTTGCAGGATGCTGTCCTTCGCTTAATCGAGCAAATTCATCGGCACCAACGGAACCGCGCAGTCCCCACTCCTGGGCGAGCCGTCCCTGCCACTCGCTATGCACCTGCGCGTCACGACTCCAGTAGTTCTGCTTCTCCGACACAAACTCACGCGCGTGATAGGTCCGCGCCTGGCCAGCCGACAATGCTTTGGAAATGGTTAACATGTGATTCAGCTCTAGAACTGCAGTAATATCTCGGTTTCCGTGTTTTGACTTAGACTAACTACGTCTCGCAGGAGATGCCCACTGTTTGTATTATTTGTTGGCTTATTATTCAAGGCTCATGTATGTGGAAAACCTATATTTCAGTAGTTCCCTTGTCTCGCGTCATTTATCCGACTTACAACAGTGACCCGAATCGACGGCGCGACAGCACGCTCATGGGCGCCGTTACTGAGGGTTAAGGCAAGGCAGAAACACTGGGCATTGGCACCTATTGATGCTGCTCATTTGAAATGGTGACAGCATGTCATTCGCGAGACTAAAGTCGAGGAAGATAGACAAGGAATATCTGACGGGTAAGAGACGGAATGTGGAGGCGAGTTATACCATCTTGTCAAGCACACTAACCTGAGCTTTATGCCCGCGCTTGACAGCCTTCAAGGTCGCTACTTGGTGTCGTGCAAAATGGAGCACGTTAACGCCGTCATTTGGTATCGGATCTCTTGCGATTGGAGCGCCGATTAGCTCGGTCGATTGCTGCGACTTGTCCCGGCTATTCGGCTTTCTCATCCCTGGTCGTTTACCCCGGCGACCCTGAGGATATCGTCTACCTTTGACGTGCTTCTTTGGAGAACTGAGAGGTGGTGTCTTGTCCCCTGGTTGCGGGGTCGAATGCGCTGACTGAGGCTGCGGCAAGGAGTGGCTAGATGGTCGTTGTATGCGGTGTACCATCGCGGGCCGATTTCACCTGCCAAGAGGGTGCGGTTGACCTCGACATTAGTTAGAGTTGGCGAGTCCAATTGGCCCAGTTTGGCAGAAGCTCTTGGGCCACCTGAAAGAGGCCATTTTGTCGTCACAATTGCCCGCAGATGCCGTACTGATTCGCCTTCCAATTCCCATGGATGTTCGATGGCGATACCAGCCTTGTGAGCGTCGTAAGGATCTCAATTTGGTGCCCGCCAAGTTGTCCTTTGCAGAAGTCGCAATTGCCACTCATACCAGGTCGCATCGGCGATTGCTGGAAGGGCTGAAGAGCGGGCCAAAGTGGCTACAATCCCCCGCCTCGAACGCCGGGGAAAGCTACGGGAGACGTGGTTCCTTCGCCGGTGTATGAGCACCGGCATTGGCACGCGATATCACCAGGAACTCGTCGGGCTTTCTGGTGCTTGATCGACTCGTCATGCGCTACACTTTTGCGCACTATAATCGTCGGGGAGAGCAGCGCCAGCACCATCTCGTCCACTTTGTCTTGGTCGTATTCCATTGCGCACCCGGCTTGGAGTTCGCCGCAAGGGTAACATTTCGTAACTCGGCCAACTACCGGACGGACACCGAACAAGGCCGGACATACACCGGATGCGCGGGCCCCGGCGTCAGCGGCCCGGAGTTCGCGTTTTCGCGCAACCCTCGCCGGATCAACGTATTTACGCCATGCCCGCCTGCAGCGGTCCTGCCGTTTCCGAACGGAAACGGCAGGGACGCGGGGAAAAGTCTAAGTCGCTGCCTCACAACAAGTTTACGCACGTAAACGCGCCCGTCGCCCCCGGTATCCCTGCAGCTCCCGAAGTGGGGATGACGTGTCGAGGCGTCAACCCGGTGCGTAAGCACCGCTCTTAGAACTCATCCGCGCAAATCCGCCTCCGCGAGCGGCAATCCGCCCCTTGCGGCACACCTGCACCAAGTATTGCCTCGCTTCCGGGCGGCCAATCGGCGGCGTCATCGGCACCGCAAAGCAGCGCCAATCGGATCACAATCGAGATGCAAATCGGGAGGACAAAAGACGGCGAATCGGGTCGGGATCAGCGCAAGAATCGGGATCGGAAAGGGCGGCTAATAAGGAACGGGATAGGGCGCGAATCGGCGGGCCAATCCACCCGCAATCGAACACACGCCGTATGGATGGCCAAGTGAGTTTGTCCTGTAACTAACTTTTAACTTGACACCAATGAGCGGTTTCTTTTACCGTCGCGCCCACGGTTGATTCGAGGGGGCCAACCGAAATTACTTACGAGGTGAGCCGATGGCTCGCTATTGCTTTGTTGTGTCCCTCATCCGGCTTTTTGTTTCGGTAGCGTCCGCTCAAAATCCTCTACAAAGCGTTCCTCAAGCCGTTACTCTTTCGTCTCAGACAATCGCCGCGTTGACTGGGGGGAACCATCCAGTGATGTAAACCTGATCGGCAGAATCAGGCGGGCGTATGCCCGAAATGAGTGCTCGCAAACTGATAGTCCCAGCCCTGAAAGGTATGAGTCCACAGCAGAAGGAGCTGAAATGACGAAGAACATTAGCCCAATTCGCCAGCCGAATAACGGACCCCGCAGATTTTCGACTGCCTTGGTCGCGACAGTGTGTTGCGTAGGCCTTTTCGCGGCTGCACCGATAGTTCTCGTACTCTGGCATGTTTCATTGCCAGTAGTCCGAGCGGATTCCATCGCTTCGGCGGACCGAAAACTCGAACAAGGGAAACGCGCTGATACGCCGAACTCGCGACTGGTAAAGCTCAACGAAGACGAGGTCAATTCTATCTTGCATGACCGGCTAACGAGAAGCGGCAAGCTAACGTCAGATTCTGAAGGTCTACACGATTTAAGGATTCGTCTGAGCGGGGAACAAATTGAAATCTTCCTTGTTCTTGGCCACCGAGGAGCCGAGATCACGGTGGATCTGAACGGCAAGCTTTATTCGCAGGAAGGACTCGTGCATTTTGATCCTGTTGCGGGCCGGATTGGTGCCCTGCGGTTGCCACAAGGTGCCCTCGTTAGCGCCATGCACCAAGCAATGAGCAGCCCTGAGGAGAGTCAGAAATTATTGTTGCCGCCGAACATCGCAGATCTCCGAGTTCAAAATAGTCAGGTTCTGTTGCGTTACAACTGATGAAAGGCATGACAGAGCTGTTGAGACAGAAAGCAAGAACCACCGAAGAAGGGAAAATCGAGATGCGTTTGCCATGGCTCAGTCCGTTGTTGGTCTTCCTCATGTTGTCGAATGTGGGCGTAGCTCAGCACGTAAGTTCCATTCCCGTGCGCCAGGCCCAGGCGTTGGATGTCCTCCAGAAAGTGGTGATTGCGGCCGGGGGATTGCAGACGATCAATGCTTTCCAGAGCTACTCGGCGTCAGGTCAAATCATCTTCCATGCGGGCGATGAAAAGACTGAGGGCGAGGCGACGGTCAAATGGAAGGGGACCAAGGACTTCCGCATTGACGTGCAAATGCCTGATGGAAACCAGTGGTGGTTCATTAAGGACGGTAGGGGATTCAAGAAAGAGGCGGATGGGACGGTGCGGCCGCTTTTGTATCAAGAAGCTTTAAACATCCAGAGCTATTGCTGGCCTCTGGCTCAAGTGGCGCAAGCTATTCGCGATTCCAAGGTCGGGATCTCCTCCGAGCCCCCCAGTGTGCGTCAGGGGCGTCCAGTACTAAGCATTCGAGTCCGTCCTGCGGCAGGAGGATTTCATGCGGAGCTTTTGGAGAAACAGTTCTATGTTGACGCCCACACCTTTCAAATCATCACCGTCGAGGACAAAGCCTATCCGAGAGACAGGCTTGCGGATGGCATTCATCGGAGCGTGACCTTTTCGGATTATCGGCAAATTGGTGGTGTCTCTTTCCCGTTCTCGATTTCGGAGGACGTCGCCCACCACCGGCATTTGATGGAAATTCACTTGAAGACGGTGTCGATCAACGGCCCTGTCAGCGATCGCGACTTCGAGCCATAGATTTCGAACATTACGCACTGAACAACTGCAACTGCTAACGAGCAAGGAGCGGGGAAATGTTAGATAACTCTCAGAGGTCCGGTCACTCAATCGAGTCACGGGTAGTGGACAGCTTTTTCGGCCAGTCCAAGCGCCTTCTGCTTGCGTTTGGTTTTCTGTTCCTGGGTGGAATATCTAGCGCGCAGAACTATCTCACCAGCACAGGGACACCCGCCTTCGCCGCTCCGGAGCCGGCTGAGTACGGCTTTGTTGATGCTTCGAACGGTAACCTGCATCTTGAACTTCCTATTGGCGCGTATCCCCAGCGGGGCACTAATAAGCCCCAGAAGGTCTTAATTACGTATGACGCGAATAATTTATGGACAGTTCAGACTACTGGTGGCCCCGCTCCTTTCTGGAACCCTCAAATTGAGGGTGCTTGGACAATTCAGCATCTCTACGGAACTATGACCTATGCACCGGATGGATCTGCGGTAAATGGGCAAGGTGTCCCCTGCGCAACAGACGATACCTATACTGAGCCATCAGGGACCCAACACCCGTTTCCCCCAGATACGACGGGTGGCGTCTGTGGTGGTAACCCCATACTTAAAGCTGACTATCTTGCTACTGACTCCTCGGGCTACCACGAGTATGTCGACCTCACTAAAACTAAGTATCCTACGAATACGGTCACTGTTGTTGCTCCAGATGGGACAATGGTTTGGCAGAGCGGATATTTGAAGGACATACATGGAAACGCCGTTTTCATAGAAGATCCAAATGGTAATTACATTTCGTCGAACCCGAGTGGGGGACCATACTTGGATACTTTGGGCCGGACGATCGGAAGCGTAACGGAACCAAATTCCCAGGGTACGACATCGAACTATGCGGTCACCTTCACGGGTACGTTCAATGTTAAGACTGCGTTTGGCCAGTCAGGAATTAACGAATGTCCGCAAGGAGTCGCTTGCGGAGTCAACGCCTTTCAAAGTATCACGCTGCCTGATGGTTCAAGCTTTTCGTTTACTTATGATTGTGACTCAACTTCTGGCGTCGCCGCTTGCGCTTCACCAGGCGGACAGTCAGCGTACTACGGCAATCTGCTTAGCATGACCCTGCCCACCGGAGGAGCGGTCAACTACACTTGGACCACCGTTACCGATCCATACGGCAACAAGCACCGGTGGTTGACATCGCGTACTTCCGCGGGTGGTACTTGGACGTACAGCGTCAAGAACTTATCCACGTGCAGCCAGAGTCAGGTTGGGTGTCAGCAGCAAGTGACCTCGACGAACCCCAATGGAGATTACACGATCTACACGTTCACGATCGACAATGGGGACTGGCCCGTCCAGGTTCAGCGCTATAACGCGGCCGGTACTCTGATGAGTACGGTAAACACGACTTGGGATTTCTCGGTGGCATGCCCTTGGTCAGGCTGCCACGGCCACGCCTACGTGCGAAAGTTGTCCGAAACGGTGACCTACGCGGTACCGGGCGGAACGAGTATTACGAAAAAGACCGCTTACACTTACGACAGCCCGCAAAACGGAAACGTGACTGCAGTACAGGAATGGAAATTCCTGCCCGGGACAAGCCCGACTTTTGCCGCAGTTCCGAACCGCGCTACATACGTGACCTATTACAGCGCTGGAACGAACATCATCAACAAACCACAGAAAACGACCCTCTGCAACAATCAACCTGGCAGCGACTCGGACTGTTCAGGAGGCGGACTCAAAGTAGCACAAACCATAGTGACCTACGATTCCTATGGCACAAACGGCTTGATAGGATTTTCGGGTGCTTTCAACCACGACGACACGAATTTCGGAACCGGGACTACCGCGCGCGGGAATCCCACTCAAATCCAACAGTGGGTCAATGGTACGTACTTGACCACTAGTCGTACATATGACACCACCGGACAAGTTCTGAGTAGCACCGACCCTGCTGGCAATAAGACAACGTACAGCTACGCTGATAAGTTTTTCAACGACAATGGATCCAATCCGCCGCAGGCGTATACCCCCGCGACACCAACGAACGCGTACCTCACGGGCGTGACGCTGCCTGCGGTGAACGGTGTCACGATGACGGTCTCCATGGGCTACTACTACGGCAGCGGGAAGCGCGCCGTCTCCACGGACGTCAACGGTCAGGCTAGCTACTCTCACTTCGTGAATCCGGTGACGTTGGTGAACGATCCCTTTGACAGGAATACTGAAAATGTTCTGCCTATCGGGTGGAACCTAACAAGCTACTCCTCTCCAACCCAAGCTGACACTTATGCCGCGGTGGCAGACACATCTCCGTCTTCGAGTTGTTCGAGTTGCCGGCACAACGAGTTCCTTTTCGACACTTATGGTCGTAAAGTGGCGCAAGAACTCTACGTCCCCGGCGGCGGCACAGTGAATGTTAATACCATTTATGACACGAACGGCCGTGTTTCGCAGGTGAGTCACCCGGGTACCAGCGTTTATGAGACATTCGCTTACGATGGGTTGAACCGGAAGACTTCCGTCACGCACCCGGACAATCAGTCGCTCCACACCGCCTTTGGACCGAATGTGACCAGTCTGGCCGGCCTCGCGAGTCAACAACTCTCTGCCACGACGTACGGCTACGGTTACCCCGTGATCTCTGTCGATGAAACTGGAAAACCCAGGCAAGAATGGATTGATGGTTTTGGCAATGTGGTAGAGGTGGACGAGCCGTCTGGATCGACCGCAGGCAAGGCCCCGACCGCGACCATTACTATTTCAGGTAGCGAAAGCACGCATCAGGTCTGCAATCATATTACCGGCGATTGTCGGGACGTATCGGATACAGGCTCCGTGACGGTCACGGTCAATGGATATTCAGCTTATGCTCCCTGGGGGGCGAGTTCGACTTCTGCAACACTTGCGGCGAGTTTGGCCTACTCTCTTAGCTCCAGCAGTTCGCCCGTCACGGCGACAGCCAGTGGCTCAACCCTCACTGTGACCGGACTCACTCCGGGGGCGTACACAATTCCTTTTTCGACGAGCGTCACTAGCCCAGACAACATCGATTTCGCTTTCTCTCCGACTTCGGGGAGTCTCTCTGGAGGTTCCGGAGGACTATTGACTTCGCCAGTTGCCACCGGCTATGCCTACGACGCTGCCGGACGTCTGACCAACGTGTATCAGGGGGCGCAGACCCGAACCTTCGTCTACGATGGGCTGGGAAGAACCACATCCGTCACCACGCCTGAGGCGAAGACCGACACGCTTGTCTATGACTCTGATACGACCTGCCCAACGCCGAATTCTTTCCCCGGACAGCTAGTGAAAAAGTTGGACGCCCGTGGCATCCGCATCTGCTTCCAGTATGACGCGCTGAACCGGCTGACCGGCAAGAACTACTCCAATGGACAGGGAGCCGTGACTTATCAATACGATCAGGGGGGCGCTCCTCAATACGCGCTTTCGCGATTGACCAAAATCACCGATCCCTCGGGTTCCGAAACGAACACCTACGATCCGGCTGGCCGCATAACGAAAGTGCAAAAGGTCATAGGGGCAACCACGTATACGACAAGCTACGCCTACAACGCGGGTGGAGAAATCACGCAGATAACCTACCCGTCTGGTCGCCAGGTGACTCAGAATGTCGATACCATTGGCCGGCTCTCGTCGATTACAGATACGCTGAACAGTGTCGTGAAGACTCGCGCCAGCAGCTATAGCTACAACCCCGCGCAACAGACCCTCGGTTTCAACTACGGCAACGGAGTGGTCGCAAGCTTCCTTTACGATCCAAACAGGCAATACCTGACGAACCTGAGCTATACGAGCGGCACGCAGACCCTGTTCAGCTTGAAATACTACTACCAAAACGATGCGACAAACTGTACGGGCGGGACAACGGGCAGCGATGGTTTGATTAACTGCATCTCAGATCTTGTGGACTCGGGACGCACAGCAGCATATACGTACGATTCGCTTGGCCGCGTGGTCACCGCGGCGACCAACGGTTCGACCGCTTACCCCAAGTGGGGACTGTCGTGGGCGTATGATCGCTATGCCAACCGTCTGAGCCAGACGGTTACAGCCGGGAGCGGTTATAACAACTCTCTGACCTTCGCGAATCCGGGCGGGGCGCAAACGAACCAGCCGGACGGGATGTGCTTTGACGCGAGCGGAAACATTTTGGCGCAAACCAACGCGACTTGTCCTCCCACAGCGCCCACTTACTCGTATGACGCGGCAAACCAGATGACCTCATACCAAAGCGGTTCTGGTGCTGGCGGATATATGTACGACGATCATGGAAAGCGCGTAAAGAAGTGCCTACCCAACTGCACCAGCCCGACATCGTCGACCGTGTATATTTTTGCGGCCGGGAAAGATATCGCGGAATACGATAACGGAGCAGCGCCTGCCTCTCCATCACGCGAATACATCTACTCTGGCGGGACTCTGCTCTCGACCTTGACGAGCGCGTCCACGACCTACCACCATTCCGATCATCTTTCGGTGCGCGTGAGCACCGATGTCAATGGCAACAAAATCGGCGAGCAAGGGCACTATCCTTACGGAGAGTCATGGTACAGCGCGAACACGACGACCAAGTTCATCTTCACCAGCTACGAACGCGACAGCGAGTCGGGCGATGACTACGCCATGAGGCGCTATTACCTTGTTGCTCTTGGCCGGTATTGTTCGGCGGACCCGGTGTCGGGCAGTCCCGGAGATCCGCAATCGTGGAATCGTTACGTGTATGTTCGAGACAATCCGATCAATATGACTGATCCCAGCGGGTTCAGTTGGCTCAGCAATTTCTTCAAATTCCTGCTCAACCTGGACCCGAACATCTTCAACCCACTCAAATCTCCAATTTCGCCATCAGGATCGGACAATCCGTGGGCAGAACTGGATAATGTCCTTAAACCGCCTATGCGGCTGCCTGCCGGGGGCATCATTGACGAGAGCGGCGGTTTTGGCCAAGGTTTTGCGGCTGACTCTGGGAATTTCGGCAATCTCATGAATCAGGCCGAGAATGAGATTTTCAAATCGGATTGTTGGAACTTCATCAGGTCCGTACTAACCAACGCCTTTAATGCGCGTGATGCGGCGCACCTGCCGGATCGGAAGACGGCGCTTGAGCAGATATCAGGTGAGAATCCTAGCCATTTCATCGATGTCCTGGCAGCAGCTCCTGTCGTAAAATCTACCGGCCAAGATTTTTATTCCGACGCAGTGGCCCATGTCGACCAGGGTGCTGGGAACAAGATCTTTGTCGATCAACCCTCGCTAATTACTCCAAGCGTGCTGGTCCATGAAGGATTTCACCTGCCGTCCAACGGCGGACTGACCGACGTGCAAGCAGCTTCTGGGGCAGGTCTCCCGTTGAGAGGGCGTACGCCACAGGAAATCGCAGATAATGCATCCGAAGATTTTCAAAAGGCGGTGAGCCAAAATTGCGGAAAGTGAATACGATATTTGGCTTGTTGATTGTCTTGTCGTGCGGCGCCGGCCACTGCTGGTCCCAGTGTCGCCAGCTAACTGAAGTTGTAAATATGAAATTGCCTATAAGTGACACGATTTCTTCCACGGCTGCAACTGTTGTTCGGTTTGAAAACGACCGGGATATTGAGATCAATGCGGTGAGATCGCTTGCGAGGCCAGCATTTGGTAATGCCCACTTTAGTTTTGCTATCAGTCGGGATTTTGGGGTCTCCTGGAAATGGTTAGAGGACCCCGTCCCGTTTCGTTTACTTATGAAGGACCTGTCGATGGTCGAGGCGCCGTCGGACCCGAGAGTCCGTTATAAGAAGACAGGTTTCTCTTACTATCGATCTAGGGACGGTGGAAAGACATGGCACATTTTGCAGATAGTTCTTCCTCGCCAATCAGGCTCGACGCCTACTGGCGAGGAGTCCGCCACGGTCGGTTCTGTCCTTGACCTTACGCTAGTAGCAATTCACCCTAGGGATCCCCTGACGATATTCGGTAGTTTCAGGTCAATAAAGGGAGCAAGTCAGAAGTGGCTTCAGGGGGTGTATGTTTCCCATGACGGTGGCGATGCCTGGAATGAGTTCGCAACAGTGCTAGTCGGCGGCAACATGTTGGGTATTTCTCCAAGGGACCCTTCGGTAATGCTGGGGCTAGGAAGGGATGGGATCATGAAAACCGCTGATGGCGGGACTCACTGGTTCAAGGTTTCAAGTCTCACGCTTCCGAACGTAAAACCAAGTCCTGCGACCGCGACCAAAATAATCGGCGGAGATGCTTTTTGGCCCGAAATTCACCAAGTGGCATTCGACCGACAAAATCCGGGCATAGTTTATCTGGTCTCGAACCTTGGCCTCTACCGTTCTCAAGACAGCGGAGAGTCGTGGTGCTTGCTGAACCTCGGGTTCGATATCTTAGGCGGTATTAATTCAATTGCAATCAACAGTGCTCAGACCAACGAGATTGTTGTAGGCACAAGTCTCGGTGTCTTCTGGTCTCAGGACAAGGGGAACACCTTCGCGCAGATCTACCCGAACAAAAGAGATTAAGGACATCCATCGACTCTAGTGTTTAGGTGGGTCAATTGGGGCGACCATGCGGTTTCTTTTGCTAGTGATCTTGAATTGTTGCCTCGCGGAGAACGCCCTTGCTCAATGCCCGGTACTACCGAGTCATATCTCCATAGATTCGCATAACAAAGACATCTCTATCCGTTACTACAACTCAGGTGTTCGGGTAGTGCAGGCAGTCGAATTCACTCTGCAAAGACCGCAAGCGGAACAGAAGGACTCGGCAGTTCTATCCCGCTACAGTGCGGTTGGAACTCTTCATCCGAAAGCCGAGAAAACCGCCGTCTTCCGTTGCCCAGCACGAAAGTCAGACGGAATTAGCGAGGCGGCGCAGGTTGAGGATCTCGAACTGCAAGTGACCCGCGTTGTGTTCACTGATCAATCCACCTGGAAGCCGGGTCGCGCGGACACTTGCAAGGTCTCATTTTCTCCGCGCTGATGTTTGCAGTTTATTTTGATAGCCAGATGGAATTGATTTTGCAGCCACGACACAAATCCCAGGGGAATCGTCATCAAAGGAGATTGACGACAGTGCACCGTGCCGTCCCTTTTGCGATTGTGTTCTGCTTCTTCCTGTACGGCTGTGGGGGCGGTTCTTCCAGCCAACCGCCGCCTCCCCCTTCCTTCTTTATCTCGGTAACGCCATCCTCGGCTTCGATTGCGCCCGGAACTTCCTCCACCGTGCAGGTGTCGGTCACCCCCCTGGACGGTTTTAGCGGCTCGGTGTCGGTGACCGCTTCCGGACTGCCGTCCGGGATTAGCGCCTCACCCTCATCATTTACCCTACAGACAGCTCCGCAAAGCGTGATGATTACCGCTGATCAGTCGATTGCGACTGGAAGCTACTCTTTCCAATTTAGTGGCACTAGCGGAAGTTTGAGCAAGTCGGCCACGATGAATGTTGGCGTGGGGCCGCTCCAGACCTTCAACATTGATTCTCCCGCCGTACTCGAAGTGGTGACGAGGTTTGGTTCGACGACATCCGTGCCATTGCAGACGCAGGTCTGCTGTCCTCCGGGGCCGGACAACTATCAAGTGAATTTTGCGGTTCAGGGTTTGCCCGCAGGCGTGACTGCGAATTTCTCGCCGAACCCAATTACTCCGGGCGATTCGACGACGATGACCTTGACGGCGCCGTCGAACAGTCCGTGGATTCAAAATACTCCGATCAACGTGGTAGCGACGCCGACGGCCGCTGTGCCGACCGCGAGTCTTGCTCTTGACTTGGTCGTGGCTCCGGAGCCAGGAAATATACCAAACAACCGCAGCGACTACTTGAGAACGGACGATACGCCTCGGGCGATTGTCTATGATTCGACACACCAGCTGATTTTTTCGAGTGACTTTTCGCTGAACCGCGTCGATGTGGTGTCGCCGTCGACCAGGCAACTCCTGAAGAGTATTCCAGTCTTGAGTCCGGGACCGATGGCCCTGGCCCTGGATAACAGTGAAATTTTTGTGGGCAGCGATGCCCAGCAGATGACGGCGATTAGCACAACCAGTCTACAGGTCGTGCAGCAATGGAAGCTTCCGCGCCTCGCTGGAGCAGACTATGTCACGAAAAACATAGATATGCTTTCCAATGGCACTTTGGCCGTCCATATCACCGGAGCGGACGGTGGCGCTTGGTATTTTGCGATTTGGAACCCGGCAAACAACGCGATGTCGTTCATCACTCCACCAAACGCTTTGAGCCCATGCTTTCTTGCGGGCGCGGGTACGAAGGTGCTCGTCGCGGATTGCAATTCCTCCAGCGGAGCAGTTGTTTATGACACGCAGACAGGGCAGTTTGGATCGATCCTGACCTTCCCAGGATACGTTGAAGGGGTCGCGGCAAGTCCAGATGGATCGCGGTTCCTGATCTTTGACGATACGTACGGCATTAATGTCTATAACGACCAACTGCGAGTCACAGCTCCGGTGTCGGCTGCCGGATATGTCGCGGGCTTCATTTTCAGCCCTGATGGATCGCGAATTTATATCACCGCATCGGATGGAGTGCCGGTGATTTTCGTTTCCGATGGAAACACCGGAGCCTTGATCAATACTGCACCCGCACTTGGGACGATCCCACCTGGCTCGCAAATCTTCCCGTCGCCTTTCACGGAGACACCTTTTGCGGTAGATTCCACGGGAATCATTTTCGGCTCGACGGACCACGGAATTGCGTTTGATGATTCGACCTTTTCGGTCGCCTACAGTCTTGGCTTCAACGCGACACCAGGTTTTGAAAACGTTGTCACACCGAGTTTCGGCCCAGTAAACACAGCAACGCCGGTGACCTTCCCGATAGAAGAAGGGTTCAGTTTCCTGCCGGACGTGTGGTTCGGAGGTGTTCGTGGCACCGGTGCGGCGCTTGGTCAAGCTGGGGTCCTAACTGTCTCCGTGCCTCCATCCGCTCAGCCAGGGCCGGTAAATGTCAAAGTTATTCAGCCGGACGGCACTCCCATTTTTGATCCACTGATATTCAGCTATGGTCCCGCACCAATGTTTGTGAATGGCGACACCGCGACTCCGGCTGGCGGAGTAACTTCGGACATCATCGGACTCGGACTGCCTACCGATCCAAGCCAGATTCAAGTGACGATTGGCGACAGCAGCGCCAGCATCGTTAGCGCGAAACTGGCTGACATTCAGGGAATATACTTTCCCTTTTCCTATCCATACCCGGTCGTTGACGTGAAGATCACTCTGCCGCCAGGAACCGGTGATCAAGACCTTCAAGTAACGACCTCAGCTGGGTCCGCTACGCTCCCGAAGGCTATTCACTACGTCCAGAGTGTTACTGACTACAAATCGTCCGATAAGTTTCAGGCGATATTGCTTGATCGCAAGCGGAACCAGCTCTATTTGTCAGCTGGTGATCACATTGACGTTTTTTCGTTGGCTACCCTGCAGTTTCTTACTCCGTTTGCTCCTCCGGCGTTAAACGGGCAGAAGGCGTTCTGGGGGATGGCCATAACGCCCGATGGTGCAACATTGATTGCTGCTAACTACCCAGACGGCAGCGTGGCCTTGATCAATCCGGATCAACCCTCTTCGGCAACGGCGGTGCAGGTGATTCCATCCGGAACTTCTGGCAATCCAGGACCGCAACGTATTGCAGCCACGAACACGGGGAAGGCATTCATTGAGCCAATGTCAACTCAGGAGGCAGGATGCGGGTCGAGCTTTTACGAACTCGATCTTTCGACTCTGCAGCTTACGACGATTACCGATATCCCAAATTTCTGCATCCAGCCCGAGGGATTTCCGATGGCGGCATCCGCCGACGGATCGAAAGTCCTAATCAACACATCTGACATCAGCGGGCCACAGCAAGTCGCCATCTACGATGTAGCGAGCAACACGTGGTCGTCGAACAATGCTGTTGTGGAGAATTTCGGTCCGAGTGCGGCAATTTCTGCGGATGGCTCCGCCTTTGCCACTGGGAGCGGGGTCGTAGACAGCAACACTGATGTGCTGGGCTATCTGTCATGGCAGGATGTGTTTGAGTCGGGTGTGGACTTCTACTTGCCGATGGAAAAGGTCCCTGATGGCGGAAGCTTGGTTTTCATCCCTAACACAAGCTTCGTCGATATATTCGATCTCAACCACGGCGCACTTTTGCATCGCATTACCCTCGGGGAACAGGTTCAGCAAGTGACGGATGCTATGGCGATCGATTCGTACGGCCAAACCGTTTACTTGATAGCAAATGCTGGCTTGACGGTTGTACAACTTGGCAACGCGCCGCTAGCGATCGGTCATCTCACACCAGCCACTGGTCCGGCCGGTGCAAAGGTCGTAGTTCACGGCAGTGGATTTCAGCAGGCAACGAGCGTAAGTGCTAACAGGTCGGCGACCACTGCGACGTTCGTGGACCAGAATACGTTGGACGTGACGATGCCTAGCCTTTCCGCTGGCTCTGTCCAAGTCACTGTGACGAACCCGGGAGGAGAAACCTACTCTTTGGATAACGCATTCGCGGTGCAGTAGGTCACAGTTCTGCATGTCCAGGATCGTCGGATCGCCAGCGTGCAATGGCGTGCAAGGGTGCGCGGCGAGCGTAGTAAATTCGGCATCCGTGGCAATGTAGAATCTACAAGTTATCGAAGCGATTGGGCGGGGCAGGGTTCGAATCCCACTCTCCACAACAGAAAAGTTCTTTTGTTCACAAAAAACAACAGGGGCCCTGGCAGATCGGGTGAACCGATTGGCGGTCGTGCGCAAAACTCTTGGATTCTGGTTTATTTATGCGAAGAGTGTGCCGGGAGCGTGCTGCGCCTTTATGCGCGATTTTTTGAGCACACGATTCCAACCCACGATTCGCATGTCTCTCACGTCTTCTCAAGTACTTAGGCGGCCACCTGAAGTCTGTTAAGTCGTTGAGAGTGCAACAAAACGTAGCCCTGAAAAATCTGGCGTCAGCTGTGGGGGGCTCGGATCGCTTCAGCTCATCACCACTCGAAAACATGCAATCACTTTGCAATCACTTAACGTGAACTACCCGATACTACGACGTCCCTAGAGTGCCGTCCGTGCTCTGTAAGTCCTTGGATTGACGTTTTCAGGTGGATTCGAGTCCTACCTGAGGAGCCGTTCTCTTTTGCCCCACATCTCATGACGACTGCTCGCCGGAGAGCTTTGGCTTCCTTGCCTGCCCTCCAAAATTCTGTCGGCCGGAGTAGGTCTCGCACAGTCATGGGCATCCACCAGTGTCCGGCGGCGTGGTTGCATCACCAACAGAAAACTGCGCCAAAATTGCGCCAAACGGCTGGCATTTTGGGCCGTTTCGTCCTTTCTGCTCTCATTTGTAATGTGTAACTTACAGAAACAAAAGAGTGCAACGCGGGTTCGACTCCCGCCGCCTCCACCACTATAACCAATCTCTTTGTTCAATTAACTGGGACGGGACGCTTCTCTCGCGCACCCAAAGTGTGCCGTTTCGTCAAAGACATGGGAGCCGATCCTCCCCCGAAATTCGAGACGCTGACGGTCGATGCCGGGGAGCGCGTGGAGAAACACAGAGCTGACTCGAAAACGATTCGAACTTCTCTCAATCTCTAGTAAGCTGGTGGTCTTTGGGGGAGTTTGACCTTATGGGGATAACATCAGCACCAGCCCGAAAATCAACGTGGGCTCTTGGTGTGTCGTTCTTGTTGGTGTTCGTCGCGGCTGTCGTCATTCTCGCCGCACGTCCACTTTCAGCGCAGCAATCAGGAACACGACCTCCGCCCACCGTCGTGTTCATGACGGATTTCGGCGTCGTGGACGATTCGGTGGCGCTCTGCAAGGGCGTAATGTATAGCATCACGCCCAATCTCCGCATTGTCGATCTCACGCACCAAGTAAACGCTTTTTCGATTCGAGACGGCGCTCGCTTCCTGTTCGGCGCCACGCCCTACTTCCCGGCGGGAACGGTGTTCGTGGTTGTCGTCGACCCGGGTGTGGGCAGTGCGCGCAAGGCTCTAGTCGTCAAGTCGAAGCGCGGGCAATTTTTCGTGCTACCCGACAACGGCCTGATGACAATGGTCGAGGACCGCGATGGCATCGATAGCATTCGCGAGATCACCAATCCTAATTGGATGGTCGGCGCCAAAATCTCCTCTACCTTCCACGGTCGAGATATCTTTTCGCCGGTTGGCGCACACATCGCGCGCGGCGACGACTGGACCCAGGTCGGCCCCTTAGTGAAAGAACTCGTCCGGCTCGATCTGAAGCCCGCAACCGTGGATGATAAAGGTGTGACGGGCGAAGTGATTGCTCTCGACGGGCCCTACGGCAACCTGATTACGAACATCAGCGCTGACGATTTTGCCAAGCTCGGCTATGAGCGCGGCGATACGTTGAAAGTCACCATTGCCGGTCACGAAGTCGAAATGCCCTTCGTCAGGACGTTCAGCGATGTGCCACTCAAACATCCGTTGCTGTTCATCGATTCGCGGGGACGAGCGAGCTTTGCTCTCAACCAAAGCAGCTTCGCAGCGGGGTATGGAATAGATCCGCCGCAACTGGTGTTCATACCTCGCAAGAAGAATTGAGTAGAAGGCACAACCAGACTTCATCAAAAGGAAGCAATGCGTATCGGCACCAAGCATCGGCGGAACAATGAGCGTGGCTGACTATGCCGGGGCAAGTTGCACGCAAACCAGTTCAAGTTACCAGCCTCGCCTCCCAAGGCCGTGAGGATGGGTGGGCATCGACACGCGAACGGAAGCAGACGGTGGTTGCTCACATCTATAAGTATGTCTATGTATATGATAGACGATAGACCCTCTCGTCGGGCACAACATAGACGGAGCTTTGGGTGGGACCTACGGTTCGAATTCTGGAAATTCTTATGCGTTCCAAGCGAAGCAGCAGGAGCCATCCCTGACTCCTGTTGCCAGCCAACATGCTCCTGATATCTCCGAGCTTTCAATCGTTTCGAACTGATCAGAATGCGGATGGCTTACCGAGCGTATTTCGAGAGCAAGCAGTATCTGAAAACGAAAGCCCCGGGACAAAACATGATTCGTGAAGCGCAATCTATCTTGGGTCTAGAGGCTGCGCCACGTTTTCGCATCTCCCGTTTGATGCCAGACTAGGCGTCGGCTCAACCCATTTCGCTTCCGGCCCGTGCTCGCCGCATCCCCCGAGCGCTCTGCAATCTCCGGTATCACATTACTGCGTTGTGAAGGTTATGTAAGTTCCTGAGAGTTGATTTCCTCCTAAGTCATACAACGCGGCTTGATAGCCAATCTCGAAGTAGTAGGTTGCACCGCCTCCAGCGAGATTGGACGTGGGCTGCAAGGTAGCCGTGGTGTAGTTCGCAGAGAAGGTGATGGTTGCGGGCACAATGTTGTTCGAAGCATCCCGCAGCGTCAAGCTGTTGTTCGGGTCGAAGGTTGCCGGATCCATGGGCTCGCTGAAGACAACTTGCAGCGCGATGTTATCGGGAACACTTGCCTCGCCATTGGTTGGGTTCGTTGACACGATCGTCGGCCGAATTAGATCGGCGCCAGTTCCTGTCGTGAAAGACTGCGATGTAAAGGCTGATTGCGTGTTACCCGTAATGTCCAGCACTCCTGTCGCGCTGATCGTATACGTAGTATTGGGCGACAGTGGTACCAGCGGGAGCAGTTGAACCCCGTGGTCGCCGTCGTACAGTGACGTTGTGGTCGGAATGACCGAACTCCCCTGCTTCAATGTCACGCCGGCGAGAGAAGCTCCAGAGATCGGTTCGTTGAACAGGAGGTCTACCGGCGCGTTGATACCAATTCCTGTGGATCCACTTGGCGGACTGACTTGCACCACAACAGGACCGGTCGTGTCGACTCCGGTTCCGGTGTAGAAGTTGCTCACGCAGAAGTTCTGCTGCGGGTTACCCGAGAGATCGGTGATGTAGTAACTGCACACTTCAAACTCGTGGCTGGCCGTCAAGGCTGCTGTTGGCGTCAGGAAGACCGACGTTAGGTCGGCGCTATAGCTCGTGGTCGTAGCCACGTAACCTAACGTGTAGTCGTAGAGAAACACGTTCTGGGCACCTGCCGGGTTCACCGAACCTGGGTCGATCGGTTCATTAAATTGCATCGCGAAGACGGCGTTGGTACCTACCGTTTGCCCCGATTGCACGCTGGGATTGACCACGTAGGGGCCGAAGAAGTCCGCCCCGGACATAGTCGTGAAATGCGTGGTTTGGCTGGCAACTGCCACTCCAGCTTGGCTGGTGACCCCGTTGATCGCAATCGCCATCTGCGTGCTCGAGGGCAACGGCGCTTGCGGAATGATGATCGTACGCTTGTAGTCGGGCGTAAAGCTGATACTAGACGGCACCTCAGTGACCGAACCGCCACTCAACTGGATCGAACTGCCCGTCACCGACACCGGGTTGACGGCTTTGTTGAAGTCCACTGCAACGTCAGCATTAGTTCCGATCTTGGTAGCGGAGTTAGGAGGAGCGACCGTCAGGATCGTCGGCGCGACCGTATCCGTCGCCGTGCCCGCCGTGAAGTTTAATTCGTAGGCCTGTACATTCACGCCGTCAACGTTCGTCACGTTGCCGCCGTAACTGACATAAGCGAAATA
>Ga0302275_10001991_pt1 | contig 21808 bp, 4 predicted proteins | sample III_Bog_N2_2_FD_200229 | JGI IMG/M metagenome (GOLD analysis project Ga0302275, IMG submission 200229) | Peat permafrost microbial communities from Stordalen Mire near Abisko, Sweden - III_Bog_N2_2 | ecosystem: Environmental > Terrestrial > Soil > Wetlands > Peat | place: Sweden: Abisko... | reverse complement strand
TTGTAGCGCAGGCTTCCCAGCCTGCCGTATCGCAGGTTTCCAAACCTGCGTGCCGTGTCGTTTCAACCACGCATTCGAACGTGTTTGCGCCCCTCTTTTCATAGGGTTTTTCGCGACTCTTTCCCAAATGGCTATGAAATATCCGGGCGCCCGGCTACCGGGATTGATTGAGGGGCTGGACCACGTCCCGCAGCAATTCGCCGATGCCTGCCAGAGTCATGAAGTAGGGAATGAATTGGCGGTCCTGCAAAATTCTGAGATATTCCTGCACCACCCCGAGCTGGCGTTGCCGGCGTTCCTGATGGGGGCCGGTTTCGATTCGGGCCTGCGTTTGCAGCCAGTGCAATCGTTCTTCGCAAATCAGCGCGGCCCCCAGCCGGTAGTAATCCATCGCGGAGCCAAGCAACCCGGCGAAGTCCGCCGAGGATTGCCCGCGCCCCCGTTCCAATAGTAGCCGCGCCGCATTGGCAAACCTCGTTTTGAGTCCCCGCCCAGCGCTCATTTTTTCCAGCAAGCTGTCGGTTTCGTTGACGATTCCGGGCACCACATCGGTTCGCGCGGCGACATTGCGGAGCTTGGAGTCCAGCGGGAGTGGTTTGAGTCCGTGTGCCGCCAGCAATTGAGGCGTCCATTCCGCCGTGCTGTTGAGGTGGTGACGGTTAAAAAACAACTGGCCCGGCAGGCAATGAGCCCCAACGGTCTGGTCCGCCTTGATGCCTTCGCCCCATTGATAAACGGCGCCTTCGGCGGTTACGATCTCGAAGCCGGTCAGGACCTTTTTTGCGGTCAGAACCCCGACGAGGCCCAGCATTTCCGCGACGGATTCCAGCCGGTGTTGTTCATGCACCGCCGCTGCCTGGACGGCCGTCGGCTTGTCCAAGCCTATGAGAAAAGCCCGATTGGACATAATGAATAAGGGGATTGACGCTCGCGTTGTGACCATAAATGCCCGATTGGGGTGAGTCAAGTGATTTTTGACCTTCCCCAATGCACGCAAATGCACGCAATGCAATCACCGCTTATCCACCATAACAGTTGCATCCAGCACCAAAAGATGGGAAGGTCACAGACCATGTTTATGCCACGCAAATCCATTTTCGCCCTGATGCTCGCTGCCGGGTTGCTGGTTCCGGACGGGCTGCGCGCCGAACCCACTGCGGCCACCGTGCCGGCGCAATTGCAGGCGCTGGTGGCACAGGTGCAAACCAAGGCTCAAGCCGGCCAGAGGGCCGAGGCCGATTACACCAATGAGCTGGCCACCCTGGACTCGCTGATTGCCAGCAACAAGACCGCCAAATCCGACGAGGCGGTGCAAATCACCTACATGAAGGCCATGCTTTATCTCGAAGTGATCAAAGACTTCGACAAGGGGGCGGTCATCCTGCGGCAGATTGCCACGAATTATCCGAACACGGAATACAGTCAGAGTGCCGGGAAATTGCTGGCCAGGATTGAGGGCATGAAAGCCACCGCCAAGCTGCAGGAAGGCCTCGCCGTTGGGGCGGCCTTCCCCGATTTCGCGGTGACAAATTTGGACGGCGCCCCACTTTCGGTGGGCGCATTGAAAGGCAAAGTGGTGCTGGTGGATTTCTGGGCGACGTGGTGCGGCCCGTGCCGCGCCGAATTGCCGAATGTCATTGAGACGTACCAGAAATATCATGCCCGGGGCTTCGAAATCATTGGCGTCACCCTGGACTCGGAACGCGACAAATTGGAGGCCTTTCTCCAGCAGCAGGCAGGCATGACCTGGCCGCAGTATTTCGACGGCCAAGGCTGGGGTAACCAGCTGGCGGTGAAATACGGCGTCAACAGCATCCCCTTTGCCATTTTGATCGGCCCGGACGGCAAAATCATTGGCACAGAACTGCGGGGCGAGGAATTGCAAACCGCCGTGGCGAAGGCGGTGGCTGAGCTTCCAGCGAAACATTAGAAGACCCTTCCCTAGCCCCTAGCCCGGATATTTCACAGTGAAACCGGCAAAACCATGGCAAACCCTTGTAGCGCAGGTTTCCAAACCTGCGTGCCGTGTCTTTTCAACCACGCCTTCGAACGTGTTTGCGCCCCTCTGTTCATGGGGTTTTTCGCGACTCTCTCCAAAATGGCTATGAAATATCCGGGCTAGCAGCCTGAATATTTATAGTGATTTGGAAACAGATGCGAAAACCCCATGAATAAATACGCGCAAATACGTGCCGCGGCCTTTCCAACCCGCGTTCAACCCGAACTCCGAAGTCCGTGCTGAAATTGAAAGGCCTTGTCGCGCGCCCAGCGTGGTAGGGCGCGTCACTCCGTGCGCGCCCGCGCCTGGCACCGGAACAGACAAAATATCCCCAGCGTCGTCTTCCCAATCCGTTGCCGATCAGCGTTTATCCCTGTTCCCTCGCCCCAACGTCGGAGTCGGGTTCAAACGCAGGCTTGGAAGCCTGCGCTACGTCAGTTTACTTGATTTTGGCCGACTTCACTATGAAATATCCGGGCTAGTTACTGCGGGTGCGTGACCAACTGGTAGAAACGCTGGGGATAATTGGTGGCGGTTAAATCCGAAAGATTAAACGCGCCAAAAGGAACGATGCCGGTGCTGACCACGGACCAGGAAGTCAAGGGCAGCGACAAATTGGTGGTTGCCAGCAAACTATAAACCTGGCCAGGCTGGGCCGCGAGGGTCAGGGTAATGCCTTCCCCCCCGCCGCCTCCTCCGCCGCCGACTCCATTTTGACTCAAGCCTGCGATCCACGGCGGCTGGGTCGGCGGCGCGGGCGATCCCCGATAGAGCAAGGAAGGATCACCCTGCAAATTATACTCGGCCGACGGCGTAAAACGCGCGGTTTGATTATAGCCCACCATGGCATTCCGCACGAAATCACCCAGCCGCCCCGGAGTGCCCGCAGCCAAGGTCGTCATCAACCCCATGTTTAGCACCATGGCTTCACTATCCAAAGAGAACCCGCTGCATGACAACGACGCGATGGCTCCGGATTGCGCGGGCAACACCAACGCGCCCCCCAGACAGGTATATCCGGGCTGGGCAAAAAACCCTGCGAGACAGGTGATGGCGGACACCAATGGTAAACGGGCGGTATTCGTCAGGGTGGCCACATCCGATGTGGTCAGGTAGCCCGCATCGCCCAACTCTTGCGCCGCGCCGTGTCCCACATAGCAAAACAAATCCGCGCCGGCCTGCAAGTTGGTCAGCAATTCGCTGCGCATGACGGCGGTGTTGGTGGCGGTGTTGACCGGCGAAATCATTTGCGTGGTGAACGCACCTGCCAGCACGGCCTGCACGCCACTGATGTCTTCTGGGAAATTGCCCGCGGCAGGGTCCGCCACGTCCGCCAGCAACACCCCCACCCGGCCAGGAACGGGAGTCTGCTCGTAATTTTGGATTTTCGTGATCAAGGCGGCGAGTTGCACGGCATTGGTCACCGGCAATCGGCCGACGGCGATTTGCGGTCCGGGAGCACTTGAAATCTGGCCATAGCTGCTATCGGAAGCCGCCAGGCCGTACAGCGTGGGCACCATGAGCGGCGGCACCAGGTTGTCCCCGACCCCGAACTCGTTGCGATAATCATAAGTGCCGTTGCCCACCAGCAAGGCATAGGTGGGAGTCACGGTCCACTGCTGTCCGGCGCAGGCTAGAAAGCTGCTGATGGCCGCCGGTTCACGCAGGCCGGCATCAAACTCGTTATAGACCGATTCCAAGGAAATCAGCCTGGTTTCCAAGCCCTGTTGGTTCCGGTAATCGGCCAGCGCCTGGGAGGCCGCCAGCAGGTTGGTCGGGGCGATAATGACGAAGGCCGCCCGGTTGGTTGGACTGGCCAATCCCTGAGGCCAGACCGCTTCCATGGCCGTCACATCCAGCTCGGCACCCGCCTGGCAAATCGCGTAGTTGGCGTTGGGCTGCAGCGGGACAAAGCTGGCCTGCCACCCGCCTGACGTTTGCGCGAGGGTTAAATTGGTGACGAGCAGTGGGGCCAGGGGCTGGGTGACGTCCAGGACCGTGATGGATGAGTTCGTAAATCCGTTGAGCGTGACCACCGAGTTTGAGTTCGCCCCACAAAGCAGGCGGCCAGCCGTGGCCAGATAGGGCCGGGGGTACGTGATCTGCCAGCCGGCCAGCCACCATTGCGAAGCGAATGTGCCGAGGGCAGTCACCCGCACCGTGTTCGTCTGGCCCAACAAGGCCGAAGGTACGGCAAAAGTGAAACTGGCGGGCTGCAGGTTTGACCAAGTGCCCACCCAAGCGGCATTGGTCACCCCGTTGAGCATCAGGCTCACGCCATGATTGGTGCCGGTAAAGCCATAGACATTCACCGTGATCCAAGCCGTGAGGTTGGTTGGCCCGGGAGCATCCAGGGTAAACGTATTGTTGAAGGAGCCCCGGAACGGATGGCTGCCAACCAAGTTGGCCCAATACCAATAGTTGGAGTCGGGATTGGTGGCGAGGTCATAACGGCAATACACGTACTGGGCGATATTAGTGGCGGCAAAATAGTAGCCGGTGGTTTGGGGTGCCGGGGCCGCGCCGTCCACCTGCGGGGTCTGGTTCGTGCCATCCACCAGCCAATAAACGTTCTGATCGGTATAGTTATTATGCCGCGGCTGGGCATAAAACAGGAGCTCACTGCCGCCGGGGTCCAGCACCCAGCCGGCCGGCTGGCCTTGATTCAACAGCGCAAACTGACCCTGGGCCAGACGATTGCTGACTTCGTCCGGCGTGAGCCCCAGCAGGTTGGCCAGCGAACCGGTGGTGACCCGGTGGATTCCGGCCAAGCTGGTGGTCAACTTGATCTGAGGCAGGGAACCCGCTGGTGCCTGCAAAACAAAACTGGCGAGCATCGCAAGGCCCGCCAGTCTGGAAAAAAAACGCATCACGATCAGTATCCTGCCGGAAGCATCACCGGTCAAGCAGAACGGCGCAACCGCACTTGCTTGATCACCACAAACAGCAGGTAAACAGCCCCCAACAAAATTCCACCGGCCAGCGACCAGGTGCCGGGTTCCGGCACGGGCGTGAAATCGGTGAAACTGATTTCCAGCTCCGCCGGTGATTTCGTCCCCACCGTGCCCGAACTGGATAATTCAAAGGCAATGGTGTGGCTGCCGGGGATGTCGCTGGAGATCGTGATGGATTCATCCCCCGGCGTGTAGGGCTTGAGATTGCCATCCACGTAATAGTTGGCGATGGCCTGGCCGCTGCTGTCCCCGTTATTGAGCAAAGTCCACGAAATGTTCATGGAAAAACTCTGGCTGATACTGCAACTGACGATGACATCCGATGGACTCGTACCGGTGGACGCAAACAGGGTGAGGGTACTGTAGTCGGGGCTGAAACCAGCGGTGCCGGCGGTGGGCTGGGTCCAATTGGCCGGTGACAGGTCGCCGGAAAAGCTGGTAAACACCGCCGCGCCAGCCGGCCGGGAGGCTGCCAACAGACCGCCGGCCATCGCGATTGCTAGAATTTGATTTAGCTTCATAACTTAATTAAACAACAATTAATCTTTAGTTTCCACGGATGCGGAAGAAACCGGACTGGCCAGTCAGCGGAATGGTCAACTCCGTGCTGGTCGTGGCGGGTTGGACCACCTGCCAGACCGCGTCCGCCCCCAACGAAGCGGATTGTTCCACCACATAGGGAGCCTGACCGCCGCTCCAACTCAAATGGACGCCACTGCTGGTAATATTAATGCTCAGGCTCGGCTGCGAGGGAGCGGGCACCGCCGAGGTGGTCAATTGCGCCTTGGCCGTGGCCAGCAACACAATGGACAGGTCGTCATAGTATCCATACAGTTTGTACGTGTAGTTGCCAGCGGGACTCGCTCCGGCGTCCAGCACCGAGTAATTGGCTCCAATCTCCTGTCCGGAGGCAAACACATAATCCGGGGTGACATCCACCACCACTCCGTCCGGGGCGGTTCGCGTCACATCAAAGGCCAGCAAACCCGCTTCCGAGTACGTCTGCCAACTGACCCAGATCTGACCGGCAACCACGGAAGCCTGCAAGCCCACTTCCGCGACCGCGGTCGGGTTGGGTAAAAACCCAGCGTTCTCGGTCAAATCAACCGTTCCCGCCATATAAACCAAGATCGGCGTATCGCCAGTGGTGGGGTCCGCATGGCTGTTCATGGCCGGATCGCTGCCTTGGAACGCCGGACTGAAGGAATAACCGGCAGCTGGGGCGATAAATTGCAGTTGGTACACGCCGGGGGCCAGATTGGTGAACAGGTAAGCTCCGTTCGGATCGCTCAGATTGGTGGCCACAGCCGTCATGGATTGCGTCAACGCATTGGTCTGGAACAACACCACAGTGACGCCGCCCAAACTGGGCTCACCCGCGTCCTGAATGCCGTTTCCATTAACATCCAGCCAGGTGTAATCACCGATGGTGACGGCTTGCGCGATGCCGAAGTCGGCGTCACTGACGGACGTGGTCAGCGCCACGGTGAGCAGCCCGTCCGCGTTGCCATCGGGCACGTTGTTGGTGCTTTCGCCCGTATTCACCCAACCGCTGGGCAGCGCCGTCGCCGGCAGGGTCGAACCCATGCTACCGGCATTCAGGCTGAGTTGCGCGATATAGGTTTCACTGCTCAGATTGGTGAAGCTGTAACTGCCGTCGTTGCCCACTGGGACGCTGGCGAGCACGTTGCTGCTGGTATCGGCCAGATTGAGATACAACGCGGTGCCGGTGGCGTTGGTGGCGATGCCATTCACCAAACCATCGCCCAGACCGTTGGTGTCGTTAAACACCGTGCCACTGAGCGTCAGGGCCGTAAAGGTCAGGGTCACGGTGGCAGGGGCCGCACTGGACTGGCCAGCGGCGTCCTCAATATTGAAGTTGAAGTTCACCACCCCGGCACCGGCAAAGGATGGATCCAGCGTCAGCTTGGCCGGATTGTAGTTGGGAATGACCTGGCCAACCGTGACGGCCGCGCCATTGTAATCCAGGATTCCGTTGCCTGGCAGGGTCACGATCACCACCGTATTGGTGCAACCACCCAGCATGCCTTGTTCGGGATCGGTGCCCCGCAGCGCCGGCACGGTCACGGCGGTTCCGGCATTCAAGTAACTGGCATTGGTCGCCAGCGCGGTCGGCAACTGATCAATGCCGAAATTCGCGATCACGGAGGAGGTGAGCGCCACGGTCAGCAAACCGTTCGGATTCCCGGCGCTGACCCCGTTGGTGCTCGCCCCGACATTCACCCACCCAGCCGGCAAGGCCGTCGCCGGTTGCGCCGACCCCACGGATCCGGCGCTGGTGCTCAATTGCACGGTGTAGGTCAGACTGTCCAGATTGGTGAAGCCGTAACTGCCATCGACGGCGACAGGCACACTGGCCAGGACATTACCGCTGGCGAGCAGATTGGCGTACAACCCGCCATTGATATTCGTTCCGGTGCCGTTGACCAGCCCATCCGTCAGGCCATTGGCGTCGTCAAACACCGAGCCGCCAAGGGTCAAGCCGGTAAAGGTCAGAGTCACCGTGGCCGGCACCAAACTGGGTTCGCCCGCCGCATCTTCAATGACAAACGTGAAGGTCGAAGTGCCGGCCCCGTCATAATTTGGAGCGAAGCTCAACCAGGCCGGATTGTAATTGGCAATGACCTGGCCAACCGTTACCGCCAGGCCATTGTAATACAGGGTGCCGTTGCCCGGCAGGGTGCTGATCACCACGGTATTGGTGTTGCCACCCAATGGACCTTGCTCGGGGTCAATGCCGGTCAATGCCGGAACCGTCACGGTGTTGCCGGACCCGGGATTCAAGTAACTGGCGCTGGCCGCCAGACTCGTTGGCAATTGATCAATGCCGAAATTGGCGCTGGCTTGGTCGCCGGTGAGGGTCACCGACAGCAAGCCATTGGGATTGCCGTCATCCCCAGGGCCAGCACCGAGATTCTCACCCGTGTTCACCCAGCCCGCCGGCAGCGTGGTGACCGGCTCCGCTTGTCCCAAGACCCCGGCAATCGTGCTCAATTGCAGCGTAATATTGCCGCCGGAAAGATTCGGGATCAAATAGCTGCCATCGCTCAGCACCGTGGTGTTGGTCAAAACCGTGCCGCCAGGATTAATGACGTTGACGTACAAAGTGCCATTAATATTTGTGCCCGTGCCGTTCACCGTGGCATCGGCCAGACCATTCAGGTCATCATAGACGTTGCCGCTGAGGCTCACCCCCGTGAAATTGATCGTGATGGTGGCCGGAGCCGCGCTGGCCTCACCAGCAGAATCCTCAATTTCAAAGTTGAAGTCCACCGTCCCCGCGCCTTCAAAGGCCGGATCCAGCGTCAGACTGGCGGGATCATAATTCGGAATTACTTCGCCGGCAGTCACTGGGACCCCTTGGTAGTAGAGAATTCCATCGTCGGGCAAGGTCACAATCACCACCGTATTGGTGGTGCCGCCCAAGGCACCCTCTTCGGGGTCAACCCCGGTCAGCGCCGGAACCAGCACCGTCAGGAGGCCGCCGGGATTCAGATAGTTGGTGCTGGCCGCAATACTTGTTGGCAACTGGTCAATGCCGAAATTGGCATTGCTCAAATTATTGGTCAGCGAGAAGGACAACCGGCCATCCGGCACACCGCCGTCATTACCGGGGCCAGCCCCCAAATTCTCGCCGGTAAACACCCAGCCCGGAGTCAGGGCGCTTGCGGGCATGGCGGAACCGGTCACTCCGGCGTTCGTGCTGAGTTGCAAGGTGACATTTCCACCGGAAAGACTTGAGAAGCCATACGTGCCATCGCTCTGCACCGCCGTATGCGCCAGCACCGTGCCGCCCTGGTTAACCAAGTTGACGTACAAGGCACCATCAATGTTTGTGCCCGTACCATTCACGATCAAATCCGTCAAACCATTGGCGTCGTCATAGACATTACCACTCACGCTTACCCCGGTGAAATTAATGGTGATGGTCGCTGGGGCCGCGCTGGCCTGACCGGCGGCGTCCTCAATCTTGAAGGTGAAGGTTACCACTCCCGCCCCTTCAAAATCCGGGTCCAGCGTCAGATCCGCTGAGCTGAAATTGGGAATCACCTGGCCAGCCGTCACTGCCACGCTGTTGTAATACAGGAATCCGTTGCTGGGAAGGCTGACGATCTTCACGGTGTTGGTGCCATCTCCCAACGGTCCCTGCTCGGGATCGGTGCCGATGAGCGCCGGAGCCAGCACCGTCAGGGTGCCGCCCGGATTCAGATAGTTCGTGCTGGCCGGGAGGCTCGCCGGCAACTGGTCAATGCCGAAATTGGCGTTGGCCAGGTTCCCCGTGAGGTTCACCGCTAACCATCCATCGGGCGTGCCATCGTTACCCGCCGACACCCCCACATTTTCACCGGTATGCACCCAGCCGGACGGCAGGGTGGTCGCCGGCGGGGTTTGTCCCACCACGCCCGCATTCCCACTCAATTGCAGGGTATAGTTGGTCACCGGCAAATTCACGAAACCATAGCTGCCATCGGCGGCCACCGGCTGGCTGGCAAACACGTTGCCATCGCTGCCAATCAGATTCATCTGCAACGTGCCTTGAATATTGGTGCCGATACCGTTGACAGTGCCATCGGATAATCCATTGGCATCGTCGAACACGTTGCCGCTCAAGTTGGCGGGCTCGTAATATCCCGCATCCACGCTGGTGATCGTCTGGCCCGAGGTCGGGCTCAGGAGCTCGGTCAAACCATCGCTCGTCCGGGCATGGCTATCCTCCGCCAAGCTGCCCTGATACGGTTGCGTCCGGATGTATCCCACCGGGAGGCCAAAGCCGACGACATAATTGCCCGGCAACAGATTACTGAAGGCGTATGATCCGCTGACAAAGGTGGTATTGGTCGTCACCGCGGTCAGTGTCGCCAAACCACTATTCGTGGCATACAACACCACTTGAATTCCGCCCAGACCGATCTCGCCCAAATCCTGCAGCCCGTTCCCATTGGCATCCAACCAGGCGTCGCCTTCCACGGTCACCGGCCGGCTGTCCAGGAAGTTAAGACCGGTCGCATTCTCGGCCGAAGTCAACGTCACCGGCAATGTAGTGGGTGAAGTGGCTAAAAACCCACCGGGAACGGTTTCCACCACCGTGTAACTGCCGGGTGACAAATTGGTCACCGCATAAGTCCCGTCCGCATTATTTGTGACGGTGGCGACCAGGGTGCTTGTATTGTCATAGACGGAGATGACCACCGGATAAATGGGGGCCGTATCCGCCGGATCAGCGATGCCATTACCGTTCACATCCACGTTCACCTGTCCAGCCAGGCTGGCCACCGGCGTGAAGCCGAAATCAATCACAAGATTGTCAAAGGCATCGCCCGCCGGGCCATTGCCGCCGAGGCCTGGTGCCACCCCTTCGTTCGTGGGTTCCAACCCCCAGCCAAGTGTGACCGGCACGCTGGCGATGCCGCCGGGCAACACTGACCCCGCAGCGAGCGGAGTGGATTTGCCATGGTTAATGGAATCGCCTGACAGCGTGTTATCCGTGCTCAGCACGGTATCCACCACGTAACCATTCAGATTGGGTGCGTTGAGCTTGTCCACGACCACCACATAGGTCCCGGCCAGCAAACCGTCAAAGCGATAGTAGCCATTGGTATCCGTCCGGACGTTCCCCAAGGCACTGCCGGTGGGCGAACCACTGCCATCCGCCGCATAGACGTACATCGGCACATTGGTGATGCCGCCGCCTTGAAAACGGCTGAGATCCGGGCGGCCGTCATTATCCGGGTCCAAGAACACCCAGTTACCAATGCTGTAAGTCGGCGTAAAGCCGAAATTGAGCGTCAAATTATCGGCCGAATCGCCGTAGGAACTCTGGCCACCCGCTCCCGTTCCCGAGAGTTGTTCGCCCGTCGGTTGCAGACTCGCTCCCACCGTCACCGGCACACTGGCAATGCCATTGGTAACCGCCCCGGTGACCGTCACGGGCGTCGGCAGCGCGTGATTTTCAAACTGGCTCGCCGTGTTGGTGGCCGTCGTATAAACCGGGCTGGGCAGGTAAGTGGCCAGCGCCGGGGAATTGGCTTGGTCGGCCACCACCACATAAGTACCCGGGCCCATGCCATCGAACCGGTAATAGCCGTTGGCGTCCGTCGTTTGCGAGGCAAGGGCCGCCCCGGTGGGTTGGCCGGAACCATTTGCCTGGAAGAGCAGCATGACCACGTTGGAAATGCCGGGCTCAGACCCATCCTGGATGCCGTTGTTGGCAATGCCACCAATACCAGCTCCATTATCATTGAAGACGCGATGGCCGATGCTGAAGAAATCGGCACTGGGCGCGAACCCGAAATCCACGGTCAAATTATCATTCGCATCCCCTTGCGGGCCGTTGGCCCCGGCGCCCAAGCCAGTGGCTTCACCGGTGGGTTGCAGCCCGGCCCCCAGACTGAATGCGGTGCTGCTGATGCCTCCTGTGATGCCGCCAACCGTGACCGCGGTATCCAAGCCGTGATCCTTCTTATCGCCGGCTATGGTGAAGTCAGTGCTGGCACCATGGCTGCTTAACAGCCCAGTGAGTGCGGAAGAATTCGCCACATCCACCACCACCACATAATTGCCCGGCGGCAGATTATCAAAACGATAGTAGCCGTTCACGTCCGTATTGGTCGTGGCCAGCGGGGTTCCCACCGGGCTGAAGGCCTCATTGGCGGCAAACAACGCCATGGCCACATTGGCGATGCCGGGCTCGGTTCCATCCTGAATGCCATTGTTGGCCACGCCACCGCCCGCGCCGTTATCCAGGAAAACGCGGTTGCCCACGCTAAAGAACTGGCTGCTCGGAGCAAATCCGAAAGCGACCACCAGATTATCGTTGGCGTCGCCGGTCGGACCGTTCGTGGCCGCGCCGGAAGTTCCAATCGCCTCGCCCAGCGGTTCCAATCCCACTCCGAGCGTAAAGGCAGCGGTGGCTATTCCACCAGGCAGCACGGACGAACTGCCCAGCGGCGTCGGGTTGCCGTGATTATGGAGGTCCCCGGCCAGGCTGAAGTCCGTGGAGGTGGTCGAGCTGCATTGATACCCATTCAAGGCCCCCGCCGAGCCCAGCACATGGACCACCGCCACGTATTTTCCAGCCGCCACCCCGTCGAAGCGGTAGTAGCCGTTGCTGTCAGTGAAGGTCTCCTGCAAAATGGCCCCCGTGGGCTGGCCGGTGCCATCAGCGGCATAAAGATGCACATTCACGTTCGCAATGCCCGGCTCGCCGGCATCCCGCACGCCATTGTTATTGCTATCCGCAAACACCTGGTTGCCCACGCTGTAGGCCGGTGCGAAGCCGAAGTCCAGGGTGAGATTGTCGCTGGCGTCGCCCGTCGGACCATGGGCTCCCGCCCCGGAGCCGGTGGCTTCACCGGTGGGCTGCAAGCCCGACCCCAGCGTCACCGGCGCGCTGATGATGCCATTGGTGATGACCCCGGTGATCGTCACCGGCGTGTCTTTTCCGTGATCCTTCAAATCGTCCGCGAGCGCGGCATTGGTGTCGTAGCCGGTGCTGGAAACCAGTTTGGCCAGATTGGTGGAAAGCAACTGATCCACCATGACCACGTAGGTGCCGGTCACCAGGCCGTCGAAACGGTAGTAGCCGTTGACATCGGTATTGGTCGTGGCCAGGATGCCAGACGTCGGATTGCCGCTGGCGTCGGAGGTAAAGAGCCGGACCAACACATTGGAGATCCCAGGCTCGGTCCCGTCCTGAAGGCCGTTGTTTTCAACGCCGCCACCCGCTCCATTATCACAGAAAACCCGGTTGCCAATGCTGTACGTGGGGGTGAAGGAGAAATCCAACACCAGGTTGTCATTGATATCACCAGTGGGGCCATGTTTCCCCGCCGGGGTCGCGGAGACCGGCTCATTGGTCGGTTGCAGGCCCACGCCCACAGTCACGGGCGTGCTGATGATGCCATTGATGACCCCGCCATAAGAGACCGGAGTATCCTTGCCGTGATCCAGTTGCGCGCCCGCCAAAGTATAATCGGTGCTGGCCCCCGTGCTGCTCACACAGCCAAACAAGTTCGGCGAATTGGACTGGTCCACCATCACCACGTACGTGCCTGCTGCCAAACCGTCAAACCGGTAGAAACCTTGGCTGTCCGTGGTCATGGACGCCAGTAACGAACCCGTGGGGTTGCCGGAAACATCGCTCGCGAACAAGACCAGGCGGACGCCGCTGATATTGGTCTCGCCAAGATCCCGGTTGCCATCGTTGTTCAAATCCATGTACACCTCATTGCCGAGGCTGAAGAAGGGCTCGTATCCGAACGTGGCATCCGACACCGTCTGGCCCGCCGCCAGCACAATCGTGGTTTGGCTGTTGTTATTGCCATCGCGGTCATGTGTGCAAACCACGCCCTGCAGCAGCGTGTTGGTATCCACCACAATGCTGTAAGTGCCCGGGAGCAGGTTGGTGAAGTTGTAGCTGCCATTCGCCCCGGTAATCTGATACGGCTCGCCGGCATCCCAGATGCCGTTGCCGTTGACATCCACGAACACGCGCGCCCCGGACACCGTGGGTTCACCGGCATTTTGGGTTCCGTTGCCATTAAGGTCATACCACACCAGGCCGCCGATGGCGCCCGTTCCGGTGTCGAGGAAATTATTGTTCGCGGAATTCTGCCCGCTGGCCAGCGTCACGGCCAGACTGGTCGGAGTGGTGGCCGTCGCGCCGCTCGGAACCGTCTGCACAATGGTGTAAGCCCCGGCCGGCACATTGTTGAACTGGTACGCACCGGAGGCGCTTGTCGTCGTGGTGGCCGCGGTCACTCCGTTGGTCTTGAGCGTGATGACCACGCCAGCGATACCGTTGGTATCCCCGGCATCCTGCACGCCGTTGCCGTTGACATCATAAATAACCTGGCCCGCCAGGCTGCCCAACTGCCAGATGCCAAAGTCGGCATTCGCCGTATTGCCGGAGAGGCTCACCGCCAGCAGACCATTCGGATTGCCGTCATTGCCCGCGCCCGTGCCCAGGAATTCACCCGTGTTGACCCAGCCCGCAGGCAACGCCGTGGCCGGGGCAGCCAAGCCCACCGTACCGGCATTCACCGTCAACTGGAGGATGTCGCTGCCGCCAGAAATATTGGCAAACGAATAGGTGCCGTTCGCCGCCACCGCCACGGTGGCCAGCACATTGGAGGCGGCGTTCAACAGATTGACATACAGCGCGCCCGCCAGATTGGTGCCGGTACCATTGACCGTCCCGTCGGTCAGCCCATTGGTGTCATTAAACACCGTGCCCGCCAGCGTAATCGCGGTAAACGTGATGATGTTCGTCGCCGGCACCGCACTGGCTTGCCCGGCGGCGTCCAGGATGGAGCTGGCGAAACTGACCGTGCCAGCCCCTTCAAACAAGGGATCCAAGGTCAGCAACGCCGGGTTGTAATTGGTGATGATCTGGCCCGCAATGACCGGCTGGCCATTATAATAAATAGTACCCGTGCCAACCGGCAGCGTGTTGATCTCCAGTCGGTTGGTGGTTCCGCCCAAGGCCCCCTGCTCCGGATCCGTGCCGGGCAGCGCCGGCAGCACCACTTGATTCGTTCCACCGGGATTCAAATAGGTGGCATTGGTCGCCAGGCTCGTCGGCAATTGATCCAGGCCAAAATTCGCCGTGGTCACGGAGGCCGTCAACGCAATCGTAATCAGCCCATTGGGAGTCCCGGCGAGAATGCCATTGGTGCTTTCCCCCACGTACACCCAGTTGGTCCGCAGCGACGTGGCCGGCTGACCGGTTCCGGCCACGCCGGCATTGGTGGTCAATTGCACCGTATAGGTGAGGCTGTCCAAATTGGTGAAATTGTAGCTCCCGCTGGCGGCGATGGGCTCGTTCGTAACCACCGTGCCGCCACTGATCAAATTCGCATACAATGCCCCATTGAGGTTGGTGCCAGTCCCATTGACCGAGCCATCCGTCAATCCATTCGCGTCATCAAACACCGTGCCGCCCAGGGTCAGGCCGGTGAATGTCAACGTCACGGTGGCCGGGGCCAGGCTGGGCTGGCCGGCTGCGTCCTCAATCGCAAAGGTGAAGCTCACCACCCCCGCGCCGTCAAACGACGGATCCAAGGTCAAATTCGCGGGGTTGTAATTGGGGATATTCTGGTTCAGCGACACGCCCACCCCGTTGTAATACAGCGTGGCATTGGTGGCGAGGGATTTGATCACCACCGTGTTGGTGAGGCCGCCCAGCGGCCCCTGTTCCGGATCCGTCCCCAGCAAGGCGGGCACGGTAACCTTGAGGGTGCCGCCCGGATTAAGATAGCTGGCATTGGTCGCCAGACTCGTGGGGGCCTGGTCCAGGCCAAAATTGGCCGTCGTGATATTAGCCACCAGGTTGATCGGCAACAGTCCGTTCGGTGTCCCATCGCTCACGCCGTTCGTGCTTTCGCCCGTGTTCACCCAATTCGCCGGCAAACCGGTGACCGGCTCCGCCGACCCGATGGCACCCAAGTTCGTGGTCAACTGCAAGGTATACGTGGCATTCGTCAGATTGGTCAACTGATACGCCCCATTGGTGGCCACCACCGTTGTGGCCACCACGTTGCCGCCGCTGCTGACCAAGTTAACATACAGCGGCAGGCCGGTGGCGTTCGTGGCCGCGCCATTCACTGAACCGTCGCTCAAACCGTTGGCATCATCAAAGACTGTTCCGCTCACATTCACCGTAAAGCTCAGATTCACGGTCGCCGATGCCGCGCTCTGTTGATTCGCCCCATCCTCAATGGCAAAGGTAAAGCTGGTCGTTCCCGAACCGCCAAAGGTCGGGTGCAACGTCAACAACGAGGGAGTGTAATTCGTGATCACCTGCCCGGTCTGCACGGCCAAGCCGTTGTAATAAAGCGTCGCAAAACCCGGCAGCATCGTGATCACCACGGTATTGGTCGCCCCCCCCAAGGCCCCCTGCTCCGGATCCGTTCCGAGCAGTGCCGGCACCGTTACCTGGCCCGCTCCGCCCGGATTGTTGTAACTGGCATTGGTTGCCAGACTGGTGGGCAATTGATCCAAACCGAAATTCGCGTTGGTCAGCACCGTGCCCAATTGCACCGGCAGCCAGCCATTCGTGTTGCCGGCAATCGCGCCATTCGTGCTTTCACCCACATTCACCCATCCCGCAGGCAGCGCCATCGCCGGAGCCGGGGAGCCGACCGTGCCGGCATTGGTGCTCAGCTCCAGCACATAAGCCGCACTCAGCAAATTCGTGAAGGTGTAGGTGCCATTGGTGTTTACGGCCACGGTGTACAAAACGTTGCTGTTGGCATCCAGCAAATTAACGTATAAGACCACCCCGGTTTCGTTGGTGCCCGCCCCATTGACCAGTCCATCCGTCAAGCCGTTGGGGTCGTCGAACACCGTGCCGCTCAATTGATATTGGGATACGAGAAAGTTGTTCTGGACGGAGTTTTGTCCGTTCGTCAAAACCAGGCCAATCTGGGTGAAGTTGGTGAGGGCACCCGACGCATTGGTCGCCGCCAAAAACCCGCCGGAACCGGCTCCGAGCGTGATATTCGTGGCATAATAACCATACGGCACGGATTCCTGAATGATGTAATGGCCGGGGGCAACGTCCGCAAAGGAATAATTGCCGTTGGTATCCGTGGTGGTGCTGGCGATGATCGGTTTGCTGGCGCTGACCAAGCCATTGGAATTCAGGTCCTGCACCAAATTCAGGGTCACATTGGCCAGGCCAACGTCAATGCCCCCCGCCAGATCATCCCGGTTCAAATCATTGGTCACGGAACCGCTGATGCTGCCATACGAAGTCGGCGCGGGCAGATAGACAAAGAAGTTGATATTGGTATAGCTGATCAGCGCGGCAAGGTTCGTGGTCACGGTCACCGCCGAGCTGTTCACAAAACCCACGGGCAACGTCTCCACCACCACATAGTTCGTGGTGGACAGATTCAAGAATTGGTAGGCCCCGCTGGCCGACGTGGTGGTGGTCCCCACAAAGGTTCCATTGGTGGAATACAAGCTCACCGTGACGCCACTGATCCCGCTGTCGCCGCTGGCGTACACGCCGGATTTATTGATGTCATTATAGACGAAGCCCGAGATGGAGGCCGCCGCATTGGTGACGCCAATGCTGGCCGCGGCCGTGGGCACCGTCAGGCCGTTCGTATCCACCGCATAATCCACGATGGCGCTGTTGTTGGCCGGGAATCCCTGGCCCACCACCAGGAGCGTGACCTGGTTCGTGATGGCCTGGCCGGGGGCCAGCCCGTTGGTCGGGGCAAGATTCGTCCACACCAGCGACCCATAGCCACTTGAAGGCAGGCTCCCAGGGATGGCTGCCTTGTTGGTGGAGATAATGTTATTGCTGACGAATTGGAAGCAGTCCCCGCTGTAATAATCCTCCATGGGCAGCGAGGCGATGGTGGTATTGCCCGTGTTGGTGATGACAATCGTGAACACCAACTGGCTGCCGATGGCATTCGTGGCATTGGGGCTGGCCACCGTCTTGAACACATTCACTCCGGGGTTGATCACGCTGATGGTGGCGCTGTTGGTGCTGCCCGTCACGCCCGAGTTGACCCAGGCCGTATTGGTGGCCGCCCCCGAGGTGGTGGCGGTGAAAGTCACCTGCCAGTTGGTCCCCTGCCCTGGCGTCAGCGTGCCGATGTTCGTCCAGGCCAGGCTGGTGCTATTGGTCAACGTCGGAGCCAGCGTGGCGCTCGTGAAGGTCAGATGCGCCGGGAAACTATCCGTGACCGCCACGTTGTAGAGATTCGTGTTGCCGGTGTTGAAAATTTGCAGATTATAAGTCACCGGCTGCGCGGAAACAACCTCCCCACCCGTGGGCGAAACAATGGTCTTGAAAATCACCATGGCCGGTGTGGCCGCCGCCCCGGCCGGCTGCTGAATCACCGCCGTGGCGGAACTGGAGAACGACGGCGACGTCACGCTGGTGTAGTTCGCCGTCAAAATGGTTCCCGCCGGGGCATACAGGGTGCTGCTGTTGGTCCCCGACAACACCGTTGTGGTACTCAGGCAATTCGCAAAATAGCCAGTATTGGTACCCGTTTCAAACAACGGCAGAATGATCGAACCGCCAGCGGAGCTGGTCACCGTGATATCCACGGTTTCCGCCGTGTTGGAATTGGTGTTGGCGCTCAAATCATGCACCAGCAGGCACGCACTGTTATTGGTCGGATAGGAGTTGGTGCTCGGACCGTCGTTCCCACTGGTGAAGGTGGTGGTGTTCGGTGTGCCCAAATCCTCATAAGTGGTCGTCAACGCGGCCGTCGCGGTAGCGGTGATGCCTTCCGTGCCTTCATTGGCCGTCGCCGCAATGGAGTAATTACCCACGGTCGAATCCCCCGTCCAAGCGTACTCAAACACCTCATTGGTGCTCGTCGTGGCCACGATGCCAGGGTTCACGCTCGTGACGCCGCCGCCAGGGGCCGTGATCGCCAGGCCAAAACTGGTAATGTCATAATTGCCAAACGGATCACTGACCGTCGCGCGCACATAAAGCGGCGTGCCGGCGACCGGTCCGGAAACCAGGTTGCCATTCGGGTAAGGCGCATCATAAACCCCAAAACTCGTGATGCTGATCACCGTTGAAGCCGGCAGCAGAATCTTGGATGGATAGCTCGAACTGCCGTAATTCACATGGAATGCCGACCCTATTACGTTATTAGAAATGACATACGAAATACCCTGGCCGCCGGGAACGGACACCCCGCCCGGCAGGGTGTAACTCCAGACCAGATTGGTGTTGGCCCCGGCAACTTCCGTATAAATAGTGTTGTTCAGTGTCACCCAGTTGACGCCATTGGTTTGCAACGTGGCGGTAATCGAACTGGGATTCGCCGCCAGATTCGCCGCGCCATTGGTGACCGTAATGAAGTTCGTGATATAAATGACCCCGTTGGATGGCATGGTGAAGGTGCTGCTAAACGCGGGGACCTGCGTGAACGTAACGCTGTTGGTTGCCGGGCCGGCGATCGAAACGGGAGCCGATTCAATGGATACTGCCGTCGCCGCATACGCCGATGACGGACCAATCGTCCAGTTCCAGGAACTGACCACGCTGGCAGCAGCCGAATTTGAAGTGGTGCCGCCACTCACTAACGTATAGCTGGTATTATTGGTGACTCCCCAGTTGTTCCATTGCGACACCTGCCCATTTCCAACGGTCATGGTTCCCGGCCATGCAGCGGTCGTGTTGGTTGCCATCGCAACCGTTGCAAAGACTATATCTCCGGAAGCAGAAACATTGGTTACACTGGCAGAGACACCAAAACCAGAATAGCTGTTGGTGGAACGGAGAATCGCATTCGTGTTCACCCCTGTAAACGTGGTTACTCCCGCCTCGACGCTGGGGGTGGAGTTCACATAACTGATGACGACGTTATAAGTTCCGACCGGCGGATTGGCCAGACTCCAGATTTCACTGTGTGCCTGCTCAGACGACACATTCCCATTTGCCGAACCGTTGGTCGCAACCAAGCTCAATTTCACTCCATTATACGTGACGTTGGTGACTTGCTGCTCATAGCCTGTGATATCCTGAAAGGATACCCCCACCAGCATCAAACGGTTGATTCCGGAAGTGGTGTGCGAAATAATCAGCGTGGTGACGCCATTGGTTCGTCCAATGGTAGTCGAATCCACGGCAATCGGCCCGCCGCCGGCAGTGGCATTTCCAGCGTTGGCACTGGCGATTGTGGGGTTGAATCCATAGTGAACCGGATCCAGACGGTTCAAGCCATTGGTCACAACGGTTCCATTGGTCGCCTGATTCAAGTACAATTGTTTGATGGGGAAGGAAGTGCCGCCGCTGCCGCCACCGCCGCCGCCGCCACCAGTGCCATTGCTCGATCCCGTCAGCCCGGCATTGGCGGTATAGCTATTGCCAGCGGTATCAATATAAGTCACCGTCAGCGGATCGCCGGAAGCACCATGCAAAACCTCATCATTGGCATACAATCCCGCCGTGGTCGAGGAAGGCAGCGGCGTGCTATTCCGAAACACGCCCGAATTGGTGCTGGTCTCGGTCAGCGTAATGGTTTCATAGTCGCCGGTGGTCGTGTCCAGCACCGTTACCTGGATCGTATCCACCGTGTTGCTCGATAAATTGGCGGCGGCATTGGTCACCGTAACGTAGATATTCGTCAATCCGACCGCATAGAGATTCGTGATGACGCCATTCGTGTCGGTGAAATTGATCACCGGAATGGCGTTGCTGGCCACCGGCTCGACCAAGGCGGAGGTCAAGGACACGCCCGACACTCCCGATGGAATGCTCACAAAATTCGTGATCAGCCCCGCAATATTGGTCACAGTAAAGTCGTATGTGAACCAAATGGTGTTTTGGGCTTGAATCAGCAAATTGGTGTATCCCGGAGTGGCCAGCGGAAAGGGATTACCGGACGCGTTGTCAGGTACTTTATTCGTGCTGAGCGCCGTGTAATTGGTGGTGGAACCCGCCACATACTGCAACCGGGTGGAAGGCGAATCAATCACGACAATGGTTTCCAGTGGCACCAGGTTGTTGTTGGCAATGGTCACCGTGTATTGCAGCACGTCGTTGTTGGTGGCTGTCAAACCGGGATGGGTCAAATTGACGACCGTTTTTTTGATGGTGGGCACCGGAAACGGCAGCACCGTGTAACCGGCGTCGATATAGGGATTACCCGCCCCCGCCACATCCGCGTCCTCACCCCAGGCGGCCGTGATCAAAGTCCCATCCAGGGTGTAAATCCGCATGCCCGTCTGGTTTTTGCTGGGATTGTAAATCTTCAACGACTGATAGGCTGAAACGGAAAAATTGGTGCTATACAAGCCGCCCGCCGAATTGGTCAGCTTGCTGGGGCTGTCCCCATAAACCACATATAACTTGGTCGAATTCAACGGCGTCACCCAGACCGGGCTGCCGTCCGAACTGCCATCGCTGCTGCCCGGAGCCCAGCCAAGATCTTCTTCCGTGGTCAAAATTCCCGTGGGTACCAGCGAGAAACCCCAGTTCCAGGTCGTGTCGGCGGTGCCCGTCGGCGAGGCGTCCACGGTGCAGATCGCGTAAAATTTCGCGGTGTTCGTGCCAATGAAGCTCGCGCCGGAACTGGACGGCATGGTGTATTGATACACATTCGTGGCCGGCAGCGTCAACGTGCTCACCCCCAGCTTGGTGGTCACGTTAATGACCACGTTGGTCGGATTCGGGTTGTAAAGATATACATAAGCCGGCTGGCCGTTGACCGCCGAGCCCACCGGCGTGTAATAGGTGTTGCCCCAGGAGGAAACCGGATACAAATTAAACCAATCCACCGCATAAGTGGCATTTTTATGGCCAATCACCAGATCCACCTGCACCGGCGCACTGGCTGTGGCCTTGCCGCCTTTGAGAATGCCGCCACCATATAAATAGGATTCCCCCTGGTTCAACACGATATTCGTAACCCCCACCCCGTTGGTCCCCGTGGGATCAATCGTGACCAGCGTGCCATTTTGCGCCGCCTGCACAAACATGCCCACATACTGCATCAGGCCGTTCGTCATGTTTTGCCCCACCGGACTGATGTAATTCGTGCCCCATTGCGCCGTGGATAACACGCTCACCGCGCCGGCAATCACCGTGCCCGTGGTCGTGGGCCAATGGGCGCGCGTCACCACAATCGGCCGCGTCGCGCCAATGTGATCCCGGCCATCGTACAACAGCACGGACGGATTGCGCGGCTGCGTGGGCACCGCATTGGTCAGCGTGATGATCGTTCCCGCCGGCAAACCCAGCGGATTGTGCGTCATGCCCGGCGGAATGCCGTGCGCGTCATTGCCATCCCCCCAGATCAGCGTGCTCTTGTTGGTCGGGCTGGAGAGGTTGGGCTCATAACCATCC